>Ga0073934_10000453_pt1 | contig 118937 bp, 111 predicted proteins | sample LarsenN4metaG_FD_76834 | JGI IMG/M metagenome (GOLD analysis project Ga0073934, IMG submission 76834) | Hot spring sediment bacterial and archeal communities from British Columbia, Canada, to study Microbial Dark Matter (Phase II) - Larsen... ...
CCGGATTGGAGTTCCGCGACTGGCCCGTTACCCTCAACCGCCTGAACCGCCGGATGCGGCCCCGCATGTCCGGTGGTGTGGGAGGGGAGTAGCGGGGAATCACCCGCTACCCCCTATCCCGATACCTACCAGAATCGGGTCCCGCAGGGGACGTACGACCAAGTCCTAGCGCGCCACTTCGTTACTCGGAGGGCGTCGCGAAGTGGTAGTGTTCCGGCGGCAGCGCGCAGGACAGCGAGCCACAACACAGCAGGAATTAGAGTGACCTGACTAATTGGATCGGCTTCACTTTAGAACCAAGTGTGCCACAGGATCGGCGCAAAAGTCGCGACCGCATTCAGCGAGGCGCGAGGGGACCACTGTGAGTGAACGGCAGGCTGCGATTGCGCGCCCGGGAAATCGCCTAGAGGTAGGGGTACGATGGCAGGGCTAGCGTGAAGTATTTGTTCTTCTCCTCATAGAGGATCCGCTTCGACACGAGATCGGCGACCGACTGATTGACGACGGTTGCGCGATCGACCAGATCCGGCCATTGGCTCTGCGCGCCCGCCAGGATCTGCTCCATGGATTTCGGCTGCTCGTTGCAGAACTCGATGAGCCATCCGGCCGGGCCGTCGAAACGCTCTCGCGCCGGCGCCCCTGATCCTCGCCCGTCATATACCGTCACGTAGCCCAGTGACTTCGCATAGTAGAGGAACGGCTTGTCCGACGCGGCCTGCCGGCGCTGCCAGTCCCGAACGGCGTGCATGAGTTCTTCGTACAGCGCCGGATCCACTTTCCAGTCGAGCTCGTACTCGAAGTCGTAGGCGATCTTGGTCAGGTCCACGCGCCCGCGGTCATAGACGTACTCGTAGGCAAGACCTGGCCCGGTGATGCGGATCCCGTACCGGTCGGGCCACTTGAAGTACGGGCTGAAGCGCTCCAGCCAGATCCGCCCGACGCTCTCCGGCGCCTGGAAATGAACGATCGAGGGAATGACGCCGAGCTGCCTCCGGTAGTCCTCGTCCGTCTCGCCCGGCAGCCCTAGCAGGATGTTCCAGGAGAGCACCACGTTATAGTACGTGCTCCACTTCAGGCACTGCAGGTTCTGCAGGAGGCTCACGCCCTTGTCCATCTCCTTGAGCTGGGCGGTGCTCAGGCTCTCGATCCCCGGCTGCATGCACTTGACCCCGCCGCGCGCCAACGTCTGGATCTGCCGCCGGTTCAGGTTGCTCTTCGTCTCGATGAAGATGTCCCAGTCCAGACGCTCCTCAGCGAGCCTGCCGAACAGGTGGTCCACGTATGTCAGGTCGATGATGTTGTCCACGAAGCGGAAGCGAAAGCAGTTGTAGCGGCTGGACAGGTCCGACAGCTCGCGCACGACCTGGTCGGGAGACTTGGCGCGGAACTGCATCGCCTGGGCGTTAAGCCCGCAGAAGGTGCAATGGTGCTTCTCGCCCCACCAGCATCCCCGCGAGCCCTCGTACAGCAGGATGCGGTCGAAGCCGGTGGAAGGTCCGCCCCCAAGCTCCCGTACCAGCTCGAAATAGTCATCATAGTCTGGCGGGCCCATCCGAGCGAACTGCGTGAACAAGCGGGTGTGGGGCTCGAAACGCACCGCGCCGGTCTCATCCCGATGGGCGACTCCCGCCGGCACCGGACCCTCTCGGCCGTCCAGGATCAAGCGGACGAGCGGCAGGAACACCTCTTCACCCTCGCCCACCACGACGTAGTCGATCCAGGGGAAGGCGCGCAGGTGCTCGAGCCCCATCTCGCCATCATAGTTGGCGCCCCCGAAGACGACCTTCACCCGTGGATACAGATCCTTGATGAGCTTCGCGAGAGACAGACTCGACACGTTCTGATCGAACGTGGAGGTGAAGCCGATGACCTTGTAGCGGCCCCAGTCAACCGCCGTCAGCGCCCAGGTCAGGAACTGAGGCGCGGTTCTGGTTTTCATGTCCAGGAAGAAGGAGATCGGCTGGCCGCTCTGGCGCGCGGCGTCCTCGAAGACCGGCTTGAAGGTGTTCGGGTACTCGCCGTTCTTCGGATTGTCGCGGAACAGCAGGTGGGAGAAGAGCCACTCGCCGAACAGCGCGCGCTTCTCGCAGATCAGCTCATAGACCGGCCCGCCGATGCGATGGGCGAACTCAACGTTGAGGTAATGACACGCGACGCCGATGCCCTGCGACTTGAGCAAGGACGCCAGCGTGCCCAACTGAATGGACGGGTACTTCGCGGAGCTGAAGGGCATGTTGACGAGCGCTACCGCTGCGTCGCCCTTCCGGTGCATGATCGTCCCCCTCCTGCAGAAGGAAAATGGCTCCAGCAAGCAGCGAATCGCTCATAGCGAGTAGCTTGGTGGTGCTGGCTGCTCGCTATTGGCTGCTCGCTACTCTCTGCACAGCTACCACAGGCTGTGCACCATCAGCAACCGTACGGCGGGAGCGCAGTTTGTTCAGGTCGATGACCAGTTCATCGCTGGCCGTGCCCAGGAGACGACTCACCAGACTCGGCTCTTGCGGTACCACCGCGCCCGACTGCGCGAAGGCTAACGCAAAGATCTTCGGAGCGGTCGGCATGGTCGGATAACGCCGGTCATAGACCAAGCCATAGGCCGGAATGCCGTAGATCACCCGATGATTGCCCACGATGAAGCGCAGTTCATGCCCGCGGACGTACAAGCCGCCCGTCGTGATCTCGCGCTTGATTGATGTCTGGGGGCGGCTCAGGTAAAAGGCCACGCGTTCATCGGGCCGCGCTCGAGCCAGGGCATCGATCAGCTTGGGCACCAGCAACGCAACCTCGGCCGGACGGAACACCGCTTCCGGCGGCGGTTCGCCGAAGACCAACACCTGCAGGAAATTATGCCGATCCTGCTTGAGGAGCCCTTCGAGAATCTCGGTCATTTCGAGCGGGCTGAGGCGCGCGGGATGGCTGTGCAGGGTCTCGGGCAGTTCCGCCAGAACGGACGGATCCGTTTCCAGTCGGACGAAATTGACAGGATCTTCGTAGACGATGCGAGAGGGAATGGCTGGAATCGCACAGCCGGCGAGAAACAACGCTGAAGTCAGGACGATGAACGCTGAACGGCGGAATTTTCCCTTCGGCGTTCCACGTTCCTCGTTCATCCTTCCGCTTTCATCGTTTGTTGGGCGTTCCTCGTGCATCGTTCCGCGTTCACTCGCTGACCGTCACCGTCATCTCCGCCCGCTCCAGCGGGTTGTCGCGCCCGTCCCGCTTCAAAGCGGCAATCTTGTCGGCGACCTCCATGCCGCTGACAACCTCGCCGAACGCGGTGTATTTCCAGTCCAGGAAGTTCGCGTCCGCGACGCAGATGAAGAACTGGGAGCCCGCGCTGTTGGGATCCTCGGCCCGAGCCATCGAGAGCACGCCGCGCTTGTGCGGCCGACTGTTGAACTCGGCCGATACCCGGTAACCCGGTCCGCCCATTCCATGCAGCTCGCGGTTCTGGTTGCGACTGTTCGGATCGCCCCCCTGGATCATGAAACCAGGAATGACGCGATGGAACGTGGTCCCGTCGTAAAACTTGGACTGCGCCAGCGTGATGAAATTCTTGACGTGATTCGGAGCCACGTCCGTGTAGAAGCGCAGGACAATCGCCCCCAGTGGTTGGCCCTTCACCGTCACATTGATCGTGGCCCGAGGGCCCGTGGCTGCTTGAGACATAATTCGTCCCCCTTCTCGCAGTGGGCCGTTCGCGATCAGCGTCCACCTTCACTGGGCCGGCGGCGTGAGGCCCGCGCTGATGCCGACCCAGCTTTTTCCATCATCATCGCTACGGAACGCCCCGAAATTCGTTCCGGCATAGAGCGTGCCGTCACCCGAATCGACCATGGACTGGATCGAGAGCTCGGTCAGCCCGTTATTGACCGGCATCCACTGCCTCCCCTGGTCCACTGTCTTGAAGATGCCTCGCCCGGTCCCGACGAACAGGCCCCGATCGTTCACGACCACGGCCCGGATGGAGTCGTTGGGCAGGGCGCGGCTGATGTGCTTCCAAGTTGCTCCTTTGTCCTGGCTACGGTAGAGCCCGCCGTCGAACGTGCCGGCGTACAGGGACTGCTCCTTGTCCATGGCCAGGACCCGGATGAAGTTTTCGATCAATCCCTCGTGATCCACCAGACCTTCGCGCAGCCGTGTCCACTTGGAGTCGGCGGTCCCGGTCTTGTACCGCAAGACCCCTTTGCCGGACGTGCCGGCGTACAGCGTGCGGTCAGCACCGATGACGAGCGTGTGGACCAACGTATCTTCCAGCCCTTTGGTGACCGACGACCAGGAGGCCGCCTTCTCACCGAGCACGTAGACTCCATCGCCGGTGCCTGCATAGACCTGGCTGTTCGCGAGCAACAGGGACTTCACCTCTAAGCGCTTCAAGCCCGCGTTCAGCGCTTCCCAGGTGTGCCCCCGATCGCGACTCCGGAAAATGCCCGCGCGGAATGTCCCTGCATACACGGTCCCGTCCGGCGCCACGGTCAAGCAGAGAATGAAGGGATCCCTCAGGCCGTGCTGCGCGGACTCCCAGGTTGCCCCCCGATCCGAACTGCGGAAGAGGCCGGCCCCGAATGAGCCCGCATAGACGGTCTGGTCTTTCCCCACCGCGATCGCCTGAATACTGGGCGCAAACATGGGCACGACCCCCCGCCCATGAGGCGCCGGCGTTTGAAGTTGCGGCAGATCGCCCGCGAGCGCGTCGCTCGCCGGAAAGACGAAAGGCAAAAGGCAGAAGACAACACCCCTGACACGCTGGCCCGCCGTGCCAACGGACACAGCCCCCGGTGTCGACGCCTCGGGCGGCTGCCCAGTCGTGCGCCGGCCGAACAGCCTCGCGCCTAGGATGCCCAGCTCATACAACACCATAAGGGGGACCGCCATCAGCAACATGGTGAACAAGGTCGCGTCCGGCGTCACGATCGCCGAGACGATCAAGGCTGCCAGCACGGCGTGCTTGCGGTACCGCGCCAGCATGTCCGCAGAAATCACTCCGATCCGCGTCAACAGCGTCAGCACCAGCGGCACTTCAAAGGCGAAGCCGAACACCAGCATGAACTTGACGTTGAAATCCACGAACGTGCCCACGCTCAGTTGCGGCGTCAGGTCCCGCTCCATGCCAAAGCTGACGAAAAACTTGATGACCAGGGGCAGGATCACCAGATTGCAGAAGACGAGCCCCAGCGCAAAGAACGCGGCCGCAAGACAGAAGAGCGGGACCGCCCAGCGCTGCTCACGAGGCAGCAACGCCGGCTCGAGGAACTTCCAGCCCTGGTAGAGGATGACCGGCAGGCTCAGGACGACGCCGGCGAGGAACGAGATCTTGATCGCCGCAAAGAGCGCCTCGGTGGGGCCATAGAAGATCAGCTCGTCCGAGAAGGGCCGCTTGAACCACTCGATCAGCGGGCCGGCGTATAGGAAGGTCATCACACACGCGGCCGCGATTGTGACGCCGATGATCAGGAGACGCCGCTTGATTGCGGCGAGATGTGTCGCCAGGGGAGCGAGCATGGGACAAGTGCTCAGTTCTGGGTGCTGACCCTCCGACTTCGCTCAGAGTCAGTCCCGAGCTCGGCCGAGGGACTAAGTGCTGAGGCGGATGAGCGCCTCAAGTGGCCGATGAGTGCGCTTGAGTCTCACGATACGCGCGGATCATTGCGGCCATCCGATCTTTCTTGACCAGTTTCTCCTTCTGAATCTGTTTTTTTAACAGCTCTTCCTGGGGCGTGAGCACGTGCCGTTTGTGCAACTCGGCCAGCTCCGCATCAAGCCGATGATGCGACTCTTCCAGTTCGCGAAACTCGATGCTGGTTTGACGCAGTTGCTCAACGATCCGGCTCTCCTCCATCATCACCATGGCAACCTCCATCCTAGGAATAATTATGAGTGCCGCTGGCGCCCCCTTCTTTACAGCGGGTCCAGACTCATTATGACAGCATCCTCGACCGGATTCACGTAGTAACGAGGCCGGATGGCGGTCTGCCGGAAGCCGTGCCGCGCATAGAGCGCGCGGGCTGCCTCATTCGACGCGCGGACTTCCAGAAAAGCCCGGACAGCACCCGCCGCCTTTCCCGCAGCCAGGGCATGTCGCAGCAACTCGGCAGCCATTCCTCGCCGTTGCGCCCAGGGCACGACCGCGAGGTTCAGAAACCGCAACTCCTCGAACACCACCCAATAACAGATGAAGCCGGCCGGCTGCCCGCCCGCATGATGGCCGTCAGCGAACGCGGCGATCATCAGCCGGCTGAAGGGGTTGCCATCGAGTTCAGCCTCGAACATCTTCCGGCTCCATGGCGCCGTGAAACAGGCCTGCTCGATCGCCAGCAACGTGTCCACGTCCGCACGGGTCGCGGGTCTGATCGTCACGCGAGGGCGCCTGGATGACACGGCGACCGCTTCGGTTTCTTGCGCCATCGGTTTCGGCTGTTTCATCATCCTGCGCGCCGCCGGCTTCCCTGAGCGCGCCGCGCCCGGGCCGCGTCCTGTCGTCGCGTCCACCGCAATGGTTCCGGCACACTGCCGGCCGTGCGTCGCTCCCAGTTAAGCTCGGCCTCCGCGCGCTGGACATAGCGGGGCGCTAGGCCGATCGGCGCATTCTCCCCGCGTTCCAGAAGCCGACGCCCGACCAGTCCGACACTCACCGCCGACACCGCCATGGCATGCAGCGGTGCATCCACGATCTCCTCGTTGCGGGAGCCCAGCAGCCGACGCACGGCGTCCCGATGCCGCTCCCACCCTTCGCCGACCATGAGCGTCGGCCCCTCGAGCGCCTCCGCAAGGCGTTCCAGGGGCCCCACACATTCGGGCTGCACACAATGGAGCTGACCGTCAGCATCCCACCGATAGCGTGCCCAGTACACCTCGCCGGCCCGCGCGTGGATGACCGGACACACGGCGATAGCCGGTCGCCGGACATTCCACGCCAGGGCCTCCAAGGTCGGCACGGCCGCCAGGGGTAAGCCCGTGACCGTTCGGAACCCGAGCATGGTGGACAGCCCGACCCTCAACCCGGTAAAGGACCCGGGGCCGATGGAGACCGCGAGGCCGTGCAGGTTCGCCAGCGTGAGTCCGCCGGAAGCCAGGACCCGGTCTACCGCCCGGATCAGCAGTCGCGCATGCGACAGGGCCGCCTCTTCGTGCGTGTGCGCCAGGACGGCGTCGCCGTCCAGCAGGGCGACACTCAGATGACTCGTGGCCGTGTCGATCGCGAGAATTTTCATGGTTCATCAGAGTTGGCAAGAGGCTCGCGGCGAGTGGCAAGAGGCAAGAATTCGGCACCTCCCTCTCGCCCCGGGCCCCGCGCCCCGAGCCCGAGTTCTTCAGGCTTCAGCGGCGTGTTCGGCACGATTTCATGGAAGTTCAGCGTCAGCGTGCCCCCTGTCCGCTCATCCGTCGTCGTGATCCGATACGGGAGCAGCCACCCACCTGCCGGACGGACCATCGAGGTTGCGGCCGGAATCGGCGCACCCGCTCCCGTCACCGGCCGGAAATCTTCGAATAGAATCGTCGCCTCGACCTGCCCGGTCTCGCCGAGCTGTTCTTCCCGTACGACCAGCAGTGAGCGACGATCGAACCAGAGCCTCCGGACAGGCCGTGCCACACTATCCGAGCCCGCCGAGCCCGTCGGGGGCTGCGCCAGGACATCGAGCCGGTACCGGTCTCCCTCTTCGGTGAGATTCGCACGTTGCTCGCGTGTCACCGGCGTCACGCTGACCGCTGCCTGTACGGTCATCACGCTCAACCGGACCGGTCGAGCCAGCTCACCGATTCGATCCAGTTCGTCCACCCGGCCGTTGAGGACCCGCCCAGTCGCGGGCAAACTCAACCGATACACATCCTGGCCGACCACCAGGTCAAACAACGGGCTGCCGTGCTTGAATCCCTGCAGGCGCAGCCGGTCCGGCTGTTGGAAGAACATCGCGCCTTCGAGCCGCTGTGCAATCGGAATACCCGGCCCTTTGAGGTGAGCCCGGAAAAGGCCCTTCATGGTCTGGACCGCGGCCTGCCGCTCCCGCAGCATCGCGGCCAACTGCCCGGCGGTGGCTTCTTGGAGGGGCGGCTCGACCGGTGGTCGGAACAGGGCGCAACCGGTCAGGCCAAAGTAAAAAGTAAAAAGGAAAAAAGCAAAAGTTTGTAGCGCGGCAGTCATACGAGCGCAGCCTCGAGCGCATCCCCTACTTCCCGGATACCGACCAGCTCGATCCCCTGGATCGGGTCCAGCTTGGCCAGGTTCCGGTCCGGCAGCAGACACCGTCGGAACCCGAGCTTGGCCGCTTCCCGGATCCGGAGCTCGGCCTGGCTGATTGCCCGCACCTCTCCGCCCAGGCCCACCTCGCCCATGACCACAGTATGCGAATCCACCGGGCATTCGCGCAAGCTGGAGCTGATCGCCGTCACGATGCCCAGATCAATGGCCGGCTCATCCACCTGGATCCCGCCCACGACGTTGATATAGACGTCCTGCCCGGCGAGGTGCATCCCGACGCGTTTCTCCATTACGGCCAGCAGCAGCGAGACGCGGCTCAAGTCCACGCCGTTCGCCATGCGCTTGGGCATGGAATAACCGGTCGCCGACACCAGCGCCTGCAATTCGATCAGCAGGGGTCGGGTCCCTTCCACGCAGGATACGACCACCGAGCCCGTGCTTTTCTCGGGTCGTTCGGCGAGGAATAACTCCGAGGGGTTCTCCACCTCGTCCAGCCCCGTGTCCTTCATTTCAAAGACACCGATCTCGTTGGTCGAGCCGAAGCGGTTCTTGACCGCGCGGAGGATCCGGTACGCGTGGCTCTTGTCACCCTCGAAATAGAGTACGGTGTCCACGATATGCTCGAGCAGGCGCGGGCCCGCGATCGCCCCTTCCTTCGTGACATGGCCGATAATAAATGCCGGCACACCGCTCCGCTTGGCAAACCACATGAGCTGGGCCGCGACCTCCTGCACCTGGCTGACGCTGCCGGGAGCCGAGGGAATCTGCTCCGTATAGACGGTCTGGATGGAATCCACGACCAGCGCGGCGGGCTTGAGTTCCTGGACCGCTTTCAGGATCGCTTCAAGGCAGGTCTCGGCGAGCACGTACAGCGCAGGGCTGTCGGCGCCCAGGCGCTCGCCCCGCATCTTGATCTGGCGAGGCGATTCCTCGCCGGACACGTAGAGGACCTTTCCACCGTCGGGAGCGAGACGCGGTAGCGCCTGGAGCAGGAGCGTCGTCTTGCCGATGCCGGGATCGCCGCCGATCAGGATCACCGAGCCGGGCACCACTCCGCCGCCCAGCACGCGATCAAGCTCGCCGATCTTCGTGTACAGCCGGGCATCGCCCTGGACTTCGATGTCGCTGATCGGGGTCGGGCCAGCCTGTGCGCCCGGCAGGACCGGCGGACGGCCGGGGCCGGGCTTGGCGACCTGTTCCTCCCGGAAGCTATTCCAGCGGCCGCAATCGGGGCAGCGACCTAGCCAGCGCGGAGCCTGATACCCGCATCCCTGGCACGAGAAACTGGTCTTGGCCCGCATGCGCCTCGCTCACTCCGACCGGATGGGCCGGGGCTCTCCCTCACGCCGGCATCTTATAGGAAGGCGGGGCAAAAAACAAAGCCCCCGAGGGGGCAGGGACTAATGAACCAGCTTCGTGCGAACGTCCTTCCAGGACCGCACTTCCTGGGCTTTCTTGGGGAGATCACGGTCACGCTCGGAGGCCGGCAGGACCAGGACCTGCATCCGCTTGGCTACGAGCACTTCGGCGAAATCTTTTGTCGCCCCGATGCCGGCCTTGAGGTTATCCCAGCCGGCAGCCCGCATCTCTTCGATCTGCACGGCCAGCGCGGCGGAGCCGGCGGAGAGGGGCACCCAAAACCCGACCGGGAAGCCGTGTCGGCGCAGCCAGGCGCGCGGATCGTCCTGCTCGAGCCGCGGATCCCCGGTCCGTGAGAGGTACACGACGTTGAAATAATACCGCGTCAGCCGCTTAAGCTCGTCCGCAGCATCCGGGACCGGGGCCCGCTCCGTTCTCTCGCCCAGTTCCAACGGGAGCGAAGGAAACGGCCGGCTGGACTGAGGGGTCGGCTCCACCAGCGTGGCCAGATCCACCAGCAGGATCGGCCGTCGCCGTTCCCAGCAGGCCAACGTGGCAACGCCGTCGCGACCGCCTTCCACCCGTTTGCTGGTCCGGAGCCTGACTGTCAGGGGATGGTTGCCGCGCATGGCCGGTGTGTACGCAAAGAACGCGCGCCCGTCGCCGCCCGTCATCGCAGTCGCCACGGGTTTGCCGTTGACAAGGAGCTCGAGTTGCTCGCCGCCGAGGCCGGCGTCGCGAAGCAGCCCGGCCTCGAACAGGCGGGCTTCGATCGTCACGGACCGTCCGGGAACTGTGAGCGCGTCACGCACCCACACGGATCCGACCGCCTTGTCGGCCGCACTCCCATCCGCCGGCGCGCCGGTGGTCGGCAGCGCCAGCGTCAGTGCTGCGACCATCGCATGACGGAAGCGCCGACGTCGGGACGGCGTCTCGGGTGCGGTGCCGACCATCCAGCCGGCCTGATGCCGGTCCCGGTCATCCTCCCCGCTCAATTTCGGTGAACACCTCATCCAGGATCCCGAGCGCGGTCTCGGCCTCGCGCTTGCTGACCACCAAGGGCGGGACCATCCGGATGACATTCTGGCCGCAGCCGAGCAGGAGCAACCCCTTGCGGAAGCACCGCTGGATGACCTCGTTGCGCTCCCGCACGGCCATTTCCTTGCTCTCCTGGTCCCGGACGCACTCGATTCCGATGATCAGGCCCTTGCCCCGCACGTCCCCGATCAGGCGGTGGCGCGCTTTCAGTTGTTTCAATTCACCGAGCAGGTAGGCGCCGATCGTCGCGGCATTGGCGACCAGCCGGCTCTCGAGCAACTTGATGGTCACCAACGCCGCTTCGCAGGCGACCGGATTGCCCCCGAAGGTGTTGGCGTGGGCGCCGGCTTGCCAGCTCATCACATCGGCCGACGCGACCGTCGCACCCATCGGAAGGCCGGAGGCAATCCCTTTCCCGATCGCCGTGATGTCCGGCTCCACTCCCCAGTGCTCAATCGCAAACATCTTCCCGGTCCGCCCCATGCCCGTCTGGACCTCATCCACGACATACAGGATCCCATGCTCCCGCGCCATCTCCGCGAGCATCCGATGAAACTCCGGCGGCGGGACGACGATGCCGCCTTCTCCTTGAATCGGTTCCACCACGATGGCCGCCACATCCTCCGGTGGCACGATGCTCTTGAAGTACACGTCGCGGATGACGGTCACGCAGTACATCTGGCAGGACGGGTAAGTCAGCTTGTATGGACAGCGATAGCAGTAAGCGTACGGAATGTGCGTCACTCCGGGCACCAGCGGGGAGAAATGCCGGCGCTGCACGGCTTTGCTGCCGGTCAGCGAGAGCGCTCCCATCGTGCGCCCGTGAAAGGCGCCCTGAAACGCGATCATGAGCGGGCGACGGGTCTGGTAGCGCGCCAGCTTGAAGGCGGCCTCGACGGCTTCGGTGCCGGAGTTACTGAAGAATGTCCGCTTGGGCGATTTCCCCGGCGTGATACGATCCATCGCTTCCGCGAGCTTGACCTGGGCCGGGTAATAAAAATCGGTCCCGGACATGTGGATGAAGCGCTCGGCTTGTTGCTGGATGGCCTGGACCACGCTCGGATGCGAATGGCCCGTGGCCACCACTGCGATGCCGGCCGTAAAGTCCAAATACCGGTTCCCGTCCACGTCCGTGACAACCGCGCCGCGTGCCTGCTCGACCACGAGCGGATAGATGCGCGTCATGGAGGGCGAGAGCGCTTGCTCGTCGCGACGGACCCACTCGCGCGCCTTGGGTCCGGGCGGAATGACCTTGATCAGGGGAAGAGCTCGTGCCTGCGGCTTTTCCGGCGCAGCAGACTTCTTGTCAGTTCGCTTGGCCACTCGTCCACCTACCTGAGTCCGTGTCCCCGCTTCGCGATGGAGTAGGCATCGAAGGCGGAAAAGATCACTAGACAAATATAGAGCAGTTCGGCCGGCGGCCACAGGAATTTTGCGATGAGGATCAGGACGATGGAAAAGGCCAGCACCCAATACCCCTGTTTCTCACCAAGGTACAGATGTCCGACACCTGGCACCAGGCACAGCACGGCCGCGCGCAAGCCATGCCAGGTCTTTTCGGGATCGTCCATTGTTGCGTCGCTCGTCGTTCGTGAAGCGCAGCCCTTGGCTTGCGAACGACGCTTCACGAGATACGTTTCACGCTCGGAGGGCGGCCAGCACTTCCTCGACATGCCCGTCCACTTTCACTTTGCGGAAGACGGCTTTGATCCGACCGTTGGGGTCGATCACGAACGTGCTGCGCTCAATGCCCCAAAACTTTTTCCCGTACATGTTTTTCTGCTTGTAGACGCCGTAGGCCTTCGAGACTGCGGCATCCGTATCGCTGAGTAATGGGAACGGGAGCTGATACTTGGCCTTGAAATTCTGATGCGAGGCCTGACCGTCCAGGCTGACACCCAGCACCACTGCGCCGGCCTTCTTGAGCGGCGTAGCGGCGTCTCGAAATCCGCAGGCTTCCTTCGTGCAGCCAGGGGTGTCATCCTTCGGATAGAAATAGAGAACCACCGCCTGCCCGCGGAAGCTCGTCAAGCTGACCTGCGTGCCCGTCTCGTCCGGAACCGCGAACTCGGGCGCCTTCGCGCCCGCTCTCAGCTCTGTTGCCTTGGCCATCGCCTGCCCCTATCGTGACATGACGCTCTCATGCTACCCGCCGCCGTCACGCAGGCGCAACCGGATCCGGTGTCCGGCTGGTCTGGTTCGTCTCGCGTGGTCGAGATTGTCTCGCGTCTCAGGTTCTCTCACCGGAGCCCTGTGCGGAGTCGAGCCTTCGCAAGCCGTTCCGCGGCTTCCGCGGTCGTGCATCGGCGCTCGCGCGCGGCCCTGTACACGGCGCGCAAGGTCCCGGCGATGGCTCGAGTCTTGCGCTCAGCATTCCGCACGTCGTATCCGCCAGGGCCCAATCCGACCGCAATGTTGATGAGCCCGCCGGCGTTGACCACGAAATCCGGCGCGTACAGAATATTGCGCCGGCGAAGCCGCAGTGCGTCGTCCGGCGTCGCCAACTGATTGTTCGCGGCTCCGGCTATGGCGCGACAGCGCAAACGAGGAATTGTCCGGGCGTTGAGCACCCCGCCCAGCGCGCATGGCGCGAAGATGTCACACGGCACGCCGTAGATGTGCTCGCTGGATACGACCTCGGCGGAAAAGTCCTGCGCGGCCCGCCGTGCGCGCGTTCGGTCTAAGTCCGAGACCACCAGTCGCACACCCTGTCTATGGAGGAGCCAGGCCAACCGGTACCCCACCTTGCCCACCCCCTGCACCGCCACCCGAACGCCGGCAAGCGAAGAGATCGCGCCTCTCTTCAGGCCCAGTTCTTCCAGTGTGGCGCGGATACCGTGGAACACGCCAATGGCCGTCATGATCGAAGGATCCCCGCTGCCGCCGCTGCGCGTCGCGGTGCCGGTGACATGGGGCGTCACGCGCCGGATCGTTTCCATGTCCTTCACCGTCATGCCGACGTCTTCGGCCGTCAGATAGCGTCCTCCCAAACTATGCACGAGCCGACCGAACGCCTTGAGCAGCTGAAGGCTCTTATCTTTCCGCGGATTTCCGATGATCACCGCCTTGCCGCCACCGAGCGGAAGGCGGCTGACCGCGGCCTTGTACGTCATCGCCTGCGCTAGGCGGAGCGCATCGTGCAACGCCTCCCGCAGGCTCGCGTACGGCCACATGCGCACGCCGCCCAACGCCGGACCTCGAGAGGTGTTATGAATGGCCACGATGGCACGGAGGCCGGTCTGGAAGTCCTGGTGGATGACCACCCGCTCAAACTGCGCCTGCTCGATGAGCTGCAGCAGGTCCGGAAGTCTCACCGGGCTGTCAGATCGGCGCCGCATCAGGCGAGGAGGATCGGAACGGCGGGAGTAGTGAGGGGTGAGCCTTCTTCACTGCCTGGGACCCATCCCGCCGAAGGTAGGACGCCGCGTGCTGGGTCCCAGCTCTTTCGTTTTTTTGGGGATGTTGGAATCCGGCGACCCAAACGGGCGCAGTGCCGGTGAGTCCCAGATGACCTGATTCCCGGGCGCCAGGTTGGCGGCCTCGATAAAGTGATCGCGTGCCGACTCCGTATCTCCAAGCGTATAGAGCACCAGCCCGAGGTTGTAATGTGCTTCGCCGGAGTCCGGAGCTTTGGCAACCGTCTGCTCAAACTGGCTCTTGGCGTCCGTATACTGGCCGCTCTGGTAGGCCATGATCCCTGCATTGTTCAGGGTCTGGGCCGCTTGAGAGACGCTCGGCCCGAGAGGCAGCGGATACCGAGGTTTAGGCTTCTCTTTCGCACAGGCTGAAAGCCCCAGAAGGAACATAACAGTAACGAGCGCCATGAGGACCTTCATACGTTGCCTCATCAGTTAAACACGGAGGATTCGAGGCCCCTCCGTCGGGTGTGCCGCATGAGCTGCGTGGGCTGATGATACGGGGTCAGGGCTTTCTACGTTTGCGCAGTTCTTCCTCATAGGTCTTCCAGTAAAGCACCTCCCACTCCGAGCTGCCCTCCACGATCGGGCGGGAATATGAAGCTAGCCGGGCTCGGACCAGCCGGTCCACGTCAGCCTCTTGGGCGATTTCCGAGGCCAGCACTCGCTTGATCTCGCGGAGGGCACTCGCCTCATCGCCGACCAGGCGCACGCCGGTCGTGTGCTTAAGACAGGTCAGAATCACGTGCGAGAGATGCGAGACCTTGTCGTCGCTCAACAGCATCTTCGAGGCAACGATGAACGCCGAACGATGAACGAGGGAATCCGCCTGACCGAATATCCCTCACTCAGCATTCCTCGCTCATCAGTCAGCACTCCTATAAGATCAGCCCTCGTTCCTTGACCAGCTTAGCTTTGATCATCGTGAACATCTTTTGATAATCCACGTTGCCCCGCTCGATCTCGGTTTCGTAGGCCTTCAGCATCGCGCGGACCTCAGCATTCAGCCGGTCCTCCACCTGCAATTCATCGGTGATCGCCCGCTCCAGAATCTCAATAACTTCCTTCTTCTCCACGCCGATCTGCAGGTGGCCTTCAGCCTGGAGTCGGGTGATCAACAGATCGGCCATGTGGGCGACGCGCCCTTTCGATAATTTCATCGGCTTCCGCCGCAGGCAATGGGCAATGGGCTATGGGCAACAAGTGGCCTTCTCGGTTTTCTATTGCTAACTTCTTGCCTAGCACCTCGCACCGCCAGCCTCTCGCTTAGCGCCTCTCATCTATTCGTTCCACCCTGATGGCACTGGCATCCATCGCCTGGCGCAACGCGGTGGCGTCGCCTTCGATCCGGCCGACCACGTTGACCCTATCGGCCGGCACCGGGTCCGGCCCTGTGCTCATAGGTGTCCGACCGAAGAACACGGCCAGGACCTCGCCGGCCCCCCAATACGCCACGTCTCCGATCTTGACCTGCGTTGTGGCGGTCTCGCGGTGATCCTTGACCCCGGCAATCTTGAAGTAGATCTCTTCTCCCCAGGTATGGACCGGCGCCTCGATGGGCAACGCCGCATAGATCGCGTCCGCGGTCTTATTGTTCCTCAGCTCGGCGTCGAGCTTGACGGAGCCCACGATGATGCGGATGCGACGCGCCTGCTGCACGCTGCTCTCAACAACCCCTGTGTACCGGCCTGCACCGATCGACGCCGTGGGATTCTGACCACCGAGAATCCGCGCTCGGCACGCATGACCACACTGGGAAATGCTGGGCGAATCTAGCTTGTTTCCGCAGTGAAATCAAGGCTACAATCCGCAGCACGGAACCGCGAACGTCAAGCAGCTTGCAGCGAATAGCTCCGCGTCTCGCCCCATTGCATGTGAGGCTCTGCGAGTCGGCATTAGCTGCTTGCTGCCGGCTGTTCGCTGTTGGCTGGGCCTTCCATGATCGAGTCCACCTTTGTTCTGCTGAGGGGCATCGGGGAATACACTGAACGCCGTCTGTGGGACAGCGGCGTCGTGCATTGGGAGGATTTTCTCGGGCGCACGTCCGTCCCAGGCATCTCCTCCGACCGCAAGCGATTGTACGACGGCGATCTCGAAGCGGCACAGCGGCACCTGCAGGTCGGGCACGCTCGTTATTTCACGACCTGTCTGAAACCGCGTGATCACTGGCGCCTGTTCGCCGCATTCCGGTCACGCGCCGTCTATCTGGATATCGAAACGACCGGCACCTCGCCGGACGTTGGCGAGGTCACCGTGGTGGGACTCTATGCCGGCGGCCGCATGACCAGTCTGGTACGAGGCGAGTCCCTGACGGAGGAGCGCTTGCGTGCGGAGCTATCCCGTTACGATCTGATCGTGACGTTTTTCGGCAGCATGTTCGACCTGCCGTACCTGCGCGCGAAGTTCCCCGGCTTGATCCTCGATCAGCCGCATCTTGACCTCTGCTTTGCGGCACGGCGTCTCGGCCTGCGGGGCGGCCTGAAACAGATCGAATCCGCCGTCGGCATCCAGCGTCCGCCCGACCTCCATGGTCTGGACGGCTGGGACGCCGTGCGGCTGTGGCGAACCTGGCGACGTGGACACGCAGCCGCGCTGGAGATGCTGCTTCGCTATAATGCCGCGGACGCGCGCAACCTGGAGCCGCTCGCCGAAGAGATCTACGCCGGGCTCTGCGCGCGGCATTGCCCGGCGGGCCGCGCGGCAGGTACAGGTCCCGCCTAGGTTCAGGGTCGTCACTGTGGAGCCCCACGGCCTTAGCCCACTCCGCCGAAGTAGCTTCGGCTACGACGGCCGGGCTGCTGTGGCGCCTCCACCTGACTTCGGTCGCCTACGCGCCATAGCTTCGGCGACGGCGCGCGTAACCCGCCGAAGCGTATTCGCCTTCGCCCCAACCTCCGCCATGGCTTCGGTGGGCCGCCGAAGCTTTAGCGAAGGCGGCAAGGTTACGGAGGGTTGCCCGACTCACATTCAGCCACAGGTTGACACCCGTGGCTTTCTGCGAAGGCGGGTCACTGTGGTATCACACATGGGCACGCGTTCATCCTTGAGCTGGCATGGAGCCGGCTTGACTGATATCGGCCGAGTCCGAACGAGCAACCAGGACGCGTTTGCCGTGCGCGACGACCTGGGACTGTGGGTCGTCGCCGATGGCATGGGCGGCCCGCCTGGCGGTGACATTGCCAGCCGCCTCGCGGTTGAGACCATCACGGGGTACGTGGTGGCGCACCTCTCGGAGGCGGAGTCTCGTGCACGCCCGGGAACCCGCGCTCGCGATCTCCTGCTGGCCGAGGCCATCCAGGCAGCCAATGACGCGATCCGTGAAGCCGCAGCGCAGCAACCGGACCTCGAAGGCATGGGCACCACCGTCGTTGCACTGCATATTCCGCCCGGACCGGAACCGACGGCGCTCATCGCGCATGTCGGGGATAGCCGCGCCTATGTCCTGCGTGACGGCCGGTTGCTCCCGTTGACTCGCGATCATTCACTAGTCGAAGAGTACATCGAGCGTGGCTTACTGACGCCGGCAACAGCGCGCCAGAGTCCTCTCTCACATGTGCTGACGCGGGCGGTCGGCACTGACCCAAGAGTCACGCCCGATCTGGCATCCCACGCGCTGCTGCCCGACGATGTTCTGCTCCTCTGCACGGATGGTGTCACCAAGATGCTGGAGGACGAGGCGATCGCTGAGCTGCTGAAGAAGACCGCGCATTCCCCTGCCACCGTGTGTCGAGCGCTCGTCGACGAAGCCAACCGGCTCGGTGGACACGATAACTCCACGGTGATCGTTATCGGATCCGCTCCAACCTCCCGGAAGCATTGACCTGCTGTACTCGGCCCCCTGCACTCTAATCACGCATCAATCGGCCAAGACGTTCAATTTTGTGCGTTTGGGCTAACGGGTTTCCAATTCCTGTCCATATGCTGTGGGGTCGCTCCCCTAAATATTTGATTGACACGCTAAATGTTGTATGGCATAAGCAAGCACAAAATTGTGCACTGGCTGGGACCCTGTGTAGGGGAATACCCCGAACCTCGGTCGTCGGAGAGCGTGTGATCCATCGCTAGTATTGCGCTCTGCACACGATCCCAAGTAATTGGCCCCTCATCAGAAGGAGACTGTGAGCCGAGTTGCCGGTCCTCAGCGTGTCGCTCGTCCCGCAGAAGTCCTACCGCCCGTGGACGGGCCGCGATGTGCGAGGTGGAGATGAGTCACCAACACCGGTGGATCCTCTCCACGCGCTCCTGTCATTGCGAGCTGTATGTCCTCTCTTTATTGTTCTTAATCCTTTCGGTTTCTCGAGCTTCTCCCATCTACAGCGTTCACCCGAGTCGGCAGACCGCGGAAGATACCGCGAACGGGAGCGCGAAGCGTTTCGCTGGCGATCTTTATGCCTTGCGCAGAACGACAATGCACGTCTGAGTCCTGGCGCCACTTCGGCTCGATAGTTGCAGGATTTGCTTTCACTTTCCTGCCGAACCGGAGTGATGCGCCATGCAATTTTATACCGACGAACCGATGCAGCACCCTGAACCGTTGACATTGCTCCTCGCCAACACGCAGGCGGAGGAAATCAAGCTGGCTACGATCAGCATGCGGGGCTTCTACCCCGGGTGCCGGGTCGAGGCCGTGTTTTCAGCGGAAGAGGCGCTGGAATGGGCCTCCAAGCAACTCTGGCATGTCATTCTGCTGGATGAAGAACTGCCGCGGCACAATGGTCTGGAGATCCTGCCAGCAATCCGGGAGCGCGCGCCGCAGTCCGCCATCATCGTGCAGACCGAACGGACCGATTCATCGCACGCGCTGCAAGCCATGCGTACCGGCGCCGACTACTACGTGTTCAAACGATCCCCGGCCTTCCTGACCGAACTCCCCCTCATTACTCGCGAAGTCTTGGAGAAACGTGATCTACGCAGGCGGCTGGCATTGGCGGAGGAGCGGTATCAGCGACTCACCGAGCACATCTCCGACATGGTGTACGAGCTGGACGCTCAGGGGCACATTCTGAAGGCCAGTCCGCCCCTGTGCGCCATGCTCGGCTATCAGCCCGAGGAATTGATCGGGCTGCATTTCTCCAAGCTGATCCATCCTGACGATCTGCCGCTGGCGGAAAACCGATTCAACGAGCGGCGCACGGCCGAACGCGCCGCCCAGCAAGTTGCGCTTCGCCTGTGCCGGAAGGGCAGCCCGTCCTCGCGCGCCGAGGCGATGGAATTCAACCTCACGGCCACCGGCCTGTACGGCAAGCAGCATCATTTCCTTGGGACCTTGGGAATCATTCGCTCGGCATCCGGACGAAAACCCGACCTCGAACGTCTCTCACGGTTGCAAGAGCAACTCCGTCACACGGCGAACCTGATCGAGGGTGCCCCGGCCGATCGGCGCAAAACGGCCGACGTGCCGACCGCGCTGAACGCCGTGCTCGGCGGGATTAATCAACTCTTGCGCTCCATGCAGGGGGCGCCAGCGGAGCCTGCGCCCGAGACGACTCTGACGCCCACAGCCCCATCGGCTCCGGCACACATGGAGACCTCCACCCCGACGGCGCCGCCCGCGAAAGCGCCCCTGGTCCCCGTCGCGATGAATCGGCTGATGGAAGAGGTCCTCTCGTCGAAGGCCAAGGACCTGCAGACTCACGCGATCCTGGTGGAGCCGCGGCTCGTACAGGACCTGCCGCCGGTGCTGGGAGACGCGACGAAACTACGCCAACTGCTGCAGTCCCTGATCACCAAAGCTGAGGATGCGCTATGGAACACGAACCGTGGCGGGCAGTTGCGCCTCCTCACACGAAAGCTGCAGGCCCGGGAGGCCGCCGCTCCACCACCCCTACCCTCCGTCCCCGGTGACACATCCTACGTGCTGGTTGAGGTAGCGGAGGTAGGCGCCGAGCTGCAACCACTCCCGACCAGCCGACGAAAGGAGATGGACTCCCGAAAGGACTGGGACCAGCTCACCAGGATCGCGCACGAACATGGCGGATCGCTCGAGGTCGAGACCGGTCAGGGTGGTGGCCTGCGCGTACGCGTCCGCCTGCCCGGTTGGAGCGCGACACCGCCGCAAGAAGCTGCCCCATCCAGGAAAGAAGACGATGGCAACGGCCATCCGACGCCCACTCCCGCGTCGCACCGGACCTCCACCGCAGTGGCGCCCGCACCGGAGACTGTCCGCAAGCGACAGACTAATGTTCCCGAACGCCGCCGCTCGCCACGATCCAGTGTCCAGTTGGAAGCGCGTCTCACTCTTCAAGCGTCCTCTTGGAGCGGCACCGCGGTGAACATCAGCTTACATGGCCTCTACGTGGTTGCCGATTCGTCGGTCCCCGTCTCAGAAGGCCAGCAAGTCCAGTTGGGATTTGCCAGCGAGGTGGGTGTTCTGGAAGTTCCGGGCACGATCCAGGCAGTTCGTGAAGCCGTTCCGCCTGTGGCCAGTCTCAGCAAGGGTCCCGCACTGGGCCTCGCTATCGAGTTCGGAAAACCCACCGCGGTCGAAGCTCAGATCCTGGCCTCGTTGCTGGAAGGGGTGTGTACTCAATCCGTGTCGGTGCGGTTGACCGTGCTGCTCTTCCCGAAGGAAAGCGGCGATTTACTCCTCGAAGTCAGCGCCACAGGGATTGACGCTGTGTCGCCGGTCACCGCCGTCGTGCCGGTGCTGGAACCGGCAGAGAGTTCGCCGACTGAAAGGAGGCTCTTCTCTCGAATCAGCGTGGCAATGCCCGCGCATGTCGAGGCTTTCGACACAGGCTCGCCGTTTCGCCAATCTGTCGGCACAACCATCAATCTGAGCGTCGGCGGGGCTTGCATCCGGCTCTACGAGCAGCGAGACCTCGTGGGCCGTCGGCTGCTGCTGCGGCTCTCGCCGCCCTCGATCCCAGCCGCACAGATCGGTGGGACGCAGAGCCCGTCCCAGGAATGTACGGTAACCGGGCAGGTGGTCTGGGCCGGACCTGCCCCCACCGCCTGGACCGAATCGGAAAAGGCGCCGGCCGCTTCCGCGGTTTGGGCTGGCATCCGGTTTCTTCCCTTAAACGACGAGGCCCAGCAGCGAATCGCCGACCTCGTCGGCCGTTTCCTGACGTCCCCCTCCCGACTGGAAGAGTGGGCCGACACGTCGAGATTGGTAAGTGAATTAAAGGAATGCCGAAATACCCAGGGAAGACGCATCGTGTTGTATCACGATCATCCGCGTGAGACTCTACCGCCAGGTTCACCGTTGGCTGTGATTTGTCCTGGTTACGGCGAGACTAAGAAGGAGTATGTCTCCCTTGCCTATTTCCTCGCCAACAATGGATTTCACGTGCTGCGCTTCGACTACACCGACCATGTCGGCGAAAGTGACGGGGATATCCTCCATTCGACCCTGACCCGCATGCAGGCCGACCTGAACGCGATCCTGGAGTATGCGGAACGGATCTGGCCCGCAAGCCCTGTCGCGGTCATCGCGACCAGCCTCGCCGGCCGCGTCGCCTTGAAAACTCTGGCCAGGAGCCCGCGGAGCAAGCTCTTGTTGCTCCTGACCCCAGTGGTGGACGTCCAAGCGACGCTTTCGGCCGTGCACCAAGAAGATCTTATCGGCACGTATGCACAGGGCACCCGACGTGGCGTGATCAACATGCTCGGCTTCAATATCGATGCGGATCAGTGGCTGGAGGACGCCACACGGTTCGAGTATGCGGACCTCAAGAGCACCTTACACGACGCGCTACAGATCAAGATTCCTGTTGTGGTCTTCGCGTCTGAGCAAGATGCCTGGGTACGGTACGACGCTGTCAAACAAGTCGCCATGGCGTTCGGCTCCCAGCTCCGACACCTGTACTTCATTCCCGAGGCCCTGCATCGGCTGAATGAAAATCCGCGCAAAGCGCGGGTGGTCTTCCGGCAGATCGTGTCCTGCTGCACCGAAGAGTTCTATCCCCTCAATGTCGGCCATGAATTGGCCGAACCGCCGCAACGCGAGGTCCGCCTGCAGGCTCGCCTGGAACGCGAGCGCGCCCGAGCCCAGAGAAAACTCGCCAAGACCGAATGCCTCGAGTTCTGGCGCGACTATCTCTCACATTTCCACTACATTGCCAATGTTTCGGACTATTGGCACTTACTTGATCACATCTACCGCCTGATGGGCACGTGTGAGCGCGGGGAGCTGATCCTCGACGCCGGTTGCGGAAACGGCAATTTCGGCATGTTTCTTATTATTAACCAAGCATACCGCCATCGTCACGCGCAGCGACAGGACTCCAAGCCGCCAGTCTATGTCGGACTGGACTTTGTGCCCGATGCCTTGCAACAGGCCGGGGCAAACCTGCGCGCGGTCGCTGCGCAGTCCTGGCAGCAGTTCGTCGGGAGCCGCCTGCAGCAGGCTCCGGTCGCTTTTTCGTTCTGCCGAGCCGACCTTGATCTGCCGCTGCCGTTTCGGGACAACCAGTTCGACCGCATCGTGAGCAATCTGGTCATCGGATATTTGCAGAATCCGCTGTTCACACTGCGCGAGTTGCTTCGCGTCCTTTCGCCAAACGGACGCCTGGTGGTGACGAATCTCAAGCCCCAAGCGGATCTCTCCCAGATCTACAGGAACTTCGTCCAGATCACCACGAGCACCGATGAAGTAGAAGAAGGCCGCCGCCTGCTCAATAATTCAGGGAAGATCAGGGCGGCAGAAAGCGAAGGCGTATTCCGCTTTTTCGATAGGCAGGAACTGACGGCTTTACTCGTGGCAAGCGGAGCCAGCCAACCTCGCATCTACTCAACGTTTGCGAACCAGGCGTACATCATCGTGGCCGAAAAACCCGGCACCTTGTACACGGAGCGGAGCGGCGTTGGCCGGAGACCGCCGCAGACCAGCCGACACGCATGAATTTCTACGCACTCAGCGGTCTGATTAACGGCATCACCGCCACTGTCCTGGGAACGTTCATCTATCTCCGCGCTCCCCAGGATCCCAAACATCGCATCTACGGGCTTTACTGTCTGAGCATCTCCTTCTGGAGCTACTTCTACTGTGCGTGGCACCTCACGGCGTCGGCTGATCTGGCCCTGCTCTTCGTCCGTCTGCTGATGGTCGGCGCCATCATGATCCCGATCCTATATTTTCACCACGTCCTCACCTTCCTTGGAAAGGTCGAAAGACACCGGATCGCGCTCAAATCCGGGTACGCAGTCAGCATCCTATTTCTCCTTGCCAACCCGACCCCATGGTTCGTTGCCAGCCTCGGACCCGAGCTATGGTTCCCGTTCTGGCCGAAGGCAGGGCCCGTGTTTACCGCATACCTGGCCATGTTCACCGCCTACGTCTGTTATGCCACCTATTTGCTGGCGGCGGAGGTTCGCCGCACGACCGGCCTCCGGCGCAATCAGTGTCTCTATCTGCTAATGGCCTCGCTGATCGGTTATACGGGTGGGGCCACCAACTTCCCGCTCTGGTATGGCATTCCGATCCCTCCGGACGGCACGATCCTGATTACGATCTATACCGTGCTCATCGCGTACACGATCGTTCGCTACCGGCTCTTGGACATTACCGTCGTCTTCCATAAAGGCGTCGCCTACGCACTCATCCTGGCGGCGATCCTCCTGCCGATTTATGTCGGGGTAGCGGTCAGTCATCGCGCCACGCCGCACTCCGTTCCTCCGCTCCTCGCGGGAACGCTGATCCTGGCCTGTGGACTCTGGGTACTGCTGAACAACCCCCGTGCCTCGGTCAACCAGGTGTTCAGCCTGCTCTGCGGAGCCGTCTGTATCTGGCTGTTCGGATTTTTCTTCGTGTATTCATCGACCGATCCCGATGAGGCTCTCATGTGGGGCAAGGGCCTCTACGTGGGTGTGGCCTACATCCCAGCGTTGTTCAAGCATTTCGCAAGATGCATCCTCGGCACGCGCCTCAGGCGACGCGAGATCATGCCCCACTATCTGGTGGGCACCGCATTCGTTCTGCTCCTTCCGACGGATTACTTGGTTCAAGGACAGTACACGTATCACTGGGGATATTACCCCCAGGCAGGCCCGGTCCATCCGGCCTTCCTCTCCTATTTTCTGATCGTCGCCCTGACGACGTTCTATCATCTGTACCGCGGGTACCGCGCCATCCGCGAGAAAGCGCCCCACGAAGCAGCCGGCATCAAGCACCTCTTCTGGGCCTTCATCATTGGTTACGCCGCCTCACTCGATTTCGTCCAATCCTATGGCGTCGAGTTCTACCCAGGCGGCTATGCGTTTGTCTGCCTGTGGGTCGTGATCGTCACGTATACGATCGTCAAGCACCGCTTGATGGAGGTATCGCCCATCGCTCCCATGGCGAAAGGCGTCCCGTATCTCCAGGCCCTTGCACTGATTCCCTCTTATTTCGTTATTCTCTTGCTCATCCGCCTCTTCACAGGCAGCATGCAGTATCTCCTTTCGGGAGCGCTGCTCGCGACCTTCCTTGTCCTTGCCAGACTGCTGGCAAACCTCCAGGCGCTGCTCGAGAAGGTCGTCGCCAGAGCGTTGTTCCGGCGACGCCATGACGCATACGACACGCTCACCCAATTCAGCAAAGCCATGGTCACGATACTCGATCTCCGATCGCTGTCGGAGGAAATCGTCGATGCGCTGGCCAGGGTCATCCGGATCCAAACCGTGTCCCTGTACTTGCTAGAAAAGGAGAAGGACCTCTACCTGCTGGCCTCAGCGCACGGCCTGGACCGCGAGTCCCTGGAGGGCATACGGCTCCGGGCCGAGGATCCCTTGCCGAGACACCTCGCCATAGTGCAGTCCATCCTGGTGCGCGAAGAGCTCGAGCATTTCCCGCAAGCGCCGGCGCTCCGCCCCGTGCTGGACACCCTGTGGCTGCTGGAATCGGAAGTCTGCATCCCGCTCGTCAACAAAGATCGCCTGATCGGGTTTTGCAACCTAGGCCCGCGCACCGATCGTCGGATGTATTCGGGGGAGGAGCTGAACCTGCTCACCACACTGGCGCAGAACGCGGCCATTGCGCTGGACAACGCCGCCCTGTATGAAGAGCTCAAACGGTCCCAGACGCTGGTGCGGCGCACCGATCGGCTCCGCTCGCTCGAGACGATCGCCGGCGGATTCGCCCATGAGATCCGTAACCCGTTGACGTCCATCAAGACCTTCATCCAGCTCGCGCCCGAGCGCAAGGATGACGTGGAATTCATGGGCCACTTCAGCAAGGTCGTGTCGGAGGACGTGGACCGGATCGAGCGGCTGATCCAGGAGATTCTGGATTATGCGCGGTATATGGAGCCGAAGTTGTCGGAGGAGGACTTGAACGACGTCGTAGCGTCCTGTCTCTATTTCATCGAAGTGAAGGCGGCCAGCAAGTCCATCGCCATCGAGAAGGAGCTGGCACCGGACCTGCCCACTGTAAAGGTGGATCGCCAGCAGATCAAACAGGTGCTGTTGAACCTCCTCCTCAACGCGATGGATGCGATGGCCGAGACGGGTGGGCGGCTGACCGTCAGAACGCACCGCTTGAGCAAGCCCAACGGGGAGCCCTGGGTTCAGGTCGAGGTGTCGGACACCGGCGTAGGCATTTCGGCCGAGCACCTTGAGCATATCTTTGACCCCTTCTACACGACCAAGCACGAAAGCGGCGAGCGGGAAGGCACAGGGCTGGGCTTGACGATCGTGCACCAGATCGTCCGCGAGCACCGGGGCTACATCGAAGTCGGAAGCGAGGTCGGACGAGGGACGACCTTCTACATCAACCTGCCGAGCAATCTGGCGCACGCTGCGCCGGCACACGAACGGGTGGAGCATGAGGAAACGCGTACTCTTGGTCGACGATGAACCGGGCATCCGCACCTCGCTGAAGCTGGTCCTGGACCCGCTCTACGAGGTGATGACCGCCTCCACGCCCGAGGAGGGCCTGGATCTGTTCCGTCGGGAACTACCGAACGTGGTCATCCTGGACGTCGTGCTTCCGGGGACCGATGGCCTGGCGGTGCTCCAGACCATGCGCACCGAGGACCGCACGATTCCGGTCATCATGCTGACCGCGACCAAGACGGTGAAAACCGCGGTGGACGCGATGAAACTGGGCGCGGCCGACTACATCACCAAGCCCTTTGACGTCGAGGAGTTGCGGCTCGTGGTCGCCAAGGCTCTGGAGAAACATGACCTCGAGCAGGAGGTCCGGTATCTGCGGGCCCAAGTCGTCAACCGATACGGCTTCCACAACCTCATCGGGAAAAGCCCGGCCATGCAAGAGGTCTATTCCAAGATCGAGCAGGTAGCCGACACGCGCACGACCGTCCTGATCACGGGTGAAAGCGGCACCGGCAAGGAGCTCGTCGCGCGTGCCCTGCACTTCAACAGCTCGCGGCGCGATCGTCCGTTCGTCGCCCTCAACTGCGCCGCCCTGCCGGAAACCCTCATCGAGAGCGAGCTGTTCGGGCACGAAAAAGGCTCCTTTACGGACGCCGCGGCGCGCCGGGTCGGCCAGTTCGAGCTGGCGAACGGCGGCACGTTGTTTCTGGACGAGATCGGTGACTTGAGCCCCGCAACCCAGGCAAAGCTCTTGCGTGTGCTGCAGGAGCGGGAATTCACCCGGATCGGCGGCGTCCAGCCCATCAAGGTGGACGTGCGGATCGTCGCCGCCACGAACAAGCACCTGGAAGAGCTGCTCCGGCGGAAAGAGTTCCGAGAGGATCTGTATTACCGGATCAACGTCGTCTCGCTCTATCTGCCTCCCTTGCGAGACCGCCGGGAGGACATTCCCCTGCTGGCCAAGCATTTCCTCGCCAAGCGGCTGGAGGAGGAAAAGCGGCCGCCCCAGGAGTTCTCCAAGGAAGCACTGGAAGTGCTGTCCCGTCACCCCTGGCCCGGCAACGTGCGTCAGCTTGAAAATGTGGTGGAGCAGGCCAGCGTCTGGTGTCGTGACGCGGTCATCACACCGGAACACTTACCCAATGTCATCAGAACGGACACGCGATCCGACGCGTTGCGCGACGACACGCTCTCCGGCAGGCTCTCCCTGGAGAAGGCGGTGCTGGAATTCGAGAAGGAAATCATCCTTGACGCGCTCCGCCGTACCGACTATGTTCAAACTCACGCGGCCGCGCTGTTGGGAATTACCAGGCGCATGCTCAAGTATCGGATGGACACATTGGGAATTTGCCGAGATGAGAGCCAGCCGACGGGCGAAAAGGTTGACATGTTGCAGCAATGAGACATTGCTGGATCGTTTTGTACAGAGCTGTGCATGACCTGTGGACTCCTTGTGCGAGGCTCAAGGCCTTGAACTCTTTTGAACAGCGGCCGAAGGTTCTGAAAACACAGGGTGTTCTTAGCCTGGAGGGCCAACGGACGTCAACCTACAGCCATGACCCACTGACGGAATATTTGGGCATCAGACTTGCCTAAATTTCGCGTAAGGCGGACATGGCCCTCGCAGAAGGAGTGCGCGCCATGACGAGTACGGACACGCACAAGTTCAGCATCCTCATCATCGAGGATGAGGCCGGTCCGCGCGATGCGCTCAAGATGATCCTGCGCCCCTTCTACGACCTGTACACCGCCGACAACGCCCACACTGCCATGCGCCTCCTGCGTGAACTGAAGATCGATCTGGTCACGCTCGATCTCAAACTCCCCGACCGCCAGGGGGTGGACTTATTGCAGGACATCAAGCTGGAACGCGAAGACGCGGAGGTGATCATCATCACCGGCTACGGCAGCCTCAAATCCGCGATGGACGGCATTCGCTATGGTGCCGCTGCCTATCTGCTGAAGCCCTTCAATGTGACGGAGCTCATTTCGCTGATCAACCAGACTTTGGAAAAGAAGCAACGGCTGGATCGCTTGCGCGCCCTGCTCAAGACCCCGCTGCTCCACTGGGGCACGGAGTCGGAAGCCGCAGAATCCTGGAGGCTGCTGAGCGACGAGTACTGTTCCGTCGCGCAAACCCGGCGCGGCGGCCACATCCGGCTGGATGAGTATTCGGAGTTTGCACCCGTCCTGTCGGATCTCCTGGAGGCCAAGAGCCGTGCCTTGTTCAACCACTGCTGCCGGGTGAGCTGCTACGCCGTGCTGCTGGGAGAGCACCTCGACCTGCCCGCCGGCGAACGCAGGGCGCTCGCGATCGGGGCATTTCTGCACGACATCGGACGGGTCGGGATCGACGAGCAGGCGACCACGAGACCGGGCGGATTGGGATACCAGACGAGGGATCTGCTCCAACGCCATCCGGAAATCGGCGCGCGCATGGTCCTCCCGTTGCGCCTACCCGCTGAGGTGGGACAGATTATCTCCTATCATCACGAACAGTACGATGGCTCCGGGTATCCCTACGGCCTGCAGGGCGACGGCATCCCGAGACTTGCGCGGATCGTGGGCATCGCGCAGGCGTTCGATCATCTCGCGATGGAACACCCGGCTCTCCATTCGCCGCAAGCGTTCGAGGAGGCGGCTGAGCAGATTCGTCGCCTCGGCGGAAGCAGGTTCGACCCGTCGCTCGCGGAGTTGTTTGCCCGGGTGATCGCCGACACCAAGGCCTCCATCCCCGCGCTGGTGACCTCTCCCCGCTCCACGGCGCTGCCCAAATCCTGACCGGGCCACACGGTCGGTTGGCTTCCAGGCGCGGGGCCGCGGGGCGTTTATCCGGTCTTGCAAGCCCTGCGTTCGGCTTCCCCGATCATTTCTGCGGCCGTCTCCCGGGCCGCCCTGGTGATCGTCGTCCCGGCCAGCATCCGCGCAATCTCCTCACGTCGCTCTTCCGAGTCGAGTTGCCGGACACGGGTTACCGTGCGACCTTTGGCGACCGACTTCTCCACCACGTAATGAGCCCCTGCCTGCGAGGCAATCTGAGGCAGGTGCGTGATGCAGAATACCTGGTGGAACCGCGCAAGATCCCGCAGCCGCCGCCCCATGGTCGCGGCGACCGCGCCGCCGATCCCCGCATCCACCTCATCGAAGATCAGCACCGGGACCTGGTCGGCCTCCGCCAGCACGGTCTTGAGCGCCAGCATGACCCGCGAAAGCTCACCGCCGGAGGCCACTCGGGCCAGAGACTGGAGGGCTTCGCCCGGATTGGCCGACAGCAGGTAGGCGACGCGGTCCCGGCCGGCCGGACCTAACCCTCCTTCACCCGGATCCGATTCCACGCCGATGGAGAACCGGGTGTGTTGCATCCTCAGGGAAACCAGCTCCTCCCCGACTTTCGTTGCCAGCCTGCTGGCCGCACGCTGGCGCCCCTCGGTGAGCCGGGCAGCCAGGGCTTCGAGCTGCGCGTATTCCTTCGAGAGTGCGTCGCGCAACGCGGCCAGGCGTGACTCGCTCGAAGTGACCGCCTCGAGCTCGCGCTTGAGTTCTTGCCCGCGCGCGATGACGGCCTCGAGGGATCCCCCGTACTTCGTCTTCAGCCGCTGGAGGACGTCCAGCCGGTCCTCGATCGTCTCCAGGCGCTCGGGGTCCGCCTCCAGCCGCTCGCGGTAGTCACGCAGCTGCATCGCCAGATCCCGAAGCTGAGCCTCGGCCTCCTGGCATTGGCTTGTCCAGTCGCCCACCGATCTATCGATCGCGGTCAACTCTCGTAACCGCGTCGCGACGAGGCCAAGAGAACCCAGGATGGCGGCCTCGCCGCCGTAGAGCACGTCGTAGGCCTCCTGTGCCAATTCGGCCAGCCGGCGCGCATAGCTAAGCCGGTGGCGTTCGGCCGTGAGCGAGTCCTCCTCGCCGGAGTGGATCTGGGCCCGCTCGATCTCCTCCACCTGAAACCGCAACATGTCCTCCCGTGCACCCCGTTGGGAGGCAGCCTCCTCCTCATCCTTGAGCGCCCGCCGGTGAGCCTGCCACCGCTCGTACCGCGCCGCATACTCCTCTCGCAGATCCTTGAGCCGTCCGAACGCATCCAGCATATCCAGTTGCGCGTGCGAGGACAGCAGCGACTGCTGCTCGTGCTGGCCATGGATATCCGCCAGCGTTCCGGCCAAACTTTGCAACAGGGTCAGCGAGGCGAGATTCCCATTGATGTAAATGCGATGGCGACCGGATCGGGAGAGCACCCGCCGGATGATCAACTCGGTGTCCTGCGGACCGAGCAGGCCGGCGTCGCGCAGGCGCGCGCACACCCCGTTCGCGGAGGCAAGGGTGAACGCCGCTTCGAGGACCGCCTCGTCCGCCTCGGCGCGGATCTGGTCCGAGGAGGCGCGCTCCCCGATCAGCAGCGCGATGGCGTCAACGATGATGGATTTGCCGGCGCCGGTCTCGCCGGTGAGGACTTGCAGCCCTTTGGAGAATTCGAGCCCGAGCCGCTCGATGACGGCGAAATTGCTGATACGCAACTCGGTGAGCATACTGTCGCCACGCGGGCTCGGGGCGAGAGGCACGGGGCGAGAGGGATAGAGGCATCAGATCCGCGCCGCTCGCCTCTAGCCCCACACCTCGCGCCTGCCGTTATGCGGTCGCGGATGGCTGCGCAAGAAGAGACTCAATGACTTCCTTGAACTGGCGCTTCGGCCTGGCGCCGATCAACTTCTCGACCGGCTGCCCATTCTTGAAGAACAAGATCGTCGGAATGCTCATGATCTGGTACCGTCCCGCCACTTCTGGATTTTCATCCGTGTTGAGCTTGAGGACTTTCAGCTTTCCGGCGTATTCCGCGGCCAACTCCTCGACGATGGGCGCTACCATCTGGCACGGCCCGCACCAGACGGCCCAGAAATCCACCATGACGAGCCCTGGGACCTTCAACACCTCTGATTCCCAGCTCCCCTCGTCGACTTTTAATACCTGGACGCTCACTGCCTCGCCTCCTTGGTGAGTCATTCTGCATCACATGCCGCGGGGCGCCCTCCGGCGCGGAGCGCACGGATGCTACCCCACGCCGATTCGGACTGTCAAGCACACGCGCCCGACAAAACGTCATTCGTCATCGGTCATTCGCCACTTGCTACCCGGCATGTCATTCTTTCCTTCACCATCCCCACGCGTCCGGCGGCGCCGCCCACCAGCCGTCTGGTTTGGCTTTCCGCCAGTCAGTCTGTTGGAGCCACAGCCGAGCCGTCGCCGGCTGATCGAGGCGATTCGCCATGGCCGCCGTGATGTCTGCCTGCTGCTGCGCGCTGCCTTGAATCAGCTCCTTGGCGATCCGCGCCAGCACGGTCGGCTGGTCCACGAGGTCCTGCACCCCGTTGGAGGCAAGATTGAGATAGACATGCTCGACGCTCACCCACCGGTCCGTTTTGGCCAGGTGCTCCAGATAGGCATCGAGCGCGTGATAGACGTAGGTCAGGTAGACGTAGCTCGCCGCAGACGGACGTTCTTGCACTTCCCGCTGACAGGCCTCGATGGCGCGGCGATAGTCGGCCGCCGCCAGAAACATCTTCGCTCGCTGAAGGGTCGAGGACGCCTGATCCCCGGCGACCGCGTCGGGCCCCGGTGCCAGTACCGCCAGCGCCAGCAGGAATGTCGGCCATGCGGTCTTCCACCGCCGGGGGTCAGCCCATCGGTGTTCGTGCCTTGATCCCGGTCTCCGTCGCGTCGCGTCGCTCATGTTCCCCTCCTTACGCTGCGCCGGGCACATCCGACTGATCGTGCCGCCGCGTTCCGGCAGCCGGCGCCCGCCGATTCGCCGATCGCGCTCACGAGGCTGGTCCCATCCCGTCTCACGGCCTGGCAGGCTCGGCGGGTCGTTCCTGCGCCCGGATGCGCCTCGGGGGCGCGTAATACCACGGCAGCCCGCGCTCCTGACTGAGGAGCGGGGTGAGGATGGCCTGGAGCACCTGTGAGCCGATGCTCTCGTTGAACCCGAGGCCGGTCAGGCTGATGACAAAGTTGTACTGGGCCCGGTCTGGAAATTGGATGTAAAAGAGTCCCAGAGACCAGCACCGGCAGTCGTTCTGGTACAAGGCCACGACGTCCGACTCTGTAGGCTTGCCGCTGACGATATCGTAATAGGTCCGGGCGCCGATCGACCAGTTCGACGTGAGCCGCATCGCGCCCGACGCAGTCACAAACTTGAGCTCGGCCGTCGGCGCGAAGACTTCGTTGAACGAGATCGGGTTCCAGATGTCCCCGCGCCGGGGGCGATTGCCCTCGCGCGTGTATCGCTGCCCGATGTCCACGTACCACCAGTCCCGGTTCTGCCATCTGAGATCCGTGTTGAACTGGCTCACTTCCCCGGCATACGGATCGTAGAACGTGTCCACCGTCAGGTACAGCGCCTGGGCTTTCTGCAAACCCGTGAACGGGTCACCGATCACCGCCTTCAGCCAGACATCGGAAAACTTGCGGCCTTGCACCGGCACTGTCGCGGGCTTCAGGGGCTGCGTGGGGCTGCCGACGAGCGGCGACGGAGGCAGCAGCGGCAGCGGAGTGAACAGGCGCGCGAAGCTTTGGGTACTGCCCAGATGGTAGCTCTGTGCGATGGTCAGGTCCAGCCAGTTATTGGCGCCGCCCTGCCCTTTCTGACTGAGCAGGCGGTTACGGACCGAATAGGTGAGCAGGTTCTTCTTGGGCAGATCGTCCACCTCGTCGATGATCGGGATGTCAGACTGGTCGGTGGGAGGGACGTATTCATAAATCACCCGAGGCTCGATCGTGTGGAACAGCGATCGCCCTTCGGCGCTCCGGAACTGTCTCGCCAAGCGCGAGGTTGCTTCGAGGCCGGCCCAGAAGGTTTCGCGATGAACATCCTTTTCCTTGTCGACTCCGCGCGTGTAATAGGTTTCACGAAACTTGACCTGCGGCAAGAATCCCACGACATGCCCGAGGTTCAGCACATCAGTGGAGAGCCCGGGTAGGACATCGACCCGGCTGAGTTGAAAGCCCTGATCGCGATACCAGTGTAACGCGGTCGTGTCCATCCCGAGTACGACCGGCCCTCCGAATGGCGTCACGTTGCCGAGCCGATGCCCGATCTCCGGCAAACGCTGAAACGTATCATCGCCACCCACCTGCAGCGGCTGGAGGTACTGCCCGAGGAAATACAGACTGCCGGTCGTGAACCGCTTGTTGATGTTGAGGTTGGTCTCGTAGCTTGGCAACGCGCGCTGCACACCGGACATGCTGAGATCGCTCAGGTACGTACGGTCGGTCACATAGTTGGCGTTGGCCCGGATGAACAGAGTGGGATCGACCTGCTGGGTATGGCTGCCGCTGAGGAGCGCCCGGGCTTTGTCGAGCTTCGTGTCCTGGATGAACGACGTGAGCCACTGGCCGCGGGACTGCCGATTCAGGACATAGCGGTAGTCCAGGTCTCCGCCGTAGCCCCGTTTGCTGAGGTAGTCTGGCGTGATCATCAGATCCTGGCTTGGCGTCATCGCCCAGAAAAAATTGTGGCGGTAATGGAACCCGAAAATTGTGTCGTAGCCGACCATGGGGACGAGAAACCCCGTTTTCCTCGCCGATTGAAGCGGATACGAAAAGGTCGGCACCGGCACCAGCGGACGGTCATTGACGCAGAACCAGGCATCCCTGAGATAGACGCGGTCGCCCATCTCCAGATCAGCGTCTTTGAACCGAAACCGCCACGCGGGCACCTCGCCGGCCTTGGCGTCACAGTTCGTAAAGCTGCCGTCCTTGGCCCGAAAATGCGTCTCTGAAAACCGCTGGATCAACCGTCCCTCCACAGACGTGTTGGTCTCATAGACATAGAGTCGACCGTTGGTGACCACGCCCGCGTTCGTGTTGACGTTCAGCTCCAATCGTTCCGACCACAGATCGGACGTGGGATCCGTCAGGTGTGCGCGCCCAGTCGCGACCAGCAGACCGGGCAACAGGTAGATGAAGACCTTGTCGGCAGTCAGTCGGGTCTGCGCTTGCACGATGACCACCGAGCCCTCCGCCTCGTAGATCTCGGTGTCCTTGAAGTATTCGATGCGATCCGCCGTGATGTGAATCGGCTCGGCCGTGGCCGGCTTGGCCGATACGGATTGAGGAGGGCCGGGCTTCGCAGGCTCAGCGGCGAGGCTGGTGTTCGGCGACGCGGGGACAAGAACAAGCAGGAGGACGACGATGGCATGGGAGAGGCGACGGCGCATCTCAACCCCGAATGGGCGAGACACCGCACCCGCGCAGTAAGGCTTTGACCTCCCCCACCAGCATGAGGGAACCCGTCACGCAGATCAGATCCGAGGAGGCCGCCAGCCGACGGGCGAGCGTCAGCGCGTCGGCTGGGACCGCCGCACTGTGGACGGGGCCGGCCCATTCCCCGAGCGACGCACGCAGTTGTTGAACGGCCGCCGCGCGATCCATGGGCACCTGGGTCAGCACCACCTCGTCGGCGATCGACAGGATAGCCCGAAAGAATCCAGCCTGGTCTTTGTCCCGCATCATGCCGACGACCAGGATCACGCGGCACCCCGGGTGCCGCTCTCGGTAGTCCGCCAGGTAGCCGGCGACGGCAACTGCCGCGGCAGGATTGTGTGCGCCATCCAGCACCAGCGAGGGCGCTTCCTCGACATGCTCCAGACGACCTTCCCACAGCACTGCGGCGAGACCCTCGCGAACGGCCGAGTCCGGCACATATAGCCCGCCGCGCGCTCCGTGCTCCAGTGCGGCCAGCGCGCACGCGGCATTATCGAGCTGGTGGCGCCCCGGCAACGGGCACCGCAGATCCGAACATGACCTGCGCAGACCGCGATAGGCGAATCCTCCGCAGGGATCACCCTCGGTCCGAAAGTCGGCGCCGAGCCTGGACCACGCAGATCCGTGCGTGGAGGCAACCGAGGCTACGACCGCCTCCGCCTCCGCACCGAGTCGGCCCGTCACGACCGGCACGCCGGGTTTGATGATGCCAGCCTTCTCGAACGCGATCGCGCCGATCGTCTCGCCTAAATAATCCCGATGATCCAGCGCCACGGTCGTGATGATCGATACCATGGGGGTGAGCACATTCGTCGCGTCGAAGCGGCCACCAAGCCCGACCTCGATCACCGACACGTCCACGGCCATCTCAGCGAAGTACTGGAACGCCAGGGCAGTGGTGAACTCGAAAAAGGTCGGCTGGCACGCTCCGCCAAGCGCCGCTTGCAGAGTCTCTGTCAGCTCCGCCACGGTGTCTTCAGGAATCGGTTGTCCGCTGACACGGATACGCTCCCGGAAATCCACCAGGTGCGGGGATGTGTAGAGCCCGACCCGATATCCCGCCGCTTCGAGGATGGCCGCCGCTATGGCGGCGGTCGAGCCTTTGCCGTTCGTCCCGCCGATATGGAGGCTCGGGTACCGCTCGTGGGGGGCTCCCAGCCCGCGCAGCAAGGCGCCGATGCGCTCGAGCCCGAGCTTCACTCCGTGCTTTTGGAGGCTGTAGAGAAAGGCGACGGATTCAGAATAGGAGAGGGCCATCGTGCGGCAGCAGCGCGCGGTCCGAGTTAGAGATGGCTGAGTAACGTGGCCAGGACGGCCTTTTGCTGCTTTCGATCCACGATCATATCCACCATGCCGTGGTCCAGGAGAAACTCGGCACGCTGGAACTGATCGGGAAGCTGCTGCTTGATCGTCTGCTCGATGACGCGGGGACCGGCAAAACCGATGAGCGCTTTCGGTTCGGCGATCGTCACGTCGCCCAGCATCGCCACGCTCGCAGTCACGCCACCGAACGTCGGATCAGTCAGAATACAGATCATCGGCAAGCGCGCCTCATGGAGCCGGGCGATGGCCGCGGAGGTCTTGGCCATCTGCATCAGCGAGAGGATGCCCTCCTGCATGCGCGCCCCGCCGGAGGCCGTCACCAGCACGAAGGGGAGCTTCGCCTCCAGCGCGCGCTCCACCGCACGACAGATCTTTTCTCCGACGACGGATCCCATGCTGCCGCCCATGAATCCGAAATCGAACACGCCCAGGGCGATCCGGTAGCCGTTGATCGCCCCTTCGCCGATCACGATGGCGTCTTTCCGTCCGGATTTCTCCTGTTGGGCTTTCAGCCGCTCGGTGTAGGCGCGCGTATCATGAAACCGCAAAGGATCAAGCGGCGCGAGCTGCGCCTCCCATTCCCGAAACGTACCCAGATCAGTGAGCATGGCGATCCGCTCAGACACCGAAACCGGGAAATGGTAATCGCACTTCGGACAGACTTTGTTGTTGCGCTCAACCTCTTTGCGGTAGACGATCTCCCGGCAGTGGTTGCACTTCAACCACATGCCTTCGACCGTCTTCGAGCGCTTCGAGGCGTCGGGAACCCGGGATGATTGTTTTTTGAACCAGGCCATCTTCTTAAACGATGAACGAGGAATGCGGAATGCTGAACGACACGTCGGGGGCATGGTCCCCTGTCCGCCGTTCATGACTCATCGTTCCGCGTTCCGCGTTAAATGGTAATCTCCTGCCCTTCTTGCAGGACCGTGAGGTGCTTGATCTTCAACCCGGCGAGCTCACGCGTGATCTGCTCACGCACGCGGGGCTTGAGGTGGTACACGTACACGGGGAGGTCGGGGCGTCCCATCTTGGTGAACTCGCGACTGAACAACGAGGGCGTCAGGTGCTTGCTGGCACGTGCAAGCTCGGCCATGTCGTCCGGGAAGGAAGTTTCGATAAAGGCGGCTTTCAACGTGCGCTCCCGCGCCGCCACCTTCCAGATGTCCTCGGTCTCGTACGTATCCCCACTGTAGAGGAACGTGGACTCCCCGTCCCGGATCAGGAATCCCACCGTCGGCACGAGGTGGTTGACCGCGATCGGCGTGACCCGAAGCTCGCCCACGAGGCTCTCCTTGTCCGGTTGGATCGATTGCAGCGTGAAGATCGGCCGGCGCGGATCGGGCAACTTCAAAAAATTGGGGTAGACCTTGTCGTTGAAGATGTGCTCCTGTAGCCCGTCGAGGACGGCCGGCGTACCGACCAGCACCACCGGGTCGATCGCCTCATCCACCAAGTTGTCCGCAAAGGTTGGGAGCCCCTGGATATGGTCGAAATGAAGATGGGAGAGCAGCACATACCGGATCCGCCGCTGCTCGCCAAGCGGCAGCGCCTCCCCGATCGTTCCGGCATCCACCATGACGGTGCCGTTGACCAGGAACCCGCACGTGCGGCACTGCCTGCGCTCGCGACCTTCCTCCAGAACTTGGTCCGAGCCATGGCAGCCCAATACGCGGATCTTCAAGCGGCCCCCCGTCCCTGAGGCATCATGCACCTGATCGGTCCGCAGGCTCAAACGCGGGGCACCCGCTCCTCAACCGGGTGCACGAGCGCCGTGTGCACCAACCGACTCTTTGAGCGTGGGCGGAGAATACTCCGTTTCGGCCGAGTAATCAAGAGGTTAGCGGAATTTCAGCCGGTCCCGGCAAGCCCTTGATGCAAGCCTCATCAAGGGGAGAGACCGCGCCATAGCGGGGCAGGACGGCATCCCTCGTCGGAACATCAGGGAACCCCGCGGCTGACCCCCAGCATCATGGCCAATCCGAGTCCCACACTGACCAGGCTGGACACGCCCTGCAACGTCACCAGACACCGGCGGCCGATCGACGCGGAATAGGCCAAGGGCAGCGCGATCAGCACGCCCAGCAGCGCCATACCCAGGATGGACCCGGCGCCGAAGACCAGGATATAGAGGATCGCCTCAACGATCGAGCGGGTTGCCGAGACGACGACGAGCATCACCGCCGCCGATCCGGCCAGCCCGTGCACCATCCCGACCAGAACGGGCTTTCCGGACAGCGCCAGCCAGTGCGTATGCCCGTGGCCTCCGTGGTCCTGGTGACTGTGCAGATGCAGATGCGTGGTACCTTCGTGCTCGTGTCGATGCACATGCCACCGACCCCGTACGATCGCGGACGCGAGCCAGACACCCAACGTCACAAGCATCATCCCCACAAGGAATTCGAACGCCTGCCCGATCCGCGTGGGAATCGTCAGCCCCAAGAAGAGCACGACCAGTCCGACGGCCAACAGCGTGGCCGTATGCCCGATCCCCCAACTCATTCCGACCAAGCCGGAGGCCCGCAGGTTCGGCCGGGTGGAGACGAGGGTCGCGACCGCGGCGAGGTGATCGGCATCCAGGGCATGCCGGGCCCCGAGCAAGAAGCCGAGCAGCAGCCAGGTGAACGTCTCTAGGTCAGGCATGAGCTGGGTCATTCAACAGGGTGAGGACAGGCGGCGTGACCGAACGAACGTCAAGGCGCCGCAAGCGTGTCGGCACGCCCCCTCAGCCGCCCCGAGCGTGCATCTCGAGATGCGGGTCCTCGCGGAGCTTCTGGACCCCGATGAGCTGGGCTTCGCGTTGGCCGGTCAGCTCCAGCGCCTTTCGCTCCTCGGCGCCGCGATCCTGCCGGGCACGCCAGCCGGCTCGGATCAGCGCCTTGATGTCTTCGCGCGAGGTTCCCGCACGCAACGGCGCCCGCAGGTCCGTGCCCACTCGCGCGTACAGGCACAGATACCACATGCCGTCGGCCGTCAGCCGGCTGCGGTCGCACGTCGCGCAGAACGGCATCGTGGTGGAGGAAATCACGCCAAAGGTCGTCCCGTCGGACAGTCGGAACCGTTGGGCCGGTGCGGAACTCTCCTCGCGCACGGGCTCGATCGGGCCATAGTGCCGGCCCAGCGTCTCCAGGATCGCAGCACGGGAGAGCACTTGATTCATCGACCAGTCCGTCGCCCCGCCCACGTCCATGTATTCGATGAACCGCACCTCCGCCGGGATCCGTTTCCCGTATTCGATCAGCTCGACCAGCTCATCGTCGTTGAACCCGCGAATCGCGACCGTGTCGAGCTTCAAACCCGTGAACCCGACCCGTCGGGCCGCCTCGATCCCCTCCAGCACCCGATGATGCTCATCACGGCGGGTCAACGCCCGAAACCGAACGGGATCCAGGGTATCCAAGCTGATCGTCACGCGATCGAGTCCGGCCTCGTACAGAGCCTGCGCCTGTTCGGTCAGCAAGATGCCGTTCGTGGTCAGCGCCAGATCCTTGATCCCGACATTGTATCGGAGCATCCTGACCAGCGACGGCACATCCCGACGCAGGAGCGGCTCTCCCCCCGTCAGGCGCACCTTGTCCACGCCGACCTCCGTAAACAGCTCGGTCAACAGCGTCATCTCTTCGAACGTGAGCACATTGTCGCGCGGCAACCAGGCATAGTCCTCTTCCGGCATGCAGTACTTGCAGCGGAGGTTGCAGCGATCGGTGACGGAGAGACGGAGGCTGCGCAGCGGCCGCCCGAAGACGTCCGCCACCGTCGGCACGTGCTCGTGAAGCGGGGTCGTCACGGATGCTCCTCGACCCAGATCGCCCCTTCCGGGGTCCGTTCGAGTTTCCAAATCGGCGTAATCTGCTTGAGCTCGTCGATGCACCACTTGCAGGCCCGGAAGGCCTCGGCACGATGTTCTGCGCCGACGATGATCAGCACGATGTTCTCGCCGATCTGAATCTCGCCGTACCGGTGAAGGATCAGCACCTCCAGGACGTCGAAATCCTTCAACGCCCGCTCGCGAATCCCCTGGAGCTTCTTTTGCGCCATCCCCTCGTAATGCTCGAAGGTAATCGCGCTCACGTCCCGGCCGCGCGAGCGGTCGCGCGCCGTGCCCAGAAACATCGCGATGCCCCCGATCCGAGTGGATCGCCGGCGCACCCGCTCCAGTTCTTCGTCAATTGAAAAGTTCTCGCGCTGGACGCGGACCAGCCTGGTTGCATCGGGGCCTTCGAGCTGTGGTTCTCGCATGGCTGCACCGCCAGCGAACGGAGGCAATAGCGCCACCTCGTCGCCCGCTCTGAGCTCACTTTCTTCCTGCGCGATCTCCTGGTTGACCGACACCAGCACCTTCTTCTTGTGGACCAGCTCGCCGATCTGGGGATACGCGCCGTCCAACCAGGCGATGAGATCTTTGACTCGACGGCCGTTCTCCAGCGCAACCGAGAGCTCGGCCCGGTTGCCGGCCAGCGTCTTCATCATGCCGAACAGCTTGACCGTGATCATTGCAAGTAGCCAGTAGCAAACAGCGAGCAGCGCAGCGCTATTCGCTCTTCGCTCTTCGCTCTACTCGGACATACGTTCCCGACTTCCCACCGGACTTGGACAGCAGACAGATGTCACTGAAGCTCATCCCTTTGTCCACGGCTTTGCACATATCGTAGATCGTGAGCGCTGCCACGGAGGCGGCGGTCAGGGCTTCCATTTCCACGCCCGTCGGACCGGTCGTCTTCGCGGCGGCAGTGATCGTGATGGAGCAGCGCCCCTGGGGATCCGGCCACGATTCTTCTTTGAAGGTGATGTCGACAGAGGTGAGCAGAATGGGATGGCACATGGGGATGAGATCGGGCGTGCGCTTGGCCCCCATCACCCCGGCGACCTGAGCCACCGCCAGGACGTCGCCTTTGGCGATCTTGCCCCGCTGGATCTTCTCCAGGGTCTCGGGCAACATGAATACGCGTGCCTGGGCCGTCGCCATGCGTTCGGTCGGGGCCTTCGCGGACACATCCACCATTCTCGCCCGCCCGGACTCATTGAAATGCGTAAACTCGCCCATTTCTCGCGACGAACCGGGGAGTTCTGCGGACTGCCTGTGGGCGATTATAGGTGCCGGTGAAACAGGTCGTCAAGCCGACCTGACGCGAACCTTCTGGACGCAGGAAATCGCCTTGACAGGTTCTTGAACCATCGACGACAATGGCCGCGTGACTGCAAGGGTCATCATCGAAGGCCTGGAATTTCCAGGACATTGCGGGGTGTCCCCCGAGGAGCGCGCCTCGCTGCAGCCGATTGGGGTCGATCTGGAGCTGGGCTACGCGCCGGAGCACTTTGCCCGAGCGGCCTCGACCGACCGGATTCACCAAGCGATAGACTATGCCGCGGTGGCCCGTCGCGTGCGGGAGATTGGTACCGGCAGGGGCTATGAGCTCCTGGAAGCCATGGCCGAGCACGTGTGCAAGAGTTTGTTTGCCGAATTCCCTATCTCGCGGGTCCGCCTATGGGTTCGCAAGCTCAAGCCGCCAGTCGATGACGTGACCGGCTCGGTCGGGATCCGCCTCGAACGAACGCGCGCCGAGCAACGGGTTTCAGATGCAGCCTGCGACATCCCGCCGGCCGCCTTCTTGGTCGAGCATCTTCATACGCTGCCAAAGGGGCGGGCGCTGGATGTCGCGGCTGGCCGAGGACGGAATGCGCTGTGTCTGGCCTCGCTCGACTATCAGGTGGATGCGCTTGACCGGGACCAGGAGGCGCTCGCCGCCATCGCCGCCATGGCTTCACAGCGGAATCTATCCACCGTAACCGTCCGCCAGGTCGATCTTGAAGATCCGGAGCACCCGGCTGACCTGGGTCATGAGCGCTATGACGTGATTCTGGTCTTCTTCTATCTGTACCGCCCGCTGTTCCCTGCGCTGCTCGCCGCGCTGAGGCCTGAGGGCATGTTGGTGTACGAGACCTTCTTGATCGAGAACCACCTCCGGTTTCAGCACCCCAAGCGGCGCGAGTTCTGCCTGGAGCATAACGAGTTGCTCCGGCTGACGCAGGGACTCCGCGTCCTGCACTATGAAGAAGGCGAGGCCGCCGGCCCGCACGGGCGCGAAACTGCATTCACCGCCCGCCTCCTCGCAGTGCGTGAAACGTAACACGTACCCGTAAACCGTAATAGGTGAAGGCCGGACGTTTCTGGACGATCATGCTTTGCGGATCACGGATCGCGGTTCACGGATAACCTCCATGAGAAGAATCGACCTCCATCTTCACACGACGCACTCCGACGGGAGCCTCCCGCCCGCCCAGGTGCTGGCCTTGGCGAAGAAGGCCGGTGTCACCGCGCTTGCGATCACCGACCATGACATCATGGACGGCCTCCCGGAGGCGATGCAGGCCGGCGCGCAGTTGGGCATCGAAGTCATCCCCGGTATCGAGATCAGCTCGCGCTACAACGACGAGGAGCTGCACATTCTGGGCTACTTTCTGGACTCGCAGGATGACAGGCTGCGCGGCCGGCTGGCCCAACTGCGGGCGAATCGGCACAAGCGCAATCCCCTGATCATCGTGAAACTGAACGAACTGGGAATGGGGCTCACCTATGAGGAGGTGAGAGCCCTGGCTGGCACGGAATCCGTGGGCCGCCCGCACATCGCGAGAGTCCTGATGGTCAAAGGGTACGTGCAGTCAGCCAAGGAAGCGTTTGACCGATTTCTCGCCTATGGGAAGCCGGCCTATGTGCCTCGAGAGCTGCCGGACCCGGTTGTCGCGATCGCGTGGATCCGGGAGGCACGGGGCGTGCCGGTGCTGGCGCATCCGGGGTGGGTAAAAGAAACAGAGAGCGGTCTGCTCGCGCTGTGCGAGCGCCTGAAGGCCGCCGGGCTCGCGGGCGTCGAAGTCCACTACAGCACCCACAAGCGGGCCCAGACAACCGAGTATCTCAACATTGCCCGGCGACTGGATCTGCTCGTGACCGGCGGGAGCGACTATCACGGCATCACGAAGCCGGACATCGAAGTGGGCATCGGCCGCGGCAGCCTCAAAGTCCCCGAAAAGCTCCTCGAGCCCCTCAAAAAAGCCGCGGCCGTGAATTAAGACTTCGGGAGCGATCGCTAACGGGGTGCATGGATCTGCCCTGCTCAGAGACCTCGCCACGCTGTGGTTCGCTCCAGGGCCTCCCGGCCCATTTCGCTCACCACAGCCCGGCTCGGTCTTGCTCCAGGCTTGCGCGAAATTCGTGATGCAAGTCCATCCGCCCCGTCGCTTCGGCGAAGCCCGTCCTGAGCCAGTCGAAGGGTGCGCTCCGAACAGATGGTTCTCCCTCAGGAGCCGGGCAGCCGCCTGCGTGTGGGTTTCCGAAAAGAACCGTTTGGCAGCCACGCTGGCGTCGACGACGAAGCGCGTCACCGCTGGGGATCCTCGCGGATCAGTCTCGCACTATCGCTCGGCCGAGTTCCCCGCAAACGCCGTCGCCATCGGGCCGCGACGGCCCGAGCCTCGCTCATGGACAGCGTTGCGGCTTCCTCCAGAACGGCTTTGGCTTCCCCTTGCAGGGACCGCCTATGACGCCTGGCCCGAGACTTCAGCCGTTCCAGCGTCTCTTCGTCTCTGTCTCGAACTAAGAGCTGGGGTATCCCCGACCCCATTTGATATGGGGCACACCGCCCCGGTGCCAGCAGAATGCTAGCGTGAGTGTGCATCTGGAGCGACTTGCTGCCGTGCACCATGCAAGGGACGGCCGCGAGGGCGCTCGCGGTAACGGCCGTTGGGCGTCACTAGCTTGAATGGTGCCACGAGGCATTGCCGTGCACCCATTGCATTCCTAGAGCAATGGGTGCCCAAAGCAATGGGTACCCCAGCGCCTGAGCAGGGCAGGTCCATCCATCCCGCTTAGATTAGAACGGCAGCTTGAAGGCAGGTTTGCCGGCGCCGGCGCCCGTCTTGAGCAGCTCCTCACCGATTTGTAGCCGGCTCGCGAGTTCTTTGATAAGCCCATCCATCCCCGCGAGCCCCGCTGTGGCCTCGCCTAGCGGCCCCTTCACCTTCTCCGTGACCGCCGCCAGCAACTCGGCCTGGAGCCTCGCGGCCCGGGCCTGGAGCTGCTTGCCGACCACGTCTTTCAACACCTGATCCAGGTCCGAGCTGAGTTTGAGGTCATACTGCTCCCGCGTGCCTGAGATTTCCGCCCCAAGGCGAAAACCCTTGATGTCCGAGAGGGCCGAGGCGATGGCGGCCGCCACCGCGCTTCCGCCCGCCTTCACGCTGCTTGCCATCTGGACTGATCGGAAACTGGACGACAGGGTGGCCGCCAGCGCCTCGCCGCTCAGCTTGGCTTTCAGATCCGCATCGGCCACGGCCTGCTTGAGCTCAAGCCCCAGTCCGGCCTGGTCGGCCAATGCGAGTCCTTCCAGACGATACCCGCTGATCCGGAGCGTGGCCTGGTCGATCGGCTGAGCTGGGTTCACACGATTGATCGCACCGTCAAGTTTCAGCGACTCAAGCCCCTTCAGCTTCTCCCCAGCAAATGCAAAGGTCGTGGGAATTCCTAGAACCGGCTGTTCCGGCGTGAGGTTGTTCACGCTCCCGCTGATCGTGCCCGCGTGGCTCTCCACAGATACGCGTGCCAGCCGCACGAGAAAGTCCGGCAGCGGCGCACGTTCCTTGAACCGCACGTCCACGCCACGGCCGCGAAGGGGCTTCACCACCTCCATGTCCTCGTGTTTCTCAGTGGCCCTGGCCAGGAGCGGTTCCAGCTTGCTGTGCCAGCGCAGCGCGGCGGCCGTCCACTTGCCCAGTTTGCCGCCGAGGAGCGCACTGGACAGATTGGCGAGACCCTGGCCCGACAGCGAGTACTTGTCCATCAGACGGCGAACATCTCCCTGAGGGGCTTTGGCGATCTCATCGGCACGCTTGCGCAGCGAAACCAGACTGGTTTCCAGCTCTTTCTTCGCGCCGACGATCTGGTCCAGGTCACGCTTCAGGTCCTGTTGAATCGCAGTGGCCTCGCCGATGCCGCCGAGAATCCCACCGAGCCCACCCTTGCCCGCTGACTTCAGCCCTTCGATCCGTTTCTTGTACTGCTCCAGCCTCGCCTTGTCGGGCAGCTCCGAGAGTTGCTTCTGCCAGCGATCCTTCTCGGCCTGGATGTCTGTGCGCAGGGATTCCGCCAGCTTGACCGACTGCAGGTCTTCCTGTGCCAGAATCTCCTTGGGATCCTTGAGTGACACGTCCGGCAGCTTGAACGGATCGCCCATTCCCGCCTTCGCCTCGACCGCAGGCGTCACGGGCAGTCCAGCGATCGCCCCGGGGGTCTTTCGCGGCGTATTCAAGCGTACGCCGTCCAACGTCATCTCCTCGACGATCACCTTGCGGCGCAGCAGGTTCAGGCTGTCGAGCGTCATGGCGATGCGCGAGACCTCCACGGCATTGGTCATGGGCTCATCAGGGTCGGTGACCTGCAGATGCGTGAGGGTCAGACCCAGGGGAAACAGTGAGAGGTCTGCCGCTTTCAACTCGACTTTGGCCCCGACTAGGGCGGTCCCGGCGCGCTCGATGACTCGGCGGACCATGCTGTCCACGAGCAGGAACCAGAGACCGGCGAACAGACCGACGACGAGGACAAACACGATGGCCCCGGGCCACCGGATCCACTTGCTCATGCGCCACCTCTCCACCCGGAGACTGATTCATACACGCTATAAAAGCGGCTGGCCTTCAGGGCTTGCATGATCCGGGTTTTCATCACCCGATGGAGCACGTGCTCGCGATATTTGACGATGGCGCGGTTTGAAAGGACCAGGAGCGGCACAAAGAGGGCGAGCGACATCACCAAGCTCCCCATCACGATCGAGTTGTTGAAGCGCTCCAGGCGCCAGAGCGTGGAGCTGTACAGGACCGTCCAAAGCCCCTCCAAGGCCGACGCGGTCAGCACCGCAAGCCCCACCCGATGAAACAGCGGATCGAGCAGGTAGGCCAGACCGGAGAAGAACGCCAGGCCGAGCAGGAAGGCCGAGAGGTTCACGCGCAGGATGAGCACAAGGAACAGGACTAGGAGATTGTGCAAGCTCCAGAACGGCGTGAACCCGGCGATCATCGCGAAGCAGAACCCCAGGCTGAGCTGGCCGGGCTCCGTCTCGGAGTTCAAGACCTTGAGCAGGTTGGCGAGCATCTTCAACATGTCGGCCTCATGTCTTCATGGGGCAGGTCTCGCGGCAGCGGCGGCAGGTCTCTGCACCGCGTCAAAAAAGTCTCGGCGATGCTACGACAGCGATGGGGCAATGTCCAGGGGGCCAGGGGAATGTCCAAGCTCGGCATGTGTAGCCTATGGAGTGCTACAATGCAGTCATGAAAAGGTTAGCCAGCGCGCTCACTGTAGGGTTGATTCTCATGGCCGGAGGTGCGGAGGCTCTACGAGCGATTGGTAGTGCACCGCCGTCCGGCGCCAGCGCTCGCCTCGACGGCGCAGCCGGGCGGGCTGGTGCGCCGCCGCCCCCGAGTCCTGCGCCCGGTTTCGCCTCGCCCGCACCGCCGTCCGGTCTCACACCCGCACCGATCCTGCCGTTTTCGCCTCACGGCCCGATCATGCCGCGCGAACAGGCCGCGCCACCCGTCACCCCGCCTGTCTCGCAGCCGGCCGCACCACAAGTCCCGCCCACCTCCGGCTCGAGCGCACCGCTATCGCCGGGTGTGATCCAAATTGAACCCGCCCGCTAGGACTGCAGCAGCGGGCCTGGGATCACTCTTCTCGTCTGTTTCTCGTTCTGAAGGGAACTTCGGCAGGTTGTTTGGCAGAGTTCGCGGGCTTGCGGACGTCTCAGGGCTCAGTTTTCCGGCGTCTCGACGATGTGATTTTCGAAGCGCGCACAGCCTTCGGCGAGCAACCGGTTGGTGAGCATCTCGCCGGGCCATTCAATCGGCAGGTCCGCCGTGAAGACCCAGACATCCGGTGAGGTCCACGCCGGACCGTGGTCTTCCGGCAATTCAGGATCGAACAGGTCCGTCCACACCGGCATATACACGCCGTTCCCGCACTGGGTATGCAAATGCACGATAATGCGGCTGCGAATGGCGGTATCCAGATCGCGCCACACCGCAACCGTTTCGTCGGCCAGCCGGTGCAACCGCACGGCGTTCTGTGCGTCGAACATCCCATAGGCGGCGAACACCGGCGCCTCGAGCACCTGGGGCGCAGGCGCCAGGTCGCTGCACTGCGCGACCAACCCGTCCAACAGGAGGCGGCGGTCCGCTTCCGAGATCGAGTCCGGCAGCCCCGGCTCCGGCGAGCCCAGCAATTCGAAAATCAGGAACGCGGTGGATTCGACGGGCTCGTGCAGCCGCGCCGCCAGTGGGTGGCGTCGCTGGGAGTCCGCGAGCTCGGAAATGTGCTGATAGAGATCATGGAGCGTGAGGTGTTCGAGTGTCGCATCGGTCAGCAGGCGCGGCTCCACCAGAACCAGCGTTCCGGACGGAAGCTGGAGGTGCTTGTGGAGCAGTTCTGCCGTCGCGACCGGATCGATCTTCAAGCGCAGCGGCGGCGTGAGATTGGCTTGCAACGGCAGCGCCAGCGCGCCCATGACCGCATAGGTCGGCTTCTCATCGCCGTTCTCCATTACGACGGAGCAGGCTGCCTCCGCCAGCAGGTCGAAGAGCCATTCCGCCATCTCCTCGTCCAGCGCCGCCAGCACGGTGAGCAGGTCCTGCTCGCGATCCTGCTCCAGGATCGCCTGTAACGTGTCGATCGCGGCGTCCGCGTCGCCGTGATCATGCCGGCGGGCATTGATGAGATGGATCAAATCGCGGGTCAGGGGATCAGGGCGGTAACGGTTGGACATGCAACCCTCTTTGAGTCGTGAAGCGTCACGCGTGAATCGTCAACCGAAAGGCGGCAATCCCACTCCATCCTCACGGTGAGCGTTTCACGGTTCACGTTTAACGTCCTTCGGTGCTCTCATGTTGCCAGAGTTCCAGGTGCCAGGCAAGTGCGGCGCGACTGCGCGCATACCGCTCTCTCCTACTCGCCGATCACCTTGATCAGCACTCGCTTGCGACGTCGGCCGTCAAACTCGCCGTAGAAGATCTGCTCCCAAGGGCCGAAATCCAGCCGTCCCCCCGTGATCGCCACCACTACTTCGCGGCCCATCAACTGGCGTTTGATGTGCGCGTCCCCGTTGTCCTCACCGGTGTCGTTGTGGCGATAGGTCCCATTGTGCGGCGCCAGGCGCTCAAGGAAGTCGTCGTAGTCTTTCAACAACCCCTGCTCATCGTCATTGATGTACACGCTCGCCGTGATGTGCATAGCGTTCACGAGCACGAACCCATCGCTGACCCCGCTCTTCTTGACGGCGGCCTCGACCTGAGGCGTGATATTGATGTAGGCGCGGCGCGTCTTGGTCTCGAACCAGAGTTCTTCGCGGTAGGACTTCATCGGCACTCGAAATTGCGCGGCCGGCGAGATGACGGCATTCTGCCCCAGATGCTCCGGACGATGCAAGATGGCCCGCAGCGAATCCTGGAGAAGCCGTCGCCGTTTGACATATAATGAGGGCTCAAAAATGACTCATCGGAGTGTGAGACCATGAGCCGTCCCCGTCCGCTCGCCCACAGCGCTCGTCCCGCGCCGCTCTCGCCGAACGCGATCACCGTTCTGAAGAGGCGGTATCTGGCGAAGAACGTCGCCGGGCAGCCGATCGAAACCCCGCAACAGATGTTTCGCCGTGTCGCGGACAACATCGCGCAGGCGGAGCGCCTGTACGCGACGGGCGACGACCATCAGCGCGAAGTGGCCGACGCGTTCTATCGCATGATGAGCGGCCTGGATTTCCTGCCGAACTCCCCAACGCTCATGAACGCCGGCCGCGAGCTGCAGCAATTATCCGCCTGCTTCGTGCTGCCGGTCGAAGACTCGCTGGAATCCATCTTTGACGCCGTGAAGCACCAGGCCCTGATCCATCAGTCCGGCGGCGGCACGGGATTCTCCTTCAGCCATCTGCGCCCCAAGCAGGACCGCGTGGCCTCCACGAGCGGTGTCGCGTCCGGTCCGGTGTCGTTCATGCGCGTGTTCAATATGGCCACTGAGGTCATCAGGCAGGGCGGCACGCGTCGCGGCGCGAACATGGGCATCATGCGGGTAGACCATCCCGACATTTTGGAGTTCATCGAGGTCAAGAAGGACCCGGCAGAGTTGACCAATTTCAACATCTCGGTCGGGCTCACCGACGCGTTTATGCGCGCGCTCGAACAAGGCCGCGACTATACCCTGATCAATCCGCGAACCGGCCGCGCCGTTGGCCGACTGAAGGCCTCGCTGGTGTTCGACCGTCTGGTGGAGGCCGCCTGGCATTCCGGCGAGCCGGGTATCGTCTTCCTGGACACGATCAACGCGGCGAATCCCACGCCGCATATCGGCCGCATCGAGGCGACCAATCCGTGCGGCGAACAGCCCCTGCTTCCCTATGAGTCCTGTGTGCTCGGCTCGATCAACCTGGCGAAGTTCGTGCTCGGCGGCCAGGCCGGGCGGCCGGCGCGCATTGATTTCGACCGGCTGGGCACGGTCGTGCGCGCGGCGGTGCGCTTCCTCGATAACGTCATCGACATGACCCGCTATCCCCTGCCGGAGATCGAGGCCATCACCAAGGGCAACCGGAAAATCGGCCTCGGGGTCATGGGATTCGCGGATCTTTTGATCCTGCTGGGCGTGCCCTACGATACGGACCGGGCCCTCCGGATCGGCGAACGAATCATGCGCTTCGTGCAGGACCACGCACGCGCGGCCTCCGCGGAGCTGGCTCGCACGCGCGGCGTCTTTCCGAATTTCAAAGGCAGCCGGCTCGAGTCAGAGGGGCTTCGCCTGCGAAACGCGACGGTCACGACCGTGGCGCCGACCGGCACGATCAGCATCATCGCCGACTGCTCCCCGGGCATCGAGCCGTTGTACGGGGTCAGCTTCGTCCGCACGGTCATGGAGGACGTGCGCCTGATCACATTGCATCCGGTCTTCGTCGAACAGGCAAGAGCCGCGGGCGTCTACTCCCGCCACCTGGCGAAGCGCGTGGCGGCACAGGAGTCTATCCAGCAGATCGTGGAGATCCCACGGGCAATCCGGCGCCTCTTCGTCACCGCCCACGACATCACACCCGAGCACCACGTGCGCGTGCAGGCGGTCTTCCAGAAATACAGCGACAGCGGCGTCTCGAAAACGATCAACCTGCCGGCTTCCGCCACGCCCAAGGACATCGGCTCCGCATTCCTGCTGGCCTACCGGCTCGGCTGCAAAGGGATCACCGTCTTCCGCACAGGTAGTCGAGAAAAACAGGTCCTCTCCTGCGCCAATGTGCAATACTGTTGACGACGGGCGAGGGGCCTGAGGCGAGAGGCCAGAGGTTTTGGACAAGCGGAACCCATCTCAGACACCGCTGGCCCCGCACCACGCACCCCGTGCCACTGAGGAGTCATGATTCGCCAGCCTGCCGTTGCCGGCCAGTTCTATCACGCCTCCCCGGAGGCGCTGCGTGCCGACGTGGCGCGACATACACCGACCGGACTCGAGCGACATTCTGCCATCGCCGGAATCTGTCCTCACGCCGGCTTGATGTACTCGGGTCCGATCGCCGGCGAGGTGTACGCCCGCCTCGCGATCCCGTCGAAGGTGATCCTGATCGGGCCGAATCACACGGGGGAGGGTCCGCCGGTTTCCGTGTTTTCCGACGGCGCCTGGGAGATCCCCGGAGGAACCTTTGAGATCGACGGGGCGCTCGCAAGGGCGATTCTGGCCCGTTGCCGCTTCGCCACGGCCGATGAATCAGCGCACCTCTGGGAACACTGTCTCGAGGTGCAGCTCCCCTTTTTGCAGCAAGCGCGACCGGACGCGAAGATCGTCCCGATCGTGCTGGCCACTGCGCACCTGGGCAATTGTCGCGAGTTCGGGTTGATGCTGGCGTCGCTCGTTCAAGAGACCGCGCCGCCGGACCAGCGGCCTCTCCTTCTCGCAAGCACTGACATGAACCATTATGAATCTGACTCCGCCACGCGAAGGAAGGATCGCTTCGCACTCGAGGCGATCGAGCACCTCGATGCCGACGGGCTGGTTGAGGCCGTACGGACGCACCATATCACGATGTGCGGACTCGGCCCCACCCTGGCGGTGATCAGCGCCGCGCGGGCCCTTGGGGCTTCGAGGGCGTCGCTCGTGCGTTACGGCACCTCCGGCGAGACCAGCGGCGACTTGAACCACGTGGTCGGGTACGCCGGGTTCACCATCCCGTGAGCGCGGTTCACCCGTCGAGCGGACGGGGCCGCACCTTGAAGAGAATCCTTTGACAGACCAGCGCGACGATGTTACTAGTTACATGGTTTGATTCACCCTTCGCACTTACGTAGGCACGACACCTTAGCGACCAAGGAGGGCTCGCATGAGCGCACTGTCCGGCCTCCCCATAGCAATCGACACCCCAGCGACCTGGTTCCTGCTCTTCGCCCACAACGCTGAGCCGGACTTGGAATTGGACGAGGTCTCCGATGATCTTGAGGAGACCGTCGTGACAAAAAAAGGCGCCGGGCGCCCATCGCCGAAGAGACAACCGTCCGGCAGCAGACGGCCCCTGATCCTGATGTTGCTGCTGATCGTGCTGGTCGGCGGATGGTTCGCCTATGACCCTGAGTCCTTCATGAACGTGATCGGCCTGGGCACACCGGCCCCGCCGCCGATTCCCGACACGGTGAAGCCACCGGCGCCCCCGACCGCAGCACAGCCCCCGGCCGCACCGGCTCCTGCTCCCGGTCCGGCACCAGCAGCTGCGCCGCCCCCGGCCCCGGTCGCGACCGCGCCGACTCCGGCCCCAGCGCCGACACCGATGCCAGTCCCACCCCCTGTAGCGACCGCACCCGTTCCGGCTCCGACTCCGACCGCCCCAGCCCCGGTTCCGACCGCTCCGCCACCGGCTCCGGCTCCCGCTCCGGCCCCGGTAGCTCCGCCCCTCCCGGCCCCGGTCGCCACCGCGCCGGCTCCAGCACCGGTGCCGGCCACACCGTCTCCGCAGTTCGGCGAAGGGCAGGCGGTCGTTGTCGTGGCGGATCCATCCAGTCCTGCCGGGTCGGTCACCCTTACCACCGACTCTGCCGGCGCGCACCCTGGCCCGGCCGTGCGTGGTGGGGAAATCGTCACGGTGCTGGATGGCGAACTGCGCGGCAGTGCATGGGTCTACTCAGTCCGCACATCGTTGGGAGCCAAAGGCTGGATTGAGGAGCGCCGGCTGAAAGCGAGATAGCCGGCTCGCGCCTCGCGTGGAAGCGATCCCTTATCCAGCGTCCGCCCCGCGCGCCTGACACCAACCCCTCAGCCCGCAGGGGCCTGACATCTCTTCCCTGTCCCTCTTCCGACCGCGCGAGAGGCCTATGCTATAATGCTGCGTCGGTTTGCGCCATTTCCTTGCAGGAACGTTTCACCTCTTCCATGTTGCGCGCGATCATCTTCGATTTCGACGGTGTCGTGGCCGACAATGAGCCGATTCATCTCACCATGTTCCGGAAGGTGCTGGGCGAGATCGGCGTGCCGCTGAGCGAAGAGGACTACTATGCAAAGTATCTGGGCTTCGATGACAAGGGCTGTTTCCGAGCAGTGCTGGAGGCCCACGGTCGTACGGCGCCGAAGACACTGATTGAAGACCTGGTCGCACGCAAGGCTGTTGCATACCTGGAGCACCTCAAGCATCACCTCGTGATCTTCCCCGGCGTCCGCGAGTTCGTCCGCGAAGCGTCGGCTCGGTGCCGTCTCGCGATCGCCTCCGGCGCACTGCGGCAGGAAATCGAGTACGTTCTGAACCAGGCGGGCATCCGCAAAGAGTTCGAACACATCACGAGCTCGGAAGACGTCACACGAGGCAAACCGGATCCGGAAGGGTTCCTCCACGCCTTGGCTGCCTTGAATGGCAACCGTCAGGCCGGTCAGGGCCTGATTGTCCCGGAAGACTGCCTTGTGATCGAGGACTCGATCCCGGGCATTCAAGCGGGCCATGCGGCCGGGATGAAAGTACTGGCGGTCGCCAACACGCATTCGCTTCAGGACTTGCACCAAGCCGATGCCGTGGCCCACTCCCTTGCGGAGGTCAATCTCGCCGAGCTGGCGAGTCGCCTCTGGGACGATCCGCAGGGGGAGTGGGATTAGCCATGACCCTCGCTGAAGCCCAGGCGTACTGCACGGCCGTCACCAAGCGCAGCGGCAGCAACTTTTACTACTCCTTCCTCTTCCTTCCACGCGAGCGGCGCGAGGCCATGTATGCCGTATACGCCTTCTGCCGCGAAGTAGACGGCGCCGTGGATGACCCGCCGCCCGGCAGTGACCCACGCGATCAACTCCGCCGCTGGCGGGCCGAATTGGCCGCCGCGTACCAGGGACAGCCAACCCACCCCGTGACCATCAGTCTCGCGCACCATGCGCGGCGTCTGGCTCTTCCCCGGGAGTCCTTCGAGGACCTGATCGCAGGGGTCGAGATGGACCTCACCACGATGCGCTACAAGACCTTCGAGGACCTGTCTCTCTATTGTTACCGCGTGGCGTCGGTGGTGGGACTCATCTGTCTCAACATCTTCGCGACCCGCTCGTCGCAGGCCACTGACTACGCGATCAACCTGGGCCTGGCGTTTCAGATGACCAATATCCTGCGCGATCTTGGCTCCGATGCGCATCGCGGACGCATCTATCTCCCGCAGGAGGATCTCGCGCGATTCGGCTATGGAGAGGACGATCTGCTGAAGAAGGCCTACTCGCCCGCGTTCACAGAGTTGATGCGATTCGAATGCGGCCGAGCACGCGAGTTCTACACCAACGCGCGGCGCGCCATGGAGTCCCTGCCCAGAGAAGACCGACACGCGTTGACGGTCGCCGAGATCATGCGCGGAGTGTACGAACGCATCCTGAGCCGGATCGAGGCGTCCGGTTATCGCGTGTTCGGCCCACGCATTACCGTGCCTCCGGCTTACCGCCTGGCCGTCGCGGCCGGCATCTGGCTGCGCGCCCAGTTTGCCTGGCGTGCACGCCTCTAGCCTGAGCCTATGAAAGGTTCTGTTCTCGTGATCGGCGGAGGCGCTGCCGGACTGGCTGCTGCGCTTCGACTGAGCGTCAACGGCTGCGCGGTGACCCTCCTTGAGCACGCGAGCGCACTCGGCGGTCGCCTGTTGACGAGTCAACCAGTTGAGAGCCAGTCCCGCGGACTCGATGCCCTCCCTCCGGTGCTCTTCAACTGGCAATCCGCGACCATCGATCTGCTCACCCTGCTCGGTACGAACGGTCAGCTCACCCGGCCAGTCCCGCTGAGGTTCACCCTGCCGAGCGGGCGTCGCGCGCGCCTGCGCCGAACCTGGGGACCGGCGCCGCTGAATGCCGTCGTGAACCTGCTGGTGTTCGGCGGTTTGCCCTTTCGCGACCGTTGGCGACTCCTCTTATGGCTGGAGCGGACCTGGGAAGGCGATCCGCCCTTGCCGCGGGATCTCGAGACCCGCACGGCGGATCACTGGTTGGCGCAGACCGGGCAATCGGCTGTCGCCCGTGCCGAGATCTGGGACGCCCTCGCGAGGTGGCTGCTCGGTGATGCGCTCACCGAGGTGTCCGCGGCGATGTTCGTGCAGACCTTGGCGAGATGCTTGTTGACGAGCCGGCGGGAGGCGGCCATCCGCATTCCGGATCGGGGATGGGACGACCTGTTGATCCGCCCGGCCGGCGAGGCCTTGCGACGAGCAGGCGGCGTTATCCGCTGTGGGGCAGCGGCCGTGCGCCTCCGGTTCAACGCGCACCGCGTCACCGGTGTGCAGCTTGCGACCGGAGACCTTCGAGAAGCTGACTGGTACGTCCTCGCCGTCCCGCACCGAGCCGTGATGCCGCTGCTGCCGGACACCGTGCTCACCCACTTCGCCTATTTCCAACAGCTCACGCAGCTACAGGACACCGGTGCCCTGACCGTGCACCTGCTGACGGACCTGCCGCTGAGCAGGCCACGGCTGGTTCTTTTCTCATCCCGCCCCTTTCACTGGATGGTGGCGCGGCCCTCGCAGCCCGGCTCTCCCATCGGCAGCGTGCTGTCGCTGGTGATGACCGGAGCGGCGGACTCCCTGCGCTGGTCCGAGGCCGACCTGCGCCAGCTGGCCGAGGACGACGCGCGCGTGGCTCTCCCAGCGCTGTGTTCTCGCCGCATCTCCAGCGTCCGAGTCGTCAAGCAAGCAGCCGCTTTTCTCTCTCTGCGGCCTGGCGTAGCCGGCCTACGCCCGCTGCAGCAAAGTCCCTTTTCCAACCTGTTCCTTGCCGGCGACTGGACCGATACCGGCCTGCCGGCCAATCTGGAGAGCGCCATTCTCAGCGGTGCCCGCTGCGCGGAGTTGATCGAACGTGCCGGGAGGCAGCCTCATGCATAACAGCGCCGCGCGACTACCGTTCGGGGGCAAGCCGAAGACGTGAAACCCAGCCCTCATTGACTTCCGGCAGAAGGTGGTCCAGACTCATCTAAACATGGAGGGGAGACCGGACGCACAATGGTGTCATCTGTCCTGCGACACGCGACGTTTACGCTGATGCTGCTGCTGGTCACGGGCTTAATCCGGGAGTTTGCCTCCGCGGCCTTGTTTCGCTGCACCGATGCATCAGGGATGGCGGTGTACACGGATTCTCCGACCCAATTGAGCAACTGCAGCACGGTGACCGCATCGACTTCGCCCGGGGCCGGGTTTGCGGGCCGAATGCCAACGACGCCGCCGGGAGCACCTCCACAGCCCCAGAGCGGCGTGCCGCTCACAGGTTCCAATCCAACTGCCGCCGCTCCCGGGGCGCCGGGTGAGCCAGACGCTCAAGCCGACGGCGGGCAGCCATCGGGCGGTCCTCCGACACTTGCCGCCGTGCCGATTCAGCGGGTCGGCAACCTCCTCATCGTCGGCGCCACGCTCAACGGAACGCGAGAGGCCCGGCTCATTCTCGATACCGGTGCCTCGCATACCGTCGTGTCACCGAACGTCGCGCGCGAGATGGGGCTCTTTTCCGATTCCCGATCAACCAGCGTCACCGTGAAAACGGCCGGGGGACCGGTGCAGGCGGAGGTCCTGACCCTAGCGGCGATCCGGGTCGGCCAGGCGGAAGCGCAGAACGTCCCCGTCGGCGTCTTCGAGATTCCGGACGCGCCGGCCGGCGTGGACGGGCTGCTCGGCCTGACCTTCTTGAGCCGCTTTCTCGTAACCATTGATCCCGAACGAGGCGAGCTCTCGTTGCGGGCGCGGCAATGAGGGGATGGAAAGGGTTGTGTCTGATCGATGCAGACGGCTCTCGAATGAGCGCGGCGTCACCTACATCGCGGTCATGATCGCGGTCGTGTTGATGGGCGTGTCGCTGATGGTGGTAGGGAAGCAGTGGAGCGTCGTCAAGAAGCGCGACATGGAGCAGGAACTGCTGTTCCGTGGGAATCGCGTCAAGGCCGCGATCGAACTCTACGCCGCAGATTACCAGGTACGCAAAGCCTTCCGCGCGAACGTGTACCCCCTGACATTGCAGCAGCTGACAGAACCGCCCAAACGCTATCTCCAGGTCGTCTACAAGGATCCGATGACCGGTCAGGATTTTGAGCTGATCAAGGTGAATGGCGAGATTCGCGGCGTACGCAGCCGCAGCAAAGAGACGCCGTTGGACCAAGTCCACTTCAAGGGCGTCTCGTCCTATAGTCAGGTTGCCTTCCAGGTGGAGACGCAGGCGGGCCAGCCGTGCATGCCCACCCCGAACCCACTGAATCCCCTTGCCCCTTCCGCGCCTTGTCCGCCCGCTACGCCTCCGCCCGGCTCCCCAGCGAGCCCTATTCCTCCCAAACCCTGAGAACGGGCCAAAGACTGGTCACGGGCGGGGTGGCGGCGGGGGACTCACCGTCCGGAGCGTTTCCTTGATCCGCTCGGCCTCGGTCCGGCGCACGCCGTGCACACGGAGGACCGGCGTGTAAATGATCAACAGATTCGGGTTGCGAATCTCCAGCGGAAATTCCTCACTCTCGGCATAGGGGGCGAGCTCGGCCTTGCCCCCGAGCGGAACGCGGTAAAAGGGCTTTCCATCCTGCGTCCGCCCGTCGGCACCAACAAATTCTAACTGGTCGGTCGCATCGTGGAGATAATCGGCGCTCTGGACTTGCTGCACGACGACGACCAAGGAATCACCTTCGATCGGATCCCCCGACAGATTCCTCACACGGACCCGAAAGCGGAACTCGCCCCGCGAGCTCAAGCGACTCTCGGAATCCCATTCGCCGATACTCCCGAAGGGATCGGCCAGCGTCAGGATCGCGATGACCCCGCCGGTGATGTCTTTCGCTTCCTCACCGGCATCGGCGGTCAAAGGGATGATGTCAAAACCGACGCCGCAAGCTAGGCAAACCAGGAGCCGGACCAGCCCGCCAATGCACGATTTCCGCATTTGAAGGAAAAGACGGTATGGTCCGGGTTGCAACACTCGTTCAGGCGAGGAGGAGGTCGTCATGATCACATCATACGGCACTGGCGGGTCCCTGGGGGTACTGGAGAAACGTGCGCGAAACGGCTATGAGGTGCTTTCGCCGGTCTTGAGTAGCGGCAGCGTGGCTTCGAGGCTGGTCGAGGCGTCCAGCAGCTTGACGGACGTGGCATCGATACCCTTGACCTGGATACGTCCCTCCACGATTTCGCCGGTCCGGACGATAAAGAGGTCCCGCCCTCTCCCCAGGAATGCCTTGGACTCGCCCCCCTGACTGAGATACCCCAGAAAACGGTACTGGGCCAACTGCTGCCTGACCCGTTGCTCTTCCTGCTCCCGCAGCAGGCGGGCCTGCTGCGCGGCCAGTTCTTCCGGCGACGGCGGACGCGGCGCCTGTACCACCGGAACCGAAGCCGGCGCCTCACCGGACGTCCCCGGCATCGCTTCTCTTCGACTCTTCTTGGCGACCCGGCCAATCGGCTTGCTAGGCGTCTCGCTCAGGACTATGTCCAAGGACGCGAAGATATTCTTCGGCTCGCGGAACGGAATCTCCTGCGTCTTAGCCCGTGCCTTTGCCACGGTGGGGAAGCCGCCCGCCTTGGTGGCTGCGTCACGGGACACCACCTGACCAGATCGATAGGTGAGCGGGACCCGCTGCGGCTCCGGCTGAGTCACAATCCGGATCGCCAGCAGCGCGAGCCACAGGAGCGTCAACCCGCCGAGCAATCGCCATTTCAACGCATCCGTCATGCCTTGCCTGAAATCGTCCCGGGCGCCTCTGGTCGCAGGAACGTCACGACACGGACGTTGAAGACGACTGAGCCCGCGGACTTTTTTGCCGTCCGCCCGGACCGGCTTGCATCCAGACTCTCGATGAACAAATGGGGCCCGCTGATTTCGAGCCGGTGGATGAACCGCCGGATGTCCCCGTATTCCCCAGCCGCCTGAAACGACATGGACGCTTTCAGCGCCAAGCCGTCTTCGACGGCCTGGAACCCATAGGTGATGCCAGGGATCGTGACTCGGTCCTGTTGCGCAAGATCGGAGATGGACAGGACCATCGCGCTGAAGTTCGTCCGTGCGGGAATCCCCCGCCACATCTGCGCGAGATCTTCTTCCGTCTTTCGCATGGCCTGCTGGCGCACCAGCATCTGCCTGGCCAGCTCATAGGAGGCCGCCGCCTTCGTCACCCGCTCCTGAGCCGGAGCCTGAACCGCCTGCACCACCGCCACCGCCCCGCCCGTCACCACTACGGCCGCGAGCCCGAGCGGCGCGAGCGCCTGGACGGCACGCCGTGCTGTGGACGAAAGATTCGGTACGCCCATCGCCATCCCTGACCGCTCCCACTCTACCCGCCCGAGCGATAGGTCACGCTCAACGTGAATTCGATCACGCTCGGGAGTTCTGCGGACGCCCCCTGTGCAGCCGCTTTGTTCGGCGCCTCCCGCACGCGATGCTGCGAGAGCACGGCGTTATCAAAGGCACGATGGCGCTCCAGTTCGTTCATGAACCCGGTCAGGTCCTTCAACGTCAGCGCGCTCCCGCTCAGCGTGATGAGCGACTCCCTGAAGCTCACCGCGACGGAGTTGATCGAGACGCGCGGCGTCACCGCGTCTTCCAGATCGGTCAGGAAGCGCGTCCAGGAGAAGCTCTCGCGCTCGACGAAGTGGTTCGCAAACGTGACTTCCTTCAGCAGCGTCTGCGCGCGTTTCTCGGACACGTCGAAGCCCTCTCGGGCCGCCTCTTCCATGAAACGGCGTCCCTCGGCAACGACGCGAGCCGTCGCGTCTTCATACTGTGCGGCCTGTTCCTCCAGCGCCAGGCTGTCGTACCACGCCCAGCCCGCGGTCATGAGCGCCCCGAGGATCACCAGCAGCAGCGCGACCTGCGCCGCTCGCACGACGCCCAGATCCCGCGCCGCAAGGGAGAGATTCAGCGACGGCAGGCCGGGGGTCGACTTCGCGGGTCGACCGGAACCGGTCGTGGTTGTACTGTGGCTCATTCCGTCCGTTCTTCCTCAGACTCCGGCCAGGACGGCCGACAGGGCCGATGCCAGGCCGGGTGGGGGCCCGTCCGCGCCGGTAGGCTTGCGCGTCACCCCGAGTTCCTTCCAGCCGATCGGGACCGGCGCCACGCCCAAGGCCTCGGCATCCGCCAATGGCACCCCGGGAAAGTCGGACGGCGCTCCCGCGAGGAACAAGGGGCGGCCACGCTGCAGCCGGTCCTCTCCCGATGCAGGAAATCGCTCGAAGTAGAATTGAAGCGTTGCCAGCATCTCGTCCACCTTGGCCGCCATGCTATGGCCCGCGCCGTTGCGCACCAGCTTCATGCGCAGGTAAAGCGGAATGCGATCTCGCAGCGCCAGGAACGCAAAGCTCTCCTCATTGACATGAGCGAAGAAGACATCGCCACCGGCCCCCATCGCTCGCTCCATGGCCGGCCGGCAGAGATCGAACATCTGCAGGCTCGTCACGCCGACCGTCACCGGCAGGATGCCCGCCTGCTCCCAGACCCGCTCGTACTGCGCCAGGATGTCTCGTCGGACGGCCAGGGCCAGCACTCGCGCCGGCGCTCCCCCGCCGGGCACGGTCCCGGACGGGTTCTGAGCGGGAAGCGGGAACATCCGATATTCGATCCGGGTGTCGCCGACGCCCACGTTCAGTTCCTTCTGGAAACGCCAGCGGATCAGCGCCTCGGCCTCGGCCGCTTTGCGCGGCCATGCCTCGAACGCCAGCAGCGCCACGCGCGCACAATGATCCGGCAGACTGACCGCGCTCGTGAACGTACGCGACCGACGCGGCACTGTATCCAGCAGCGCGCGCACCTCAGCGGCGAGCGCGCCCACATCCTTGATGTTCAACTGAGACGGCGAGGGCCGCACGAGCCCCTCCGGCAGGGCCCGCTCCTCGCATCGCCGCACCGTGACGGCTCTTCCGCGCCAGGCCCGCGACACTTCGACCAGCACAAGCCGGTTCGCGCTGACGCCGAGGCCGATCGAGGGCTGTTTGACCGGAAACCAGATCATAATTAGGAGAACGTCACGCGGTTGACTTCATACAGAGTCGTCTCGCCTTGCCAGACTTTTTCCAGGCCGCATTGCCATAACGTCGTCATGCCATCCGCCATGGCGACCTTACGGATTTCCGAGGACGGGCGCCGCTCCAGAATCATTTCCTTGATCCGGTCGTTCAGGTCGAGGAACTCGGTGATCGCCCGCCGGCCCCTGAAGCCGAGCCCGTTGCACTCGGTGCACCCTTTGCCCTCATAGAAGGGTTGGTCCTTGACCTTGTCGTACTCCAGGCCCATCTCCTCGCACAAGGCGCGGTTTGCGGGCACCCGCACGCGACAGACCGGGCAGATCGCCCGCACGAGCCGCTGCGCGAGGATGCAGTTGAGCGACGCGACGAAGTTGTACGGCTCGATGCCCATGTTCACAAACCGGCTGATCACGTCGAATGCGTTGTTCGCGTGTACGGTGCTGAACACGAGGTGCCCCGTCAGCGCCGACTGGATCGCGATTTGCGCGGTCTCGACGTCGCGGATCTCGCCGACCATGATCTTGTCAGGGTCGTGCCGGAGAATCGCCCGCAGCCCGCGGGCGAAGGTCAGCCCCTTCTTCTCGTTCACCGGAATCTGCACGATGCCCTTGAGCTGGTATTCGACCGGGTCCTCGATGGTGATGATTTTGTCCTCTTGATTATTGATCTCGTTGATCGCCCCATAGAGCGTGGTGGTCTTGCCGCTGCCGGTCGGGCCGGTCACCAGGACCATGCCGTAGGGCTTCGTGACCGCACGGCGGAATTTCCGGAGGTCCTCCGGGTAGAACCCCAATCGATCCAGCCGAAGCTCCCGGACTCCGGAGGCAATGTCTTCTTTTTCCAGAATCCGGATCACCACCGATTCGCCGAATGCGCTCGGCAGCACCGAGACGCGAAAGTCCACCTTTCTCTCATCCAGCCGCATCTTGAATCGACCATCCTGCGGGACCCGCCGCTCTGCAATGTCCAGTTCTGACATGACCTTGATGCGCGAAATCAACGGAGCATGGAACTTGATGTCCAGCGGGTCCATTGCCGGATAGAGGATGCCGTCAATGCGGTACTTCACCTCGACCGCCCGCTCGCTGGCCTCGATGTGAATGTCGCTGGCTCGTTTCTGCAGCGCGCTCAGGATGATGGTATCCACGAGTTTGACCACGGGGCTCTGGTCTTTCGCGATCTTCTCCACCGACAGGACTTCGTCCCCATGCTCGTCCTCCCGGATCAGCACCGGCCGGAATTCCTCCTGTAGGCGGGTGATGACCTGGCTGTTCGATTCGCTCTGCGTCAGCGCCTCCAGAATTGCGGAACGCGTAGTGACCACCAGCCGGCACTCCTGCCCGACCAGCAGCTCCAGCTCATCCAACGCCCGCAGATCCTGCGGATCGGCCACGGCAATCGTGAGCACACCATTCTCATTCTCAATCGGCACGAACGGGTGCCGGCGCATCCACTCTATCGGAATGGTCTTGAAAAACTCGGGGTCCACTCGGAAGTCCTTCAACGGCTCGAACCCCAGGCCGTACTGCTCCGCGAGCGCTTCCGCGAGCGTGACCTCGGAGACCAGCCCGTCCTCCAGCAGAAGCTGCCGCAGGGGCCGGCCCGTTTCTCGCACGCGGACCCGCACTTCCTCGATTTGCAGCCGCGACAGTACGCCGCGTTCAACCAGGAGGTCCTCGAGCACCGCGCGCCTTACTGGTGTTGCCATTGCTTCCTCCAAACCTAGTGAGATCGCCTAGCGCCTCTCGCCCCGAGCCCCTGGCCTGCTCACACCGTCCCCGCGATCTGAAACACCGGCAGATACATGACGATGACGATCCCGCCGACAAGGATGCCCATCACGAAGAGCAGCACCGGCTCGATCCAGGTCGTCAGTTGGCTCAGGCGCAGGTCCAGTTCGCTCTCGTGGAACTCCGCGACGTCCTGCAGCATGGACACGAGCGCCCCCGTCGTCTCGCCCACTTCGATCATCTCGAGCGTGATCTGCGGCATGAGCCCTTCCTGTTTCAGCGAGGCCGCCAGGCCGACGCCCTCTCGCACACGGTCCGTCGTCCGAAGCAACGCCTGCGACAGGATCCGGTTCGTCATCGCGCCGCTCGTAATCGTCAGCGCGTTGACGAGCGGAATGCCGCCGGCCAGAATCGTCGACAGGGTCCGCGCCATACGGACAAGCTGGCTCTTGAGCAGAACGTCGCCTACGATCGGGAGGCGCAGGCTGAGCCGATGGAGCAAGAGACGCCCGGCCTCAGTCCTGAGGCCTTGGTAGAGCACGGCGGCCCCTCCGGCTCCGCCCGCCGCGATCCACGGCAGCCACGCCCGCGCCTGCTCGACCGCCGCCAGCAACAGGCGAGTGGGACCCGGCAAGTCCGCCTTCGCCTGCCCATAGATCTCCGAGAAAGTCGGCATCACATACATCAGCAGGAAGGTCACCACGCCGAGGCCCACGATGATCAGGAACCCGGGATAGGCCAGCGCCTTGAGCACTTTTTCGCGGACGCTGATGACGAGCTTGAGATAAGCGATGTAGCGCTGGAGCACCTCGACGAGATTGCCGGTTTGCTCACCCGACCGGAGCGAGGCTCGATACAGGTCAGAGAAGAAGTTCGGATACCGCCCCATCGCGTCGGAGATCGAGGCGCCGCCCCGGATCTCAGTCCGAACGCCTTGCAGCGCGGCTTGAAACCCCGCGTGCGTGGCCCGATCGGCCAAGAGATCGCAGGCTTTCAGGATCGGCAACCCAGCCCTGACCAGGGCCACGAACTCCTGGTTAAACACCAGGAACTCCCGCAGGGAGAGCCGGCCGCCGTGGCTGCGCCGCGGGAGTGAGAGCGCGCCCGCGCGCGGGCCGCGCAGATCAAAGATCAGCAGTCCCTGATTCTCCAACTGAGTTCGCAACGCGAACTCGCTGTCCGCCTCCACGCGCGCCTCGACCATGGTCCCGTCCGGTCTGGCCGCCTTGTAGCGAAACTGCGGCATTACTTGGCTCCCGCCTGCGGCTGTGCACGCTTGGCTTTGGACTGGGCCTGCGGCTGCCGTGGGGCCAGTTTCTTCTCGACCTCGGCCACCTCGGCAGCCAGTGCAGCCACGGTGGCCTCCAGCGTCTTGATTTTCGCGTACATCGTGCGCGCCTCAATCACGCTCTGGCGGAGCTGCGGCAGCTCGGCCAACTGCACTTGAATCTCCGACCTCGCCTGCACCAGCCGATCCCGTTCCGCGCGCAGCGCCGTGAGCTCGCTCTGTGTCACCTCGACAGCCTGTTGCTGCGTCACGGCCGTTTGCTGCAGCTCGCTCACCCGGCGGCGCAATTCCAGGAGCTCGGCTTCCTTCTTGGCCATCGCAATTCGCGTGGACGCCAGTTCCTGGCGGAGCCTCGCCGCGTCTTCCTGTACCTGCCTCGTGAGCTGATCCATATGCCGGCGTCCCGACTCCAGGGGCGCATCTGGCCTGGCCGAAACGGTCTGTGAACAGCCCGTCAGGCTCACGACCAGGACCACGAGCCACAGGCCCCGTCGGCGTCTTTCCCATGCCTCTGTCACATTTCGGATGAGTAGGCTGCTCATCGACGTTGCCTCACAGGGTGGTTCTGGTCGTCACCACTGGTTGTAGGGGGTCCCGTCAAGCGCGACCAGGTCACTGCCACTATGCACATCGAACACGCCGCCATCGCCTTGATCCAGAATCTGCTGCCAGGACGAATCCGTCTTGGTAAAGGGATCCACCGGCATCCGTTTGAGGTACCCCGCCTCCTTCAACGCCGCCAGACTCGGCGGATATGTGCCGCGATCGGCCTTGTACTGATCGATGACATCGCGCATGGTAAACAGATTCTGTTTGAGCGCGGCCTCTTTGGCTCTTGTGACCGACGTGTGGAACGAGGGCTCCGCGAGCGTCACGAGGATGCCCGCGATCGTGACGACCAGCATCAGCTCAACGAGCGTGAAGCCGGCTTGGCTTCGCTCCTGGCACGAGGCGCGAGGCAAGAGGCGAGAGGCAAACTCCAATTGACCCCGGAACGAACGATTTTCCGTCGTGCAGTTTGAATCTTGCATGCTCTACCCCACCAGCCTCCCGCCCCTTGCCGCTAGCCAGAGCTACCAATCCCGATACTTCGACTGATCGATCGCCTCATCCTCGCTCTTGGAGAACACATCGAACACATCTTCCCGGCACCAGTCCCTCGCGTCGGGGGGATCTTGATAGCACCGCAGGCCCCACTCGGCGGTTGCGGTAATCGGATCCACGGGGATGCGGCGAAGATACCGCCGCACGGCCTTGGTTTCGCGGGTCGACGCCTCGCCACCGCTCAACTCGACGCCCAGCAGGGTCTTGAGCGTCTTCGGATAGCCCGTCACGCCGGTGACTTCCTTGCAGGTCAGTTTGTTCTTCACGCAGAGTGGACCAATCATCAGTTCCCCGTCACGCGCCCAATCGCGTCGGAAATCGTCGATCGCAGTCCGCATTTCGCGCAGTTTCTGGCGGAGCTCCAGTTCCTGCGCGCGCTTGCCCGTGTATTTCGTCAGCGGCATTGCGACAGACGCCAGGACCAGAATGATCGCTACGGTCAGCATCAACTCGAGCAGCGTAACGCCGCAGTCGTTGCTTACCTTGCCCCCCCTCATAGCCCGTCGCCTCTAGCCCCTCACCTCTGGCCTGTCTTACTTCGCCCTCACCAGCGTCCTCGCGGTCGTGATGGACATCGTTCGACCGGCTCCGCTCGTCACCGACGCCTGCTGGATCATGACCGGGAACTCGCCACGATTCTTCGCTTGGAAGATCAGCGACGCCACCACACCCCCGCCTGCCGGCGCAGTCCCCTGGGGCTTGAGCGATAGGGACACCCGGCCCGGTCCAGGGGTGACTGACACTGCAGCCGCACCCGGCTCGGCCCGCCGGAATTCCAGCGCTTGCGGATCGAAGGTAAGGGTCACGACGGACTCCGCCAGGGACGCGAGTTGCTCCGTCGTGAGATCGACCCGGAACTCCTGTCCCAACAGAGCCGAGACTTCGACCGGCCGAATGGCCAGCGTGACCGGCGCGAGCGACGCTGACTGTTGCCCTGGTTCGCTCTTGGCCGCCGGCACCGGAGGCGTCGGGGCGCCCCCTGGAATCGCGGGTGCCACGGCGCTCGGTGGAGCGACGGATGGACCCGGTGGAGCTGGCGTCGCCGGTGCGGGTGCCGGCACCGGCGCTCCACCCGGCACGATGCCCCCCGGCGCAAAGGCGACCGGGGCGCCCGCTGCTGCCGGCGCCTTCCCGATCGCCGAGAGCGGCCCGGCCGGAGCGGCTCCCTCGGGCAGTGGCTTGCTCAGGGTCCCAGTCGAGACGCTGGTGACCTTCGGCGCAAAGAGCGGCGTCGTGTCATACGCGGTTTCAGTCCCCGACCAGATGGATTGGGCCTCCACCGTCGGCGTCGTCACGTTGCGCACGATCCGCGGGGTGATCGTCAGCACGACTTCGGTCGTGATGGTCTCCGTCTTGGTGGACCGGAACAGCTTCCCGATGAGTGGAATGTCATCGAGCCACGGCACGGACTGGAACGATTTGCGGTCTTCATCCTGGATCAGGCCGCCCAGGATTACGGTCTCGTCGTTCTTCATATTCAGGACGGTCTCGGCGGTCCGCGTCCCGAATCGGAACTGCTTGATCTCGGGACTGGTCTGCAACGTCACCTGGTCTCCGATCCGGGTCACCTCGATCTTAATCTTGAGGGTTAGCTCATCAACCAAATGAATCGTCGGTTCCACGGACAGTTTGATGCCCGTGTCCTTGAATTCGATCGAGGTGACGGTGGATGTCGTCGGCACGGCGCCCGTCGCAGCCTGGCCGGGCAACACGTTGGTCGTCGAGAGCAGGATTGGCTGCTTGTCGCCCACGTTGATGCTGGCCTGCTTGCCGTTGATCACCCGCAGCTTGGGCGACGCGAGGGTCTTGGCATCCGATTCTTGCTTGAAGAAGTCCAGGATCACGCTGGACGGGAGCGTGAGGATGTAGTTCTCCGGCCCCAGGTCCGTGAGCTGAGCGTAAGTGAAGGTGAGCCCACTGGAGGTCGCGCCGCCCGTGAACCCCGGGGGGACGACGCCGAAGCCGGCGCTTTTCGCGTACTTGAGCCCGTACTCCAGGGTCTTCGTGCGGTTGACTTCCAGGACTTCCAGGTCAAGCTCCACCTCGGCCTCTCGCCGATCGTTCGCGAGAATGATGCGCTCGGCGAGCATCAGCTTTGCCGGCGTATCGCGCACGACCAGCGCGTTCAACGGCTCGTTTACGTAGACCTTCTTGGTATCCAACATGGTCCGGACCAGGTTGACCATGTCTTTCGCCTTGGCGTTGGACAGGTAGAAGGTACGGATCATGAGGTCCTGGTACTGGTCCTGCTTGGGCTTGGTGTTGGGCATGATGAGGACCGTTTCCGGGCCTGCTCTTTTGGCCATCAAGCCGTTGAGCGTCAGGATGAGGTTGAGCGCATCGTCGAACGGCGTGTCCTTGATGAAGATCGTGATCGGATCGTCCCGCACGTCCTTGTCGAACAGGACATTAATGCCGCCCGCGCGCGCGAGGATCTCGAAGACCTCACGAAGCTTGGCGTTCTGGAAACGGAGGGTGATCGGTTGGGTCGAGGCTCCAAGAGACTTGGCCGCGCGCTGCTCGGCCGCCAGCTTGGTGATACCGTCCAGGGCGTTGGTCAGGTTGGGATCCAGCTCGACGGCTCGTTCATAGGCGTCCATCGCCTCGTCCAGGCGCCCCAGGCTATGCAGTCGGTCGGCCGCCTGCAGTTCTTCCTGCGCGCGCTTGAGCCGAAGCGCATCGCCCATGGCCGCGTGATGTTCGGCGCGGGATGGATCGAGCCCCAAAGCCAGCTTGAATTCGTAGAGGGCATCGCCGAGGCGGTTCTCCTCAAGAAACTTCCGGCCCGCGGTATAGTGCTGCTCGGCCGCACGGATCTTGGCTTCCTCGAGACGCTTTTGGATGTCTTGGTCGAACCGATCTTTCTTGGCCGCCTGCCGATAGGCATCGACCGCCTGGTCCCATTGTCCCTGCGCGGCAAACCGATCGCCCGTACGGACCTCCGCCATGGTGCAGCCCCAGACGCTCAGGCTCGTCACCATGACGCTGATCGCCAAGCCACGCCGTAACGAGGGAGGGAGGGACGTGAGGTGTCGCATGGTCACACCTTTATGTGGTTGGAGAGCTTTCACAGCAGACACGAGTACCCGCCCGCAAAGACAGGGCCCAAAAAACGTAAAGCTACGAGAATTGTAGGGAAAATTGTACGGAAAAGGAAGCAAGAAGCGTATAACCCAAAGGGGGGATATCATCCTTTTGGATAAGTTGCTGATGCGGTTCTACAAACGCCCGCTGTTCGGCGTTCGAGCCGCCGCGGGCCGGCCTGCGAGGCGACGCCTTCGGATGCCTGGCGGCCATCGACGCAGGTATGATAATAGCGTGAAAACGCGTGCCGAGGGGCCGCGATCGGCCCTTGCGGATGGCAGAGGAGGGATCGGGTCCGAGACGACGATGCGCCTGGCGTGGTTGACCGATCTTCACCTCGATTTCCTTCAGAACTGGCAACGGGCCGGTTTCGTGGCTGACCTGTGGGATGCCAATCCGGACGCCGTCCTGGTCACCGGCGACATCGCCGTAGCGTCGTCCCTTGAACGGACACTGCGTGAGATGGCCAGCGCGTTTCACCGACCGATCTATTTCGTACTGGGCAACCATGATTTCTATCAGGGCTCGATTCCCGCGGTCCGCGAACGGATGCGGGAACTGTGCCGGACTGCCGCCGGATTGGTTTATCTGTCACAGACGGATGCGGTGCGTCTGACCGACGCCACCACGCTCGTCGGGCATGACGGTTGGGGCGACGGACGATACGGGCAGTATGGACGGTCGTCCGTCTGCCTGAACGATCTCCTGCTGATCGAGGAATTGACAGCGCTCGACCGCCCTACCCTCCTGCAACGCTTGCAACGACTCGGTGACGAAGCGGCCGCGCATCTTCGGCGCGTCCTGCCCCGCGCCCTGGCCACGTCTCGTCGGACCCTGCTGCTCACGCATGTGCCGCCCTTCCGGGAGTCGTGTTGGTACCAGGGCAGGACATCGGACGATGAGTGGGCGCCGTTCTTTGCGTGCAAGGCGGTGGGCGACCTGTTGCTGGAGATCATGCGGGCACATTCCGAGCATCACCTGACCGTCCTCTGCGGGCACACCCATAGTCCGGGCCGGGCCCAGATCCTCCCGAATCTGCTCGCATGGACCGGCGGCGCCGAGTACGGTGCGCCGGTCCTGCAGTCCATCATTGACGTGCCGTGACCGCACGCGGGGCGACGCGCGTCACGAGAAGGGGCAACCATGGAGGAGCAGCGCACGACTGTCTCGACCGGGCAGGAGCTCGCCACCCTTGCCGGCGGCTGCTTCTGGTGCCTGGAAGCCGTGTACGATCAGATGAAGGGCGTCCAGGCCGTGGAATCCGGCTATATGGGCGGATCCGCGCCGAATCCTACGTATGAGCAGGTCTGCATGGGCCGGACCGGCCATGCCGAGGTGGTGCAGATCACGTTCGATCCTAAAACGGTGTCCTACCGTGAGGTGCTGGAAGTCTTCTTCGTGATTCACGATCCGACCATGCTAAACCGGCAGGGCCACGATGTCGGAACTCAATACCGGTCGGCGATCTTCTACCATACGCCCGAGCAGAAGAAGACGGCGGACGAGGTCATCGCCGAGCTGACCAGGAAGAAGGTCTTCCCGAAGCCGATTGTGACCGAGGTCGTTCCGGCAATCTCGTTTTACGCGGCGGAGGAGTACCACCAGGACTACTTCAATCGCAACCCGGACCAGCCTTACTGCCAGGTCGTCATCAGCCCCAAAGTCGCCACGTTCCGGTCGCGGTTCGCCCACAAGCTCAAGCCATGAGGCCTGCGATCTTGTTCCGCACAGCAATGGTGGGCTTCAGTCGATCGACAATGTTTTTCGAGCGCCGCTCGGCCACGTCTGCAGCAGTTCGGTCATCTTCGCGGCGGGGACCGGCTTGCTGAAGAAATAGCCCTGCCCGTGCGAGCAGCCTCGCTCCTGCAAGAGGGTGATCTGCGCCTCGGTTTCGACCCCTTCGGCGATGACCTGGAGCTTCAGAGCTTCCGCCATGGCGAGAATCGCGGCAATAATGGCCTGAGCGTCGGCACTGGTGATCATGTCCTGCGTGAAGGCGCGGTCCACCTTCAATGTGTCGATCGGGAAGCGCTTGAGGTAGACCAACGAGGAATACCCGGTGCCGAAGTCATCAATAGAAAGGCGCACGCCCATCCGTTTCAATTCCCCCAGCATGCGCAGGGCCGCCTCCGCATCCTGCATCACGCTCGTCTCCGTGAGCTCCAGCTCCAGGCTCCCCGGCGGCACGCCGGTCTTGGCCAGGACCTCCGCGATGCGCTCAGCCAGGCGCGGCTGCTTGAGTTGTTTGACGGACAGGTTAACAGAGACCGTCAACGACGTGTACCCGGCCTGATGCCAGTGTTTCAGTTGCTGGCAGGCCTGGCGGAGCACCGCCTCGCCGATCTGCACGATGAGGCCCGTTTCTTCCGCCAGCGGAATGAATTTGTCCGGCATAATGAGCCCCGACTGCGGATCCTGCCAGCGCGCCAGCGCCTCGACGCCGACAATGCTCCTCGTCGCCAGATGCACCTGAGGCTGGTAATAGACGACGATCTCGTTGCGCGCCAAGGCTTTGTGCAGTCGGCTCTCCAGCACCAGCCGCTCATAGGCCCGCGCGTTCATGCCGGGAGAGTAGATTTCGAAACTGTTCTTGCCGCGTTCCTTGGCCCGCGACATGGCCGTGTCCGCGTTCTTGATCAAGCTGCCGGCGTCGCCGCTGTCCCCCGAGATCATCGCGATCCCGATACTGGCCGTGACGAAGATCTCATGGCCGGCCAGCACGAAGGGAGGCGCCAGGGCGTGCAGGATGCGTTCGGCGAGGCGCGCCGACGCATCAGGAGGTCCCAGGTTATCCAGCAACACGGCGAACTCGTCCGCCCCTAACCGCGCGATCGTGTCCTTCGTCCGGAGGCACTCGCCGAGCCTCGTCGCCACGGCTTGCAGCAACTGATCCCCGACCACGTGGCCCAGTGTCTCGTTGATCAACTTGAATCCGTCGAGATCGAGCAACAGCAGCGCCTTTTGCCCGTCTCCTGCCGCGGTCATCCCCACCCGCTGGTTGACCAGCCGCACGAACTGCCGGCGATTCGGCAAGCCGGTCACCGGATCGTAATTGGCGAACAGTCTGAGCGATTCGGCCGTGCGCCGATAGAAGATGGCCATCACCAGCAGGAGCGGGATGCGAATGAGATGGTGCTCCAGCACCACACCCGTGTGGTTGATCTCCCGATACAGGGCCCATCCGTAAATCGCGGTGACCAGCGTGAGGAACACCGCCATTTGGGTCGCCGTGCGCGAGGCGGTCACGATCAGGATGATGACGAAATAGGCCAGGTACAGATCTGAGCCTGCACTGCCGGAGAAATAGATCAGAATGGACGTAATGCCGGTATCCAGCACCGCCAGGGCGCCGGGGAACCAATCGGCACTGATGAAGCGTGCCGGCAGAATGATCAGAGTGCCGCAGACGAGCAGCATGCCGAAAATCAAGATCATCTGCAGCTCACGCGTGATCAGGGCGTTGGGACTAAAGAGGAGCTGATAACTCAGCACCACCGTGACCAGAGCCTGAAGCTGAATGAAGTTGGCCCGGAGGTGGGCCACAGGCTGGAAGAGCTCCCCGGCGACGTCCGGCAAGGATGGCTGCGTGGTGAGGAACCCCTTGGGAGAATCGGCGGTCTTCGACTGGGTCGGCATGATGCGAACACGTCCTTTCAGGGCACGGGAGTCAATCAGGCCGTTTAGTGCTGGGGTGAACCTTGCGTCGAACTCTGCGCCGGCACCTGCAGCTTCAGCTTCTCTCTCACGGCGTCCGGCACCTTGGTATCCCGAAGCTGGTCGCTCATCTCATAGCGGCCTTTGCCCTCCGACTTGGCGCGATACATGGCCAGATCGGCGTCCCGAATCAGGTCCTCGGGCCGGCTGTGCAGATTTGTGCTGAGGGCGATGCCGATACTGGCGCCCACCTGAACCCGCTTCCGGGCCACATCGATCGGATCCTTGACCTTCCGCAATACGCGCTCGGCGACCCGAATGGCGTCATCCGGCCTCGTGACATTGTTGATCAACAGTGTGAATTCATCGCCCCCGAACCGAGCGACCACGTCGCCCTTCCGCAAGCAGGCTTGCAAGCGCTTGGCCATCTCGATGAGCACGGCATCTCCGGCCTTGTGCCCCAACCCATCATTGATCGGCTTGAACCCGTCGAGATCGATGAAGATCACCGCGAACACGAAGCCGGGCGTGTTCCGGGCGCACTGGATCGCCTTCCATACCCGCTCGATGAAGTCCGCGCGATTGGGCAGGCCGGTGAGCGGGTCACAGGTCCCTTCGGGGCGGGGTTTCACCTCGGCCTCCTCGGGACCCTTGGCCTCACTCCGTGTCGTCGCCAACTGGGTGACATAGACCATCGCCATGGCCAGCAGGACAGGGATCACAAGGCCGTGCTCGGCCGCCAACGACGCGAAGCGGGAGACCGAGATCGCATACGCCGCACAGAGCAGGCCGGACAGGCCTAGGAACTGTGGCCCAGTCGGACTGAACGACGCCACGAGCGTCACCAAGACATAGCCGAGATAGACCCACGGCACGATCGTCTGCGTGCCTTCCGTGACTCGCATGAGGATCGCGGCGTCCGCCACGACCAGCACGGCGACCGCCCACTTCCGCTGGAGCAGCGAATCCGCAATGAACACTGTGATGATGGACAAGAACAGGAGGGCCACAACCAGCCGGTCCTGTCCCCTCAGCAGACTCGTGAACCCGAGGTGGTAGGTGAGCAGAAAGGCAAACAGCATCTGCAGGACGACGAGAGGCAGAGGCGGAGAGGCGTTATGGACGCGGGTCTTGCTGGCAGTTTTCGTCATGGGTCAGGATGGTTGTCCGAGGGAAAAACTCCGTAGGAGACTCTATCATCGAGCCTACGCTTTGTCAGGTTTTTAGGCATTTTGCGCCCGCCGCCTCGGCTCCTTCTGAGGGCAGCTTTGCGGGTGGACCCGGCGGTGAGTCATTGGCTGAACGGGTGGATTCCTGTAGAATCTCCGCATCCGCGAGCCAGATTTCACCATTCACGATGTCGCTCGTCGGTCCAGCCCGCTTACAAGCCGGATTCAGCAGGAACGCCTCAAGCGCGTTAGAAGTCTGACCCCTTCCGAACGCCTGCAAGAGGCGCTCGAATTGTCCGACCCCTGTGCCGCCCTGAGCTCTGCCTGTTCCAGGAAGCCTTGACAGCTCTTGTCGAGCGCCTCGAACAGGCCAAGGCCGCCGGCCGATGAGGCGCGTATAGCCTCATCGGAGGGCTGGCCGTCTCGGCCTGGGGCATGCCTCGAGGGACGCGCCCCATTGACTTCGCAGTGGCCTTGGGACCGGCCACGCCCCAGGCCCTCGCATCATTCCTCGGAGCCACCTACCGTGCGGGGGACGTGGATGACGCGCTTCCCGGTTTCACCAGTGGGACCGCCGCAAGTCTGGGCAGGGAGGTCCCGTTTCAACTCATCCAGCTCGTGCCAGCCTGGTCGGAGTTGATCGCCGCGAATGTGGAGGCTTTGCAGGTCTTGGACCGCTCCGTACCCGTCACCTCCTGGATGGCCTCGACCCTGCTCAAACTCTAGGCCGGCGGTCCGCAAGACTTGGGGGACGCCCGAGACCTCCTGCGGGTGAATCAGCCGGGACGTGAGGACGCGAGCAAGCTCCGTGCGATGGCCGAGCGTGTGGGTCTGACTAAGGACCTGGACCGACTGCTCACCCGATCCGGCTACGGGAAGGAAATCTAGAGAAGGACACAAATGACTCCCGGAACCCCTTCGCTCATTTTCAACCTCCCGTGCTGGAGCAGTGTCGGCTGGGGCAAACGGGAGGTGCCGTGACGCGGGCTTCGCGCTTGCAGCCCCGAAGGCGCGAACTGATCCTGAGAGCATCGCCCACGGTTCAACCGTGGCGCTTGGCAGGGGCTCCTCATTGTTCCCAGTAGCCACGGCCTCGGTGCAGAGTCTCAAGGTCACCATCCTCACCTTTGAAGCGAAATCGGCCCTTGATTCCCTTCGAGTCTAGCGTGCCTTCGAAGACTCCTCCCCCGTAGACTCGGTAAACGTCCGGACCCGTGAACTTGACCGAGGCACCGTCGCACTCCACGTCCACCGCCATCAGTTCACTTGGCCCGCCTTCGGCAATCTGCAACGCTCCTTGATAGCCCTTTCGCACACGTACAATCTTGAGTTCCATCCCCAACAGATCCCCGCCTTCCTCATGGTAGCTCAGGCTAGAGAAGGTCCCGGTGCAACGAGGCTTCTCCGTCCCCTCGGCTGCCTCGGCTGATCCCAAGAGCAAAAGTACGCCCCATAGACTCGCCATCGCCAAAATCCGCATGGGCGCTTTCCTTTTTTCTCTGTTTGTCGTCATTGATAGCGAGGCCTTCGAAGACTGCTGCCTGAATACATCGGCCATTATCGTGCTTGTGCACCGAACTGACAAATATTGGATGCTCTTAGGGCGAGAGGACAGCAGGGCGTCCTCTCGCCCAACACTCTCTCTTTCTTGTGGTGGACCTTGGGCCGGGATGGGAGGGATGGACATGAAGGTCAGGCGCCTCTGCGGGGAACGAGTCACGAGATAGCAATGGAGGTTGGAGCAGCGCGGATCTTCTAGTCCGATGAGCGCTGCGACTGAGCCACGGGTATCAACAAGCCAGATGACACCGCCGCATCGAGGCGCACACCTGAATGTCCACCCTCCGCCAGCCCGGCCTCCGAAATCCGATTGACTTCTTTTCCGCTCACGCCTAATATTCGGCCGTCTGCTGGCCGACCCCTAGTCGCCCATGACCCTCGATCTGCTCCGTTCCTCGCTCGTTGACTGCCAGCGCTGCAAGCTCGCCAAGCTCGGCCGCACCCAGGTCGTCTTCGGCACCGGCAACCCCAACGCGAGCATCATGTTTGTCGGCGAGGCCCCCGGCTTCTACGAGGACCGGCAGGGCGAACCGTTCGTCGGCGCCGCGGGAAAGCTGCTCAACGAACTGCTCACCTCCGCGGGCCTCTCCCGCTCGCAGGTCTATATCGCGAATGTCATCAAATGCCGCCCGCCCAACAACCGCGACCCCGAACCCGACGAAGTGGACACCTGCAAACCGTTTCTCATGCAGCAGATCGACACGATCAATCCCAAAGTCATCTGCACACTCGGAAACTGGGCCACGCGCACGCTGCTGGGCCGCAATGTCGGCATCACGAAGGTCCGAGGGCATGCGATCCGGCATGAGCAGTACATCCTCTTTCCCCTCTTGCATCCGGCGGCTGCCTTGCACCAGGGCAACCTTCGAGAGCCGCTGGTCGAGGACTTCCAGAAGCTCAAAGAGTTTCTGGATGAGCTGAACCGGCCCCAACCAGCCGCCCCCCCTCCTTCAATGTTCGAACGCCAAGCCGCCCCCTCGCCTGCCCAACTCCAGATGGATTTGTTCGGCTAGATTTCCATTTCCGTGCAGGTGCACCAGTTCCATCGGTGGAACGTCACGCCCCGCGAGGCCATGCAGATTCAGGCGGAGGTCCGGTCGCGGGTCATCGCGCGCGGCCGCATGCCACACCCCCGCCTTGTCGCCGGCGGGGACCTCGCCTTCGAGAAGGAGTCGGACATTCTCTATGCCGCCGTCATCGTTCTGAGCTTTCCCGGCCTTGAGCCCGTCGAAGCGCTCGTGTGCAGAGATCGCGTCCGTTTCCCCTACATCCCCGGGCTGCTCTCGTTTCGTGAAGCTCCGGCGCTCCTGCGTCTGTTTGCCCGCCTCAAGCATGAGCCCGACGTCATCTTCATTGACGGGCACGGCCGCTCGCACCCACGGGCCGCCGGGATCGCCTGCCACATCGGGGTGCTGCTGGACCGACCGGTGATCGGATGCGCCAAATCGCTCCTCACCGGTACCTGCGAGGACCCGACTCGCTCACGGGGATCAGTCACGTATCTCTATGATGACAAGGGCCGCAGCATCGGCGCGGCCGTGCGCACTCGGGATCGCGTGAAGCCGGTGTTCGTGTCCATCGGCCACCGGATCTCGCTGGCAGAGGCGATCCGGCTCACGTTGGCATGCGGGAAGGGCTATCGGATTCCGGAGCCGACGCGACGGGCAGATCTGCTGGCTGAACAGGCGAAGCGGAGCGCACGCGCATAGCGGAATACTCCCCAGTCCTCAGCGCCCCGGTCGCTACCCCGTCCCGTTGCCGTTGTCCTCGTCCGGCTCATCAAACTCAGGCTGGCGGTCACGGCGGTGTTCCGAAGGATGGAGGCCGTACTTCTTGAGGAGCTTGTAGAAGTCGGCCCGATAGCGCCCCGCGATCAGGGCGGCACGAGAGATATTGCCGCCGGTCTGCTGCAGCAATTCCTTCAGGTAGGCGCGCTCGAACTCTTCCTTGGCTTCGGTCAGTGGCTTCAACCGGCCGTCCGGCCCTTCCGGCGCGGACGGGATCAAGTCGGCCGTGATCATGTCCTGACGGGTCAGCACGACGGCCTTTTCGGTCGTGTTTTCGAGCTCGCGCACGTTCCCGGGCCAGGGATAGAGCATCATCTTCTGCATGGCCTCGGGCGTGAAGCCCCGTATGTCCTTGTTCATCCGTTTCGCGCTTTCTTTCAGGAACTGCTGGGCCAGCACCGGGATGTCGTCGCGCCGCTCGCGCAGGGGCGGGACCGTCAGCGGGACGACCTGAATCCGATAATACAGATCCTCCCGGAAAGTCCCCGCGCGCACCGCTTCGGCCAGATCGCGGTTTGTCGCGGCAATGATGCGCACGTCCACTTTGATCGGGGCTTCGCCGCCGACCTCGAGCACTTCTCGCTCCTGGATCACGCGCAGCAGCTTGACTTGCAGGGCGGGCGGCAGATCGCCGATCTCATCCAGGAACAGCGTCCCCCCGCTGGCGCACTGAAAAAGGCCGCGTTTGGAGCCGACGGCACCGGTGAACGCCCCGCGGACATGCCCGAACAGCTCGCTCTCGAACAGCGTATCGGGGATGGCCGCGCAGTTCACCGGAATGAACGGACCTTGCGCCCGCCGGCTGTTGCAGTGGATCACACGCGCGACCACTTCCTTCCCGACCCCCGTCTCCCCTGAGAGACAGACCGTGCTCTCCGTGTCGGCCACCTGGGCGACTTGTTGCAGGAGAAAGCGCATCTTGGGACTGCGCGCCACGATGTTCTCCATCCCGTACAGCTCTTTCACCAGCAGCTTGAGCCGTTCGATCTCCCGGCTCATGCGTCGCTGGGCGAGTGCTTTCTCGATATACACCTTCAGCTCCTGATCGTCGAACGGCTTGGTGAGATAGCCGTAGGCGCCGTTCCGGATCGCTTCGACGGCATTGGGGATCGTTCCGTGCGCGGTCAAAATCAGAACCGGCAGGCTGGGATGGATGAGCAGCAATTGCTCCATGACCGACAGACCGTCCTGATCCCCGAGTCGCAGATCGGTGATGGCAAGGTCGTACACGTTCCGACGCGCCTCGGCAATCGCCTTGTCTCCGCTCAGACACGTCGTGACGGCGAAACCCATGGCCGTCAGGCGCATTTTCAGTAGTTGCAGCAAGCCCTCGTCGTCATCTACGACGAGGATCCGTTCCTGTTGCATCGTCTCCGTCATCATGGCGTCGTGTCCTTGTTTGGTAGCGGCTCGGGTTTCTTGGACGGCCGTTTGGCCTTCGATTTCGATCTGGCTTCCTGGTCGATGCGCTTGAGCGCCTCAAGCTGCTCGGTCAATTCCTGGACCTTCTTGTCCCGATTCTGCACTTCCGTCTGAAGCGCCCCCACGGACGCCCGCTCCTGCTCTCGACTGGCCGTGAGCCGATTGATGGTCCGCTCCTGGTCGAGGAGCGCGCGCACGAGGCGTTCCAGCACCGGGGCCAGCGGACCATCCGGCTGCAGATCAACGCTGCGATCGTGCAACAGGGCGAGCCACCCCTGACTGACCTTGGCCACGTCGCCCGCGGGATCCGCTTGAACCGCCTGACGGAAATGGGAGTCTGCCGCTTCCCGGCTTTCGTACAGGGCCATCAACCCGCGCACAAAATGCGCCCGATCACAGGTCTGCCGGGCGGCTGCGCAGGTCTTGACCCGTTCGTCCTGCTCACGGGCAAGCTCGCGGTACCCCATCACCCAGCGGGCATCAGCCGTGAGTACCGGCGGCGCCGACGCCGGCGGCCTGGGGATTTGTGGCATGCCGCCCGGCCGTTGGGGCGTACAAGCGCTGAGCCCCGTCGCCAGTAACACCAGGCCCCACGCGGTCGCACGAGCCGGACCCGTCATACGCCACGCCTCGCTCGGTTCAGCGGCAGGGCGAACCGGAAGGAGGCGCCTTTGCCCAGTTCGCTCTCGACCCAGATGTGCCCGCCGTGCGCTTCAACCACGCGACGCGCGAGCGCCAACCCGATGCCGCTGCCTGGAACCGTTTTGCTGCCCTGCCGCCTTCCCTGGTAGAAACGTTCGAAGATGTGCGGCAGGTCGTCCGGCGCGATCCCCGGTCCCGTGTCCGTGACCGAGACTCGCACCTGATCGACGGTCTTGTCGGTTTCCATCGCCAGGACGACGGCAGCGCCTTCGGGACTGAACTTGATCGCGTTGGTCAGGAGATTGTCCAGCACCTGCTCGATCCGCCCGCTGTCCACCGGCACCACCAGCGGGCCCGGTGGAGCTTCGATGACGAGCTGGAGATGTTTTCCCTCGGCGAGGAACCGGATTTTATCCACTGAGCCTTCCGCGATCCGCTTCAGATCCGCGGCGGCGAACCGGTACTCCATCATCCCCGCTTCCATCTTGGAGAGGTCCAGCAGCGAGGAGATCATCGTGATCAGCCGGCGGCTGCTCTCGGCCATGATCTGAAGGGTTTCGCGTTGCGCGCCCGTGACGGGTCCCGGAATCCCGTCCATCAACAGTTGCGTGCCTTCGCGGATGGAGGCGAGCGGGCTGCGCAGCTCATGGGAAACGTGGGCCAGGAAGTCGGCTTTCATCTCGTCCAGCTCCTGAAGCTTCTTCCCCATCCAATTGACCGTCTCCACGAGCTCGCGCAGGTCGCTCGGGGCCGCGACGTCCACGGAGGGCCCGAATTTCCCCTGCCCAATCTGCTGGATATGCTCCTGGACCCGGCGGAGCGGGCGCAGGATGCTGTAGCTGCCGATCGCCGCCAGCGCCAGGCACAGCAGCACCGTCGCGATGACCAACTGATGCATGACGGCCTCTGCGCCGACGGCGCGCACCTGAGACTCACTCACGCCGGCCGTGACGCGCGCCTCGTGCAGATCCACGTAGGCCTGCAGCGCGTCCTCCGTCTGGTCGACCGCCGCACCACGCTCCGTCTCGTACCGCGGCGAGGGTCTGGGCGCTTGGCCGAGCGCACGCCCGGCCTGGGCGTCGAACAGCACCACATAGCGCTCATACGCGTGTTGCGCCTCACGCAGCACCCGCTGCCCCTCCTCCGAGGACTCCTGCTCGATCAGGGTCCGAAGCATTCGGCGGAACTCCTGCGCATCGTCGTCAAACCGCCGCAGAAAGCCGCCGTCATGGACTGCCAGGAACCGTTTTTCGCTCAGGCCCTGCGACTCCAGGCTGGACAACAAACGTTTGCCGGTTTCGATCGCGGGGTAGTGATAGGACACTTGGCGGGTACTCAGCTCGGTCAACTGACGAAGTTGCAATAAGGCATACAGGTTGGCGCCGGCCATGACGGCAATGATGGCCAGCGCCCCGAGGGTCAGCCGCCAGAAAATCGAAATCTGCACGGGCAAGGTCTCCCGGGTCGTTCGAGACCTTAACAGGCGGAGCAGTCGCTCTTTACGGCCAGCCACAGCACGGGTCGATGTAGGAGAAACCATACAGCCCATCTCTGTTAGAGATCAATAAATTTTTCTTTCTTTTCCGCAGGCCGCGTAGGCGCCCGCCTTCACAGCGCAACTATCCGTGTCAGCGCCCGTCCAACAGGAAAGCTACGGAGAACGAGGAAGATACGCATGATTTGGCTCCACAGGCCCCAGGGCCACCCGGCTTGCTGGTTTCGGCCAAGCGGTATGCTTTCACAAGTCAGGCCAGATGCTCGTGCCATCAGATTCGTCAATGAAGAATTTCACCGTCCTTCCCGCCAAACACCCTCTGCCCATGAAGCCGCCAGTCCTTGGTGCAAGAATCAAATCCCGCAAGGACTTTCAGCCCGAGCGATCCCTCGCGATCGGCCTGGTCCTTTGGCTGGCCCCTCACCCTGGTCCTCATGGGTTTGGGCATCTGATAAGCCTCTGTCGATGCTTGACGCATCGACGGCGCCTGGTTCGACGGTTCGAGCGGCTCACCGTGGCCAGCGGAGTCGAGCCACAGGCTCACCACCCTGTGCCCAGCCGAAGGGCATGCCCCGCTCGGAAGAGCGGGGCCACCGGCGCCCTCCAGCGTCAATCCTGAGCGTGCCCCGCCCGCCCTTCGAGGGCCTCAGGGAGCCCTGAGCGTGTGGTTCGACACGCTCACCACCCCGATCGCTCGACCCAGAGGCTCTCGACGGGGTCGAACCGAGGGACCGAAGGGCGGAAGGGCTTGTAGTCGAGGGATTGACAGAATTACGAATGATTTGCTAGCGTGCACACCGCTTTCCGCCGGGGCCCGTGCTGAAGGCCGGGGGCGATTCATGGTCGGCTTTTCCATTCGAGCCCTGACCCAGATACTGAGCCTCGTTCTGGCCCTCCCGCTGCTCGGTTCCTGTGTCGTCAGCCGTCATCCGGCCGGCATCGCCAGCTCCACCTCTCCGATCTCCACGACCTATACGGTCCTCGGTTCGGCACAAGACAGCTCGTGTCAGTATTGGGTGCTCCTTCTGCCGATCGTCGGGAAGGACTCCACGGATGAGATGATCGCCCGGCTCGTGAAAGAACAGGGCGGGGACAGCTTGATCGGCGTGACCGTGGAGTATCGCTCCTCGGTTTTCGCCCTCCCGCTCTTCGGCTCGAACTGTACGATTGTCACGGGCCAGGTCGTGCGGAGCGCGCAATGAACCGCGATCGCCTGTCCGGTTGCACCCAGCAAGCACGATCCCTGGCTCGGGTCTCCCTGCTCGGCCTGCTGGTCATCCTGACATTGGGAACGGCGTGTGCCGTCCCGGGAGCCGTCGCTCCGTCCACCGTTCCGATGGCTGGGAAATACGTCAAGCTGAGCGAGTCCGAGAGCGCATCCTCGTGTGGCGCGACGATTCTGACGATTCCTCTCTGGAACCCGGAACCTGTCGCGGACCTGGTCCAGGACCTGGTGAAAAGCAAGGGCGGGGACGCCCTGATTGACGTCACGTCTGATTCGTCTGTCTTTTTCTATCTCCTCGGGTTTTCCAATTGCGTGGAGATCCGTGGAAAGGTCGTGAAGCTGCCCCATTAAGTTGGGCAGTGAGGTGAACAGTGATTGTCCGACATTCCGCTCGTTCTCTCTTCTCCCTCGTTGCGCTCATGCTTGGGGGAGTGGCCAGCGCCTGTGTCCCCCATATCCCTCCGCCCAACCTGTTCATTCCGGTGCAGGAGCAGGAGGTGCCGGTCGTTCTGGCTATCGGACCGCTCGATATGACGAAAGTGCAGCTCGACGGACAGCCGTTGAGCCAGGAGATGGAAATTGCTCCGCGCGCGACGCTCAAGGAATTGCTCGCCCGCACACAGATTCTGAAAGATGTGGTCCTCCTTGACCTTCCGGGGACCGGAGCACAGCCGCTCAATCCTGAACAGGTGCTGGCGGCGGCGCGGGCGCAACGCGCCGACGTGCTCCTGGTCGGGGCCGTCAAGGAGTTCACCGCCGATACCCCGACGCCTCTCTTCGGCTCGCGGTATGACATCTCGCTCCGCGCGCAACTGCAGCTCTACAACGTCCACACCGGCGCGCAAGTCTGGAAAAAGACGGAATCGGTGTCCGTCGCGAGGGACGGCTCCAGCATCAAACAACGCGAATCACTGGACGTGATCGTGCGGCGGATTGCGCTGCCCGCCCTGGCGACCGGGCTGCTGCCGCCGTTGGTCGAGCACCTGCAGACGGAGTATCTGGCAAGCCTCCGGGTGCCCGGAAAAGGTCCGGCTGAAGGCTCAGAGCTTTTCGGCGGCGCGGAACTCGCCAAAATCGATGCGGAGCTCGCCCCGCCCGCGACCAAGATCGCGCCCAAGGAGCATGCCTATGCCGTAATCGTCGGCATCGAGGAGTACCGCGACCTTCCGCGAGTGGATTTCGCCAGGCGGGACGCCGAAAAGATCAAGCACTATCTCATAAAGTCCCTGGGCTTCCGCGAGCAGAATATCGTCATGATGTTGAACGACAATGCGACGCGCAGCCGGCTGCGGGCCCGGATCGAGAAGTGGCTGGCCAAGCAGGTCGCCGACCATCCGAGCTCCGAGGTCTTCGTCTATTACGGCGGCCACGGCGCTCCCGATGTCAACACCAACCAGGCGTTCCTAGTACCCTACGACGGCGACCCGGCGTTCCTGGAGGAGACCGGCTACTCGTTGAAGGATTTCTACAAGGCGCTCGGCGCCCTGCCCGCCAAGCAAGTGACTGTCGTGATGGACTCGTGCTTCTCAGGGACCGGTGGCCGGTCGGTCATCGCCAAAGGAGCCCGCCCGATGCTGATCACGGTGGAGAACCCCGTACTCGCCTCGTCGAACATGGTGGTGCTGTCCGCGGCCGCCGCCACGCAGATCAGCTCCGCACTGCCCGAGAAGCGGCATGGACTGTTCACCTACTACATTCTGAAGGGGCTGCAGGGAGAAGCGGACCTCAACAAGGACGGCGCGGTTGAAGTCCAGGAGTTGTATTCGTATGTCAAACCGCAGGTCGAGAAATCGGCGCGGCGCTTGAACGTGGATCAATCCCCACAGTTGCTGCCCGGCACCGAGCTGCTGGGCACGCGGGCATCGCTCCACCTGGTGGAGTACCCGCGGTAGGACACGCATCAGGGGTGGTCCGGCTTGATCTGGACGGGTTGCGAGTCCGTCCTGACCTCTCGTAGTGCCGGGCCCTCAACCTCGTCAGTAGACGGTGCTTCCGCCTCGGGTTCCTCGAACCAGCCGACCAGCATGTCGTCCCACCAGGCCTGATCGACCTCGGCACCGGGATCAGTCCCTAGGAAGTCGACATCCTCCTTCGTGATGCCGACCCCCACAAGCTTGGGGTTGAACCTGGCTCGCTCGATCACCTCCCTTGTGACGAACCCGCCCACCATCCAGGTATCCGGATCGGCACGGCGCGACTTGTAGGCCTTGAGGTTGGTCTTGAGATAGAGAAAGATCGCGCGTTGCTTGTCGTCCGAGAACCCCGACGGCGGAAGGCTCAACATCTTCTCGATCTTTTTCCGCCACCGCCAGTCATCGAAGCGCGACGTGATGAGCTCAAGCGCGCGCCGGCCCTCTTCTGCGTTCAATGCCATGTGCTCACTCCGGTTCCCCAGACCACTCGGGGTCCACTGGCTTTAATCCGTGTGATTCAAGGATCTTGCGGCACCGATCAAGGTAGCAATGCGGTACATAGATGAATAAACCCTGGTACACCGCCCCAAACCCGAAGGGGTTCGTCGTCGCGTACGGTTCTAAATTGATGGCGTAGTCAATTCCCAACCGTGTCAGAGCACATTCTGCCGTCTCCGCATCAACGACGTTGCCCGCGACGAAAACCAACCTCAACGAGGAATCCGAAAGCTCCTCGGTCGTGCAGCGCGCCATCCTCCCTACCCCGTTACCCCAAATGTTGCTTAAAGAACGCGATGGCCCGCGCCCACGCATCCTTGGCTTCGGCCGGCTTATACACGTCCTTTCGCGTATCGTTGAAGAAGGCGTGCGGCGCGCCGGGATAGGTCTTGATCTCGCCCGGCTTGCTGTATTTCTTCAGCGCATCGCGCAGCCGTTGCACATCGCTCTTCGTGATCCAGCCGTCTTCTTCGCCGTAAATATAGAGCACCGGGCAGGCCAGATTCTTGATCGGCGCATCCGGGTTCGGGACCTGGCCGTAAAAGGGCACCGCCGCCTTGATGTCCGGATTCACGCACGGCAACATCAGGGCATAGGAACCGCCCATGCAGAAGCCGGTCACCCCGATGCGCCGGGTATCCACGCCGGAAACCGACTTCAGATACGCGACCGTCGCGTTCAGGTCCTTGAGACCGTCCTCCATCTTCAGGGCGCTCATCAGGCGACCCGCCTCGTTGGAATCCGTGGTGATTCGATTCCCCAGCCGCGAGTACATGTCCGGCGCGATCGCGATATACCCCTCGCGTGCGTAGCGCCTAGCCACGTCCTTGATGTGATCGTTGAGTCCCCACCACTCCTGGACCACGATGATGGCCGGCCTCGGGCCTTTCCCCGAGGGCCCCACCAAGTATGCGCGCACGGTGAGGCCCTCGCTCGGGTATTGCACCAACTGGTCCTTCAGATCTTTGTCGGTGAATAGCTCGGCCATGAGTCACCTCCGAGGAGAGCTGATGGCTGATGGCTGATAGCAGATAGCTCAGAGACCGGACGGGTCACGGCCTATGCCTCAGAAGCCATCAGCCATCTGCTAGTTTCCCGCGATCGTCATCTCGCGGATCTTGATCGTTGGACAAGCAATCCGGCCGCGAAAAACGAGGTCGCTGCCGATCATCTCGATGTCGGCGAGCATCTGCTTGAGGTTGCCGGCAATCGTGATTTCCTCGACCGGGTAGGTCAATTCCCCGTTTTCGATCCAGAGACCCGCGACTCCCCGCGAATAGTCGCCGGTCACCATGTTCACGCCGAACCCGATGAGCTCCGTCACATAGAGCCCGTCCCGAACCGAGCGGATGATCTCCTCAGGGCTCGCGGCACCGGGAACGAGGTAGAAGTTGGTCGGTCCCACCGAGGGGTTCTCACCGAGGCTGCGGGACGCATTTCCCGTCGACGCCATGCCCAGCTTTCGTCCCGAATAGGTGTCCAGGAGATAGCTGGCCAGGATGCCCCGGTCCACAACGGTCGTGCGCCGGGTGGGCAGACCCTCGCCGTCGAACGGGCGCGATCCCAGGCCGCCGGGCCGGCGACCGTCGTCATACACGGTGACGGCTTCAGGCGCGATTCGCTGACCAAGCTGACCGATCAGGAACGAGGTTCCCTTGTAGATGGCGTACCCCGACGCCGCGCCGCAGAGATGCCCCAGGAGGCTCGCCGCGCTTTCCTGATCGAAGACGACGGGGGCCCGGCGCGTGGAGACCTTCCGTGCCCCCAGCCGCCGCAGCGTCCGCCGGGCCGCTTCCTTTCCGACCGATTCGGGACTCTCCAGACGCGCAAACTTGCGCTGCACCGCGTACCAGGAATCACGCTGCATCGCGCCGGTGTCCGGCTCCGCGGCGATCGGCGACACGGAGAGTGAAAAGCTGCTGCTCCGGTAGTCGCCGACAAATCCGTCGCTGTTGGCCAGCAGAACCTGCCCCGATGAGGAGTTGAAGTCTGCGCCCTCGGAGTTGGTGATCCGGGCGTCGACAGCAAGAGCCGCGGCTTCCGCCCGCCGCGCCAGGTCGATCTGCGTCGGCGTGTCGAGGACAATCGGATCGTGCAGGTCCATGTCCGGCATGTCAGACGCCAACTGGTCGGCCGACGGCAACCCGGACATCTCGTCCTCGACCATGGCCGCCGCGAGCGCGCACGTGTCGGTCACCAGACGCTTGAGCGAGTCCCGGCTAAAATCGGACGTGGAGGCGCAGGCGGAACGCTTGCCGAAAAACACGCGAAGTCCAAGGCGCTTCTCCCGCGCCTTGGTAAGGCGGTCCACCTCGCCCAGACGGACCTGGACGGAGAACTGCTCGCCGTCAGCGATCATCACGTCGGCCGCCGTCGTCCCCTCCTCCCTCGCCAGGGCCAGCATCTCCGCCGCGACCTCACGGAATCGACTCGTTTGTTGATCTGTTGATCTGTTGAATTGCTGATTTGTTGAGTACATGGCCGGTGCAGCGCTCACTCCATCAATCGTCAAATCAGCAAATCACCGAATCAATAAATCAGGCGGAGCCGCGCTCACGCGCGGGTCCCGCCGACGGTGATCTCATCGACCCGGACCGTCGGCAGTCCGACGCCGACCGGCACTGACTGCCCTTCCTTCCCGCACGTGCCAATGCCCTCATCCAGCTTCAGATCGCGGGCGACCATCGAGACCCGCGTCAGGATCTCAGGCCCGTTCCCGATCAGAGTCGCGCCCTTCACGGGCTTGGTGACTTTGCCGTCTTCGATCAAGTAGGCTTCGCTCGCGGAGAAGACGAACCGGCCGTTGGTGATGTCCACCTGTCCGCCTCCGAACGAAACCGCATAGAGCCCCCGCTTGACTGAGCGGAGGATCTCCTCGGGCTCCGACTCGCCGGCCAGCATAAATGTATTGGTCATCCGCGGTAGCACAACACTTTGGTAACTCTCGCGCCGGCCGTTCCCCGTCAGCGGGATGCCCATCAAGCGGGCGTTGAGCCGATCCGTAATGAATCCGCGCAAGATGCCGCGCTCGATCAGGACCGACCGACCGGTCGGCGTGCCCTCGTCATCCATGTTCAGGGAGCCGCGGCGGAACGGCAGTGTGCCGTCATCTACGATCGTACAGACGTCTGAGGCCACCCGCATACCCACCAGGTTGGTAAACGCCGACGTCTTGCGCCGGATAAAGTCGGCCTCTAATCCATGGCCGATGGCTTCGTGCAGCAGGATCCCCGGCCAGCCGCTCGCCAGCACGACCGGCATGACGCCGGCCGGCGCATCCACCGCGCTCAGGTTGATCACAGCCTGGCGCGCCGCTTCGCGCGCAAACCGCCGCCACCGGTCTTGATCATGATAAAACGCGAGGCCGATGCGCCCGCCGCCCCCGAAGGTCCCGCTCTGCCGGTTCCCATTTTCTTCGGCGATGCAGGTCACCTGCAACCGCGTCAGCGGCTGTACGTCCCCGACAATCAGTCCTTCGGAGGTCGCCACCACCACGATCTTCTGTTCCAGATTGAAGGAGGCGATGACGTTCTTGATGCGGGAATCGTACCGGCGGGCTTCTGCATCAATCAGGTTGAGCAGATCCACCCGTGCTCGGGTGGCGATTTCGGAGACGGGTGCCTCCACGGGATAGAGATCCCGCTTCGGTCGGTCGCGGTGGGTCACCGGCAGGGGGTCGCCGCCTTGCGGCGACTGCGCGATGTACCGGGCAGTGTCGGCCGCAATTTCAAGATCGCGCCGCGTGAGTTCGTCGGAATAGGCAAACCCGGTCTTCTCGCCGGCGGTCGCCCGCACACCCACTCCCTGCGAGATGCTCTTCGTGGCGCGCTTGACGATCCCCTCTTCGATAGAGACGGATTCATTGAGGCACGCCTCGAAGTAGAGGTCTGCATAGTCCACCGTGCGGACTTTGACCTTGGCCAGGGCGTGGCGCACCTCGCCTTCGCTGAGGCCGAACCGGTCGAGATCTGCGATCTGGCGCGTTGACATGGAAGGCTCATGCACCGACGAGCAAGGCAGTATAGCTGATCGGTTTTCACAGGCGCAACGCCGCCGCTAAGGCCCCATGAAACGCGGCTCCGGAAACGTGGGGCTCAAGGCCTGCGCGTGGACCGGTGTTCCACCCACGTACGACGAGAGGAGGTGCGGTGCACGGAAGACTGGCAATGGGCCACGACCGGAACCGCGCGCCTTGTTTGACATTTGGGTACCTGGTGTTTAGACTAGTGTGGCCTGCCAGTTTTCCTTCAGGACACAACGATAAGGACCCTCATCGCCCTGTATGAAGACGGTCTCGACAAGCTTAGACCACCTTACAGAAGACGAGTTGCTCGCCCTCTTGGATCCGGTTTCACTGCCACGGCATGTGGCCGTCATCATGGACGGCAACGGCAGATGGGCTGCGCAGCGAGGCCTCCCTCGAATTGCCGGCCACCAGGAGGGAATCAAATCGGTCCGCGCCCTCGTCACCCTCTTCCGGGAACTCGGGGTCGGGGCACTGACGATGTATGCCTTCTCGCAGGAGAACTGGAGGCGACCCGCCGCCGAAATCAACGCGCTGATGATGCTGCTGGAGCACTATCTCCAGAGCGAACTGGAGACGCTTGTCGAGAAAGGCATCCGGTTCCGGGCGATCGGACGGGTGGAGTCGCTGCCGTCGTCGGCACGGACATGGGTGCGCCGCGTCGAGCAAGCCACGGTTTACTGCGACAATCTCCGGCTGACGGTCGCCCTCAGCTACGGCGGGCGCAGCGAAATCGTGGATGCGGCGCGACGGCTCGCACAGGAGTGTCAGCAGGGCCGGCTCGACCCGGCCGCCATCGACGAGACCCTGTTTGAACACCACCTCTCGACCTTTGACCTGCCGGACCCCGATCTGCTGATCCGCACCAGCGGCGAGGCGAGAATCAGCAATTTCCTCCTCTGGCAACTGGCCTACACGGAGATGTATTTCACGCGCACGCTCTGGCCAGACTTTCGCCGGCGCGAGGCACTGCTGGCGTTGCTGGAATTCCAGCGCCGGGAACGCCGCTTCGGCCAGGTGCCGCCTACGTCCTTGCCGCCAAGCGGTCTGTGAGGCCGGCCGCCTTGAACGCAGATGAGCCGACGAGCGCCGCGCTCCAGGCCCCATTAGCCCGACGGCGGTTCGACGGCCGGCGGGTCATTCCGGCGCTCATCTTCGTCCCGCTGTTCTATGCTCTGGTCCGCTACGCGCCTCCCGCCGCGTTTTTCGTCGTGGTCGCCGCTGCCGCAGTGCTAGCGGTGGCTGAGTTTCATCATCTGCACTTCCGGGACCGCCGCGCGCCGTTCGAGCTGGCGCTGGGCTGCGGCGCCACGCTGGTGCTGCTGGTCAGCCTGCAGTGGCCCCTGGTGATCAGCGAGCATACCGCGGTCATGGTCGCACTGGTCTCGGCGCTCGCCTCCCGACTGGTGTCGCCGCGCGACCTGAAGACAGGCCTCGTGGACTCGGCGGCCCTGCTGTTCGGGGTGATCTATATCGGGGTGACCCTCGGGCATCTGCTGCTGTTGCGCGCGATGCCCGACGGGATTCTCCTGATATTTTTCCTGTTCCTCGTAACATGGGCCGGAGACACCGGCGCGTACTACGTCGGGCTCAGTCTCGGGTGCAGGAAACTGGCCCCTGTGATCAGTCCGAACAAAACAGTGGAAGGCCTCCTCGGCGGGTTAGCTCTGTCCGTGATCGTTGCGGTCGTCGCCCAGGCCTGGTTCCTGGTCTCCTGGACTCTCACGGAGAGCGCGACCGCCGCGTTGCTCGTGGGGGTGGCCGGCGCGGTGGGTGACCTGGTCGAGTCGGCCCTGAAGCGGAGCGCGGGCGTTAAGGATTCAGGCTGGCTAATCCCTGCGCACGGGGGTATGCTGGACCGGCTTGATAGCCTCTTGTTTGCCGCACCCGCATTGTATTACTACATTGCGCTGGTGAAGACATGAGCAACGCGCGTTTAGCCCGTTCGGCCGCTTTGGCCCGCTGGGAACGTACGGGTGAAACAGGCACAGCGGGCTCAACAGGCCTCACGAGCTTAGCGGGCATAACGAGCCAAACGGATCTCGCATGAAAAAAATCGTCATCCTCGGTTCGACCGGCTCGATCGGGACGAACACGCTGGACATCGTGGCCAAGTTTCCCCACGAGTTCCAGGTGGTTGGCCTGACCGCTGGCAATAACGAGGAGAAACTCGAGGAACAGGTCCGGGCCTTCCGGCCCGCGGTGGTCGCCCTCTCCGACGAAGCCGCCGCAGGCCGGCTGCGGGCGCGCTGCAAAGGGCTCCCGACAGACATTCTGTCCGGCGCGCAGGGCCTCGTGCAGGTGGCCGGCCTGCCGGAGGCCGATTTGGTCATCTCGTCGATCGTGGGCGGTGCAGGACTTCTGCCGACGCTCGCCGCGATCCGGGCTGGCAAGCACGTCGCCCTGGCCAACAAGGAACCGATGGTGATGGCGGGCGAGCTGATGCAGCAGGAGGCACAGAAACATGGCGTCCGCATTTTTCCCGTGGACAGCGAGCACAGTGCGATTTTCCAATCCATGGAAGGGCACCGTCGAGAAGACATCCTACGGCTGATCCTCACCGCCTCCGGCGGCCCCTTGTGGGAGTTCACGCGCGACCAGATGCAGGACGTGACCCCGGAGCGGGCGCTGCGCCACCCGAACTGGAAGATGGGGGCGAAAATCACGATCGACTCCGCGACGCTCATGAACAAGGCGCTGGAGGTCGTGGAGGCGCGCTGGCTGTTTGAGGTCCCGCCGGAGCGGATCGAGATCCTGGTGCACCGTGAGAGCATCGTCCATTCTCTGGTAGAATATCGCGACCGCTCAGTCATCGCACAGTTGGGCCTACCCGACATGCGAACCCCCATCGCTTATGCGATGATGTATCCGGAGCGGATGCCGCTGGATCTGCCGTCGTTGGACCTGGCATCGGTCGGGAAGCTGACGTTCTACAAGCCGGACTTCGAGCGCTTCCCGTGCGGGGCGCTCGGCTACGAGGCGTTGCGGGTGGGCGGCACCATGCCGGCCACGCTGAATGCGGCGAATGAGGTGGCCGTGGCGGCGTTCCTGCAGGAAGGGATCGGGTTCCTGGAGATCGCGGAGGTCATCCGCCAGACGATGGACGCCCACAGGCCCCGGCCGGTGGACAACCTGGATGACGCACTCGAAGCGGACCGCTGGGCGCGCGAAAAGGCGGACGCGCTGGTGCGCGCGGCAGCGAAGTAGGGTCATCCTACAACTACGAACCTGAAAGGAGTCCCTGGTGTTTCAGATGCTACATGCCTGGTCCCCGGACGCGATCTGGGCGCTCAGCCAGAAGCTCTGGTGGTTTCTGATCGTCCTCGGGGTCCTCGTGTCCTTTCACGAGCTGGGCCATTTTCTGGCAGCCCGGTTCGTGGGCGTCCGCGTGCTCAAGTTCTCGCTCGGCTTCGGTCCGAAGATCATCGGACGCCAGGTCGGTGAGACCGAGTACCTGGTCTCGGCGGTCCCCCTGGGCGGCTATGTCAAGCTGTTCGGCGAAGAAGAAGCGGATGTCCTGACCCCTGAGGACCGGCGCCGGTCGTTCGTGCATCAGTCCATGCTCCGTAAGATGCTGATCGTGGCGGCCGGGCCCGGGTTCAATTTCCTGCTGGCCTATGTCATCTTTTCTGCGTGGCTCTCCACCGGCGCGCCGCTTTTCGTCCCAACATTCAGCGATTTGAGTCCCGACGTCGAGGCCCTGCGTCCCGGCTCACCCGCCGAGCAGGCCGGCCTCAAAGTCGGGGACCGGGTAATCCGGGTCAATGACCGGGACATCTCCACACGCACCGAACTACTGGACGCCGTCGCGAAGAGCAAGGGCCAGCCCCTCACGCTGGATGTGCGTCGCGGTGACGAAGTGAAGACGTTCGTCGTGACCCCTGCCGCCACGACCGCCGTGGAGAACGGCGCCGAGGTCGTGACCTATTCCCTGGGGACTGAAGAAATCGCGTCCGTGATCACCGCCGTGCTGGGCGGCTCTCCGGCCATGGCCGCCGGGCTGAAAGAGGGTGACAGGGTCGTCGCGATTGAGGGACAGCCGATCCGCACGTGGTCAGAGATGACCGAAGTGGTGAAGAAGAGCCCGAACCGCGCGTTGCGCGTGCAGGTCGAACGGGACGGCCGGGCGATCAGCGTGACTGTCACGCCTGCAGCGGAAAAGGTGGTCGTGGACGGCAAAGAGGTCGAGCAGGGCAAGATGGGGATCTCCGGTCCGGGCCGGCAACCTATCCGGGCGTCGAACCCCCTCATGGCAGCGGTGCACGGCATGCGGGCCACTTGGGGCTGGACGGAACTGACGATCGTCGGAATCTACAAGATGATCGCGGGTGAGATCTCGAGCAAGAATATCGGCGGGCCACTGACGATCGCCAACATTTCGGGCGAAGCCGCTACTCAGGGCGCCTCCAGTGTGGCGTTCCTGATCGCGATCCTGAGCATCAATCTCGGCGTCTTGAACCTGCTGCCGATCCCCATTCTGGACGGCGGGCACCTGCTCTTCTTCGCGATCGAGGCGGTCTTGCGGAAACCCCTGGGCGAGCGGCAGCGCGAGATTGCGCAACAAGTAGGCCTGCTCCTGCTGGTCGGCATCATGGTCTTTGCGTTCTGGAACGACATCGAGCGGTTGATTTCGAAATAATGCGCGTCTCCACACTCCTTCTGCCCACCTTGCGCGAAGATCCCGGTGAAGCCGAAGTCGTGAGCCATCGGCTCATGCTGCGTGCCGGCATGATCCGGAAGGTCGCGGCCGGCATCTACACCTACCTGCCCCTTGGCCTGCGCGTGATCCGGAAAATCGAGCAGATCATCCGCGAGGAGATGAACCGAGCCGGCGCGCAGGAGCTGCTCATGCCGGTCGCGTCCCCGGCTGAGCTCTGGCGCGAAACGGGCCGCTGGGATTTCTATGGCAAGGAGCTCCTGCGATTCAAGGACCGGCACGAGCGGGATTTCTGCCTCGGCCCGACGCATGAGGAGGTGATCACGGACCTGATCCGCCGCGAGGTCCGGTCCTACCGGCAGTTGCCGCTGAACTGCTACCAGATTCAGACCAAGTTCCGGGACGAGATCCGGCCGCGGTTCGGTCTCATGCGCGGGCGGGAGTTCATCATGAAAGACGCCTACAGCTTCGACCGGGACGAGGAAGGCGCGAAGCTCAGCTATCAGAAGATGTACGACGCCTACTGCCGGATCTTCAGTCGCTGCGGGCTGACCTTCCGGGCCGTCGAGGCGGATACCGGGCTGATCGGCGGCATCTCCTCACATGAGTTCATGGTCCTGGCCGACACGGGTGAGGAGACGATCGTGTACGACGACGAGGGCACCTACGCGGCGAACGTCGAACGCGCCGAGGTCCTGCCGCCGGCCGAAACGTCCACTGACTCCCCTCGCCCGCTCCGCAAGGTGGCGACGCCCGGTGTCCGTACCGTCGAAGAGGTCACCGCGTTCTTGCGGATCGCGCCGGATCGGCTGGTCAAAACCCTGGTCTACAAGACCTCCAAGGAGCCGGTTGCCGTCCTCATTCGCGGCGACCACGATGCCAACGAGATCAAAATCAAGAAACTGATCGGCGAGAACGACATCGAGCTGGCCGATCCCGAAACGGTCATGAAGCTGACCGGCGCCCCCGTGGGGTTCGCCGGCCCGATCGGCCTGCGCGGTCTACGAATCCTGGCCGATTATGCGGTGCGCGCCCAGCGCAACGTCGTCGTTGGTGCGAACGAGGCCGACGCCCATTTCGTGGATGCAAACTGGGATCGGGATTTCACCATCGAACAGTTTGCGGACCTGCGGAACGCCCGCGCCGGCGATCCCTCGCCGCGCGGCGCCGGCCGGCTGAAGGCCACCAAAGGGATCGAGGTCGGCCACGTCTTCATGCTCGGCACCAAGTACAGCCAGGCCATGGGCGCGACCTTCCTGGATCCTCAGGGACAGCCGCGTCCGGCCATCATGGGCTGTTATGGGATCGGCGTGGGGCGTACGGCCGCCGCCGCCATCGAGCAGAACCACGACTTGAACGGCATCATCTGGCCGTTGCCGATCGCCCCGTTTCACCTTCATCTGCTTCCCCTCAGTCAGTCGGACAAAGTCGGCCAGGCCACACGCGAACTGTACGACTCGCTGACCGTTTCAGGCGTGGAGGTGCTGTGGGATGACCGCGACGAGCGTGCCGGGGTGAAGTTCAACGACGCCGACCTCGTCGGGGTCCCCTACCACCTGCTGCTGGGAGAGAAGGGACTCGCCCAGGGGGTGGTCGAGTTGAAAGAGCGGCGGACAGGCGCCGTGACCAAGCTCAGGCCCGAACAGGTTGATGCCCACATCAAGTCCGTCCTGCAGGAAAAGCTCAAAGTCTAAGCGGCTGTGCGCGCCTTGCTTAACGGCCTGGTCAGAGGTATGGTTTTCATGGCTCGATTCCCGCTTTCTTCTTGCCTTGAAAGGGAAATCGTCCTAGGCTAAAGTCCTGCTAGGCTCTCGCGGGGCTCGGCAGACGGCCCACGGCCGGCTCCTGGCGTGCGGAACGCGAGCAGTCAGGCAGGGCCCCCGACCAGCGACACACCAGGCAGATGACAGGCTTGTCATCTGATCTCTTATGGCCGAAAACCTCCAGGAACTCCAGCAGCGTGTCGCCCACGCGGAACAGGTCAAGCGCATCGTTAACCAGATTCACGCCGCGAAGGACTTGGACCAGATTCTCCTGGACCTGAATAAAGAGATCCTTGGTGTGTTCGACGCGGAGGGGCTGACACTCTACGCCGTCGACACTGACAAGAAAGAGATCTACTCCAAAGTCCCGCTCATCGACTCTATCGAAGAGTTGCGTGTTCCGATCAGCGAGTTGAGCCTCGCCGGCTTCACGGCCAAGTACCTGCGCCCCATCAACATCGGCGATGCCTATAACCGGTCTGAGCTTGCCGCGATCAATCCCGTCTTGTCGCACGACTCCTCGTGGGACAAGAAGAGCGGGTTCCGGACCAAGCAGGTGCTCACCTACCCCATCGTCGCCGACAACAAATACCTGATGGGGGTGATCCAGCTCCTGAACAAGAAAAGCGGGGGGCGCTTCACGAAGAAGGACGAGGAATCGGCCGCCGAGATCGCCAAGGCCCTCGGAATCGCCTTCAACAACCTCCGCAAGCTCGCCAAGAAATCCACGGTCACCAAGTTCGATTCCCTCGTCGCGAACAATCGGATCACCCAGACCGAACTGGAGGCTGCGATCGCCGAAGCCCGCAAGAGCGGCACCGACGTCGAAAGCCTGCTCATCGACAAGTACAAGATCCACAAGGAGGAGATCGGGAAATCCCTCAGCCAGTTCTACAAGTGCCCGCACATCGAGTATTCCGAGCGCACGCTCATCGATCCCGATCTGCTCAAGACGCTCAACGTCGATTATCTCAAGAAAAACCATTGGGTGCCCTTGAAGCGGGACCGCACCGCGATCGAGATCCTGACCGACGACCCCAATGATCTCGACAAGGTCCAGGACATCAAGCGCATCTTCCCCGGTCAGACGATCCGCTTTGCCGTCGGCCTCCGGCGGGACATCCAACAGTTCCTGCGAGCCGCGACCGGCGGGCCGGATCCGACCGCCGCCAAGCTGGCGGGGAACATCAGCGACATTCTGGGCGAACTGGTCAGCGAGTCCCAGGCCGAAGCGGAAGCCGAGATGGGGGCCGCCGGCGGGGTGGACGAGAACGACAGCGCGATCGTCCGGCTCGCCAACCAGATCATCTTCGACGCCTACAAGATGGGCGTCTCCGACATCCACATCGAGCCTTACGGGGAGAAACGCGAGACCGTCGTGCGCTTCCGGGTGGACGGCACCTGCCAGGAGTACATGAAGATTCCGGCCAGCTACCGCCGCGCGATCGTCTCCCGTCTCAAGATCATGGCCAGCCTGGACATCGCCGAGCGCCGCAAGCCGCAGGACGGCAAGATCAAGTTCAAGATGGGCGAGGGGAAAGAGATCGAGCTTCGTGTCGCGACCGTGCCGACGGCGGGTTACAACGAAGACGTCGTCATGCGTATCCTGGCCTCCAGCGAGCCGCTCACGCTGGATAAGATGGGGTTCTCGGAGCGCAATCTCCGCGAGATCAAGGCCTTGGCGGAGAAGCCGTACGGCATTATCCTCTGCGTGGGCCCCACCGGGTCCGGGAAGACCACCACCCTCCACTCGCTGCTGGGCTTCATCAACACACCGGACATCAAGATCTGGACCGCGGAGGACCCCGTCGAAATCACGCAGTACGGCCTGCGCCAGGTGCAGGTGCAGCCCAAGATCGGGTTCACCTTTGCGATCGCCATGCGCGCCTTCCTTCGCGCTGACCCGGACGTGATCATGGTGGGCGAGATGCGGGACAAAGAGACCGCCGATACCGGCATCGAGGCGTCGCTGACCGGTCACCTGGTGTTGAGCACCCTGCATACCAACAGCGCCGTCGAGACTGTCACCCGACTGCTGGACATGGGGTGCGACCCGTTCAGCTTTGCGGACGCGATGTTGGGCGTGCTGGCGCAACGTCTGTGCCGGCGGGTCTGCAAGGAATGCCGGGAGGCCTATCACCCGGCCAAGGAAGAATTCGAGGAATTGGCGAACAGTTACGGCGCGACGTACTGGCCGAGGCTCAAAGTCAATTACGACAGCAACTTCAAGCTCTACCGCGGAAAGGGCTGCGAGACCTGCAACCGGTCGGGCTACAAGGGCCGCATCGCGATTCACGAGCTGCTGCTCGGCACCGACCGGATGAAGCGCATGATCCAGACAAAGGCGAAGACCGAAGACATGCTCAAGGTCGCGATCGAGGAGGGCATGACCACCCTGGTGCAGGACGGTATCGAGAAGGTCCTGCAGGGGTACACCACCTTGAAGGAAGTCAAGGCGGTGGCGTTGAAGTGACCGAAGGCCCGCGTAGGACGATCACGTGGGCCGGGCCCGCAACACGCGGTACACCGGAATCGGTTCGCGCTTGCCCTTGACCCGTATCGGCTCCAGCGGTTCGGCCTCGATCAGCGTCTTGACCTGCTCATACGTGGCCTGCGTGATCAACACGTCGCCGGCCTTCGCATTCTGCTCGATCCGGCAGGCCAGATTGACCGCATCCCCGATGACCGTATAGTCCATGTAGTCTTTCGAGCCGAGATTGCCCACCGTCACCTCCCCCGTGTTGATCCCCATCCCCACGCCGATGACGGGACGCCCCTCCGCCGCCCACTTCTGATTGAGGCGCATCACCGCCTCTTGCATCTCCAGAGCCATCAACACGGCGCGGCGCGCATGGTCCGGCTGCGGCTCGGGGTCGCCGAAGAACGCCATCACCGCGTCGCCCATGAACTTGTCCAACGTCCCCCCGTGGTTGAAGAGAATCCGGGTCATCTCGCTGAAATACTCGTTCAGCAGACGCTGAACTTCCTGCGGCTCCATTTGCTCCGACATGCTGGTGAATCCTCGCAGGTCGGAGAAAAACATCGTGAGCTGCGCCTTTCTCCCGCTCGGGTTCGCCAGCTCGGGGTTCTCCACCAGGCGGCCCACGACCCGGGGGGAGACATACCGGCCGAACATTTCCTGCACCTGCCGCCGCTGCCGCGCTTCCAGATACCGCTGGTACGAGAGTCCCGCAGCGAACTGCCCGGTCACAAGCACTTGGAGCGGCACCACGTCCAACCAGTAGTGCGCGCGCCAGAACAGGACGTAGGCCACGCCTCCGAGGGCTGCTAGCAGGCCGAGCCAAATTCCGGCGCCGACCAGAGGCCCTTTCCGGCTGAGCACCAGGAGAAAGATGCCGGCTGTTCCCGCGGCGAGCATGAGCCCCGGGACGAGCCCCCACTGCTCCTGGCTGCGGTGGATATAACTCTGGTCCAGGATGGTCTGAATAGCATTGGCATGGATCTCGAATCCGTCCATCCGCACACCACGCGCGTCATTGGAGGCGCGTTCCCCGAGCATGGTCAGAGGCTTTGCGGTGAACGGCGTCTGATAATAGTCATGCAATGAGGGGGCCGCGGCGCCGATCAGCACGATTTTGCCCCTTATCTCCTCCGGCTCGAACTCGCCGCGCACGACCTTCCAGAAGGGCAGGCGCGGAAACGTGGCGGGTGGCCCGTAGAAATGAATCCGCATCTGTCCGTCGGGATAGGGAATGCGGAGCGGTCCCACACGCAGCTCTTCCGGGTGCTCGAGATCCAGCTCGTGCTCCCCTGCCGGATCAAGATAGTGCCGCGCGACCTCGACACTCATGGCAAGGACCGGCGCCGGCTCGCCCCCATCCTCGCGATAATCGAGCGCGACCAGCGGCACGCGCCGCAAGACGCCGTCGCGATCCAGCGAAACGTTGATCAGCCCCTCGCCCAGCGCACCTTTGCGGAACTCGGGCAGTGGGGTCTTATGTTCCATCTCACCGATATAACGGGCCAGAATGACGTGCCCGGCCTCTTCAATGGCCTGCGCCAGGGCCGCATCCCCCTCCTGATCACGTGGCCGCGAAAAGATCACGTCGAGACCGATCACTGCGGCCCCGGCCCGGGCCAGTCGCCTTACCGCTTCGGCATAGGTGGAGCGGGAAACATCCTGGGCACGGACGTTGAGCTGGACATCGCTTTCCTCGTCAATGCGGACGAGCAGGATGGGCGTGTGCAGCGGCGGGAGGGGCGTGGAGGTGACGGTGAGGTCGTACGAGCGGAGTTCCAGCCACTCAAAAGCACCAAGCAGGTAAAGAGCCAGCACGGACAGAAGGACGCCGACTCCAATCGCCAGGCCCGTTCGCTGCTCCTGGGTCATCATGTGGGACCGAAACGGAAAGGGACCATGACACGGTCAGGCGGAAAGATGAGGGAGGGCCGGGAAGCGATCAGCGATGGACAGCGTCCGACCGGGCGACGGTCAGGAACTGGTCGCTCGGCCCCTTCCCTTCCATGCCCCCGATGAGCGGATCCGTGACAATGACCACTTTGCCGCCTCGAAGCGCGCGGCCGATCCGTCGGTCCTCGCGCAGCTTCCTGGCATCCTCGGCGCTCACCATGATGTTCGCCTGCAACGTGCCCGTCTTGGCGAGTCCCTTGATTTTCAACGGACGCTTGCCCTCTCTGGGTCCCACCTTGCCCGGTTCATGGGCAGCCGCAGAGGCACGCTCTTCGACCCGCGACGAAAGATCAGTCTTGGCCGAGAGCACCTTGTATTCCACCATGCCGTCCTGCTCCACCGCACCGCGGATCACAGTCTGAGGTCCATAGACCGGCTGCCCGTCCTGATCGAGAACGAGCGGAAAGCAGGCCGGCTTAACCCCGAGCCCCCGCGCGTCAATGACGAGCCCTGTGTAAGCCTGCTCATCCCCCGCGTCGGGAAGGCCGGCCTGCCCGGCAACCGGCTTGTCCGTCAACATCGCCGCCGTGAGCGAATCGGAGCCCCACAGGGGCATTCGGACCGTGACCTCCACGCTCTTGTCCGGCTGCTCCACCGAGGTAACGATCTGCGCACCGCGAACGTATCCGCTGACCCTGGTGCGGATGACCTCGCTCTTGCGCAGATAGCGATCCGCAGTGGCTTCGGCATCCACCCGAACCCCGCTCACGACTTCGAGCAGATTGCGTAACGCCACGACGAATCCGGCGCGCTCTGCCAGGGTCCGTGCGCGATCACCCGTCGCATTCGCGGGCGGGAGACCGATCCCCTTCGCCTTGATCCAACCGGTCGTCCAGTTGATCTCGCCGCCGCCGATCCGCTCGACCAAATCCTTCGCCGGTGTCTGCTGGGCTACGGCGCTTCCCGCCGACCCTGCCAGCCAGACTAGCACGACGACCAGTCCGGCCCTTCTGCCCTTGCACATTCCCGCTCCTCCACGCTCCCGTGCACTGTGGAGCCCCACGGCTTTACAGCCGTGGCTTCCTGCGTAGGCGGGTGAACAACCCGGTTCACGTTCGCCCGGAGTTACTGTCGCACTTCATAGGGCAACGTGATCTCGGCCCACTCCTCGTCCTCAAGCAATGCCAGACGTTTGACGACGTCCTGGATCATCGCCCCTTCCGCGCCGGCAAACGTCCGGAACGTGCCGTCCGCGGGGCCCTCCGTCACCAACTGCACCGGCCGTTTGGTGGCGATGACCTTGATGTACTCGGTCGCTTTCTTCGCCTGCTTGGGCAGCATGACGCGAAGCCGGACGCCGATCGTCTTCATCGCCTCGCTCGGGAAGACCAGCTCTTCGTCCGTGGAGACCAGGTTCTTGGCCATAAACCGATTCGGTACCAGCATGGAGACGCTGCCGTCACCCGTCACGCTGAAGACATGGATGTACGCCGGCTGGGTGGTGCGGACCCGGATCAGGGCTTCGTCTCCATGCTGGAACACCTGCGCGTTCAACGACGCCCGCACTTCGAAGCCGCCGCGGTGCTCGACGCGGACCGGCCGGATGACGGCTTTGAGCTTCGAACGATACACTGCAGCCGGTGGACCGGAGGCGGGCATGGTCTTCACTTCCTCGATGCGCTCGTCGAGCCACCGTTCCTCTTCGATCACACCCCGCGCCACGGCCGTGATCAGCTCTTCAGCGATCTGCGAGTTATGGATCACCGTGGTCGCCCGCACGAACACGCCGACGGCCTGCTCGATCGCATTCCGCCGCGCCTCATCCCGCGCACGCGCCCGAACCTCGTCGAGCGACAAATCACGCTGGAATGGCGCAGTGCCTTCGGTGGTGACGGTCACCTTGTCCGCGCCGGCCGCGAAGGCGCCGAACGCGGTCATCCCGACCGCGCAGAGTAATGCGAAAACGGCCACCCCGAGCCTGACTCGCCAGTTAACGAGGCCGTTCGCCTGCATCCGTCAGTATCCTCCACACTCAGCCGAAGGGTAGAGAGAACCCATGGAAATGTCAACGAGTGCGAGGAGTCGGACCCCACCTTTCCTTCCAGGGTGTCGGCCGAGTATGATCGCCCGTGGCCCAGGAGAGACCAAGCACCCGGTCGGGCGCGGAGACACGAGGACGCCTTCAAAGGACACCCATGCGGCTGATCATCGTCGCCCTCCTGATCTCCCACCGTGCCGCGGCGTTCATGATGATCCGCCTTGGGATTGGAATCACTGGCCTCGCGTCGCTGCTGACCGCCGGCTGGCTCGCTGTCACTACGCAGCATGCGTATTCCGCTGCGGAGCAGACACAGCCCGCGCCGACACAGGAGCCTCCCGTGATGCTGCTCATCCCGGCTCAGGAGTGGAAAGGTGCGGTGGAGGTCGGGGATGAAGGGTGTCTCGCATCCCACGGGGAATACACCGTGTGGGTGTATGCCACCGCGACCCAGTGCGGGGTGCGACGGGAGCAGGCCGACCGTGTCGTGGTCATCCGGCAACCCTTGCCCGGCGTCGCCCCGATCAGAGCCACGGCGCGGGTGCCCGGAGGCAACTATGTGGCCTGGGCCTACGGCGCGGGTGACCCCGGGCATCCGGGCCTGCGCCTCTGTGGGAAGACGTGTGCGCTTGGGCTATTGTCCACGACACCAGGGTGGGCTCCGCTTGGTTGGATCGAAATCCGCGATAACCAACTCCTCTTTCTCCGTACCTGGGACCAACCTGAAGGGCACCGCCTGCATATTCAGGCAGTGGCACTCACCTCGAGCGAAGCGAAGCCTGACTGGACTCCTTAAAGTCCACAGGCTATCTGCGATCGGCTATCAGTCGCCCACCTGCGCTAAAGCTACGGTGGGTGGCCCGCCGAAGCTGCCAGTGCTCGCGGCTCGACAGCGAAGGCGGGCCATCAACTCCCAGCCCAGCTACTCCCGAGCGAACATGAGATCCAACGTTCGCCGGGCAGCCTGTGCGGCCTGTTCAGGGTCATGCTGGTGCGTGAGGACGGTCTCAAGGAGATGGTGGGTATCCGCGTTATCCGGCTTCAGCTCAACGGCGAGACGGAGCGCCTCGGCGGCATCGCTCGGTTTGCCCTGGACCATGCGCACTAAACCGAGGTCGGCATAGGCTTCGGCATCATCCGGCTTCAGTTGGATCGCCCGGCTGAGCGCCGCGACCGCACCGGTCCAGTCCCGCTGCGCCATCAATGAACGACCCAGCCAATAGAAGGCTTCGGCATCGTCCCCGCGCAGCCGGACGGTGGTCCGCAGGGCTTCTGCAGCGCCGGACCAGTCATGCCGGTCCATCAGAACCACCCCGAGTCCGCGGTAGGCCTCTATAAAGTCCGGCTTCAGTCTGACCGCGGCCTGATACTCCTCGACCGCCCCGTTGAGGTCCCCTCGGTGGCCAAGCAGTTGACCGCGCCGGAAGTGCGCATCCGCGTCGTTTCCCATGTACTCCGGCGAAGCCCGGAGTGCCTCACGAGTCCGCCTGAATTCCGCTTCCAGGTCGGCTTCGGTCGGTCCCTCCTGAGGAGGGACGAGCGCCGGGCCGGCCTCCGGCGCCCTGCCCTCGAGCACCGCAGCACCGTGGGAGGCCAGTACGAGAAAGAGAGCGAGGCAGAGAGGCCACACACGCATGTCTCACCCAGCGCGCGAATGATACGCCCCTGGCCGACACGGGACAAGAGACACACTGGCACGAAGAACCGGCGCTTAGCTCATGAATGAGGACCCTGCGAGGCCGTAAGGAGGAAGGGCGGGGGAACAAGAACAGCGTGGTGGAGCCGGAGTAGTTAGCGGGTGGGCCTCGACGGGTTTTTCTACGTGAGGCGGTCGGGTGCACGGGGGACCGCCTCACTCCCGCCTACTTCGTGTCTGTAGCTCCCTTTGCATCCTTTGCGCAGCGGAAGCCGATGTAGACGCGGCGTTCCCCAGGCGCATGTTTGTTACGGTTGGATGATCGGAGCATGTCCCCGGTATCCCGCCAGGAACCTCCACGAATCACACGTTCCATTCCTTCGGAGGGACCCTGCGGATTCTTGGCTGGGCTGTTCTTATAATAGTTCTCGTCGTACCAGTCCTGAACCCACTCCCAGACGTTGCCCGCCATCTCATAAGCCGCGTAGGGACTCCGACCAAAGTCATACTGGTTTACCCTGGCGAGCGAAGCCGGGCCGTCCCAAATCGCGACCGAATCGAAGCTGTAATTGGCGCGATTGCCGGAAACGGGCTCGTTGCCCCAGGGAAAGGTCCGACCGTCCGTGCCTCTAGCCGCCTTCTCCCACTCCGCCTCGGTCGGGAGGCGGCCGCCGATCCACTTGCAGTAGGCGACAGCGTCATCCCAGCTCACATTGATCGCGGGCAGATCGCCCACTCCGTCGAGCAACGTGTCGCCCCGCCAGAGATTGTACCTCGGGTCGCAGCAATTCTCGGGGATCCGGCGGCCCGTGGCCTTGACGAAGGCATGGTACAGCCTGTTGCTCACCTCATACGCACCGATGTAAAAGGCGTCGAGGGAAACTTTGTGCTTCGGGCCCTCATCGGGGGAGGCAGGTCCACCCTCCGCCCCCATGTCGAACTCACCGGCCGGTATCAGGACCCAATCGGTGGGCGCTTCCCTCGGGGCCTGCGACTTGGCCAGCAAGGCCAGCATCTTGGCCCGCTCCGGGTGACTCTGCGGCGCAAGTTTGAGCCACTTCATGATCGTGTCTTTTGCCTCGGCCCGCTGGAGTTCAGTCTCACACACGCCCTTGAGCCGGATGAGCGTTTCGTCGTCGGGGATGGTCTTCATCGCTTCTGTGATTTCCACGAGTCCGTTTCGACATTGGCCCTGCTGGACCATATTAGTGGCCAGCACAACGCGGTCCTGACCCGAGAGGCCCGGGATCGCCTGATACTCCTCGGCGCTCGCCGACCCTGCCGGGCCCGAGATGGCTCCTAGGGCGGTGAGCCATACACCTAACACTGTCCCTCCAATGTTCCGCCTCATGCGTCCTCCCTTAAGCGCGTGCCATCCGGCCATCGATGCAACGCTATTTATTCTGCCGATCGAACTCCTTGATGACCTGATCGGTGAGATCGAGGGTTTCACGATGATAGATGACGATCTTGATGGTCGCTTCACTTCCTTTGTCCACCACGAGCGTGAAGCCGCCCTTTTCAGCGACCGCGCGGGTGGCAGAGCCGATCTTCTTCATGTAATCGTCCACCATTTCCTTCTGCTTCATCGCCAATTCCTGGTTAAACTCCTGGGCTCGCTTCTGATAATCTTGAAGCTTCGTTCGAAACTGACCTTGTTTCTCCCGCTTCTGCGCTTCGCTCAGCGTGCTTTCCTGCTCCTTGAGCTGCTTCTCGAGGCCTTTCAGTTCCTCCTCGTCGCTGGCGATCAGCTTTTGCCGCGTCGTGGCGTATTCCTTGAGGGCATCGAGCGCCCGCCTGCCGGCTTTGGACCTCTCCAAGACCGCCTGGGGGTCCACCACGCCGATCTTCGTCGCCTCGGCCCCCAGTCCGGCTGAGGGGACTCCAGCGAAGGCGACCTGAGCGAGGATCGCCATGACCGCCAGACTTGTGACCCGTCCTTGACTCCTAGACATACGACCCTTCTCCTTTCTGGTTCGCGTGACCCCGAACCTATACAACCGCGGTGTTTTCGAGGACGCGGGAGAATAGCCCTGGACGCGGGCCGTGTCAAGCAGTAACCAGCACGTACACCGGATTCAGCTTACAGTCGCAGGCGAGATCACGACGTGGTGCCGATCATCGCGATCGCCCACAAGAAAAACATGATGGCCAGAGTGGCGGCCGCGACAATGAGGGTGATGGTGAGGGGATCAACCACCAGTTCCGGGCATGCGGGTGCGGAGGCAAACGGAAGCGTGCCGCCGGCATGGGCGCGTCTGAGCTGCCCAGCTATCTCGTCTCCCATGGGATCCGTTTCAGCGAGATTGTGCGCCAATCTCATCGCTTCCCGCCATGCCGCTTCCTGCACCGCCGGCGGGATACACGCATCTGCGCGGGGAACATGCGGCGTACTCCACGGTGGCGCCATCCGGGCCATGGCGTCCGGCACGGTGGCAACGGAACACAGGAGATGGAGAAAGCTGACGGTGAGGCCAAGGCTGAGTACTCGAAAAAGGAAGGTCTTACGCCGTCTCATCGCGGCTGATTATTGTGCAACTCACATCGATTGTCTAGGAAAGCTTTTATCACCCGAATCCCGCGTGGAAATCGCGCTTGACCGGCGCGGCGAAGCGGGGTACAGGAGGGACCTCAACGAGGAGGCTACCATGCCACCCAAGAAGACGCGTCTGAGGAGATCGCCGAGACGTCAACCGGTTGGTCGGACGAGGAGCGGCGCATCAGCCAAGGACCGGGATTCCGGGCTCTACCGTCGTCTCACCGACGTGACTGAGCAGATTGACATCATGGTCCCGGAGGTGATGGCCCGAATTGCGGCGCTGGAGCACCTCCTGCTCGAGAAGCACGTCTGCACACGCGAGGATCTGGTCCGCGCGCGCGAGGTCGTGAGAGTTCTGGAGGACTAGCCCTCGTGCTCGCTGAGCCGAACCATGGCGGTGCGACCTATTTGACTCGGCCTGCTCGACATGGTAGGGTGTGACGCCGTACGAGCCACGGTGACTATCCTACCTCTCGCGCTTCCGCTTCGGTCAGTGCAAGTCCTGCGCGATCGGTTCCCTAGTACTCGCTGCTCCTACGACCCATCGCGTCCGTGCACTGGATGTCGTGCAGGAAAGGTGGGCTAGCCTGACTGGGACATTGATCTGTGCGCTTCCCGGAAAGCGCGGCCATCGGCCACGACCCACTGCCGCAGGCAGGGCCTATCCCGATCAGGAATTTGCTGGCGGGACACGGCAACAGAAGAGAGGAGCATCCATGGGCAGGCTGAACATAGATCCGCTCGCCACATTGCCGGATGGCTCGCAGTTGCTGGTCAGTACCCAGTCGTCCCGCGAGGGCTGTTTTACGTGCGAGCTCTATGTGTCCAGCCCGGGCGAGGACGGGAGCGTCGGCCTGCGGGTCGTCTCGAACTATTTCGAAGCCGCAACCTGCATGCAAGCGCAGGAGATCGCCTACATCCAAGCGCAGCGCTTGTACCCGGGCACGGCAGAGCGTATGAAGAAGCCACCCTATTTGGTCTGGCAGGGACCGGCCCCTATCAGGTGAAGCAGCGCGATGGAACCGTCGGTCGCACCCGCGTCGAAGAGGGATATCCGGACACAAGGAGACGAGAGTGAAGATCAGCACGAATTGGCGTGGAAACAAGAAGATAGACAGGACCAAACGCGTGCGACCGAAGCCGAAGATCCGCTGGCAGCACTTGGGGCTCACGGACCCGGGGGAAGAACGCTCAATCCCGTCAATGGACGAGATCCGGCGTCAAGTCGTGACGCTCTCCAGCCGGGGGCTTGGCCACGCGGTCCGCTCGCGCCCGGTCGCGCCAAGCGGGTCGTCCGACAAAGGCGCACCTCATCAGGGCACGCCCGGCCGCCCCAAACGACGTGGCGCCACCGAATAGGACGACGAGCATCTTGCTATCATCGCGCTGGGCCGAGCGAGGCAGCCCAAACACACGGCCCGTCACCGATATTGGATTGTCCCGGGTACGCTGATCGGAAGTAGACTCTCGTGGTCATCTGTGCCTCGCTGACCCGCGTCTTCCTTTCGTCACGAATCGCTCGAGTCCAAGACAATATCATCATCCGAAAGGAGGACCCGCATGGGTTCCAAGATTTACGTCGGTGGTCTGCCGTATGCCACCGCAGAGCCGCAGTTGAACGAGCTGTTCGCGGCGCACGGCACCGTCGAATCGGCGCGCGTCATCACGGACAAGTTTACGGGTCAATCACGGGGCTTCGGCTTCGTGGAGATGGCCACGACTGAAGAAGCCAAACGCGCCATCGATGCGCTGAACGGCACTCAGCTCGATGGTCGCACGCTCACCGTGAACGAAGCCAAACCACAGGAGCAGCGTTCCGGAGGCGGACGTGGCGACCGGGGAGGTCGCGGCGGGCGCTGGTAACCGAGACACAGCACAGGCCGCGTGAGGCGGCACGAGGGAGGCGGGGACAGGGCCAAGGCATCCCCGCCTTCCTTTCTTCAGCGGCATGGGCGCATGCCAAGGAGAGCACCATCGGAAGACCAGGCAAGCCGACGATCGCCAAGCGCGATCGTGAGAAATCGAAGCAGCTGAAGCAGCGTGAAAAGGAAGCGCGTCGGGCCGAGCGCAAGGCGCGGAAAGCTGATCGCGTCCCTCCCCTCGATGGCCAAGACCCGGATCTTGAGGGTCTGCGGTGGGGCCCCCAGGCTCCCCTCTACTGATCCTGGGCCTCTTCTGGTTGCCTCACCCGGTGGGTGCGCGCACATGCTCGGGCCGGACGCCGATGCCGATCAGTCGAGCTGGAAGCCGGCTCAGTATCGGGAACCGCGCGAGGAGCTTGAGGGCGAGTGGCGGCGTGAGCGCCTCGGTGCCGCTCAACACGCGCCGGATGACGCGATTCTGGATGAAAAGCTGCAGCCGTTGAGTGAGGCGCGTCGGCCATTCACGCCGCTGTTGCACCCGATGCAGGTCCTCAGTCGTCAGCCGCCCCTCGCGCAGCGGCACAGCCAGCAGATTGGCCGTAGCCACCGCATCCTGAATCGCCAAGTTGATCCCCACCCCTCCGACCGGCGACATGGCGTGCGCCGCATCCCCGATGCAGAGCAGACCCGGGCGATACCACTGCAGTAACCGATCCACCTGCACAGTGAGCAGCTTGATCGCGTCCCAGTCCTGCAATTCGCCCACCCGGTCTGCGGCAAAGGTTGCGAGGCGGGCCACACTCTCGCGAAAGGCCGGCAGTCCCTGGGCCTGGAGGTGGTCGCGTGTTCCCTTCGGGATCACGAAGCCACACTGCCAGTAGTCGCCACGGTTGAGCATGATGAAGATGCGGCCGTTGTCAAAGCGGCCCATCGGATCGGCCGCGTCGTGTAGGCGCCGGGGCAGCCGGAACCACAACACGTCCATCGGCGCGCCAAGCTCGTCCACCCGCAAGCCCGCTCGTGCCCGGACGATCGAGTGCCGCCCGTCGGCGGCGACGACCAGACTGGCGCGCGCCTCCAACGGGCCGTCCGGCGTCGTCGCCCTGAGCCCGACCACACGTTCCCCTTTTTCGATCAGTTCGGTGACGTCGGCCTGCATCCGTAGTTTGAACGCGGAATAGCGAGATGCGCGTTCGGCAAGAAAATTCAGGAAGTCCCACTGCGGCATGAAGGCGACGTAGGGGCACCGCACCTGCAGATGGCTGAAGTCCGCGACCGTCAGCGCCAAGTCACCGAACTGCGCCCGAAGCCGCGGCGCTTTCTGATGGGGCAGTTTCAGCAAATCCTCGAGCAGTTCCAGCTCATGCATCACTTCCAGCGTGGAGGGATGGATCGTATCGCCACGGAAGTCCCGCAGAAAGTCGGCGTGCTTCTCCAGCACCAGCACCTCGACCCCGGCGCGGGCCAGCAGCAAGCCCAGCATCATCCCCGCCGGCCCGCCCCCCGCGATGCAGCAACGCACTGATAGCTGGCTTGCAGCCATACTCTACCAACCAGACATGCTCGAACAGCTTATCATGCCGAAGAAATAGTTTTGCACGGGAGAGGTTCTATTCCACCGAAACACTGTCGAATCGTCCGGGGAAGACTAAGAGGCGGCAAGTCGACTGTGGGGGAAGCAGAAAACGTAGGAAAGTCTTTCCTCAATGCGGCAGCTCGGTTACTATGGTTGCTCAGTGGAGGGCGATCTGTTCGCAGTTCAACTTTCCAGACGACGCGACCGGCTGTAACCCGCCTCGCGTAAGAGGAGTAAAGCCCGTGAGTCCGGAGCAAGTCGGGATCCTTGAGCGGTATCGAACCCTATGGCGGCAAGCCGAGTCCCAGCGGGCGAAGGCGGAGGCGCTGAAAACCCGCAGCCGCGATCAGTCGGCACGAGTAAGCCAGCTTGAGTCGGCTGTGCGGCTGGCAAGAAACCACTACCAACAGATACTGTCGAAGCACATGGCGGGCCAAGTGGATGAGCACATCGTCAACAAGGCAAAGGAGGACTTGGCGCACGCCGAAGCCGACCTTGCCGAGGCAAAGGGTATGTTGCAGGCTCTGCAAGCCGAGCTGCCAAAAGTCGTGGCGCAAATCCCATCCGCCGGCGACCTCGAGATAGCACGTCGAGCGGCGTGGGAAGTGGTCTACCGTGATCTACTCACGCAGGTTCCGAAGGAGGCACATCAACTCGTGGCCAAGATCTATGCAGCCTTGTTGGTGCATCACCCCGACGCTGGCTTTTCTTCCGCGCTGCTAGCGATGTGCCCCGAGCCCCCTACCAGGCGGCAGTGCACGCAGCTAAGCGAAGAACTGGCTGCCGCATACGACATTCCAGCTTAGCCGATCAGAGAAGTGAGCCCGAGAAACGGCTCCTCTTAGACAGCTGCCCACGACAACCTCATCCTCCGCGGCCATCGCAGCCATTTTTGGCTACACCGCGCCCGCCCTGCCTCACTGTACCATGTGTGATGGCAAGACTCCCCCCAATCGTTCGAAACTACGGCGGGGAATACGGGAGATCCCCTTCCAGTCTCATCGTGGCTATTTTCAGACCCGTTTCACAGTCAAGTAGCTTGGTTTCAAGTTCAATAGCTTGAGATCGGTTCGTTATGGTCAGCCGCTCCTGTTCGAAAAAGATCGCGTAGGCCGCACCACCTGCTTTTGCAACCTGGGCAACCTTCTCAGGGTCGACAATGCCCGCCTTTTCCCAAGCTGCCCGAGCCTGTTCAGAAAGCACCCTTTCTTTTACCGAGCTGAGTGATTCCTCATCACGGATGCGTACCCCATTTGGAGTGAGAAAATCATTCAGAGTTTTCAGGATCTCTGGCGACAGGGCACGGAGTGGCACAGACGACCCTGCGCATTCTGACTCAGCATGAATCCAAACCCCAGGTCAGGAACGGCAAAGCCCAGTGCGGCACAGGCCACTACAATTGCCCCAACAGCCCAATGCAATCCAGTTTGGAACACAACGGCATGCCAGAGATAGCCGAGCCCCAAGGCGCACGCCAGGGACAAGTAGAGAGGCCACGCATCTCTTAGCGAATCAAAGAGAGCTAGGCGCCGATTGACTGAACGCCACAGAATTGTCACCAGAATTGCGGCCATGAGGCTCAGACCACATCCGCAGGTTGCTCACGCGGCCCGCGAAGTTGCTTTCTCTAAAAGCTCATGAATCAGCGTTTGGTACGGCTTGCCTTGCTTGGCCGCCATTCTCCGCAACGTCGCTAGGAGCTGTGGCGACAGCCGGATGGCAATCAACTGCTTCGCCATCCCGCTGGTGGGCCGCCCGACCCGACGCATCCGTTTCAGTTGCTCGTCCGTGGCTTCCGGGATATCCGAAAAGTCAATCCGCGAGTCGGGAATATGCCTTGCGCTCCTTGCGGCTGGCTTGCCGCGCGCCAATGATGCGAATCGTTTCTTTTTCATCGTCCGTTCTCCTTATCGTATAGACCACGAACAATATCCGCCCTGTGATCGACCGCCCAATCCGTTTGAACCGGCGTTCGTGTCGGGAATGAGCCAGATCCTCCCCGTCTAAGCCATTGGGGTCACCGAACACCGTCGCCGCTTCTTCGAACGAAACACCGTGCTTTTCATAGTTTGTGATGGCCTTGCGGATGTCCCAAGCGAACACATTGCTGTATATACACTAATTCGACCATGCGGCGCAAGGAAATGGGCCTCAGGCTTACCGGGGGCAGCGAGCCAAGAGGCTCTGGAGGGTACCGACTTGGACTTTTGAATGCTCCACGCAGGCGGCCTGGGCTGCTGGAGCGACACCCATTGCACGCAGCAAAGCAATGGGCACCCCGCAATAGGCACCCGCGCATCTTGTGCTCCGGCCGTTCCAGAATCGACTGTTGGCGGAGGCCCACAGCCCGACGCCGCGCTTTTCCTTCTTTCACTTCTGTTTGCTGGGGCGGGATGGCGGATATGCAGCGAGGGGCCATATCAGTACCCACGCGCTGTGGGAGGGCTCGGGAGCGTACTTCACCGGGAGGTGCGGAAGCGACGAGCCCTCCCACAGCTGCATAACTCACCCCGTCGCCAGCCCAGCAACTTCCTGTCCTAATGCGTCCTCCTGGCTCCTTTCTTCACACGGTCCAGGTACGTGCGGGTCGCGATCTCGACGAGCACCGTGTCCCCCGGCTCGATGAACTGGGGAACGAGGATCACCAGCCCGTTCTCCAGCGTCGCGTCCTTCATCGTGCTCTCGGCTTGTCCTCGGATCCCCGGCGCGCAGGAGGCGACGACGACCGGATGGCTCGTCGGCAGGTCCAGGGCGACCGGCTTGCCGTCATGGCATTCCACCTGGATGGGTTCTCCTTCCTTGAGGAACGGCAGCACCTTCTCCAGCCCCGCACGCGGGAGGGAGACCTGCTCGAAGGTCTCCGGGTGCATGAAGACCACGGCGTCCTGATCCGCATAGAGGTACTGCATCTTGACCCGATCAAGATGGACATCCTCGATCCGGTCGCCGGGATCCCATCGCATCTCATGCTCCCGTCCGGTCTTGAGGTGCACGAGGGTCGCCCGAACCATCCCCGAGAATTTCGCGGTACCGGACTGATGAATCACCGAGAGGATCTTGTACAGCTCGCCGTTGAAGAGCACGGCCTGACCGTCCTTGAGCTGCTGCGCCGTTCGCATGGGAATCCTCCGGGCAACGAGCCGCGGGGTTTAATCATAAAAAGGAAGGCGCTAGTTGTTCAAGACGAGGCGGGAAGGAGTTGGGAAGGGCGACGCCTACGTTGGCCATTTCGAGGAAGCCGCTCAGTTTTTCAGGTGCTCGAGCGATGGCACGGTTTCGCGCTCAAGCGGCCTGGCCACGCCATGCCCTGAGACGCGGTGCAGCCAGAGCCGTGTCAAGGTTCGGATCGCGCAGAGGATTTCGGCTCGGCTCATCTTGCTCTTGGCCTGACTGCGCTCTTCAAAGGTAATCGGTACCTCACGCATCCGGAACCCCAGCCACTGGCTGTAATACGTCATCTCGACCTGGAACGCATAGCCGCTCGATCGCACGTCGAGCTGGTCCAAGACCTGAAGCAGTTCTCGACGGTAGCACCGGAACCCGGCCGTGGCATCCCGTACTTTGAGGCCGAGGAGCGCGCAGGAGAGGACATTGGCCGATCGACTGAGGAGTCGGCGAGCCGCCGACCAGTTCTTCGAGCCGCCCCCGGGGCAGTAGCGGCTCCCGATCACCAGATGCGCCTCCTGTGCTGCGCCCAGGAGGACCGGGATCACCTCAGGCTGATGTGAGAAGTCGGCATCCATGGCGACGAAGCGGTCGTAGCCTTCCTTGAGCAGCCGGCGATAGGCCTGGCGGTACGCGGAGCCCAGTCCGAGCTTGCCGGGCCGGTGCAGGACGCGCACCCGTGGATTCGACGCGGCGAACGTCTCGATGAGCCGTCCCGTTCCGTCGGGTGAGCCGTCATCGATGAAGAAGAGGTCCGCCGGGACCGGCAAGGCCAGGATCCGCGTGACCAGCGGGGCAATGTTCTTGTGCTCGTTATAGGTGGGAATGACGACAACGGTCTTCACAGGCGGGCGACCTCCTCGCTTCTCGACTGTGGGGCGGACGCCGGGAGTTGCCCGGGCGGACTCCACATGCCGGCGGCATCTCCAGCGCGAATCATCAACAACCCGAACACCAGAAGCATGCCGATGGTAAAGGGCCGATAGCTCAAGACCGCCTCGCCCATCCGTTTGCCCAGGAACTCGTAATTCAGCACCTGGGTGATGATCACATAGCCGCCCAGCATCACCCAGGCAGGCCAGCGCACCTCGCCTTGAGCCAGCATGTCGGCGAGAATTACATAGAGGGCCGGGATCAGCCAGACCAGGTGCTGCACCCACGCCACTGGTGAGAGCAGCATCGCCAGGATCAGCACCCCCGCGCACTCGCGGACCCAGGCCGGATCACCAGGACCACGATACGGCCGCCCTGTGGACCAAGCGAGCATGCCAAGCAGGCCCAGCACCGCCACGGCGACGATTCCCTTGGCCGTCTGCGGCTCCAGGTTCAGAATCGGTACATACCCGGGGTCGTTGCGACGCAGCGGATGCTCTTCCGGGTAGGTGACCAGATATCGCGACAGCGCCGGCGACAGGGCCGAATTTCTCACCTGTTGCTCGTTGGTGGTGCTGTATGCAGTCTGTCGGCCGACGAAGGAGCCGGCTGCCACTTCGGTCCACTCGACCTGATGTTTCCACCAACTGCCCGGCCCCATCCACACGACGGGCAGGACAATCCAGCAGGCTGCGGCCACCACGGTGCACCCAGCCAGCCGCCACTGGCGCTTCCACAGGAAAAACGGTACGAAGAGCGCCGGGCTGACTTTCAGTGCGACGGCCAGGCCGAAGCAGACCGCGCCGAGCACCTCACGCCCGCGCCACACGGCAAAGATGCCGCCCGTGAGGACCGCGAGCAAGATGAGATGCGGGCCGCCGTCATCCAGATCATTGATCAGATACCGGAGCGCCAACAAGCCCGCCACCGCGCCCAGCGTGAGGCCGTACGGGCGCACGCTCTCCACCCGAGCCCGGACCATTCGGTGTAACAGGGACAGCGTCAGGACCAGGCACGCAATCGCGACCATGTACCGGACGGTGAGGCCGATGCTCCGCTCCATCAAGGCGAGCGGCGAAAAGTACATGGCTCCCATCGGCATGTACGGATAGCAGAGGCCGTTGGCGTACAGATAATCCCCGGACAGGAAGCGCCGCCCGACCTCGCGGTGGACATCGAAGTCATCCCAGCGAGCGGGCCGGACAAACGCAACGGCATATGCGTGGATCGTCGCGGCGGCAAGAAAGACGGTAAGGAGCACGCGGCGCGCCCATGAGCGAGCCGCCAGCTCTCCCAGCACTGCGAGTGGGTCCTTGGGCATCGCGGTCAGCGGACCACGCTATCTGCTTGGCGTGACAGTGTCAACCGTCCATTGCTGGCATCGACCGGTCTGCGAGTGCGCAGAGCGGACTCGGCCGGTCGCCATGGATACACCGCGCGCGCCCCGCTCCGCGAACAGCCTCCTCGCTTGTTTTTCCTGAATTCCTGGAAGTAAGATATCCTTACTTTGGGAGGGCTGCCATGCTCGCGAAGAAGACATCCAAGAACCAGGTGACCTTGCCGAAGAAAATCCTGAAGGAGATTCCGGACACGAATTATTTCGATGTGTCCTTACGTGAAGGAGCCGTGGTGTTACGACCGGTCACCGTGACCGAAGCGGGGACGCGGTTGGCGACGATCCGTCAGAAAATCCGTGACCTCGGGATTGAACCGAAGGATATTGACCGCGCCATTCAATGGGCTAGGGGACGCCGAGGACATCGGCGGTGATCCGGGCGGTGCTGGACACGAACGTTCTCGTGTCAGGCCTCCTCTTTACCGGACCTCCCTCACGATTAGTCTCTGCCTGGCAAGCCAGCCTGTTGCGCCCCGTCGTCTCCGCCGAAATCCTGGATGAGTATCTGCGGGTGCTCGCCTACCCGAAGTTCAAGCTCACCACGGCAGAGATTCGCAGCTTGATCGAGGGGGAGCTGCTCCCCTTCGTCGAGACCATCCGGGTGAAGCCATCCACGGTGAAGCTCTTACGGGACCCTGACGACGCCAAATTTCTTGATTGCGCTCGGGCCGCCGGGGTGCAGTGGCTGGTCAGCGGCGACGCCGATCTTCTAGAGTTGCGGCGCGTTGAATCCGTCCAAATTGTCTCGGTCAACACCTTTCTCCAGCATCTGAAACGCCGGCCATAACACATCCGAATGACCGGAGGACCCTTCAGGCCATGCCGCGCGCGCCCCGCCCCGCTCCGCTGCCAGATGGCAAAGTCGAGACCTGATTCTGGCCCTGTGCTCTAATCGCGGCCAGCCGAAGGTCTCATCTCCGGGATGAGCGTCACATGAATGTCGTCGAAGGCATACAACCCGCCGATTTCCTCGTTGATCACCATCAGATCCAAGAGCAGGGGCAGCACATCCAGATACGCCCACCAGGAATACCGATGTGCCACTCGCACTTCCTGCGGCAGATAGCCCTCCTTCTGGACGAGCAAGCGATACGAATCCAATCGCGCCAAGCGGAGCACGCCTGGGGCCGTAATGGAGATGCTATCGGAGGGCTCGACCCGCTGCCCGTAGCGATCGAACCGGGTCACCACGGAGACCGTCGCTCCAGGGGGATCGGACGTGATGCCAACCTCTTGCGTCCTGCCGTTAATCATCGACGCGCACGCGGACAGCGCCAGCATCGGCACCGAAAGCAATGCGAGCGCCAAGAGATCGGGAGTCACTCGCGGCCATCCACCCCGCGCGCCCCGCCCCGCTCCGCTTCGCGATAAGTCAATGCTGATGCCTGACACTGATTCCCCTCTGATCCCCTTTATCAGACCAGGGCCGCCAATATTGGGTTCGCCGCTCACGGTTGAGGTAGCGCGGTTTCGAGGAAGGCGAACACGTCCGCTTGCAAGTCCGCGTCGCTCACTAACTCACCGTGCCCCACGGTGGCCACTCGGTGGGTGACCACAAAGGCTTGCTCGTATGCCTCCGGCAACGACGCTGAACGGACCGTCACGGTTCCGTCGCCATCTTCTAATCGAACACCGGGATCGGCCTCGGGCAAGCACGTTTTGAAATGGTGTTCGTCGAAGATCAGAGACGTGCACGGGCTCGCTGGATCAGGCCCGCCCAAGACGCCCGTCGCAAGCGTACCCTGTCCTTTCCCAGCTACCGCCAACAACGGAATCGGCTTCGGATTGGGGACGCTGAGCGGCGCAAGCAACCGGTCAATGAACCGGTCGGCCTGGGTGAGCCAATCGTCAGTGTACGCGGCACGCTGATCCTCCAGGTCGCTGGATAGTTGCCACGCCTCTTTCAACAAGCCCCACCCGTACGTTCTCCAGTTGCGTGACTGCCGAATCAGCCCTCTCACCGGCTCGAGCCGTGGCGTCAGCAGGAGATCCGCTTCAGCAGTCGGCAACACGAAATAACTGGCCGGGAAGGATGCCACGGCCTCCTGATCCAACAGCGTCGTGTTCAACCCGAAGCGACGCCCATACTGCATATTTCGAAAGATTGTCATGGACCCGCGAAACGGCACCCCGGTGAGGACCACGGCATCGATGTGCGATGCCCCCTCCCACGTCTCCTTGGCCTCGTCCGGGCTCTGCGCCCCGTAGCGCAGATAGTACCCGGCGATCAGCCCACCCATGCTGTGTGCCACCACGGCGATACGCTTGACCCCTTGCGTCCGTAATCGCCTCACCTCACTATGTAGGTCCCGAACCACCTGGTGCAAATCGGCCCGCCAATCGTAGGCCAACGGAACGATAGCAGCATGACCGTCGCGGAACCGTGCAAAGGCGTCCAGGAGCGAGCCATAGACATCCACCGAATAGAGTGCCGGGATGACCGGGACGGTTTGGAGAATCCCTTCCGGCCTCAGCGCGATGGCTTTTCGGTTTCCCATTCCAGGAAACGGGAGCACAAGCGAGCGAGTCCCGAAGAGGGATTCCCAGGCAGAGATGAACACCAGATCGCCATCGGCAATCTGTGCCAACCGGGTCCCATAGTACCCCGGCACGACGATGATGGCGGATTCTACGCGCTCGTTCGCCTCCCTCGAAACCGTCTGATGACATCCGCCAACAGGCAGGAGCGTGAGCGTGAACAGGGCTCCAACCAGCATGAGCACGTCGGCTAACCCGTGCCCTCCCACCTGTTGAATCGGCCCTTTCTTGTTCCCCACGCGTCCCTCCCCCCTGTGTGAGCCGCCTGCTCACTGGTAGGCACTCCCAGGGCAAAACAGTTAATGCTACGTGTGGGCAGGATGGAGCGGATCTGGCAAGTACTTTCGCCGACGGCTGACAAATCAGCACTCCCTCTCCAGGTATGAGGGCCACCCCGCGCGCCCCGCCCCGCTCCGCGAGGAAAGGAGTTAGCCTCCTACCCTTGCCAGGCAGCATGAAACCTGGTAGTGTATGTATATCTGCAATACAAGAAAGGGAGGGGAGGAAATGACCACAGTTTCGTTACTCCGCAAAGCCAAACCGGTAAATGTTCGAGAAGCCCAGGCAAAGTTGTCACGACTGATCCGGTCGAAGTTACCTTCGATGGTCCTCTCTCATGGTAAGCCCGTCTCTTTCCTAATTCCCTACGAGGAGATGCTTGACCTCGTAGAACTGTTGGACGAGCTAAAGGACACAAGGTTAGTCCAGGAAATTTCGCGGGCTCGCGGCGAGTACACACGAGGAAAGGCGGTTCCAGCAGAACGGCTCTTTCGAAAGATGGGCCTCTAGGTGACCTACGAGGTCGTCTTCGCAAGCGACCGAGTTGAGCGTCTCTTTCAAAAGGCGCTTGAAAAGATCCCCACTGACTACCAGTCAGCCATCGTTCAAGCGATCAGATTCTTATCCTCGAATCCGCGCCCGCAAGGCAAACGCACCAAACGGCTCAAGGGGCAGGTCACCGTCTCAGCGTTCACGGCAGAGTACCGTCTGCGTGTCGGTCCCTATCGGATTCTGTACGATATCGACGACCAGCGGAAGAAAGTGGTCTTGCTCAAGCTGGTCAAGCGACACGAACACACCTACGACTAAGGACGTCGCGCGCGCCCTGCCTCGCTCCGCACGACGATTCCTGGCACCCTCTCCTTCCTCCTAGCTCAGCCTGCCCCCTACTTCTTCGCTTAAAAACCTCGCTTAAGGGTTGTGCTGGCACACGAGCTGGTAAATTTCGTCTTTCTTTCCCCAGAAACGATTCAGAGGAATACTCGTTACTCCAATCGAGGCGACGTAGCCATCGGGCAATGCTTCCTGAGCATTCACCTTTAAGCCTATCACAGCGAGAATGAGTGCCCAGACGAGAGAGACAGGAAGGATCACCTTTCTGCCCCTTTCCATCCCGATCTTGTTCTCAAAAGACACAGTGACTTCATCAGAGAGCGAACCTTCATGTAACAGGGCACATCTCACCAGGCGGTAGAGGACCTGCTCCAGTGTTTCCACTCGGTCAGGGAATTGAAACACGACATCGCCTTGGATTTCCAAGATTCCGAAGGCCACCCTCGTGATGAAAGCCTGATGATCTCTAAAGAATCCTCGAAAGCGATCGCCCACGCCCCGATCTGGATATTCTTTCTGTGCAGTGGCATCGACAGCGATCATCAACTGGATCAGGGCACTGATCGGATCACGCGCGCTTAGTTTGTTGACCGCTTCAACGATTCTGTCGCTGATAGCCATTCTTAGTCTGTCTCTTTGAGCGCTCCGGTTCGCCGTGGCTAATAGCAAAAAGCTACTGTTTGTATGAGATGGTGTCAACCTCGCAAACTTTGTCGAATCACCAGATGCGCTAGGGCTCAGAGCGGACTTCGCGGGAGATGAGGATGGTGAGTGGAGTGATCTTGCGGGCGAGCTGCGCCGATGTGCGTGGTGGGAAACCGTGCGAGGCTCCAGCGGAGTTCCGTTCAAGCGCAGCTTTCAACGGAACGCGAGGTCATCCATGGAGGGGGTCCGCATGGAGGGGGTCAGGTCTTGATTTTGACATCTGACAACTCCGTGAGGCGCCCGCTTCAGCCTCGGTGCGCCGCCAGCCGCCGCTCGACCGCGTTCGCGCGCCGGCTGACCGCCCTGTACGTGACACCCATCCGACGCGCAATCGCCGCTAAGGCCTGCCCCGCCCAGCGGCGCAACCCGTACAGCGCCACTGGCCGCGCCTCGCTCGGCCGGCGCGTCGGCCGCGCCAGGTCCACCACCCGGACCCCATAGGACAGGGGCCACCTGCTGCAGGACCGCGTCGAGGGTGAGCCCGCAGGGCTGCCGGTGCGCCCGCGGGATTTCGCCATCGGTGACCCGGGACGCCCCGTGGCGCTCCGGGATCCGTAACGGCCGCGCCCTGGGGGCGGCCGGAGAGGCGCGGCAATTGTCAAAGTCAAGACCTGACCCCTTCCTTGTGTTGACCGGGCCGCTGAGCGCCATAGATCGCGACCTCGCCTATCCTCGCCGGCCCGAACCTGAACCGTTCCATCGCCTGTTCCCTTCTGGGCGGTGTCGCCGTCTAACGGACAGCGCGTCAGCTGCGGGCCGGCGCTTTGGCCGCGCTGATGCTACGGGTATACGTAGTGCCCGCGACGCCCCCCAGCGCGGCCAGCCGGCCCGCCAGCTGCACGCGCTTGTTAGCCGTCATCTACTTACGAAGTCGGAACATCGAAGAGCACGGTGCAGATCTGTATCTCGCGCCCCGGTTCAGACGGCTTGACGAAGATGTAGCGCGAGTCACCGGCTGGGTCGTGCGCGAGCGTCTTCCGGTGTTCCGGCCGGGACCCCATGATCTCGTGCATCTTCTGCCGAACCGCAGAGGAGTCTTTGGTCTGATTGAACACGAGCAAGGCGCACTTGGAATCGCGCCATGAGAGATAACCCAGGAGTTGCTCAATAGCGTCGCTGAACGATTTCGGGCCGCGCCAGAACTTGCACTCAGCAATGAAGATGTTTCGATTCTCGACACGGATCAGGATGTCCGTCTTCCCTGCCGCATTGAAGGTCTCGCCGGTTGCAGACCCCTCGTAATGGCCATTGAGCTGTAGAAGGAAGTGCGTGCGAATCGCCTCCTCATCCAAAGATGCGAACGCGGCCGGATTGCGCTCGATCACGAGAGACATGCTCTTGAGCACGCCGAGTATGTGCTCGTACTCCTTCTGATCCAGAACAGGCTCCGGAGCGAACTTCTCTCTTGTGACCGTCGGGCGTGCGACCGGCGACTCCCTCCTCTTTGTAGGGACGGTAAACGTGAGCGGTTGGTTGCGCTGTTTGATCGGGATGCCGAGAGCTGCCACAGCGCCTACAGCTGATTGTGCCTTTGCCCTCTTTTGAGCCAGAGCTGAACGAATAGTCGCAGGCGCTGTTTCGTTGTGGTTTTCGACGTCACGACGAAGGTTTGTGACTGCGTCTACCAAGGACTTGATGTTATTCTGAATCTCGGATTTCAGTCGCTCGGGGTTGGCCGAATCGTCTGGGAACGTGCAGGCAAATACGACGACATCGTCTCTTATCTCGAGTTCTGGGTAACCCGAGAGGCTGAACCCCGATGGCCGAATACGCCAGAGGTTCCTGTCCCCAGCGTAGGGAATGGCAATGTGAAGCGTAGTACCCTTCACGACGCTGCGCTCGCCGGGAAACGCGACGCGATCAAAATCGTGGCTCACGTCGAGCTGGGTGCCCTTCTGGCCCTCGATGTAGTGATTGGGGGCATCTAGAGAAAGCGGCGTAATCGTAACTTTTGAGACGTAGTACTCCTCGAGTTCGGCGGGCGATGCCTTCAGCACGTACTCATTTTCGAGAGAGTCAATCTCACGCACGGTGCCCTCAACAAGGGCCTGAAACGTAGCAAATGTGTCACCGTCACGAAATGGTCGTGTTCCCATACGTATCTTCGCTTCCGATCTCTTTGACGGCTAACGGAGCGGCGGCTGAGCCGCGAGCGCGGGGCAAGCGGGTTTGCCCAAGCGGTCGTCGGCTCCAGGCGCGTGATGGGCCGCGCGAGCGGCCCCGTCACGCGGCGCGCCAGAGCCGCCGCTCCGATGGGCCGACAGCGAGCGCCGTCAGGCCGCGAGCGTCGGC
>Ga0073934_10000455_pt1 | contig 118666 bp, 137 predicted proteins | sample LarsenN4metaG_FD_76834 | JGI IMG/M metagenome (GOLD analysis project Ga0073934, IMG submission 76834) | Hot spring sediment bacterial and archeal communities from British Columbia, Canada, to study Microbial Dark Matter (Phase II) - Larsen... ...
GGGAATTGAGAAAGGGGACCATCGAGGTCCTGGTGGGCGTGAACCTCCTGAGGGAGGGCCTCGACCTTCCCGAGGTGAGCCGGGTGGCCGTCCTGGACGCCGACAAGGAGGGCTTCCTCCGGAGCCGGGGCGCCCTCATCCAGACCATGGGGCGGGCCGCCCGCAACGTGGAGGGCAAGGCCATCCTCTACGCCGACTCCATGACCGACTCCATGCGCGCCGCCGTGGAGGAGACCACGAGACGGCGGGCCAGGCAGGAGGCCTACAACGCCGCCCACGGCATCACGCCCCAGTCCATCGTGAAAAGCCTCGACACGATCCTCTCCAGCGTCTTCGAGCGGGACTACTACGCCGTGCCGAAGGTGGCCGAGGAGGAGGCCCCCTACCCGGATCCCGAGGAGGCGGCCCGGCAGATCGCCGCACTCGAGAAGGAGATGTACGCCGCCGCCGAGGTCCTGGAGTTCGAGAAGGCCGCCGAACTCAGGGACCGCGCCGAAGCCCTCCGCCGCCGCCTCGTGGGGCCCTGAAACGACCAGGCGGCGGGCCGGAGCCCGCCGCCGCTCGCCTGCTTCGCGAAAGAACCTATTCGATGACGATCTGGATGGAGGACCCGGACTTCACGAGCTTGAGGGTCTTCTGGTTGTTATCCAGGAGTTCGTAGAAGACCAGCGGGCGCCCGTTGTCGGTCAGGATCGTGGGGTCGGGGTCCAGGGTGCCGCTGGTCACGTTCCGCAGGTATCCCTTGTCGTCGTCCGCCGTACCGGGGGCCGAGGGCTGGAGGCCGTCGCTTCCCTCGGAGGCGTTGAACGCATGGTTCGGGCCGATGGTCTCCAGGGAAGGATAGGGCGGAGTCGCCACCGGGTGCGTGAAGATGGGCCGCCGGTCCTGGCTGAGGCTCGTCATTGCGTCCGACCGGAGGAGGTGGATGGCCGTTCCCACCACCACCGGCGCGCTCCAGTCCGAGGTGCCGGTGGGGGACAGGGTCGCCGTGCCGCTGAGGATCGCCCCGTCCGACAAGGGGCCCACGCCCGAGAGGGTCCAGGCCCCCGTCACCGGGTCGGCCGTCGTCGTGCCCAGGTAGACCCCGTCCGCGTAGACGTCCACCACCGCGCCGGGCTCCGAGGTGCCCGACACGGTCACGGCGCCCGCCGGAACCGGCCCGGTGATGACGGGCGGCGGCGTCACCCCCGAGGCGTCGGCGGACACCCGGACCACGTTGGAGTCCCCGCTCACGGACTTTCCGGCGGCCTGCACCGTGGCCTTGACCAGGTCTCCCGCGGCGAGGGGGATGCCGGCCAGGCTCCAGGAGCCGTCGGCGTTCACCGTCGTCGTACCCACCGACCCGCCGTTCACATACACCGTAATCACGGATCCCGCCGCCTCCACGCTGCTCCCGTAGATCGTCTGGGAAGATCCGGCCAGGAGAGAGGCGCTCACGATGGGCGGGGTGCTCCGCACGGCCAGGACCGTGACAGGGGCCGAAGGGGTCGAGGTTCCGTGGCCGCCCGCCTCGTCGGTGGCGGTGGCCCGCAGGACCGTTCCCTCCGACAGGGGCCCGATTCCGGAGAGGGTCCAGCTTCCGCCGGCCTGGACCGTCGTGGTTCCCAGGAAGACCCCGTCGGCGTACACGTCGATCCGGGTCCCCGCCGGACTCGAGGAGGTTCCCGACACCGTGGTGGCACCCGCGTAGACCGGAGAGTCGATGACGGGGCTCGGCGTGCGGTCCGCCGCGTTGGCCGAAACCACGACTTCCGGGCTCGGTGCCGAAGTCCCCAAGCCGTGCGCCTCGTCCGTGGCCGTGGCCTCCACGACCTGGCCGTCCCGCAAGGTGACCCCGCCGGCGAGGTTCAGCGTCCACGTCCCCACCGAGGTGACCGTCGTGCTCCCGACATACACGCCATCCACGAACACGTCGATGCGCGTTCCCTCGGGGCTCGTGGAGGTCCCGCTCACGCGCACGGCGCCCGCGTAAATGGGGCTCGTGACCCACGGCGGAGGGGTGACCTCCGAAGCGTCCTGCGCCACCGTGACCTCCGCCGACAGGGCCGAGGTCTGTCCCCCGGCGCTGACGGTGGCCTCGAGGGTGTCTCCGTCGGCCAGGGGCGTTCCAAGACCCGTGAGGCTCCAGGTGCCGTCGGCCTGCACCATCGCCGTCCCGATGGGCGTGCCGCTCTTGTAGACCGTGAGGAGCGAACCCGCGGGCGCCGTGGAGGTTCCCGTGACCGCCGTCGCCCCGGCCGTCAGCGGGCTGTCCACCACCGGCGGCGCCGGGGTCACCACCACCTTGTTCGAGAGGGCCGACTGGGACGCGCCCGTTCCCGCCGTCGCCGTGATGCTTTCCCCGCCAACCAAGCCGATAATCCCGGACAGACTCCACGTCCCGTCGGCCTGCACCGTCGTCGTCCCGATGGAAACCCCGTTGCTGTACACCGTGATGGTCGTCCCGGCCGGCGACGAAGACGTTCCCGCAATGGCGTTACCGAAGGGGCTCGCCACGATGGGCCCGGACACCACCGGCGCCGGGTGCTGAACCGTCACGACGTTGGAATCGGCCGAGGTCTGCCCGCCCGCCGTCACCGTCGCCTGGATCGGATCCCCCGCCGCGAGGGCCGGGGAAATCCCCGTCAGGCTCCACGTCCCGTCGGAGAGCACCGTCGTCGTCCCGAGGAGCGAGCCGTTCTTGTAGACCGTGAGGAGCGAACCCGCGGGCGCCGTGGAGGTCCCCGTGACCGTCGTCGCCCCGGCCGTCAGCGGGCTGTCCACCACCGGCGGCGCCGGGGTCACCACAACCGTGTTCGAGGACGCCGACTCGGACGCCCCCAACCCTGCCTTGGCCGTGATGGATTCGCCGCCCACCAGGCCCGTCACCCCCGTCAGGGTCCACGTCCCGTCGGCCTGAACCGTCGTCGTCCCGATGGAAAGCCCGTCCTTGTATACCGTGATGGTCGTCCCGGCGGGAGACGCGGAGGTCCCCGCAATGGAACCGTCACCGGCCGCGATGGGCCCGGACACCACCGGTGCCGGGTGCTGAACCGTGACGACGTTGGAGCCGGCCGAGGTCTGCCCTCCCGCCGTCACCGTCGCCTGGATCGGATCCCCCGCCGCGAGGGCCGGGGAAATCCCCGTCAGGCTCCACGTACCGTCGGAGAGCACCGTCGTCGTCCCGAGAAGCGAACCGTTCCTGTAGACCGTGATGAGCGAGCCCGGGGGCTCCGTGGAGGTTCCCGTGACCGTGGTGGCCCCCGCCGTCAGCGGGCTGTCCACCACCGGCGGCACCGGCTGGACGATGACCGCGGCGGAGCGGGGCGAGGTCGCGCCATCCCTGGCCACATCGGCGGTGATGGCGTCCCCCGCCGCGAGGCCGGAAACGCCCATCAGGAGCCATGTCCCGTCGCTCTCGACGGTGGCCGTTCCGAGGTAGACCCCGTTCTGGAAGAGGGTGACCGTGCCTCCGATGACCGAGGAGGTCCCGCTCAGGACCGTGTCGGTGGAAAGGATGGGAGCGTTCACCGTGGGCGCGGGAAGCACGGGGTTGGTCACGCTGGCCTGCTGGCTGATCCCGCCGTCGGCGGAGAGCGTGGCGGTGTTGGTGATGCCCGTGAAGGCCGGATCCAAATCGCTGTTCACCGTGACCACCACCGTGGCGGTGAGAGATTCATAGGGCTGGAGGGTATAGCCGCTCGCCAGATTCGGCGGCGCCCCTCCCGCGCCGGTGGCATAGACCACTCCCGAAAGGGCGATCTGGACGTCGTCGAAATAGAAGCTGTCGCCCCCGCCCAAGTTCGGTGAAGAGTAGAAGCGGATGCTCGTGGTGGCGGAGAGGTAGGCGGAGATGTCGAAGCTCGCGCTCTGGTTGGTGGTGTCGTTGGTGGGTCCCGCGTACCGGGCCAGGGTGGTCCAAGTGCCCGCACCCCCCGTGGGCGAGACCTGGATCTCCACCCAGTCATTGGCATCGTCAAAGCCGCGCCTTTGGTACACAAAAGAGAGGATGGCACGGGTGTATCCCGAGCAGTCGGCCTGACGCTGGAGTCCCCGGTTGGTATTCTGGATCCGCCCCATGAAGGAGGAAAGGTCGCCGCGGACTTGGACCTCCCCGCTGGTGGGGCCGTCACTCTCCCCGATCTCGGCCCAGGAGTTCCCACCCCAATCCAGAGAGCCGTTGTTTCCCGTGTACACCTGGGCGTTGAACTGGTCCAGGTACGTCCCCGTCCTGGTTGTCGGATACGTCACCTGGGTGCTGACCCACGTGGTCCCCGCGGGCAGAGTATCGGTGACGCCCACGTTGGTCCACGGGGAGGCGGTGGTATTCGTCACATTGATCGTATACGTCAGGGTCTGTCCCGGGGAGACGTACCCCGTTCCCGCGCTGGAAGTCTTGGAGATATAGGACGCGCTGCCCTGGCACTCGGCCCCCGAGTCCACCCCGGGGATCTGCGTGCCCAGGACGTTGGTCAAGACGGCGCCCGCCTGACCCGCGGTGGCGCCGTAAGGGTCGTTGGCCGTCGTGGTGATTCCATTGGCTCCGGCGGTCACCGTGGCCGAATCGGCCGCGCCCGAGAGCAGGATGGCACCCCCTCCGCCCCCTCCGCCGGGGCCGTGGCGTTCTCCCGGGTAACTTCCGGGGGCCTGGAGCGGCCACGCGTCGCCGCCCCGCCCCCCATGGGCCGCAACGGTTAGGCCGGTGAGCGCCCCAGGAGTTTGGGCGTACACCAGAATCGTGCCGCCGGCTCCCCCGCCGCCCGCGCCGTCCTGCTGGGAGGTCGGCGCCGAGGCGCCGTGGGCGGTAATGGTCCCGGTCCCCGTGATCGAACCGGTGCGGATCAGGACGATGCCGCCTCCCGCCGCGCCGCTGCCGTCTCCGCCCGAGGAGACGTTGTTGCGCGTACCCGCGCCGCCTCCGCCGCCCAGGACGAGGCGGTCCGCGGCAGGCGCGACGGAAGCCCCGGGATGGCCGCCGATGGCGAGGTTGGAGTTCCACGAGTTGCCTCCCGTTCCCCCGGCTCCGCCGTTGCCTCCGCCTCCTCCGCCCGCGTTCTGGTTATTGGTGTTGGGAGTTCCGTCGTTGGCTCCGCCCCCCGCATTGCCGGGACCGCCGCGATAGAAATCGCCGTTGGGATACCCGTCCAATCCCGCGCCGGAGTTGGAGTTCGGCAGGAGGCGAGCCGTACCGGCGATGCCCTCCCCCTTCATGGCGCCCGTGCCTACGGTCGTGGTCCCGTTGGCCGGCCCCAGAATCCGGTAGTCCGTGTTGAGGACCCCGGTGGTTCCCCCGAGCTGTTGCTGGGCCCCGCCCCTAAATCCCATGCCGTCGACGCTGACGGTCCCTCCCAGGGTGAGCGAGCCGCTCACGTCGACGGAAAGGATGCCGCCCACGCTGCCGTTCCAGGGAAGGCAGGTCAGAGTCGAGCTGAAGGTGGCCGAGGTGTACTGGGGAACCCGGACGAGCTGGGCGCTCCGGCGGCCACGGCTGGCCGTTGAGGCCGCCACACCGTAGGCGTTGAGCGTGCCGCCGCCGACGCCCGCGCCCAGGACCGGCACCGAGCCGGAGGAGACCGGACCCGCGGCCTTCAGGAATTCGTACTTCCCCGAGTTGTTGACGGCCGTGTAGCCCGATGCGTTCCCGCCCGGGTTTCCGTCCCCGTAAGCGCTGCTGTTGGTGCCGTCGATCTCCGCGTCCTGCATCTGGATCAGAAGGAGCAGGTCCCCCGCGGTGATGGCCGTCGAGGCACCGGAGGAGACCCCGACGGGAACGGAGGTCGCGCCCGCGGACACAGAGGCCGTGACGGGGTAGTAGGTGTTCACGATGCCCGTGAGCGTGCCGCCTGCCCCGTCCTTGCCGGGCGTGGCGCACAGACCGCTCCCCGCAAGCCTGTCACGGTAGAAGGTGGTCTGCGCCTTCCGGCCCTCCTCGTTCTGGACACGGATCTCGACGGGGAATTGGGTTCCACCGTCGGGGACGAGGGCCAACCAGACCATGCCGCCCGTCTCGAGGACTTCGGTTCGGAAGGCCTCCCCCCTGGGCTCTGCGCCGAGGCCGTCCCGGTCCAGCTTCACGAGGACGGGCCGGCCCATGGCGTCCACGGCCTCCAACGAAACCACTCCAGCCGGCCCCCAGTTGGTGACGAGCAGGGAGCCGTCTTGGGGCGTGAGGAGGAGGGGTTCGGAGGGACGGACTTCGAGAAGGCCCTCCGGGCAATCGGTCCGGAACCGGAGCCGGTCCAAGTCGCCCACCGTGAAGACTGGAAAGGGCAAACGTCCCTCGCCGTTGGAAAGCCGGAGCGACGCGAAGGGCTGTTCGCCATCGGGAGAAACCTCGAGGACCGAATCGGCCGCACACCCCGAAGCCGTTACCACCAGAGGAGGCAAGGGCGTTTGGGGCGACAGACCAGCCGCTTTCCCGGAAACCCAGGGGGAGGCGGATCCGTCACCATTCGGTATCACTTCCCACGCGATGCCGGCTCCCCCCGAGGGCGTGGCCGCCCGAAGGCCCGGGCCCGCCACCAGGAACGCCAAGGCGAGAATCCCCGACCCGGCCCAGAACGCCACCCTTCGTGCGGCGGGGGTCGGATGGGGGCCCTTTTTGGAGTTGGAACTGCCCGCCTTGTCTCCGTGTGCCCTGTCTTCGTACGTCATGGCCGACCTCGTCTCGCAATCACGCTGGGCGCCCTTGCCCTGGTCTTTACGATTCCATCGATTGGCTCCCGCCGGACTCCATTCGGGTCCCCTTTTCGCGGGATCACCTCTTCCCCACCAGCAACTCGCGTGCCGTCCCTTTTTCTACACAATCCGCAGCGGGTGGAAGGTTCTTTCTTTGGGTCCCCGACATGGCCTCTCGAGGATCGCGCCGCGCGTAACATCATACATAGCAGTCGCTTACAAAGACTCAGTGCACCCAATCCAGACCTGCGAGCCCCCGAGGAGCCCTGGCTGCGGAGGGGGACTGGCAGGATGGGAGTGATACCTTGCCGAGCCGATATGGCTAGATAAAGTGACACTTCCGCACTCCGCCGCGGGCGGAACCTCCGCCTCGGTCGGAGGGTCCATCGTTTCAGCCTCCCGAACACGACGGTGGCGGCCGGAGCCGTACATGGCGGGCGGAGATCCGGACCCCGTCAGGAAGCCGCTCCCGGCCCGGGGACCGCGTAGATCTTGAGCGCCCTCCATTTGGCCGGTCCCTTTTCGGACCTGGCGTGCCACCCAGGTGCCTGGTCGAAGCGCCCCGGATGAGCAGTCAGAAGGACCTCCCGACCCTCTGGATGGTCCTTACAGGCCGTTGGCTCCCCCCAGATCTTGGAGCCGCCGCGGGACTCGATTCGCTTCAGGATGGGCCCGGGGATTGCGGCCAAGGAGACAAGGGGGTGGGGCCTCACCGAGGAGGCGCTCTCCGACCGCAGGGGTGATCCGGCTCTTCGCCGCCCATCGCGCGCCGAATCAACCCGCCGGCTCCATCATCCGGCCATCCTGGTGAAGGATCTCCCGGAGCAGGCTCTCCAGGCTGCCCTCGGCCACCGCCTCGCGAATCCGAGCCATGAGTCCGAGGTAGTAGGTCAGGTTGTGAAGGGTGTTGAGGACGAGTCCCGTTGGATCGTTGGCGCGGTAGAGGTGATTGAGGTAGGCCCGGGAGACCGTTCGGCACCCCCAACAGGAGCACTTCGGGTCGAGGGGTTCCGGGGAACGGGCGAAGGCGGCGTTCTTGATGGAAATCGTGCCCTCAGAGGTGAACAGGCTCCCATTTCGCGCGTTCCGAGTGGGCAGGACGCAGTCGAACAGGTCGTAGCCCCAGGAGGCCGCCTCCACTAAATCCTGGGGGGTACCCACCCCCATGAGGTAGCGGGGGCGGTCCGCGGGAAGAAGACCCGCCGTCAAAGCCGCCACCTCTCGGAAGGTCTCCTTCTTTTCTCCGACGGAGAAGCCGCCGGCGGCGTACCCCGGAAAATCCAGGTCCACGAGCTCTTTCGCCGAACGTTCCCTCAGGCGCGGATACGGGCCTCCCTGGACGATACCGAAGAGAGCGGTCCCGGACCTACGCTGGGCCTCCCGGCAACGCCGGGCCCACCGGGTGGTCCGGTCCACCGCGGCCTCGGTTTCTTCTTCCCCGGCCGTGCCCTTTACCAACACGTCCAAGGCCATGGCCACGTCGACGCCCAGTTCCTCCTGAATCGCCATGGCCCGCTCGGGACTCAGAAAAACTTCGGCGCCGTCCACGGGAGAACGGAAGGCGATCCCCTCCTCGGTGACCTGGCGGAGGGAAGCCAGAGAGAAGACCTGAAAGCCACCCGAATCGGTCAGGACGGGGCCGTCCCATCCCATGAACCGGTGGATCCCGCCCAATTCCTCGATGAGGCGGCTTCCCGGCCGGAGGGCGAGGTGGAAGGTGTTGCACAGGACGATGTCCGCCCCCGCCTCCCGCAGGAGAAAGGGTGGCATCCCCTTCACCGAGGCCCGCGTTCCGACGGGCATGAAGGCGGGGGTCCGGACCCGTCCGTGGGGCGTCTGGAGTTCCCCCAGGCGCCCGGAAGATCCATTGCCCTGTAGGAGGGTGAACGCGGCCATGCCTCCCCCGACGAGAGGATTGAGGGTATCAAGTCCCGGGTCCCGGTGGAATGCCCATGCAAGCGAAATCAAGAAACTTGACAATTACGTGCTCAAGTATTATCTTAAGGCCTGGCTCAGGCTACCGAGCCTGGACACCGTGCGAAGGAGGTATGCGCTCATGGCCAAGATCATCGGAATCGACCTCGGCACCACCAACTCGGTGGTGGCCGTGATGGAAGGCGGGCAACCCGTGGTGATCCCCAACCAGGAAGGAGACCGAACGACCCCTTCCGTTGTGGCCTTCACGGACAAGGGGGAAATCCTGGTGGGAAAGGTGGCCAAGCGCCAGGCCATCACCAATCCCCTCAATACGGTCTTCTCCATCAAGCGGTTCATGGGCCGAAAGTTCTCCGAGGTCCAGCGGGAAATCGAAACCGTCCCCTACCGGGTGGTGGCCGCCGACAACGGCGATGCCTGGGTGGAAGCGAGGGGGAAGAAGTACTCCCCGCCTGAAATTTCGGCCATGGTCCTGCGGAAGCTCAAGGAGGCCGCCGAATCCTATCTCGGGGAGAAGGTGACCCAGGCGGTCATCACGGTCCCCGCCTACTTCAACGACAGCCAGCGCCAGGCCACCAAGGACGCCGGCCGCATCGCGGGCCTCGAGGTGCTCCGGATCATCAACGAGCCCACGGCCGCGGCCCTGGCCTACGGCCTGGATAAAAAGAAGGAAGAGACCATCGCCGTGTACGACTTCGGCGGCGGAACCTTCGACATTTCCGTCCTCGAGGTGGGGGAAGGGGTCATCGAGGTCAAGTCCACCAACGGAGACACCCACCTCGGCGGGGACGACGTGGACAAGGTCCTGATCGACTGGGTGGTGGACGTTTTCCGGAAGGACAACGGCATCGACCTCTCCAAGGATCCCATGGCCCTCCAGCGCCTCAAGGAGGCTTGCGAGCGCGCCAAGTGCGAGCTCTCCCAGACCTTGGAGGCGGAAATCAACCTGCCTTTCATCACGGCCGACGCCTCGGGCCCCAAGCACCTCCAGATCAAACTGACGCGGGCGCAGATGGAAAACCTGGCTTCCGCCATCTTCCAGAGGACCATGGAGCCCTGCAAGGCCGCCCTCTCCGACGCCAAACTGGGGCCGAGCCAGATCCATGAGGCCGTTCTCGTGGGTGGGTCCACGCGCATTCCCAAGATCCAGCAGATGGTGCAGGACTTCTTCGGGCGCGAACCCCACAAGGGCGTGAATCCCGATGAGGTGGTGGCGGTGGGCGCGGCCATCCAGGCCGGCGTTCTCGGCGGAGATGTCAAGGACATCCTCCTCCTCGACGTCACCCCCCTCACACTGGGCGTGGAGACCTTGGGGGGCGTGGCCACGGCCCTGATCCAGAGGAACACCACCATCCCCGCCAAGCGGAAGGAGACCTTCACCACCGCCGCGGACAACCAGACCGAGGTGGAGATCGTGGTCTTCCAGGGCGAGCGGCCCATGGCCCGCGACAACAAGCTCCTGGGGACTTTCAAGCTGATGGGGATCCCACCGGCCCCGAGGGGCGTACCTCAGATCGAGGTGGCCTTCGACATCGACGCCAACGGCATCCTTCACGTCTCCGCCAAGGACCTGGCCACCGGCAAGGAGCAGAGCATCACCATCACGGCCTCCTCGGGGCTCACCAAGGACGAGATCGACAAGATGGTTCGAGAAGCCGAGTCCCACAAGGCCGAGGACATGGCCCGCAAGGAGGAGATCGAGATCAAGAACCAGGCCGACCAGCTCCTGTACAGCACCGAAAAGCTCCTGCAGGAAAACGCGGGCAAGATTCCCGCCGAGGAGGAGTCCAAGGTCCGGGCGGCCCTGGACGAGCTCCGGAAGGCGAAGGACGCCGGCGGCAAGGAGTCCATCCGGAAGGCCATCGACGGGCTGAACGCCGCCAGTCACAAGATGGCCGAGGTCCTCTACGCCTCGGCCAAGGCCCAGGCGGGACCGGCCGGGCCTGGGGCGGGCGAGACGTCCTCCGCGGGAGGGCCCCAGGGAGGATCCGCCACCGCCGGCAAATCCGGCGAGGTCATCGACGCCGAATTCGAGGATGTGAAATAATTCGAGGTCGTCGGTCGGAGACGAACAGGTCGGGGAGGTGCTGGCATGCCGTCCAAGGGTGATCCCCTTCGGGAGCTCCTGAATCTTCAGAGACGCGTGAATCGGCTCTTCGAGGAGATCATCCAGCCGGAAAGAAGCTCCTCGCCTCTTCAGGATTTCACGTGGATCCCCCCCGCCGACGTGTACGAGGATGCCGCCCGTTACGTGGTGGAGGTGGAAATCCCGGGGGTGCCCATCGAGGACATCGAGGTCACGGCCGAGGGGCGGCTCCTCCGGGTGGCGGGAGAGCGCCGCGCCAGCCAGGGCGAGGACCAAGAGTGCGTCCAGAGGATGGAGCGGTACTTCGGGCCCTTCCTGAGGGAGTTCTCCTTTCCCGACGAGATCGATGCCGGAGCCGTGGAGGCCGCCCTGAAGGACGGCCTCCTCACCATCGTCCTCCCCAGGAAGAACACCCGGAAGTCCATCCGCGTGAAGTAGGGAGCGGGCGCCCATGGCCGTGCGAAACCTCTACGACGTCCTGGAAATCCCCAGGGGGGCTTCGGCGGCGGAGGTCCGAAAGGCCTACAAGCGCCTCGCCCGCAAGTACCACCCCGACCTCAACCCCGGGGACTCGGCCGCCGAGGAGCGGTTCAAGGAACTCTCCGAGGCCCACGCCATCCTCTCGGACCCGGAACAGAAGAAGCGGTACGACACCACCGGCACAGTGGGTCCCCGCCCGGGGGGTGGGCCGCGTGTGGATTTCACCGGATTCGACTTCGACGCCGGCCCCACCTCCGGAGGCTTCCAGGACCTTCTGGACGCCTTCCTCCACACGGCCCAAAGCCGCGAAAACCAGGGACCCAGGCCGGGCGAGGATCTGGTGTTCCCTCTTTCCCTGACGCTTCAGGAAGCCTTTACGGGAAAGCGGGCCCGAATCGCCGTGCGCCATACGGTGGCCTGCGGGGGATGCCGAGGCGAAGGGCGCCTTCCCCACAAACGGAGCCGATCCTGTTCTTCCTGCGGAGGTTCGGGCAAGGTCGGCCTCTCCCGGGGTCCCTTCTCCTTCGCCCGGACCTGTCCGGCCTGCGGAGGCTCCGGCAAGGATCCCGGGGAGCCTTGCCGCGCCTGCGGGGGGGCGGGTTCAGCGGAAACCGTGGAAACCGTGGAAGTTTCCATTCCTCCCGGAGTGGACACGGGCTCCCGGGTGCGCGTGAAGGGAAAGGGCCAGGCCGGGCGCTTCGGGGGGCCCCCGGGCGACCTGTACATCGAGACCCACATCCTGGATGACCCGACCTATCGCCGGGAGGGCCCCAACCTCCGCGTGAAGGTGCCCATCACGGTGACCGAAGCGGTCCTGGGAGCCCGGATCGACGTCCCCACGCTCGGGGGAGGCGCCCGCCTCAAGATCCCTCCGGGCACCTCATCCGGCCAGGTGTTCCGCCTGCGGGAGCGGGGCATGCCCTCCCTCCGGGGCGGCACGGCCGGAGATCTCCTGGTGGAAGTCACCATCTGGACGCCCCCGGTGGTGGACGAGCGGAGCAAGGACCTCCTCCGGGAGTTCGCCCGTTTGAACCCCGAGAACCCGCGCCCCTATACTGGGGCGGAGAAGGGGTGACGCCATGGCCCGGAGGCCTCCCAAGACCAACGAAGGGAAGCGCTTCTATATGATTAGCGCCGTGGCGCAGCGATTCGACGTGCACCCGCAGACCCTTCGCCTCTACGAGCGGGACGGCCTTCTCCGGCCCTCCCGGACGGAGGGCAACACCCGCCTCTACTCGGACGAGGACCTGGAACGCCTCGAGATCATCCTGAACCTCACGCGAAACCTCGGCGTGAATCTCGCGGGGGTTGAAATTGTTCTCAACATGCGGGAGAAAATGGGCCGCATGCAGGATGAGATGAACGGCTTTCTGGAGTTCTTTCTGGAGCAGCTCGGGCGAAGGGGCGTGACGCGGGACGAGGTGCGGAAGCAAGCCCTCGTTCGAATTCCACAGCGCTCCCTCCAGGTCCTGCTGGACCATCTGGAGAGGGGCGATGGCACCCAAGAATAGCGTTCCCAGCGGCGAAGAATCCGCCCTCCTCAAGCGCTATCTGCGCGAGATCTCCCGCTTTCCCCTCCTGACCCCCGAGGAGGAGAAGCGGCTCGGGGTTCTCATCCAGACCGGCGACCGCGAGGCCCTCCAGAAGCTCGTCGAATCCAACCTCCGCTTCGTCGTCTCCTTTTCCAAGAAGTACCGCGGGTGGGGCCTCTCCTTCCAGGATCTCATCAACGAGGGAAACATCGGTCTCATCGAGGCCGCCAAGCGCTTCGACCCCGGCAAGGGCGTCAAGTTCATCACCTATGCCGTCTGGTGGATCCGCCAAGCCATCATCCACGCCCTCTCGGAGCAAGGAGGTCCCTTCCGCATCCCCCAGAAGCAGGCCAACCTCCTTTACAACATCCACAAGACCATCGCCGCCATGACCCCGATCCTGGAGCGTCCCCCCACGGTGGGGGAGGTGGCCGAGGAGCTCGACGTGCCCCGCGAGAACGTGGAGGTCCTCATGCAGGCGGAGACCGAGGACCTGCCGCTTGAATCGGCGTCGGAGGAAGACTCGGACTTTCAGCTTCTGGACAAGATCGAACAGGTCACCATGCCCCCCGTGGACCAGAACCTCATGGAGGAGTCCTTCCGTAAGCTTCTGCGGGGGATGCTGCGCGACCTCGACGAGAAGGAGCGCATCGTCCTCACGCTGAGGTACGGGCTGGACGGCTCGGACTCCCATACCCTCAAGGAGGTGGGAGATCACCTGGGGCTTTCCCGGGAGCGGATCCGCCAGATCGAGACCCAGGCCCTCCAGAAGTTGAAACACAGCAAGAAAAGCCGCCAATTGATGGGGTATCTGAATTGAGGGCCTGTGCGCCAAAGGGGGCGAATGACCCGCGGAGGATCGGCTCGGGGGATGCCGCCCCGCGGGACCCCGAGGTCGTCCCGGACCGGTCCGAAGGGCCGCGTGGAGGGCGGCGCACCCTGCCCGCGACCCACCGCGCCGGTCTGCTCGCCCTGGCGGTGCTGGCCCTGGCCGCTCCGGCGCTGTCCCAGATTCCTCCGCGAGAGAAGGCCCACACCCTGTTCCGGCAGGGCGCGATGCACCTGGACGCAGGGGACGCCGGTTCCGCCGAGCCCCTCCTGCGCCAGGCCTGCCTGCTCGATCCGGGAAACGCCCTGGCGCTCAGCTACCTCGGCCACGCTCTTCTGGCCCAGCGCAGGTATTCCGAGGCCGCCGAAGCCTTCCGGGAATCACTCCGGCTGGACCGGTCCTCGCCGGGCCTGGGCGTGAAGCAACGGCGCCAAACGGCGGACGGGCTCGGCCTGTCCCTCGCCTTCCAGGGGCTCCTCAAGGAAGCGGCCGACGTGTACGCCTCGGCCCTGACGGAGGATCCCGACTATCCCTCCTTCTCGTACAACCGCGCCTGCGTGCTCGCCCTCGATGGCCGGACCGGGGACGCCCTCCAATCCCTGGTGGCCGCCCTGGATGCAGACGCCCGGGCCCCGGGGGGTGCCACCCTTCCCGATCCGTCCCTGGACGAGGACTTCAAGGGCCTTCGAGGCACCCCTCGATTCCAGGCCGCCCTCGTGATGCACCTGCCCCCTCAACCCAACGATGGCCCCTCCAGCCCGACCATGCGGTCCGGAGCCGCTCTTCTGGCCCGGGGCCGCTGGAAGGAGGCCGCCGCCCGGCTGCGGGAGGCGGCGACCCTCGACCCCTCCGATCCCTGGGCCTGGTACCTTCTCGGGGGGGCGCTGCTGGAAACCGGCCCCCCCGAGGAGGCCGCGGAGGCTTTCCTCCGTTCCCTCCGGGAGGACCTGGCGGCCCCTCGCCTGCCTCGGGAGGCCGTTCGATACGCCGGAATTCGATCCGGAGCCTGGCTGCTGGACCAGGGCCGATTGGAGGAGGCCGACCTGGCGTTGAGGCGCGCCGGCTCCGCCTCTCCGAACCATCCCTGGCCCCACTATCTCCTGGCCCGGCTCCACGCCGCGGCGGGGCGCCCGGAAGAAGCCCTTCGCTCCCTCGAGACGGCCTTGCGCCATCGGGAGGAGATTTCACCGGGGGAGAACCTTCTCCCCGATCCTCGATCCGACCCGGCCTTTTCGTCCCTCTCCAAGGCCCCTGGATGGGCCTCCGCCATGGAGCCGCTGGGACCCGAACCTGAACCCAATCCTTGACAGGTCCCGGGCCGTGGTCCAGAATCCCTGGAACTGGAGGCCCTCGCGTGGCGAGCCGTCGGTTGGTTGTGCTCCTGCTTCTGCTCATCGCGGTGGGCGCCCTGGCGCAACCCGCCAAGGCCCCTGTGGTGGTCTCCTCCGGGACCGATGGGGCGGCCCTCTGGCTTCCGGCCGGGACCAATCTCGCGGGAGAAACCGTCGCGGCGGCAATCCATCGCCGATTTACAGCTTGTTGGAAAGGTTTCTTCGGCACTCCCGCCACCGTGGCGGACCCCCTTCTCGTTCCTCGAACGAGCGACCTTGCAGAGGGGGTTTTTGGAGCCATGTGGGCGGATGCCTCGGCGGCCCTCGACGAGTCCGCCCGGCCCGCCGCGCTCCATGCCCTGCGTTCCCTGGTCCTGGGCGATCCGACGCCCCTCGTGGACGGGCTGGCCCGCGCCGCCGGCTCCCCCCGCCTGGGCGAGCCCATGGTCCAGGATGCCCTGCTGTACCTATTCCTTTCGGAGGCCGTCTCGGATCCGACCCTTCTGCCGGAGGCCCTTCCGCCGGGATCGGGTGGTGCCCGCCTGAAGGGGGCCCTGGAGCGGAGAGGGGTGCCCTATTCGGCCTTTCTCCGGAGGTACGCCGCGTGGATCCTGTCGCGGGCCATGGAGGCGCGGTTGATCGACACCGAACCCGGCACCCTGCCCGCCGTGTGGGCGCTCTCGGAAAACCTGCCCCCGGGAGGCTGGACCTCTAGCGCCTTCGACCTTCCCGATGCGGCGGCCGCGGTGGATCTGGCCCTCGCGGGAGACGGTCAGGACCTCCACGTGCTCACTTTCCTTTCGGACGCCTCGGGCCGCGTGCTCTGGTCCGGGGTGGGGACGCTCGCCGAAAGCGGCGGCCTGCCCCTGGTTCCCGGCGCCAGCCGGCTGTGGGTGGTGCTCTGGAACGCAGGGCGGACCGACTCCGGGGCGGGGCTGGCCTTGACCCTCTGGGGCGACCCGACGCCCCCCTTCCGGATTCGGGAGGGTTCCTTGGAGGAGGGGACCTTGGACCTGCTCCTGGAGGAGCGGGCGGGCATTCTGGACTACTCGCTCTTCAACGGCCCTCCAGCCGGAGGCTCCGCCGACCTTCTGGGGCTCCCAAGCTTCCCGTCGCGCGGGGCGGGCGTCAACCGCTATCGGGTGGCGCTGGGTCCGGAACTCGGGGGCGTCGGGGCCCTGTTCCTTCAGTGCCGGACGCGGTCGGGCGGATTCTACCAGGCCCCCCTTCACCTGAAGGAGCCCGAACACCCATGATGGTGCGCCTCACCTCCGCGGACCTGTACGGCATCGATGCCGTACCCGTCGAAGTGGAGGTGGACGTCCAGCCGGGGATGCCGGCCTACGTGACGGTGGGCCTTCCCGATGCGGCCGTCCGGGAGAGCCGGGAGCGGGTGCGCGGCGCCATCCTCAATTCGGGTTATCAGTATCCCCTCGAGCAGGTCACCGTAAACCTAGCCCCGGCGGACATCCGGAAGGAAGGAGCCCAACTCGACCTGCCCATCGCCCTTGCCCTGCTCAAGGCCACCGGGCACATCCCCTCCGATGCCCTCCAGGGAAGGGCCCTCATCGTCGGCGAACTGGCCCTCAACGGAGCCCTCCGGCCGATCCACGGGGTTCTGTCCATGGCCTTGCTGGCCCGGAGCAAGGGAATGGCCCTGTTGTGCCCCGCCGACAACGGGGAGGAGGCCGCGGTGGTGGAGGGTTGCCCCGTATTCCCCCTCGCCAGCCTTTCCGAAGCCGTGCGGTTCCTTCGGGGTGACCTGGCTCTGGACCCCCTGCCCCACAAGACGTACAGCGAACTCCTGGAGGATCCCCCCTGGTCCGTGGACCTGGCCGACGTCAAAGGGCAGGCCCACGTGAAAAGGGCCCTCGAGGTGGCCGCGAGCGGAGGCCACAACGTCCTCCTGCTCGGCCCTCCCGGTTCCGGCAAGTCCATGCTGGCCAAGCGCCTTCCCACCATCCTCCCTCCCATGTCCTTCGCGGAGGCGCTGGAAACCACCCGGGTTCTCTCCTCCACGGGGGAGCGCTCGGCGCTTCACGGAGGCCTCGTGTCTCATCAGCCCTTCCGCGCCCCCCACCACACCGTTTCCTACGCGGGCATGATCGGCGGGGGCTCGGTGATCCGCCCGGGGGAGATCTCCCTCGCCCACAACGGTGTCCTGTTTTTGGACGAACTGACGGAGTTCAAGCGGGACGTCCTGGAAAGCCTGCGTCAACCCTTGGAGGACCGGCGCATTTCCATCGCGCGGGTTCGGGGCAAGCTGACCTTTCCCGCCTCCTTCATGCTGGTGGCGGCCTCCAATCCCTGCCCCTGCGGGTACCACGGAGACCCCGCCCACTCATGCCGCTGCACCCCCCCACAGATCCAACGCTACCTCTCCAAGCTTTCCGGCCCCCTCTTGGACCGCATCGACATCCAGGTGGAGGTCACGGCCATGCCGGCGGAGGAGCTTCGCGCGGCCTCGCCCGGCGAAACCTCCCGGGCGGTGCGGGCCAGGGTGCGGGAGGCGCGCCGGAGACAGTGGGAGCGGTTCGCCGGCTCCGCCGTCCACACCAATGCTCAAATGAACGAGCGCATGGTGGAAGCCCACTGCGCCCTGAATAGCGAGGCCGAGGCCTTTCTGATTCAGGCCCTCCGCTCCTGGGGCATCACGGCCCGGGGCCACCACCGGATCCTCAAGGTGGCCAGAACCATCGCCGACTTGGCGGGCGAGGGTCCCATCAGCGTCCGCCACCTCGCCGAGGCGGTCCAGTACCGCACCCTGGACCGGAAGCTTTACGCGAATTGAGCGGGACGGCGGAACACCGGGGTCGAGCGGCTCGGCCCTCAGCCTCCGCCCATGCGGAGACGCCAGGAAAGCCGGCCCAAGAACTCGTTGAGCGGGTTGTCCCGGGAGAGGAAGCCAAGGATGGGTTTCCGGCGCACTCCGATGGTCTTGTAGTAATCCAGCAGACGTTGCCGGTGCGGAGACCGCAGGCGCATGCCCCGGTGGATGGTCCGAACGCACTGGTAGCGATCGTCCTGGGCCATGTAGGCCTTCGCTAGGTTGAGGTAGCACAGAGGCTCGTCCGGATCCTGGCGCAGGGCCTCCACGCACAGGTCCAGCCCCTCGGTGACGGGCGCGCCCAGAGAAGCCTGGATCATGCCCGTATACGAAAGGGCCAGGGCGCTGTCGGGGTGGGTCTCCAGGTATCCCTGGAACAGTGAGAGGGCGTCCGAGGTCAGTCCGCGGTCCGCCAAGTCGATGCCCTGTTTCAAGCGGGGCGGCACATCCACAAGCTCGACGTCGGCCATCTGAGAAGCTCCCAGAAGTTTCGCCCCACGAGGGGTCACAGGAAGGGCGTTTTTACCATTCCGTGATGTTCCCGGCAAGACCGGACCCTTCTCGCCCCTTCGGGCCGGGGGCTCCTGCCCCAGTCCTTTGTAAGTGAAAGTTTATCGCCCACACTCTGCCCCCCTTCTTGACAAGAAAAATCAGCAGGTGATAGGCTTGCATGTAAGTGAGTAGATACATTCGGGGGGCGCCGATGGAGCTGATCGTAGAAGAAAGCAAGCGGGACACGAAGCTTCCAGACATCCTTCGGGCGGCCCTCGAACTCTTCACGGAAAAGGGCATCCACGCGACCACCACCAAAGACATCGCCCGCCGGGCCGGAGTCAGCGAGGGCGCCCTGTACAGGCACTTCCAGAGCAAGCAGGAACTGGCCGAGGACCTGTACCTCACCCACCTTTCCTATTTCACGGCCCAGCTGGACCGCTCCGTCCTGGTGGCCTCCAGCCTTCGCGAGAGGCTCTTCGCTCTGGCCGACGGGTGCTTCCGCTTCTTCGACGAGGACCGGACCCTCTTCACCTACCTGATCCTCAGCGAGCACAACGAACTGGGCCGGACGAGCCGGAAGGTGCGCCACATCCGGCACCTGGTCCGCGACATCCTCCAGGACGGTCAGAAAACGGGCGAGGTCCGGCCGGGCAACCTCGAGATCATGGGGGCCGCCATCATCGGGATCATCATCCGGGTGGCCATTTTCCGCATATACGGCCTGATCTCCGGTGACTTGCGCAACCAGGCGGCGGAGGTGGCCGACGCCTGTCAGCGAGTCGTCTGCGCCTGACCGCGGCCCGCGACCCGTGGTATGCTGATCCGAGACACCGGACCGCTGTGGGCGGAGAACCGCACGTCGTGCCCGAGGGAGGGTGTGGAACGATGGATGCCCGTCAGAAGCTGGAGGCCCTCGCCGCCCAGGATTCCCCTTCCAAGTCGCGCCTTGAGGCGGGGGTGCAGATCTTCGCGGAGGCCGTGGCCGCAGCCCTGAAGGTCAAGCCTGACGAGGTGGCCGTCCTGATTCTGACCACCACGGGAAACACCCTCAAGTTCTTGTGGCCGATGGCCCTGCGCCAGGGCGCCGGCGCCATCCCGGCCGACCACAAGACCGCCTTCGCCTCGGAGGTCCTGCGCACCCTGAAGGGCAAGGTGGACAACAAGCTGTCCGAGAGCAGGCACCTTCGGTTCTTTGAGAACGTGAAGGGCATGGAGACGAGCGGTCTGCCCATCCAGAAGATGGTCGCCCTGCCCCTCGTCCACGGGGGCAAGGCCATCGGCGTCGTGGAAGTGTCTCGCAAGGGGAAGACACCGGAGGACGCAGGCCCGAACTTCACCCAGGAAGACGCACAGCGATTGGTGGGCTTGTGCAAGGAGATGGCCCCTGCTCTTGCCTCCCTCACCCCCACTCCCTTCGTCTGACCCCGGGGGTCGCCCATGGCCCGACTCCTGCAGGAAGGCCGCCCGCCGGGGTTGGCCCTCTGGCTCGCCGATGAGCCGGTCCGCGTGACGGTCACGGGCTCCTCCATGGAACCGGCCCTCCGGGACGGGGACGGCGTGGAGGTTGTTCGAGCAACCCGGGAGGAATTGCGAAGGGGAGACCTCATGGTGTTCGAGAGGGCCGGCGAGGTGACGGTCCATCGATTTCTGGGTGGGAAGGGCGATCGCTTTCTGGAGAAAGGGGATGCCCACGCCCTGGGCGCCTGGCGTCCCTGGCCGGAGGCCCTGGGCAAGGTGGTGGCCGTCTGGCCCGCCGGCGCCCCGTCCTCGCCACGGCCTCTGCCCGCCCCCACCCGGCGCTCCCTCGGCCGTCGCCACCTCCTTCGGCACCTCCTGACGGAATGGGCCGGCGCTTTGCCTGGAGCGCTTTTGAGACGCGCGGCCCTGGGTCTGCTCCGCCGCCTCCCTGACCGCCTCTGGAACGGCGACTCCGGAATTCGAACGGAGACTCCACCGTGAGGCGCCCGACCGGCTCCCGAAGCGGCGCGCGACCGCAACGGAACGCCTCCTCCCCCTCCCCCGTATCGGTCACCGTCGAGTCCTTCGCTTGGGGAGGGCGCGCCGTGGCGCACCACGAGGGCAAGGTCCTCTTCGTGGCTCAGGCCGTGCCGGGGGACAAGGTCCTGTGCCGACTGGAAAAGGTGAAATCCAGCTTTGCCGAGGCGCGGGTGACGGCGGTCCTGAGCCCCTCTCCCCGCCGGGTCGAACCCAAGTGCAAGTATTTCGGACATTGCGGGGGCTGCCAATGGCTGGCGGCGGAATACCCCCTCCAACTGGAACAGAAGGAGGCCCTGGTCCGGCAGGCCCTGCGGGCCCACCTCCCCGGAGCCAAGATGGAGCCCATCGTGGCCGCCGAGCCGGATCGGGGCTACCGCCACCGGGGGGATTTCCACGTCCGGCCGTCCGGCGACGGGGTCCTGGTGGGTTTCTACATGGACGCTTCGCACCGCCTCGTCAACCTGGACCTTTGTCTCCTGTTCGATCGGGCCTTCAACGACCGCTACGCTTCTTTGAGAAAGGCCCTGCGGTCCTGCCCGACGGCCGGACATCTCGCGGGGTTCACGCTGGTCCGGTCCGAGGGAAGGGAGCACTACGCCCTTCACCTGAGGCTCCTGGACGGGACGCCTCCGGAGGAGCCTCTCCGCCTCCTCCGCGCGGCGGAGAACGCCGGACTCGCAAACGCCCTCGTGACCCCGCTTCGGGATCCCTCCAATGTGCTGGCCCGGGGCGGCGAACCCTCGGTGACCTACTTCCTCGCCGGCCGCCCGGGGGGATCGATCGAGCTGCGGGCCGACGTGCGGTCCTTCACCCAGGCCCATTACGCCCTGAACCGCTCCCTGGTGGACTCGGCGGTGGAGTTCCTCTCCCCCTCCCCGGGGGAGCGACTCCTGGACCTTTACTCTGGAATCGGGAACTTCACGATTCCCCTGGCCGAGGGGGGCGGGGAGGTCACGGCCGTAGAATCCAGCGCCTTCGCCCACGCGGACGCGGAAGCCAACGCCACCCGCCCCTGCGGTGGCCGAATCCGGCACATTCACGGCGACGCGGGGCCGTGGGCGGAGCGTTTGGCGAAGGACGGAGAACGCTTCGACGCGGTCCTTCTGGACCCTCCGCGGACGGGAGCCAAGGAGGCCATCCCCGGCCTCCTGCGATTGGCTCCCCAACGGATCCTCTACGTGTCCTGCAACCTGCCGGCCCTGGAACGGGACCTGGGGCTGCTCCGCACGGGCGGATATCGACTGCTCCGCTGTCGTCCCTTCGACGCCTTCCCCCAAACCTACGGAGTGGAGACCCTCGCCCTCCTCGCCCGGACCTGACTGCCGCCGCCCCCCTCGGGTGCCTGCCTCCGGCAGGCGGTCACCCCCCGCCCTCACGCGGGATGCCCGGCCAGCCAGTACGCCAGGTCGCCTTTCATGGCGTAACCCCCGCCCTCGCGCGGGATGCCCGCGAAGGTCCTGGGCGTGTCGCTATTGGGCCTGGTCACCCCCCGCCCTCACGCGGGATGCCCTCTGCGCGGGGGAACCTCCCCGTTCCCCCGCTCCCCCTCGACCGCCCCGGGTTCGAATCCCTCCCCCTCCCCTCGCCCAAGACAAAAGGGGCCTCTCGGCCCCTTCCTTCGTCTCTTCTGGAGCGGGAAACGGGATTCGAACCCGCGACCCCAACCTTGGCAAGGTTGTGCTCTGCCAGCTGAGCTATTCCCGCCCGGACGGGAAGAATACGGCGAAACGGCGGAGGGTGTCAAGGGTGAAGCGCCCCGCACCGAGCGGCCCGGCTCTTCTTCCGATTGACCTTAGGGGCTTATATTGCTACACTTATGCTCCCTCGCTGCGAAGAATGCCGGATCCGGCAGCCGCACGCCAATGGAGGACATTTTCATGAAACCCCAGAACGTGCTCATCATGGGTGCCGCGGGAAGGGACTTCCACAACTTCAACGTCTTCTTCCGCGACAACGCCGCCTACCGGGTCGTGGCCTTTACGGCCACCCAGATCCCTGACATCGCCGGTCGCAAGTACCCCGCCGCCCTGGCCGGGAAAGCCTATCCCAAGGGCATCCCCATCTACGACGAAAAGGACATGCCGGCCCTCATCCGCAAGGAGAAGGTCGACCTCGTGGTGTTCGCCTACTCGGACGTGGCCCACGAAGACGTGATGCACAAGGCCTCCATCGCCCTCGCCGCCGGCGCCGACTTCATGATGATGGGCGCGGATCACACCATGGTGAAGTCCACGAAACCCGTCATTTCCATCTGCGCCGTGCGCACGGGATGCGGAAAGAGCCAGACGACGCGCCGGGTGTGCGAAATCCTCAAGTCCATGGGCAAGCGCGTGGTGGCCGTACGGCACCCCATGCCCTACGGCGACCTGGTGGCCCAGAAGGTCCAGCGCTTCGCCAGCTTGAAGGACCTCGACAAGCACAAGTGCACCATCGAAGAGCGCGAGGAGTACGAGCCCCACATCCAGCGGGGGGTCGTCGTCTATGCGGGCGTGGACTACGAGGCCATTCTCCGCCAGGCCGAGAAGGAAGCGGACGTGATCGTGTGGGATGGCGGCAACAACGACCTCCCCTTCTACCGTTCCGACCTCGAGATCGTCGTCGTGGACCCCCACCGCGCGGGCCACGAGATCTCCTATCACCCCGGAGAGGCCAACCTCCGCCGCGCCGACGTGGTGGTCATCAACAAGATCGACACCGCCGACGGGGAAGACGTGGACGGGGTGCGTTTCAATATCGCCGCCGTCAATCCCAAGGCCATCGTGATCGACGCCGCATCCCCCCTGGCCGTGTCCAATCCGGAAGCCATCCGCGGGAAGCGCGTGCTGGTGGTGGAAGACGGCCCCACCATCACCCACGGAGAGATGCAGTACGGGGCCGGAGTCGTGGCGGCCCGGAAATTCGGCGCCCTGGACCTGGTGGACCCCCGGCCCTACGCCGTGAAGTCCATTCAGGACACCTACGAGAAGTACCCGGAGATCGGGATCCTTCTGCCGGCCATGGGATACGGCGCCAAGCAGATGAAGGACCTGGAAACCACCATCAACCGGACCGACTGCGATCTGGTGATCGTGGCGACTCCCATCGACCTCGGCCGCATCATCAAGATCAACAAGCCCTCGGTGCGCGTGATGTACGACCTTCAGGAGATCGGACAGCCCACGCTCGAGGCGCCCATTCGACGACTCTTCTAGGCCATGGCCGGCAAGCGGGGCCTGGTGGCCTTCGGGGGCAACGCCCTCATCAAGGCCGGTGAGAAGGGGACGGTCCAGGAACAGCTGGCCAACGCCGACGAGGCGGCCCGCCAGCTCGTGCCCCTCTTCGACCGGTACGCCTGCGCCCTCCTGGTGCACGGGAACGGGCCGCAGGTCGGACAGAACCTCATCCGGCAGGAGGAGGCGGTGACCAAGGTCCCGCCCCTCCCGCTGGACGTATGCGTGGCCGAGACCCAGGGGAGCATGGGCTACCTCCTGGAGAAGGCCCTCAGCAACGAACTCGAGCGGCAGGGGAAAGAGCGGGACCTCCTCTCGGTCCTCACCCAGATCGAGGTGGACGCGGAGGACCCGGCCTTCCGGAATCCGACCAAGCCCATCGGCCCCTTCTACACGGCCTATCGCGCCAAGCACCTCATGGAGGCGGAGCGCTGGGCCATGGTGGAGGACAGCGGCCGGGGCTATCGGAAGGTGGTCGCCTCCCCCCGCCCCAAGCGGGTCCTCGGCGTGGGGGCGCTCCGCTCCCTGTACGACACCGGGGCCATCATCATCGCGGGAGGGGGCGGCGGCATCCCCGTGGTTCGTGAACTCGACGGGACCCACCGCGGGGTGGAGGCGGTCATCGACAAGGACCGCACCTCCGTCCTTCTCGCGTGCGATCTCGACGTCGACGAAATGATCATCGTCACTTCCGTCCCCTGCCTCTACGTCCATTTCGGGAAGCCCGAACAGCGCGCCCTGGCGGACGTGAGCCTGGAGGAGGTGCTGGCCTACCAGAAGGAGGGGCAGTTCCCGCCGGGATCCATGGGGCCCAAGATCGAGGCGGCGGTCCAGTTCCTCGTGAAGAAGGGCGGACAGGTGGTGATCACGGACGCCCCGAGCCTGCCCCAGGCCGTGCTGGGCCGGGCGGGAACCAGGATCCACCACGAGAAGTCGGGAAAGGCTCCGGGCATCCCCAAGCGGTCTCGAGCCGCCCGAAATTGAGTAAAAGACGGACCGCCGCGCCTCCGCCCGGGGCGGAGCACCGGCCTTCCTCATTCAGGAGCGTTCAATGTTCGGAAAAGACCTGATCTCCATCCACGACCTGACCGTCGAACAGGTGGCGGCCATTCTGGACACGGCCCTCAAGGTGAAAGCGAACCCCGAGGATTTCGAGGACTTTCTGGCGGGGTGCACGATGGCCATGATCTTCGAGAAGCCCTCCCTGAGGACCCGCGTGAGTTTCGAAACGGGCATGACCCAGCTCGGGGGCCACGCCATCTACCTCGGCCCGAACGACATCTCCCTCGGCAAGCGGGAGAGCGTGCCGGACATCGCCCGGACCCTCGACCGGATGGTGGACCTCATCATGGCCCGCACATTCGCCCACGAGAGCATCACGACCCTCGCGGAATACGCCGAAGTGCCCGTGATCAACGGTCTGAGCGACTACAGCCACCCTTGTCAGGTCCTCGCCGACTTCCAGACCATCCTGGAAAAGAAGGGCGACCTCAAGGGGCTGACCCTGGCGTACGTGGGTGACGGAAACAACATGGCCCATTCGCTGATGTTCATCGGGGCGAAAACCGGCGTGAACGTCCGCATCGTGTGCCCGAAGGGCTACGAACCCAAGACCGCGGCCGTGGCGTTGGCCGTGGAGGACGCCAAGGAGACCGGCGCCGTCATCGAAGTCACGAACGACCTCGACGGGGGAGTTCGCGGGGCGGACGTCGTCTACACCGACGTGTGGGCCTCCATGGGAATGGAAGCCGAGGCCGAGGCCCGGAAAGCGATCTTCGCGCCGTACCAGGTGAATGCCGCCCTCATGGCCAAGGCCAAGGAAGACGCCATCTTCATGCACTGCCTCCCCGCCCACAGGGGAGAAGAGGTCACCGAAGAGGTCCTGGAAAGCTGGCAGTCCGTGGTCTTCGACGAGGCGGAGAACCGTCTCCACGCGCAGAAGGCGGTCATCCTCCGCCTCATGGTGGCCGAAGGCGAACTCGACTGAGGCCGAGCCCTGGGTTCATCTGCATGGGGGCGGCCGAAGGGCCGCCCCTTCTCGCGTTCCGAGAGATGGCACGACTCTTGTAAGAATCGGGGCGTGGGTCGGTTGAATCCAGGGTCCCGTTGGCCCAGAATGAGGGCGCCCGAAGGGAGGCAGTGATGGAGATCTCCAAGGAACGGAAAAAAGCGATCGAGGCGGCGGTCCAGCAGATCGAAAGACAGTTCGGGAAAGGCTCCATCATGAGCCTGGGGGAGCGGGGGGCCAAGGTCAAGGTGCCCGTTGTGCCCACGGGGAGCCTGAGCCTGGATCTGGCCCTGGGCATCGGGGGCCTGCCCCGGGGGAGGGTCATCGAAATCTACGGCCCCGAATCCTCCGGCAAGACCACCCTGGCCTTGCAGGTCGTGGCGGAGGTCCACCGGCAGGGCGGCATGGCCGCGTTCGTGGACGCGGAACACGCGCTGGACCCTGAATACGCGGCCCGGATCGGCGTGAACGTGGACAACCTCCTCATCAGCCAGCCGGACACCGGCGAACAGGCCCTTGAAATCGCGGAGGCCCTGGTCCGCTCCGGGGCCATCGATGTCATTGTCGTGGACTCGGTGGCGGCCCTCGTTCCCAAGGCCGAACTCGAGGGCGAAATGGGCGACTCCCACGTGGGGCTTCAGGCCCGGCTCATGTCCCAGGCCCTTCGGAAACTCACGGGCATCGTGAGCAAGTCCAACACCATGATCATCTTCATCAATCAGCTGAGGGAGAAGATCGGCGTCATGTTCGGCAATCCCGAGACCACCACCGGAGGCCGAGCCCTGAAGTTCTACGCCTCCGTACGCCTGGACATCCGGCGGATCGCGAACCTTCAGGCCGCCAGCGGGGAGGCCATCGGCGGCCGCGTCCGCGTCAAGGTGGCCAAGAACAAGCTGGCCGCTCCCTTCAAGCAGGCCGAATTCGACATCCTGTACGGGGTCGGCATTTCCAAGGCTGGAGACCTCCTCGATCTTGGCGTGGAGCACCGGGTCGTGGAGAAGTCGGGCACCTGGTACGGCTACGGTGAAGTGCGGCTGGGCCAGGGAAAGGAAAACGCCCGCCAGTACCTGGTGGACAACCCCAAGCTCATGGACGAAATCGAAGCCAAGATCCGGGCCAAGGTCGGCGTCGCGGTCGAGCCTTCCGGGTCCGGGCCCCAAAAGTCCGAATAGCCTTGCCGGACCGCGTGCCGGGGTGGGAAGGCCCAGGGGCCTTTTCCGGCCCCGGCGCCGGACCGGTTGACCGTCTGGAGCGTGAGCATGGAACACGCTAGGAGCAAGGAACTCATGGGCCGCGCCGTGCGGAGGATTCCGGGCGGGGTGAACTCGCCGGTCCGCGCGTTCCGGTCGGTGGGCGGGGATCCCCCCTTCATTCGAAGGGCCCGCGGAGCCTACCTGTGGGACGAGGACGGCAACCGATTCATCGACTATGTCGGATCGTGGGGCCCCATGATCCTGGGCCACGATCATCCCCAGATCCGGGAGGCTCTCGAGAAGGCGCTTTCCGACGGCACCTCCTTCGGCGCCCCCACCCGGCTCGAGGTGGAGATGGCGGAGTTCCTCTGCGACCGCCTCCCCCACCTGGAAATGGTCCGCATGGTGAATTCCGGGACCGAGGCCACCATGTCCGCCATCCGCCTCGCCCGGGGGGCCACGGGCCGCGACAAGATCGTGAAGGTGGCCTGCTGCTACCACGGCCACGGAGACTCCCTCCTGGTGGAAGCCGGGAGCGGCGCCCTCACCTTCGGCACGCCGAGCAGTCCTGGCGTTCCCAAAGGGCTCGCCGCGGACACCCTGGTCATCCCCTTCAACGACGTGGGCGCCCTGGAGCGGGTGCTCGAGGCCCATCCAGAGGAGGTGGCGTGCTTCATCGTGGAACCCCTGCCCGGCAACGTGGGCACGCTCCTGCCCCGCGCCGGGTACCTCGAAGCGGCCCGGGAGCTCACACGGCGGCACGGGACCGTCCTGATTTTCGACGAGGTCATGAGCGGGTTTCGCGTGGCTTTCGGAGGAATGGTGGAGCGAACCGGCGTGGTCCCCGACCTGGTCACCTACGGCAAGATCATCGGGGGCGGCCTCCCCGTGGGGGCTTACGGCGGGAGCGAAGCCCTCATGCGGCAGGTCTCCCCGTCCGGTCCCGTCTACCAGGCGGGGACATTGTCGGGGAACCCCTTGGCCATGACGGCCGGGCTCACCCTCCTGAAGATCCTGGACCGCGACAGGGCCGCCGTTTACTCACGGCTGGAGGCCCTGGCGGACCGCCTTGGCAAGGGGATGTCCGACGCCGCGAGCGAGGTCGGCGTCCCCCTCACCGTGAATCGAATGGGGTCCATGTTCACGGCCTTTTTCACGGGCGGCCCCGTGGACGATGACGCTTCGGCTCGGACCTGTGACACCGCCCGATTCGGCGCCTTCTTCCGGGCCATGCTCGAGCGGGGGATCTACCTGGCCCCGAGCCAGTTCGAGACGGGTTTCGTCAGCACGGCCCATACGGAGGACGACTTGGACGCCACCCTTTCGGCCGCCCGGGAGGCCCTGGCCGCCCTCTAGAACCCGGCAACACCGGCCGAGACCGTCCGTCCCAGCGAGGACCTTCGAAGCGATCGCATGGGGCCACCGCCCCAGGAGGTCCACCATGGGCAAGCGAGAGTTCTCTCCCCTCCGGATCGGCGACTGGGTCGCCACGCTCCCCGTGATTCAGGGCGGGATGGGGGTGGGTATCTCCCTCTCTTCCCTGGCCTCCGCCGTGGCCGACGAAGGAGGCGTCGGAACCATCGCCGCGGTGGGCATCGGCATGGGCGAACCCGACGTGTACACGAACTTCATCGAGGCCAACGTCCGGGCCCTGAAAAGGGAGATCCGCAAGGCTCGTGAAAGGACCAGGGGGCTGCTGGCCGTCAACGTCATGGTGGCCATGACCAACTACGCTCAAATGGTGAGAGCGGCCGTCGAGGAGAAAATCGACCTCATCCTGTCGGGAGCGGGGCTTCCGCTGGACCTCCCGAAGTACCTTGATTCGGGGTGCCGGACCCGGCTGGCCCCCATCGTCTCCTCCGGCAGGGCCGCCACCATCCTGTGCAAACGCTGGTTGGAGAGGTTCGGGCGGGCTCCGGACGCCATCGTGGTGGAGGGCCCCCTTGCGGGCGGGCACCTCGGCTTCAAGCCCGAGGACCTGACCCAGCCCTCCAACGCCCTGGAAATTCTGGTTCCAGAAGTCGTCGACGCCGTTCGGGCCTTCGAGGACCGAGCCGAGCGGCCCATCCCCGTCGTGGCGGCGGGAGGCGTGTATTCGGGGGGGGACATCCTGAAGTTCGAACGCCTGGGCGCCTCTGGAGTGCAGATGGCCACTCGGTTCGTCACCACCCACGAATGCGACGCCGCTCCCGCTTTCAAGGAGGCCTACCTCAACGCCCGCGAAGGGGACATCGGCATCATCCAAAGCCCGGTGGGACTTCCGGGACGGGCCATCCGAAATGCCTTCCTCGATTCGGTGGAGGCCGGCGAGAAGTCGCCCTTCAAGTGTCCCTATCACTGCATCACCACCTGCGACTACAAGACCGCCCCCTATTGCATCGCCCTGGCCCTCGTGAACGCCCAGAAGGGAAACTTGCGGAGCGGTTTCGCCTTCGCGGGCGCCAACGCCTTCCGGGCCCAGGGCATCCTTTCCGTCCGTCAGATCGTGGAGGCCCTCCGGCGGGAGTACGAGGAAGCCGCGAGCTGAGAACCCTCCGGAAAGGCGCTCCGGCGAATGGGAGTCGTCCCGGAGGCCTTGCGAGCCGGTGAGCCGTGGCGGCCGGGCGCGTCCTCCCGATCCGAAAGTCCCATCAGGTCGGGGGCATCCCTCCTCCGCGGGGCCCTATCCATGCAGGAGCCCCTCCCGGGAAAACGAAAAGTACCCGTTTCCGCCCACGATCAGGTGATCCAGAACCCGCACGTCGATCTGGGAAAGGACGGCCCTGAGCTGCTCCGTCAAGCGGAGGTCGTCGGGGCTCGGCGCCACGTGTCCGCTGGGGTGGTTGTGCGCCAGGATCACGGCCGCCGCGTTTTCCCGAAGGGCCGCCTTGACGACCTCCCGCGGGTGGACCGTGCTCGAGGAGATGGACCCCCTGAACAGCTCCCGATAGGCGAGGACGCCGTGCTTCTGGCTGAGAAAGATGGCCGCGAATACCTCGTGGGGCAAGTCGCGGAGGCGCGGCTTGAGAAAGCGATAGGCCTCCTCCGAACCGGCGAGGGTCTCTTTGCGCAGCACTTCCTCCTCCGTGAACCGCCGCGCCAATTCAAGGGCCGCCGCCACCTGGGCGGCGCGAGCCGGCCCGAGGCCGCCGAAACGGACGAGTTCGGAAGCTTCCATGGCGGCGAGGCCTCGAAGGGAACCGGCGCGCACGAGAGCCTCACGGGCCATTTCCAGGGCCGTTGTTCCCCGGCTTCCTGTTCTGAGCAGGATGGCCAGGAGTTCGGTGGTACTCAGGGAGGCCGCCCCCCGTTTGAGACACCGCTCTCGGGGCCGCTCCTCCTCCGGCATTTCTTTGATTCCCAGCATGGTTCCCTCAGCCATGGGTCACCTCCAGGTGGGAGCGGTGCAAGGGCCCTGCCCGGGTTCGGAGGTCAGGCCTTCCGGTATCCACCTCGCGTGTCAAGAGGCAAGTCCTTCTGGATCAACGGGTTGCAATGACCGCCCTCGGGTCTGCACTGAAAACGGCGCGTCCAAGAAAATTGACTTGCTATCCTGTTGATAACATGGACGTTAGCAAACCCGTCCAGGAACCGGATTGGAAGGTCCCTTCCAGGAATCCACACGACATCGCCTATTTAACTGATTTGTAAGGACATCTCCCATGCCGGTCCTCCTGGCACGCCCCCTGCTCCGTTCCGGGCGTACCGGCGGGGCGGTCCCCCGGACAAAGACGCAGAGGAGGCGAACATGCGGAACATGACCCAGAAACTGGTGGCGGTGGTGACCATGGCGTTGGTGGCGGGGGGGCTCTGCCTTTCTTCCCTCCCGATCCTGGCCCAGACCCCTGGAGGCGCCAAGGCCCAGACCGTGGACTCGGCCAAGGCCCCCAAGGCGACGGCGGGCCGGAAGGCCAAGGCCCTGCCCGCGGGGAAGGTGGACCTCAACACGGCCTCGGCCGAGCAGCTGGCCACCCTTCCGAAGATCGGCCCCAAGATGGCCCAGCGGATCGTGGACTACCGAACGGCGCACAAGGGCTTCAAGACCATCGAGGAGCTCCGGAATGTGAAGGGGATCGGCCCCAAGGTTCTGGACGGGCTTCGGCCCCACCTCTCCCTGTAGGGAAATGGACCGGATCGAGGGCGGCGGGGCGTGCCACCCCGCCGCCCCTTTTCTTGTTCGGGAGATGAACCATGGACGTGCAACGGAAGACCGCAGGTGAACGGGAGAGGGGATCGAGCTGGATTGAAGGCCTATTGACCGTGGCCGCGCTCGGAATGGCCGCCGTGGTCGCCGCAGGGGCTCTGAATCGCATCGCCGGACAGTCGGCCACCCGCAGCCTCGCCTCCGAGGTGAAAGCCCTGGTCGCCGAAGCGGCGACCCGGGCCGTTTGCGAACGGACGTATGTGGGAGTGGTCTTTTCCGACTCCGAAAACGGGGTGACCGCCCGGCTATACCGTGACGGCGACGCCGATGGCGTGAAGCGTGAGGACATCCGGCGAGGAATCGACCGGCCTCTCGGGTCGGCCAGGCCGCTGAAGCAGCCCTGGGCGAGAGTGGGCATCCCCCCCGAGGTCCGCACCGACCCGGCCGGGAACCCCCTCCCCCCGGACGATCCCGTGCGCTTCGGGAAAGGGAACACCTGGAGCTTCAGCCCCACCTTCACAGCCACGCCAGGAACCCTTTACCTGCGGGACGCGGAAGGCAAGGAGGCCTGGGCCTTTCGGGCGGCGGGAATCGACGGACGGATGCGCCTGTACCGGTGGTTCAAGGGGACGTGGACGCGGTGGGGGTGAGACCCGCCTCGCGGAGGGCTTTCTTCGCCCCGCGGCTTGGACGGGCTATTTCTTGGAAAGCTCGATGAGCACCTGTTTTGCACAGGCTTTAAGCGTGTCAAAGACGCCGATCCCCTTGACGGCCACCGCTTCGAATACGGGCTCGTCTTTGAAGCGGAGCTGCCGGAGCATCTCCTCCACCGGGACCGCCGTGGGCAGGTCGCGCTTGTTCAGCTGAAGCACGTAGGGGATGGCCCTCAGATCGAACCCATGCTCCTGGAGGTTGGCCTCCAGGTTCCGGATGGACTCGATGTTGGCGTCCATCCTCGGTTCCTGAGAATCGGCCACGTACACCACCCCGTCCACCCCCTTCAGGATGAGCTTGCGGGAGGCGTCGTAAAAGACCTGGCCGGGGACCGTGTACAGGTGGAAACGGGTCTTGAACCCCCGAATCGTGCCCAGATCCAGGGGAAGGAAATCAAAAAAAAGCGTGCGATCCGTCTCGGTGGCGAGGGAGATCAGTTTTCCCTTGGCCTGGGGATTCGTCTTTTCGTAGATGTACTGGAGGTTGGTGGTCTTTCCGCACAGCCCCGGCCCGTAGTAGACGATCTTGCAGTTGATCTCTCGGGAGGCATAGTTGATAAAGGACATGGCCCGGACTCCCCCGCCTCTACTCGTTGAAGAGCGCGTCGATGTCCGCGTCCGTGATCTCCGCGAAGGGAGACTCTAGCGCCGACGCACCGGTGGCCCGTTCCCGCTCGGTCTTCTCCATGATCTGGTGAAAGACCCGGCTGAGTTCCTCGGAGCTGCGTTTGACCCGAAGGCGGACGAGCCCCAGGGAGGATCGTTCGTCGAAAATGACCACGAGGATGACCTTCCCCGCCACAATGGAGATGTGGATGTTCTCTTTCTCCCCTTCGTGAAAGAGGACGGCGAACTCCTTTTCTCCGATGAGTTTCGCCAGGCCATCCGTGGCCGCCACATTTCCCGCCGTGAGGGAGGCGAGGGACGTCGTGTCCAGCCGCTCCACGTCCCCCGTTGCCGCGATCTGCTGCCCGTTCTTGTCCACCAGGAAGACCACGTTGGCGTTGGCGTCGACCCTCAGCTTGCTGATAATGTCCTTGATTTTCTGAAATTCCTCCTCATACATGATGAGGTCTGAGGCGCCCATACGGTCCTCCCTAATCTTTGCTCGTATAGCACAATCCCCTCGGGCCTTGCAACGTATCCCCGACCCCCTGCCCGGGGGGAGCTCAGGCGAGGGGCTGGTTCACAGGGCGAATCACGAGGTGAGGGTCTTGCGGCCCGAGAGCGCGCGGGAAAGGGTTTGGGCGTCCACGTACTGGAACTCCGCGCCCACGGGGAGGCCGTAGGCGATCCGCGAAATGCGGCCCACCCGCCCTTCCAAGTGAGCCGCCAGGAAGGAAGCCGTGGCCTCCCCTTCGGAGGTGGGCGGCGTGGCCAGGATGACCTCCCGCACCTCGCCGCCTGCGATCCTTGTCTCAAGGGCCTCCAGTCCGAGGTCTTCGGGACGGACTCCCCGAAGGGGCGATAGGAGGCCGTGGAGAACGTGGTACCGGCCCCGGAACTCGCCCGTCTCCTCCACCAGGTATACGTCGGACGGCGTTTCCACGATGCAGAGGACCCCCGGGTCCCTCCGGGCGTCGCTACACAGTGGACACGGTTCGCCGGCGGCCTGGTAGACCCGGCATTCGGGACATCGAATCACTTCTTCGGCCACTCTTTGGAGCGCCTCGGAGAGTTCACGGGGGGCGTCCGGCGCCCTTTCCAGGAGATGGAAGAGCATCCTCTGGGCGGACTTGGGCCCCACACCCGGCAGTTTGCGCAGGACCTCCAGACAGCGGCGGAGGGGGAAGGGAAGTTCGGCCACGACCGTACCCTAAAAGCCGGGAAGGCCCAATCCCCCTCCCAGGCCCCCCAACTTGGTTTGCAGGGTCTCGTCCACCTTGGAGCCCGCCGCGTTCACGGCGGCCACCAGGAGATCCTCCAGCATTTCCTTTTCCTGGGGGACCAGCAGGGACGGGTCCACCCGGATCTCCAGGACCTGCTTGTGCCCGTTCATGAGGACGCTGACCATCCCGCCTCCCGCCGATTCCTGGACCTGGAGGGCCTCCATTTCCTCCTGCACCTTCTCCTGCATCCTTTGGGCCTGCTTCAAGAGCTTATTCAGGTTCGGCATCTTCTCCTCCCACCGGCACCGGCGGCGTCACCGGCCGTACGCCCACCACCTGGCCCCCGAGGCGGCGGATCACCTTTTCTGCAAGGGGCGTCCCCTTCGGCCCTTCGGGCTCCTTTGGCGCAGCCTGGAGATCCGGCTCCCGCACCTCCACCACGACCCGACCGGGAAAGCCCAGTTCACGGGCCGAGCGCTCCAGCACCTCCCGTGATTCGGGCGAACCCAGGAGGGCGGCCGCCGTGAGCGCCCCATCGGGAAGGGCCACGTGAAGAACGCCGTCGGGATCCAAGGACACGTCCGCCGCTTGGATGGCGGAGGCGGCCAGGGGCACCTTGAGCCCCGCGGCCTCCTTGAACGCCGAAAAGCGGCCATCGCTCTCCAAGGAGGCCGCCTCGCCCTCGTCCATCCGCTTGAAGGGAATGAGGGCGCGGAAACGGAGGCCCTCCACCTCCTCCGCCTCCTCCGCCTCCTCCATCTCCTTTTGGGGCACCTTGGCCCGCTCCCCGTTCCCCGACGGCGGCCGGGAGGGAGGGGCCTGGCCCGCCAGAGCCCCCAAGATGGCGTCCAGGGGCAGAATGTTCGGCAGGTGGGCCGCCTTCACGAGCTGGAGTTCCACGAGCGCTTCGGGATCCGCCGCCCCCTTGAGGCGCTGGCGTGTCGAGGCGATCAGGTCGGTGAGTCTCAAGAGGTCTTCCAGCGAGGCCCCGGAGGAGAGGGCCTTCAACCTTTGCGGAGCGGTTGGGGCGTCAGATCCCAGCTTCCATCGCATGGCCGTTCGAAGGGTCTCGTCCATGTCCCCGAGGAATCGGTCCAGGTTCTGGCCCCGTTCCCGCATTCTGTCCACGAAGGAGGCCGCCGCGCGGGCATCTCCTCCCATGAGGGACTCCAGCAGCCCCAGAAGGTCCTCCTGGCCCACCACTCCGAGCGCCTCCGAGGTCTCCCGCTCCGTCAAGGGCCCGTCGGCGTAGGCGAGGAGTCGGTCGAGCAGGGTCAGACTGTCACGGACCGAGCCTTCACCTCCCCGCGCCACGATCTCCAGCGCCTCGGGCTCGGCCTCGACCCCGGCCTCCCGGCAGATTTCCTGGAGGTAGCGGGCCACCCGCGGGGGAGGGACCCGCCGGAAAACGAAGTGCTGGGCGCGGCTGTGGATGGTTTCGGGGATCTTGTGGGGCTCGGTGGTGGCGAGGATGAAGACGACGTGCGGGGGAGGCTCCTCCAAGGTCTTGAGGAGGGCATTGAAGGCCTGCACGGAGAGCATGTGGACCTCGTCGATGATGAAGATCCTGTAGCGGTCCCGGGCGGGCATGTAGCGAGCTGCCTGCATGAGTTCCCGGGCCTCCTCCGCATGGGTGTGGGAGGCGCCGTCGATCTCCAGCACATCCAGGCAGGCCCCTCGGGCGATCTCCTCGCAGGCCGGGCAAGCGCCGCATGGGTCGGGCGTGGGGCCGTTGGCGCAGTTGAGGCCCTTGGCGAAGATCCTCGCCGCTGTCGTCTTTCCTACCCCCCGGATGCCCGAAAAGATATAGGCGGGATGGATGCGGCCGCTCGCGAGGGCGTTCCGGAGGGTGCGGACAACGGCCTCCTGGCCCACCATTTCGGAGAAGGACCGCGGGCGGTACCGTCGCGCCAGTGCCTGGTGTGGGCGTTCCTGATTCATGGCTCTCCCCCGCTCGAAGGCTGCCGGAGCCCCTAGGGTGGCGGAAAATGGAAAGGGGTTCAAGCGACCTGCGGCACACGAGCTGGCTGCTTACCGTTGCTCCCTTCCGGGCCTGGCGGAGTTCACAGGGCGCGTTGCACAGGGCTCGAACCCCATAAGGGTGGGTCGGAACCCGATCCGAGGGCAGTATACCCCCCGGGGGCGCGCCTGGGAACCTCTCCTCCGAAACCGGGCCCGAGGGAGACTCAGTCGGGGTCCTCCTCGGGGGTCTCGTCCCGCCGAAGACGGACTTCGGCCCTTCCCGCCCACGGCCCCCCGTTCCTATGTGGGCCGGCGCTTCCCTCCGCACCGCCGGGCCGTTCCGCCGACGCCTCCCCCACGCCCATGGCTCCCAGCAGCGCGGGGAAGGGCCGCTCAAACTCCAGTCCGGCCCGGTAAAGCAGGCCCCGGGAGGGGGCTTCCCCGCCCGCCCGCCCCCAAACGCGGCACCGCTTCACGGTGGCCCGGACGAGGATCTCCCCCTGGTCCAGGAGGAACCGGATCTCGCAGGAGCTTCGGACGGGAAGCGAAAGGGGCACTTCCAGCTGAACCCCTCTCGAGGAAACATCAAGTACCCGCACGGGAACCCCCGCCTTCAGCCGGGCCCGGAGGGCCTGCGGAGGCGCGACCCTTCTCGCCGACCGATGCTCCATTCCACGCCCTCCAAGCGGGAGAACTGCCTCCCCGAACCGTCCTGGCCGAAGTCCACCGGGCGCTCGCCAGTAATGTAGGGGCCATCGAGCCGGGAGTCCACGATGGACCGGCCGCCGTTGCGCCCCCGAAAGGGGTGTCCTATGCTGGCCGCCATGGAGCGATGGGAGCGCGGAAGGCGAACCTGGATTTGGGGACTTCTGGCCCTGGCCGCCGCGGCGGCCTACTCCCTCCGCGTCAGCCCCGACGTAAACGCGCCCCTCGGATTGGACCGGTTTGACGAGTCCACGGTCCGGGAAAAGGTCCTCGCCACGTCCACGCGGCTCCTGGAAACCTCCGGCCCCTTGGAGGTCCGCCTGACCCAGAACTCCGACACGGACAGCCTGAGGCGGATGCAGGAGCTCTTCGGGTTCCGCGCCACGTCCTATTGGACCAGCAAGGAAGTCCCCATCCAGCGGTGGGGGTACCGCGTGTACGCCCGGGAGCCGTGGAAGAACCTCAACCCTCTCCAGCCCCGCCCTCCCCTCCTGGAAGCCGAGGTGTCCAGCGGCGGCCAGATCCTGGCGCTGTCGATCCCTCCCAAGAAGGACCGGGCGCCGCAGAAACTCCAGCCGGAGGAAGCTCTGGAGGCGGCCCAGCGCCTTCTGCGCGTGTTGGGGGTGGACGTGGGCCAGCTCACGCTGACCTCGACCCGCACGGGCGAAGAGGAGGGGCGCCAGACCTTCGATTTCGGCTGGAAACAACCCACCAGAGGGCTCCCGGGACTCTCCTACCATTATTCCGTCCAGCTGCAGTCGGGCTTTCTCACCAGCTTCGAGAAGAGGCCCCTTCTGGCGGAGCCGGAACAGCCCGGCCTGCTAAAAAATCTCATCGCGCCGCTCCTTTCAGGAGGCGTGTGGTTCTTCCTGGCCCTTGCCACTCTCTTCTTCCTCATTCAGAAGCTCCGGCGGGACGAGGTGGACCTGCGGCACGCCCAAAAGGTGGCCCTCATCGCGGGAATGCTCACCTTCCTGCGCATCGTGAGTTCTCCTTCGGGCGGGCTGTTGGAAACCCTGCTCGGAGCCGCCCTCGTGAGTCTCCTCTCGGCACTTCTCTTCGGCCTTCTCTGGACCGTCGTGGAGTCCTTTCTCCGCCAGTCCTTCGGCGAGAAACTGCGCTGCGCCGACCTCCTCCTGGACGGCCACATGACCGTCCGGGAAACGGCGAGGGACCTGCTCTGGGCCGGCTCCCTGGGGCTCATCCTCCTGGCCATCCCGTGCCTGATCCACGCGGCCGCCCTCGGCTTGAACTCTCCCTTGATCACCTTCATGCCCGTGAGCCTCAACTTCTCCAATTTGCGCTTTCCCGGGGGGCTCGTTGGCAACGCCCTCCTGGGCCCTCTGCCTGCCGCCTTTCTCCTCGCCGCGGCCTTCCTCGGCGTGATCTACCCCCTGGTCCGTTCCCGCCTTTCGGGCCTTCCGGCGGGGGCCGTCTTCTCGGCCCTCTTCGCCCTGGCCGTCGAACCCCTCCTCCCCTACGGCCCTCCGCTCATCGGCTACGGAGCGGCCTTCTTGACGGGCCTCGCCTTCTTCCTGGGGATGGAGTCGAGCGGGATCGTGGCGGCCCTGATCGTTCTGTACCTGCCGGCGGCCTTTTCGAACGTGACCCTGCTCTTGACGGCCCATGCCCCATCGATCCTTGTCCAGGGTTGGGTCGGCGCCGGCCTTCTCGTGGCGGGGGTGGCGGGCCTGGCCTACGTGGCCCTCTTCGGAAGACCCGCGGCGGGGATACGGGCCTACGAGCCGGAGTACCTCATCCGCCTCAGGGAGCGGGAGCGGTTCGCCCGCGAGTTGGAAATCGCCAAGGGCCTGCAGGAGCGCTTCCTCCCGAAGGTGCGCCCCGCCATTCCGGGCTTCTCCCTGGCCACGGCCTGCGTGCCGGCCATGGAAGTGGGCGGGGACTACTTCGATTTCCTTCCCCTTCCCGGAGGGAAGTGGCTCCTGCTCCTCGGGGACATATCGGGCAAGGGCGTCAAGGCGGCCTTCTACATGACCATGACCAAGGGCCTCCTCCACGCGATCACGCTGAGCGAAAGCGGACACCTCGAGATTCTCCGACGTCTGAACCGCCTCTTCCGGTCTCAGTCCGAGCCCGGCATCTTCCTCACGCTCATCGCCGTGATCCTCGACCCGGACTCCCGGGAGGTCCGCCTCGTGTCGGCGGGTCACAATCCGCCGCTCCTGGTCAGGCCCGGCGAGGCCAGGGTGCTTACCCCGCGCGGGCTCGTGCTGGGCCTCATGCCCGACGAGGCCTTCCTTTCGAGCCTGAAGGACGTCCGGATGACGATTCGTCCCGGCGAGAAGCTTCTCCTGTACACGGACGGGGTCACCGAAGCCATGAATCGGGATTGCGAAGAGTACGGTCTGGACAGGCTCCAGGAGCGGGTAGCCGGCCGGGGACACCTGGCGGCCGAGGACATGGTGGGACTGATCCTCGATGATGTGGCCCGCTTCCAGGGCGAGGCGCGGCAGGCCGACGACTTGACCGTGCTCGTATTGGAATGCCATGAACCGTGATCGTTGGTTGGAGGTTTTCGAAGCGGTCCGCAAAGGGGCGATGACCCCGGAGGAGGCCCTTTCTCGGGTCTCCCACCTCCCCTACGAGGACCTGGGGTTCGCCCGCATCGATCACCATCGCCTGCTCCGCCGAGGATTCCCCGAGGCGATCTTCGGCGAGGGCAAGACCGCCGGCGAGGTGGCTCGGATCCTCCAGTCCTTTCGAGAGCGGTCGGTCCCGGCCCTCGTGACCCGCCTGGATGGAGCGAAGGCCCGCGCCGTGAAAAGGGCGGTTCCGGGCTTCGTCTACCATCCGCGTTCGCGGCTCGGGTATCTGGGTCCCGCCCCCGGGGAAGGAGAGGGCTCCGTCGTGGTGGTTTCGGGGGGGTCGAGCGATGCCCCCGTGGCCGAGGAGGCCTTTCTCACCGCCCGGTATTTGGGAGCGCGGGCCGAACTGCACCCCGACGTGGGGGTGGCGGGACTTCACCGGGTGACCGCCCTTCTCCCCTCCCTCGGGAAGGCCAGGGCGGTGGTGGCGGTGGCGGGCATGGAAGGTGCGCTCCCTTCCGTGGTGGCGGGGCTCACGGGCGCCCTCGTCATCGGGGTGCCCACCTCCATCGGGTACGGCGTCCAGGATTCCGGCAAGACTCCCCTCTTTGCCATGCTCGCGTCCTGCGTGCCGGGTCTCGTGGTGGTCAATGTGGATGCGGGCTTTTCGGCGGGTTACGCCGCGGCGGTCATCAACCGGGCGGAGGAGGCCCCGGCGAAGCGGAAACCGGTAGCCGGGGGCAAAGCCGCCCGCCGCCCCCGGTGATGGACACCACCGTCACTCCCTTCCTTCGGGGCGCGCTCCGGGTGCATCAGCCCGCCCGGGGGTTTCGCTTCACTGTGGATTCGGTCCTCCTCTCCGGATTCGCCTGGGTCCGGGAGGGGGAGGACGTGCTCGACCTCGGAACGGGCACCGGGATCCTCCTCCTCCTCCTCGGACACCGCCACCACCCGCGCCGACTGGTGGGGGTGGAGATCGACCTCGAGATGGCCCGCCTGGCCGCCCGGAACTTCGAGGAGAACGGGTGGTCCGACCGGTCTTTGGTGGTCAACGGGGACCTCCGGTGTCCAGGAACGTTGACGGGGGGGGCCTTCTCTCTCGTCGTCTCCAATCCGCCCTACTTCCCCGTGCGTTCGGGCCGGGCCCACCCCGATCCCGCACGGGCGCGCGCGCGTCAGCAGGGGTCCGCCGACCCCATGGAAATCGTGTCGGCGGCCCGCCGGAACCTGACACCCCGCGGCCGCTTCTGCCTCTGTTGTCCCTTTTCCGACCTTCCCGCATGGACCTCCGCCCTTCAGGCCGGAGGTCTCCACCCCCGCCTCGTGAGGGCCGTGCGCCACGGCCCCGGCTCCGAACCCTACCTCGCGCTGGTCCAGGCCGTCCCTGGACCCGTCGCGTGTTTTCACCTTCCCGATCTCGTGGTCCACCTTCCGGGCGGAGCTTACGGCCCTGAAGCGGCCGCGTGGCTGGGCGACACACCCCCGCCTCCCTGGAGGACCCTGTGCGACGCCATGGTGGGGAAGCTGGCCCGGTACCTCCGGCTCCTGGGCGTGCCCACCGGCTATGCCCGGGACGCCTCAGACGACTGGCTTCTCGAGGAGGCCCGACGCACGGGGGCGGTACTTCTGACCCGGGACCGCCCCCTCCTGGCCCGATCCGCCCGACGGGGGGTGCGTGCCCTGGACCCCTCCTCGGACTCCCCCGCGGAACAGCTTCGGAACGTGGTCAAGGCCCTTGGCCCGCTTCCGGAAAACTCCCCGCCGCTGTGCCTGGACTGCGGCGCTCCGATGCTCGACGTGGATCGCAGGGAGGTCCTGGGCCGGGTGCCGCCCTACACTTTTTTGACCCATCGCCGGTTCTCGTGCTGCGCCTGCTGTGGCAAACTCACCTGGGAGGGGTCCCACCTGGAACGGTTCCGGCGGGACGTGTTGGGGGGCGAACCCGGAGGGGCCGGGATCCGCCCGCCGCCCCGCCCTTTCGACCGGGAGTGATGCATGGCCCATCGTGAACGGCTCAAGGAACTTCTCAAGACGAAGTCCCTGAAAATCGGGGACTTTCTCCTCGCCTCGGGTCGACGCAGCAAGTACTACTTCGACTCCAAGCTGACGACCCTGACCAGTGAAGGGGCCCGCGTCACGGCCACCTGCTTTCTGGAGGTGATCGCCCGTGAGGGGATCCGGGCCGAAGCCATCGGGGGAATGACCCTGGGCGCCGATCCCATCGTGGCGGCCGTGGCGGCCCTGTCCCACGGCGGTCCGACTCCGCTCGACGCCTTCATCGTGCGGAAGGAGCCCAAGGGCCACGGCACCATGCAGTGGATCGAGGGGCCCGTGAAACCCGGCCAGCGGGTCATCATCGTGGACGACGTGGTGACCACCGGAGGGTCCACGCTCAAGGCCATTGAAAAGGCTCAAGAATTCGGTCTGGAGGTGGTGGCCGTCATGGCCCTCCTGGATCGCGAGGAGGGAGGCACGGAGGCCCTGGCCGCCCGGTTCCCCTTCTTTCCCGTCACGAGGCGCACCGAGATCTTCGGAGAGTAGGGGCGGAAACAGACCGGAAGGACGGCGGCGAGGAAATCGCCGGCGGAAGGCTTCAAACGGCCATCACTCCGACTTCTTTTCCGCGGCCTTCGATTCCCAGCATCGCGGCGGCGGACCGCTGGGACGCGGCCACCTCGAGGAGGCCCGAGGACCCCACGAGGGCGAATAGCGGGGCCTCCTGCGAGTAGCCTCCGGAGTCCACGAGGGGCACCTCCTGGCCCGCCACGAGGACCTTGAACCTCGTCCGTCCCGAGACGGAGGCCAATTCGGCCAGGGTCTCGGCCCGCACGTTGGTCAGGAGGTTCCCAAAGCGGTCCACGCCGCAGACTTCCCCCTTCACGAGGGATTCGCCCACCCGCCGGTCCACCGGCACGGGGAGACGGACGAAATCGTCCACCGGGTCCCCGAAGCGGGAGGAGTCGATCCCCTTGGAGAGCCATCCGGCAATGGGCGCGAAGACGTCCCGGCCGTGGAAGGTCTGGCCGATCTTTTTCCGGAAGTAGTGGTCCGCGGTGATGTGGACCACCTTGAAGGCCGCTTCGAACTGGTAGACGAAGGAGAAGATCCCGTTGTCCGGGCCGATGAAATAGCGGTCATCCGTGACCACGAGAATCGGTCTCCGGGAGGTGCCCACCCCGGGATCCACGACGCAGAGGTGGATCGTCCAGGGAGGGAAATCTCGATAGGACCTGTAGAGGGTGAACGCCCCGGAGAAGATATCGTGGGGCGGCACCTCGTGGCAGAGGTCCACGATCCGGAAGGCCGGCTGGATGGACCACAAAACCCCTTTGAGGGAGCCAACCCAGGGGTCCTGCAAACCGAAGTCCGTCAGGAGGGTGACGATCGGAGCACTTTCGGCCGCCATGGCCCCCCCTTCACCGGATACGGCGCCACCGGGCGAACAGGTAGGCTCCGTACAGGATCAGCACGGCCGCCACGGCCCCGTACCCCAAGTACAGGCTTCCCCGCGTGTCCGGCGTTCCCGCGGCCCCAAGCGAGAGGAGCAACACCTTCTGGACGATCACGCCCATTCCTCCTTTTCGGCCCTCAACGCCTCCGCCCGCTGGATGTCGAAACGGGTGAGGAAGAGGGCCGCCGCCAGGAGAAAGACCGAGGCCAATCCGGCGAAAAAGGTCCAACGCATGGCCGGCTCCAGTACGACCTTGCGGGGATGGACGATGGAGCCCCACCAGCTGATGGCCTTGTGCACGATCGGCACGTCGAAGAACGCGACGATGGCCACCACGGCCGCGATCTTGGCCGCGCGGGCATCCCCTCGGCTGAAGAGGCGGAGCAGGAAGTAGGCGCTGTAGGTGAGCCAGAGAATCAAGAACGAGGTGAGGCGAGGCTCCCACACCCACCACTTCCCCCAGGCCGAGTGACCCCAGATGGGGCCCGTCACCAGGACCAGGGTGATGAAGACCCACCCCACTTCCGCGGCCGAGTGGGCCAGGTGGTCATACAGCGGCTCCTCCCTCCACAGGTAGAGGGCGCTGAAGAGGAAGGCGAGGAACAGGAGGACGTAGCAGGCGATGGCCGAGGGAACGTGGTAATAGAAGATTTTTTGAACCGCCCCCATCTGTACTTCCACCGGGGCGTAAAGAAACACCATGTAGAGGGCCGCCGAATTGGCGGCCAGGGCAAGGGACCACAATAGGATGCTCCAGCGTCGATGGGGCACGCGCTCACTCCTCCACGGCGAACTCGAACAGGAAGACGGATGCCGTGAAAAAAAGGATATCAAAGAGCCCCACGAGCCTCAACCACTGGTTCCCCCAGGAAAAGCCGGGGGAAAGCGCCTGCTCCGTCAAGGTCGCCGCCGCGATGACCAGGGGAACGAGGATGGGGAAGAGGAGGATGGGGAAGATCACGTGCCCTCCCCGGACCTGGGCCAGGAGGGCGGAGAACAAGGTGCCCACGGCCGCGTAGCCGAAGGTCACCAGGGCCCAGACGGCGCCCAGAGCCGGCAGGCCGTCGGATACCCGGAAGTCGAGAAGAAGGTAGGCGAAGAGGAGGAGGAGGGCCTCGAGGGCCAGGAGGAAGAGAAAGTTGAGCAGGAACTTGCCGACGTACAGAGCCCCACGGTCGCAGGGGCTGAGAAGGAGGGCGTAGAGCGTCCCGTTTTCCGTCTCCTTCCGGAAGGACCCGCTCATGAAGAGGCTGCCGGCGAAGAGGACCACCAGCCAGAGAAGCCCGCTTCCCGTCTCGTTGAGGTCCACCCGCGTCGGGTCCAGGGCGAACGCGAAAAGAACGAGCGACAGGAGTGCGAAAAGGAAGGAGGCCGCCACATCCTCCTTCCGCCGGAGCTCCTCTCGGAAGTCCTTCAAAAAGAGGACAGCCACCACCTTGATGAACCTCACGAGGGGCCTCCCTCGCCCGTGGTTTCGAAATAACGCGCCTTCAACCCCTCGACGGTGAGGCCTTCGGCGGGCCCCTCCCAGGCCACCGCCCCCCTGTGCAGGATGACCACCCGGTCCGCAATGGGAAGACAGTCTTCCATCTCGTGCGTGACGAGAAGCAGGGCCCGGTGCCGGGCCTTCAGGGAGGCCATCAATCCCGTCAGCCTGCGACTGCCTTCGGGGTCCAGGCCCGCGTACGGCTCGTCCAGGATCAGGAGGGAAGGATCCGGCAGGAGGACCCGGGCCAGGGACAGGCGCTGCTGCATCCCGCGCGAGAAGGTGCCCACCACCCGGTCCTTGACCCCGGCCAGACCCACTTCCTCCAGAAGAGCCGCCGCTCGGGAGGCGGGATCAGGGACACCGTAGAGCCGCGCGAAAAAGAGCAGGTTCTCCTCGGCCGTGAGGTGGGCGTAAAGGAAGGTCTGGTGGGAGATGTACCCCAGTTCGGCCCGGAGCCGGACGCGGGTGCTCTCGGTCGTGCGCGATCCCCGAAAGGTCAGGACGCCCCGGCCCGGCCTGGAAAGGGTGGTGAGAATTCTCGTGAGGGTGGTCTTTCCTGCCCCGTTGGGTCCCAGGAGAAGGGTGAGCTGGCCCGGAAGGAGGTTCAGGTTCACCTCCCGCAGGACGGCCCGTCCCGAGAGGCGCTTCGACAATCCCGAAACGGACAGCAGGGGGTCGCCGCTCATCTTCGTCCCATTCTAGAGGCGGTCCAGGACCGGGTCAAACCGGGAGAACGCGGGACGACGGGTTTATAATCGCTTCATGAGGCCGAACCCTTTGAGTGCCGTGGACCCAGCTACCCCCTTGGGAGAGTGGCTGGTTTCCCTGCCCGCCTTGCCGACGGCGCCGGCCGACACCTGGAAGAGGGTGGAGGCGACGACGGCGGACCTCCTGGAGGAACTGAGAAATCCACGCCTGGAGGGGGCTTTTCCGGAAGGCGCGTTTCGATACGCCTGCCTTCTCTACGAACGGGGAGATGAAACGGGGGCCGAGGAGGTCTTCGAGGCCCTGGATGAACACCCGGCCCTTGGCCCTCGCCGAGAAGCCCGCGCGTACTGCGCCATCTGGCTGGCGCGCACCCACGCGGAGGCGGACGAGCTGGAGGAGGCCCTCGAACGGCTTCGGGTGGCCAGAGCGCGGTGCAAGACCCTCCCCGCGTCCCATCCGGCGCAGGGGGCATGGGCGGCCGCCCACGCTGCCCTCCAGGCGTGCCGAGGGAGGTTCGACCAAGCCGCCCGAGCCTATGGGCACAGCCTCTCCCTGGGCACCCCGGATGCGGACCTCACGATGGCCTGGGACCGCTCCACGGCGGGGGAACTGGCGGCCTTGCGACGCATCGGCCTGGCGGACGCGATCCTCCAGGAGGCGCGCGAAGGAGGAACGATCGGCAGCGACCTGGACCGCGCCGAGCGCGAAATCCGGACGGCGCAGGCGCTCTCGACTTCGCTCCAGGTGCGCCTGCGCTGCCAGCTCAGCCTGGCCGAACTCGCCCTCGAGCGAGGCCGCCTCGACTCCGCCTCCACCCTGGCCCTCGGCATCCTGGGCCTCCTCCGCGACCCGGGGTTTTCCGTCCATCTCTCCAGAGGGTTCCTTCCCGAAGCCCACTGGCTCCTCGCACGAATCGAGATGGCCCGCGGGGACCATGCCGGGGCCCTCGACCATCTGAAGAGGTCCTTCGCCGCCCTCCGGTATTGGCGGAAGACCGCCTCCAAGCGCCGTCTCGTGGAAGACCTGGTGCGCATGCTCGGCCACCTCCACACCCAGCGCCACGGGGGGTTCCAGGAACAGTCCATCCTGGACGACCTGGATCGGGAGGGGTCCTGGATCCTGTCGCTGGCGGAACAATCGGAGGCGAGGGATCGCTACCTCCTGCCCGGGCACTCCCGACACGTGGAGACCCTCTGCCGCGCCCTCCTCGAAACCATCGGTGGACGCAGCATTCGCCAGCCCTTCGAGCCGGGAGAGGTGGTCTCGGGCCCGCTCCGCAGCGCGGCGCTCTTGCATGACATCGGCAAGCTCAGAATCTCCTGGTCCCTCCTTTGCCGGCATCGTCCCCCCCTGCCAAGACACATAGCCCGTCTCGCGCGCCACGTTCAGGAGGGGGTCCGCCTCGCGGAGATGTTGGGGCTTCCCTGGACGGCGAGGATCCTGGAGGAGCACCACGAACGTCTGGGTGGGGGGGGCTATCCCCTGGGCGCCCGCGGGTTTTCTCCCATGGGATCCCTCCTGGCCCTCTCGGAGGCGGTGGTTTCGGCCGCCTCCCCATCCCTCCGAGAACCCAGCCCACCCTCCCTCGACGAGACGGTCCGGTCCATCCTGTCCGACCCGGAGCCGGGGTTCCCGCCCTGGACCCTGGACGCCCTCCGGGTGGCCGCCTCCCGAGGCGCCCTCCACCCGCTGGGCGAAGCGCTGAGCCCGGCCCGCGTCTCGCGCCCCCCCTTTCCAGGCGCAAGAGCTTGACAGGACAAGGGGTTAGGTTTAATATACGAGTTCGGTCGATCCGGAGGTGCGGATGTACGCGATCATTGAGAGCGGTGGAAAACAGCATAGGGTGACCGCTGGAGACAGGGTGAAGCTCGAGCGCCTCGGCGTCGAAGAGGGGGCGGAAGTCTCCTTTAAGCCCCTCCTCGTGGTGGACGGAGAAAGCGTGTGGACCGCGGCCGAGGCCGGGTCCTACCGGGTGAGCGGAAAGGTGCTGGGCGAGGGCAAGTTCCGGAAGGTCCTCGTGTTCCACAAGAAGCGCCGCAAACAGTACAAGAAGATCTACGGTCACCGCCAGCCGTTCACGCAGGTAGAAATCCTCGCCATCGGCAAGGACTGAGGGAGATAGGACCATGGCTCACAAGAAAGGCCAGGGAAGTTCCCGCAACGGACGGGACAGCAACGCCCAGCGCCTGGGCGTGAAGCGTTTCGGCGGCCAGACCGTCAAGGCCGGGACGATCCTCGTCCGGCAGCGCGGGACCCCGTACAAGCCTGGGATCCAGGTTGGCCGGGGCACGGACGACACCCTTTTCGCCTTGGCGGACGGCGTGGTCTCCTTCCGCCACCGTGGCCGTCTGGGGTTGTTCGTCGACATCTTGACGCCCTGAACTCCGGGGCATGTTTCTCGATTCCGCCAGAATATTCGTAGAAGCGGGGCGCGGCGGATCGGGTTGCGTTAGCTTCCGAAGGGAAAAATTCGTACCCAGGGGTGGTCCCGACGGCGGGGACGGGGGCCGCGGGGGACACGTGATTCTCGTGGCCAAACCGCAGGTCCGCACCCTGATTGCCTTTCGATACAAGCGCAAATTCCAGGCCGAAAAAGGCGCCCACGGGCAGGGTGCTCTCAAGACCGGACGCCGGGGGAAGGACCTGCTGATCCACGTCCCTCTGGGAACGGCCGTCTATTCCGAGGAGGACGGCCTTCTGTTGTGCGACCTGGTGGAGCGCGGCCAGCGGTTCGTGGCGGCCCAAGGCGGGAAGGCCGGCCGCGGCAACGCGCGCTTCAAGACATCCACCCACCAGGCCCCCCGAGAGTTCGAGCCCGGCGGGGAGGGCGAAGCGCGATGGCTCCGCCTCGAACTCAAGCTCCTGGCGGACGTGGGGCTCGTGGGCCTTCCCAATGCGGGAAAGTCCACCTTTCTCTCGGCCGTGTCCAACGCCCGCCCGAAGATCGCGCCCTATCCATTCACCACGCTCTCGCCCATCCTGGGCGTCGTGGAGTGGACCCGGCACCGCTCCTTCGTCGTGGCGGACATTCCCGGTCTGATCGAGGGAGCCCACCAGGGGCTGGGCCTCGGGGACCAGTTTCTCAAGCACGTGGAGCGGACCCAGGTCCTTCTCCACCTGGTGGACCTCGCGGACCCCGTTTCTCCACCCGCCGACCGCGTCCAAACCGTCGAGAAGGAGCTGAAAGCCTACGGCGCGGGGCTGGACCGGAAGCCCGTAATCTTGGTGGGGACGAAGGCGGATCTCCATCCGGACTCCGAGGGGGAGGCGGCGCTGCGCGCCTACGCGCAGGACCGCGGGTGGCCCTACCACCGGATTTCCGCCGCCACGCACGAGGGCCTGGAAGCCCTTTTGGGGCGCGCCTTTCGACTTCTCACGGAGGACGAGCCGTGAGGCTGGGTCTCCTGGGGGGCACCTTCGATCCCCCTCATTTCGGCCATCTCCGCGTGGCTCGCATCGCCCAGAGCCGGGCGCGGCTCGATTCCGTACTTTTCGTCCCCTGCTCCCGCCAGCCGCTCAAGCTCCGGCCGCCGGAGGCGTCCGGGTACCACCGGGCGGCCATGGTGGCCCTCGCCCTGTCGGGAAGAACCGATTGGAGCTTGGAGACGGCGGAACTGGAGCGAGGGGGGACCTCGTACACGGCCGACACGGTTGAACTCCTGATGAACAGGGTGCCCGAGGCCGAGATCTTCCTCGTGCTCGGGGCCGACAGCCTGGCCTCCTTTCCGCGCTGGAGGCGCCATCGCTTTCTCCTGGAGACGTGCCGCCTCGTGGCGGTTCCCCGCCCCGGCGTGGACCTCCGCGCATCCGTTCCCTCCACCTGGAGAGAGCGCGTGCTGGTGGCGGACGTCCGGCCGTCGGAGATCAGCTCCACCGAGGTCCGGGCCCGCGCGGCCCGGGGAGAGAGCCTGAAGGGGTGGGCGCCGGCCCCGGTCGCCCGCTACATTGTCCGTGAGGGGCTGTACGAGACCTTGCGCCCGCGCATGGTCCGTGGGAGGCGTTCTTGACACGAGAGGACATGGAGATCCTGAAGCTGGTGGTGGAGTGCCTGGAGGACGGAAAGGCCGGGGAGCCGGTGATCCTCGATCTCCGCCCCCTGACCACCATGACGGACTACTTCATCCTGGCCCATGGAACCAACACCCGGCAGGTGCAGGCCATGGCCAGGGACCTTGCGGAGGTCCTGAAGGCGAAGGCCGGCTTGAAACCCCACCACGTGGAGGGGGTGACCGCGGCCCAGTGGGTGCTCATGGATTACGGACACTTCATCGTCCACCTCTTCCTGTCCGAAAAGCGCGGATACTACGACCTGGAACGCATCTGGATGGACGCCCCCCGGATCTCCCCATGAGACCCTCCCGGCGCCCCCTCGGCAGGGATCCCGCCTTTCGGGCCGCCCTGGCCCTCGCCGAGAAGGCCGCCTCCGCACCGGGGCCCGTCCTCCTGGTGGGACCCACGGGGAGCGGAAAGAGCCGCCTGGCCCGCTACATCCACGATCTGCGACTCCCCAAGCCAGGCACCTTCACCGAATGGCACGCCCCCGGAGTGCCCTCCTCGCTCCTGGAGGCGGAGTTTTTCGGAGTGGAGAGGGGGGCCGCAACGGGCGTGGCCCCCCGCGCGGGCATCTTCGAGGAATCTGGAACGGGGACCCTCTGCCTTTCCGGGGTGGAGTGGCTCGCGCCGGACAAGCAGGCGGCCCTTCTCCGAATCCTTGAGGGAAGCCCCTTCCAGCGAATCGGGGGGGGGCGCCGGTTGACCTGCCAGGCGAGGGTTCTCGCGGCCTTCTCGGAGCCCCCGGAACTGCTGGTTGCCCGAGGGCAGTTGCGGCAGGACTTGCTCTTCCGGCTGGACGTCCTTCGGATCCACCTTCCCGCCCTGGGGGAGAGGACCGGGGACATCCCGCTCCTGGCCCGCCATTTTCTCCGGGCGGCTTGCCGCCAGTCGGGACGCTCCGTCCCCGAAATGGCCCCCTCCCTCATCGAGGCGCTGTCCAAACGGCCCTGGCCCGGAAACCTCCGGGAGCTGGCGCGGTGCATGGAGGGCCTGGCGCTCTCCGGAGGAACGCTCCTCGTTCCCGAGGACCTGCCCGCCGAATTCTGGATGGCCGAGCCTCCAGCCGCGGACGCCCTCCGGAGGAGGCTGACCTTGGAGGAATTGAAGGATGCGTACATCCGCTTCGTCCTGGCTCGGACCTCCGGGAACCGGACCCGGGCCGCGCGGTGGCTGGGAATCAGCCGCAAGGCCCTGTGGGCCCATTTGAGGCGCTCCGAAACTTAGGGTAAGATAGGCCGGTTTAGGTATGTGGGAGATACGGGTGGTTCACGTGGGCCGGATCGCCGATGCGAACATCGCGGGAGGGGTATCCCGCTACGTTTCGATGGTGGGGGGGGAGTGGCGCCTGCGCATGGACGCCGTCCCCGCCTCGAGGCGGGTGGAGCCCCGCCAGATCCGCCGCGAGGAGGGACGACGCCTTGTGGAGCGGGCTTCGGAGGAGACCGCGCGGGTGGCCCTCGACGCCGGTGGCCGTCTCCTGGACAGTCCCGCCTTCGCCCGCCTGCTCGGAGAATACAAGGATCGGGGGAAGAGGGTGTCGTTCCTGGTGGGCGGACCCCACGGCCTCGACGAGAGCGTCCTTCGCGCATCCGAACGGGTCCTTTCCCTCTCCCCCATGACCCTGCCGCACGAGATGGCCCTGCTCGTCCTCACGGAGCAGATCTACAGAGCCTTCGCCGCCTCCACGGGAAGGGCCTACGCCAAATAGGAGACCGGAGGAGTCGCCATGGACAAGAGGACCCTGAAGCACTTCGAGAAACGGCTCCAGGACAAGCGAAGGGAGCTCCAAAAGGCCTACCAGGACAAGCTCATGAGGAGCGGCGACGCGGGCGCGGACGGCGCCCTGGACTCGGCGGACGAGGCATCGGTCAACTACAACAAGGAGTTTTGGTACTCCCTGTCGGACGCGGACCGCCGAACCATGCGCCTCATCGACGAGGCCCTTCGCGAGATCCGGACGGGGGGGTTCGGGGAGTGCAAGAATTGCGGCGAGCCGATCCAGAAGAAGCGTCTGGAAGCCGTGCCCTGGGCCCGCCACTGCGTGGCGTGCCAGGACCTTCAAGATCGCGGACTCATCGAGTGAAGGGGCGTCATGCGCCTGAAGACCGCGCTCGTTACAGGATTCCTGATCCTTACCATGGCCCTGATGGTGGGGGTCGTGTCCCTCAACGGGCCCGTCCTCGCCCAGCCCTTCAATCTCCTCGGAGTGGAAGTCCCCACGGCCTGGGTCCTCGCGCTGGCCTTTCTCGCGGGCTTCATCGCCTTCACCCTCTGGCTGGCCGGTACGGGGGTCGTCCAGTGGGTGCGGCGCTGGATCGAGGGTTTGAGGCGCCAAAACGAACGGGCCGCGGAGGAGTACTACCTCAAGGGTCTTGACGCGGCCTTGGGAAGCCGCCCCCTCGAGGCCATCACGCACTTCCAGCGAGCGCTGGAGACGTCTCCCGAATACCTGCCGGCCCTCCTCAAGCTGGGGGACGCGCTGAGGGCCGCCGGGAGGCCCCAGGAGGCGCTTTCCTTTCACAGGCAGGCCCTTTCGATCCGCCCCGATGACGTGGCCACTCTCTACGCGCTCACCGAGGACGCCCTGCTTCTTCAGGACCACGAGGAAGCCAAGCGCCATCTCGCCTCGATTCTGCGCATCCAGCCCCGCCGGGCCCTGAAGGCGCTTCGCCTGCTCCGAACCCTGTACATCCGGGAGACCAACTGGAAAAAGGCGCTCGAGATCCAGGAGCACATCGGGAGCGCCCGGGTCCTGGAGGAAGAGCGGGCCGACGACGCCCCCTTCACCGCCGGCCTCATGTACCAGATCGGGGCCGACCTGTTGAACCAGGAGAAGTACAAGGACGCCGTGACGCAACTGGAGAAGCTGCGCCGCAAGTTCCCGGCCTTCCAGGCGACCTATCTCAAGCTGGCCGAGGCGTACCTGTTGAGCGGACAGGAGGAGACGGCCGTCGAGGTGTACCTGGACGGGTACCGAAAGAACGCCTCCCCCATGTGCCTGCTGGCCATGGAGCAGCTCTTTCTGGACAAGGGGGACCCGGAGGGCGCCGTTCGCCAGTACCAGAACCTCATCCAGACGACGGACCGGAAGGTGCTTCCCAAATTTCTCCTCGGCCGCTTCTACTACAAGCTGGAAGTCCTGGACCGGGCCGAAACCCTGTTCCGGGAAATCCAAGGAAACGTCCGCCAGTCCGGGCTCCTCGAATACTACCTGGGGCGCATTCGGGAGCGAAAGGGCGACGCGCCCAAGGCCTGCTCCCATTACCGCGAAGTGATCCGAGTTCTCAACCCCTTCGAACTCAACTACACGTGCTCGGGGTGCGGTCAGGTATCGCCCGAATGGCGGGATTTCTGCCCCACCTGCCAGCGCTGGGACACCCTTTCGCCCAACTTCCGGGACGAACTCCTCCAAGAGATCCACGAACCCAGCCCGGTGTTTTATCAAGGGGTCCCATGGCACGCCTGACCCGGGGCCCCCTCCTGCTGGCCGTCCTCGACGGATGGGGACTGGCCGAGGACCAGGCCTTCAACGCCGTGACCCGTTCGGGCCTGCGGAACTTTCCGGCTTGGCTCGAGCGCTTCCCCTGGCGCCCCTTGCGCGCCTCGGGGGAGGCGGTGGGCCTTCCCGAGGGGCAGATCGGAAATTCCGAGGTGGGCCACCTCACCCTGGGCGCGGGACGGGTGATCTATCAGGATCTCCCGCGCATCAGCCGGGCCATCCGGGACGGGAGCTTTTTTCGGAACCCGGTCCTGAAGGATGTCTGCCGGGCCTCCCGGGGGGGCACCCTGCATTTGGTGGGACTCGTGTCCGACGGAGGCGTCCACAGCCATGTGGACCACCTGAAGGCCCTCGTGACCCTTGCGGGCCGCGAGGGCACGGACCGCGTCGCCATCCACGCCATCACCGACGGCCGGGACGTGCCTCCGACGAGCGGGCTCGGCCATATCGCCGAGGTTCGCAGGTTCCTGGAGGCGGAGGGGATCGGGGCCCTCGCCACGGTCACGGGGCGGTATTACGCCATGGACCGTGACCGGCGCTGGGAGCGCACCGAAGTGGCGTACCGCGCCTACACCCTCGGGGAGGGAAGCCGCTGGGAGGACGCCGAAGGGGCCGTCCGCGCCAGTTACGCATCGGGCGTCACGGACGAGTTCATCCGGCCCATCGTTTTGCCCTGTCCTTACGGAACCATCCGGGACGGGGACGCCGTCTTCTTCTTCAACTTTCGCGCGGACCGTGCCCGCCAGTTGTGCAGGGCCCTGGCCGACCCCGCCTTCTCCGATTTCCCTCGGGCCGCGCCGCCCCGCTTGAGCGCCTTTTCCACCCTGACCCGATACCACAGGGACTTCCCATTCCCGGTGGCCTTCGAGCGGGACATCCCGTCCAACACGCTCGGGGAGGTGTTGGCCGATGCCGGACTGCGCCAGTTGCGCATCGCCGAGACCGAAAAGTACGCCCACGTGACCTTCTTCTTCAGTGGGGGCCGGGAGGCGCCGTTTCCCGGCGAGGACCGCATCCTGGTTCCGTCCCCGAAGATCGCCACCTACGACTTGCAGCCCTCCATGAGCGCGCCCGGGGTGACCGAAGCTCTCCTCTCCGCTCTGGACCGCGGGTACGACTTTCTCCTCCTGAACTTCGCCAACCCAGACATGGTGGGCCACACGGGGGATTTCGAGGCCGCCTGCGAGGCGGCGCGGACGGTGGACCGGTGCATGGGCCGCGTGCTGGAGAAGGTTCTTGACCTGGGCGGCGCCGTGGCCCTCACGGCGGACCACGGAAACCTGGAGACCATGCGCGAGCCGGATGGAGTCCACATCCACACGGCCCACACGACGAACCCGGTCCCCTTTCTCTGGCTTTCGAACAACCCGGTGGAGCTCCGAAGGGACGGGGACTTCGGCCTCGCCTCGGTGGCTCCCACGCTCCTGGAGCACCTCGGGCTTCCCCGCCCCCCGGAGATGGACGCTCCCTCTCTTTTCCGCTCGGCCTAGGTCTGGTGGCCTCCGCCCTCCGATTCGGCCGGATCGTCGCCCACCCGCCGCCCTCGAATCCTTCGGAACAGGCTCCGCAGGATCTCCGTGTCCCGGCGGTTCAACCCCACACGGTGGATGAGGGCCCTCAGCTCCCGCCCGGCGGGCTCATCGCCCCGGATCAAAAATCCCGATCGCCGGCCGACTTCCAGGACCATGGACGCCAGCCTTTCCCGATCCGCGTGGGTGGAGACCTCGGCGGACGCGGGAGGGGCCGGCCTGGCCCCGACCAGGGCCTTTTGGATGAGGTAGGCCAGGATCACCGCGCTCTGGGCTACGTTGAGGTCCCGGTAGGAGGGGTCCGTGGGGATCACCACCACGCCCGAACACAGGGAGAGTTCTTCGCGCGTCAGACCCGAGGATTCGGAGCCGAAGACGAGGGCCGCGCCGCGGGAGGCCGAAGCGGCCAGGCTCTCCGCGGCCCGCTCGGGGTCCATGTTGTCCATCCGCGGCGCGCCCCGCGGCGCCGTGGCGAGGACGATCGAGCATTCGGCGACGGCTTCCCCGAGGGTGCCCACCGCACGTGCCCTTTCCAGAAGATCCGTTGCGTGCCAGGCCATGCGCCGGGACTCGGTTTCGAAGTAGGGGGGGGCGTCGGGAGCATCTCCGCTCCGGTGAAGGCGGGGATCCACGAGAACGAGGTCCCACAAGCCAAAGTTCTTCATGGCCCGGGCCACGGCCCCCACGTTGCCCGGCGAACGGCTTCGCACCAGAACGAACCGGATCCCGTCCATCAACGGCCCCCGGCCGACCGCCCCCGGCGGGTCCGCGCCACCCACCGGTTGTGCTCCTCCAGAGTGCGAGAGAAGGCGTGGGTGCCGTCGTTTCGGCTCACGAAGTAGAGGTACGGGGAGGCCTGGGGACTCAGAACGGCCTCCAGGGACGCACGCCCCGGACTGCAGATGGGGCCGGGCGGCAACCCCGCGTGCCGATAGGTGTTGTACGGACTTTCAAAGGCGAGGTCCTCCCGGCGGAGGGTTCCCGAGTAGCGGCCGGCCAGGCTCAGCGCGTACACCACCGAAGGATCGGTCTGCAGGGCCATGCCCAGCCGGAGCCGGTTCTCGAAGACGCCGGCGATGAGCGGACGTTCGGGAGCGGAGGCGGTCTCCTCCTCCACCAGGGAGGCGAGGGTCACGACCTCCCTGAGGCCCCGATCCCGCCCCGGACCTGCGGCCGAGGCCCACCAGGAACGGAAGGAGCGGACCAGGACGAGGACCACGGCCTTCTCGCTCAATCCGGGATCCAGCAGATAGGTTTCGGGAAAGAGGTAGCCTTCCAGGTCCAGGGCCCTCGGGTCCAGGTCCAGGATGGGGCGAGGATCCTGGACGGCCCGTCGGAACGCATCTTCGGAGCCGAGCCCGCCCTTGGCGAGGAGTTCGATCACTTCGTCGGCCCTCAACCCCTCGGGGATCGTCACCCGGGTCAGCTCCACCTCTCCCCGGTTCAGTTTTCCGATGATCTCGAGAGGCGACAGGGGCCGGTCAAATCGGTAGGTTCCCGGCCGGAGCTTGCGCGGGTTGCCGTAGAGGACGAAGGCGAGCTTGAAGGAGACCCGGTTGCTCACGAGGCCCTTTTCGTGGAGGGCCTCCACGACGTCCCCGGCCCGGTCGCCCCTGGAGACGGCGACCCGGACCTCCCCCGCCGCGCGCCGATAGGGCCGATGCCAGTCCCAGGCCAGGAACGAGACGGCCGCGCCCCCTGCGGCGATGGACGCCAGAATCGCGGCGCCGATTCCCTTCCCCAGGCGCCTCACGGGCACCCCGCATCCAGGTAGGACTGAAGGAGAAGGGCCGCCGCCACCTGGTCCAGGCGTCCCTTGTTCCGACCCACGCGCTCTCCACGCTCCCTGAGCATGGAGGCGGCCTCCACGCTGGTGAGCCGCTCGTCCCAGAAGACCAGGTCCACGGAGGGCAACCTGCGGGCCAGGGCGGCGGCGAAGGCGGTCACCTTTTCCTCGAGCGCGCTGCTCCGGCCGTCCATGTGAAGGGGCCGGCCCAGAACCACGCGGACGGCCCCCTGGGCGACGACCTGAGCCGCCACGCCCGCCTGTCCCTCCCGAACCCCCTTCACGTGGAGGGTCGGAAGGGGCCTCGCCAGGGTTCGTGTTTCATCGGATACGGCCAGTCCGATCCGCCGCTCGCCCCAGTCCACCGCCAGGATCCGGCTCATTCTCCTTCTCCAGGATTCCTCACCGCCACGTGCAGCATCGCGATTCCCCCCGTCAGCGGGCTTTGGGACTCCACCGAGAACCCGGCCTCCTCCAGTCGTTCGCGGAAGGCATCGTGGGTGGGAAACAGGCCCACCGAAGCGGGAAGGTATCCGTAGGGACCCTCCACGCCGCTCACCCAACGCCCCACCCAGGGAAGCACCCGCACGAAGTAGAAGCGGAAGAGGGGGGCGAAAATGCGTCCCCTCGGTACGGAGAATTCCAGGATCACGAGCCGTCCACCGGGCCGCAGAACGCGCGCCAGTTCCTTTAGCCCCCGATCCAAATCCTGGAAGTTCCGGACGCCGAAGGCCACCATGGCGCCATCCACCGCCCCTGTCCTCAAGGGCAGATCCAGGGCATCCCCCTGCACCCGACGCAGGCGTCGGCCCCCTCGCTTCGCCCCGGCCTTCTGCAGCATGGGGAGGCTGAAGTCCACCCCCACCAGCTTCAAGTCCACCCGGCGCAGGAGGGCCAACGCAAGGTCTCCCGTCCCCGTGCACACATCCACAACGCAGCTCCCGGGCCTCGCCGCAAGGGATTTCACGGCCCTCCGGCGCCAGAGGCGGTCCACGTGGAGCGATAGAAGGTGGTTCAACCGGTCGTAGGTGGGGGCGATGGCGCCGAACATGCGCGCCACGTCGTTCCCCTCCCGCCGGACGGGATCGGGCGAAATCCTCGGCGCACCGTTCATGGGGGCGCCGCAGCCAGCGCGGCTTCGAGCTCCGCCGGAGAACACACGGCCGTCCCGACCTTGCCCACCACGACACCCGCCGCCAGGTTGGCCAGGCGTGCGGCCCCCTCCAGGGGAAGGCCCGCCGCAAGCCCGAGGGCCAGGGCCGCTACGACCGTGTCCCCCGCCCCGGTCACGTCGAAGACTTCCCGGACCCTCGCGGGGATCTGAACGAGGGGGCGGTTGCGCTCGGCGAGGGCCATCCCTTCGGGGCCCAGCGTGAACAGGATCGCTCCCCAGTCGGTCCTCCCGAGGAGGTCCGCGGCGGCCTTCGGGATCTCATCGACCGTAAAGGGACGCCCCAAGAGCTCCGCCGCCTCCTGGCGGTTGGGCGTCAGAACGGTGGCCCCCGGATAGGGAAAGTGGATGGGTTTCGGATCCACGAGGTACGGGACCCCCGCCCTCCGGGCCAGCTCCCCCAGGCTGTTCAGAAACGACGGGCAGAAGAGCCCCTTGGCGTAATCGGAGACCACAAGGGCCCCGCTGCGGGGAAGAAGATCCTCGAGCCGGGCCAGGAGGGCGCTTCTCAGTCCGTCGGAAACGGCCGTGCGGACCTCCCGGTCCACCCGGACCACCTGTTGGCGATGGGCGACAATGCGGGTCTTTACCGTGGTGCACCGTCCCGGGTCTCTCAGAAGGCCCGAGACCTCCACCCCATCCGACCGGAGGAGAGAGACCAGGTGGTCGCCGGATTCATCGTCCCCCACGACCCCGAAGACGGCGGCCCCGCCGCCCAGCGCTCTCACGTTCGAAGCCACGTTGGCGGCTCCTCCGGGCATGGCCCGTTCGTCCCGGACCTCCACCACGGGGATGGGCGCTTCGGGCGAGATGCGATGCACCTCACCGTACACGAACCGATCGAGGATCAGGTCCCCCAGAACGATGACTCGTTTGCCGCGCCAGTCCGGAATCGCCATCGGCGTTCAACGCTCCGTGCGGGGTCCATTGTAGCCGCCGGAAGAGGGCCCCGCTACACGCCCGCCCGCCACAGATACACCCAGTTGACCAGGAACGCCCCCAGGAGGGCGAACCACCACCACTTCTCCTCCCGGGCCCCCACCTCCACGTACAGGTTTCGCCCCGCGAGCCGGGCTGCAACCCCAGCCCCGATCCACAGGAGAACCACCGCCACGGCCGAAGCAAACAGGGGGTTGGTCCGAAACGCGTCGAGGGGGCGCAGACGCGCGAGAAGGAGGACGCTTCGCGTGGCCCCGCAGGTGGGGCACGGGTGCCCCGATACGGCGTGGAAGCCGCACTGGGGGTGAAACCGCTCGGGGAGCAGCGAGACCGCGAGGGCGCCGGCGGCGAAGAGGACCCCTCCAAGAGCCACGAACACCCACGCCGGGGGGACGTCGCCCCGGCGGGCCCGAGCAGGTCGAATCTTCATGGGCGCTTCCCCTCCGACCCGAGGGAGGCCTTCCCGAGGGCGGCTTCCACCTTGGCCCACCCCGCCGGGTCCAATTCGACACGCACGGGCCGCCCCGCGGGCCGTGCGAAGGTGGCTCCGGCATCCCTCCAGACCTGAACCCGCTCCTCGAAGACGTCCCCCCGCAGGACGACCGTGACCGCTCGTCCCTTCGGGGCGGGCGCGCCTTCCGCGGGATCCGACACCCGGATGCCTTTCAGGGCCGTCAAGGCGCCGGCCAGCGAGGGCGCGTCGCCGCCCGGGGGGGGCGGGGAGGGCTCGGCGAAGCGCCATCCCGCTCCGTCGTCCCGGACGATCCGAACGGTCGCGTCTCCGGACACCAGGACCTCATCGCACTCGAAGACGGAGCGCCGGAGGACCTCCAGGGACCGGAAGGTTTCCGGGGGCTGGTCCAGGGATTTCAGGGAGTTGAGGGAAACGGCCAGGACGCCTGAGCGTCCCGTGCACCGCGCCAGGACCCTCCGTTCGGCGGCTTCGCCCCCGGGCGCCGGGCCGCCGAGCTCCACAGCATACGCCTTCCCGCCGCCGTGAACCTCGATTCTGGTCCGAGGGGAATCGAATTCCCGGGCCGTCTCCTCCGGCGGCAGCTCGGGAAAGTCCATTACGGGGCAGAGGCACAGGTCGTCGAGGAGCGTCAGGATCGTTTCCGAGGCGCCCCAGTCGGAGTAGGGCTCCGTCACGGTCCAGCCTCCGGCGGGCTCCCGCCGAAAGGAGAGGGTCCGGCCGTCGCGGTGGCGGACCGTCACCCGTTCCACCTCGTGGGATCCCACGGGGAGGAGATCCCGGAGCCGGAAGGCCGAGGCGGGCCGCAGGAGCGTTTCCTCCATGCCGGACTCCAATACCCAGGACTTGCCCTCGGCGCGGACGTAAAGCCCCTCGCCCAGGGGCGCGGGGAGACCCACCTCCAGGACGCGGACCCCGCTCGCCGTCCGCAGCGTCCAGGTGGCCCTCGGCGGTTTGAGCCCCAGGTCCTCGGGCCTCGCGCCCTCGTCCACGGCACGCAGACCACGCGCGGCCAGCAGTCTCTCTACGAACCCGCTCACGGCGTAGCCGTCCGCCGGATCCTCCACGGGAGCGGTGAGTTTCCACCCCTCCGCCGGACCGTCCGAGCCGTCCGAATCTCCATCTGGGTCCGTGCGCACGAGGGACAGGGGCTGGTAGCCCGATCGGTCCACGCCCCGCACATCCTCCGCGCGAAGGCCGCCCAGGATCCGGCCCCTTCCCGCCTCCGATTCGGCGGTGGTGGGCCGGTCTCTTTCCCAAAGAAGGATGGCGGCCAGGATGGCGGCGGCCAGGATGGCGAGCACCCAGGTGGATCGCTTCACGGGCTCACCTTCGGCGCTGCAGGAAGACCCATCCGCCCAATCCCGCCACGCTGGCGGGGAGCGCCACCACGAAAAGGAGGAGCAGGACGTTGGCTTGAGAGGCCGTGAGGTCCAGGTGCGTCTCGACGGAGGACTTGGGCGGAATGGCGATGCGGCTCTCCTGCTCCAGCAGCCAATGGACGGCGTTCAGACAGAACAGCTGGTTTCCGAAGCCCGCGCCCATCAGGCCGTCGGTGGCCACATCCGAGTCTCCCGCGACCACGATCCTGGCTTTCCTGGAAGGCTCTTCGGAGGCCACCGCCAGGGCGAGCGGAAGGGGGCCCTGCGGATCGCCGGCTCCCTTGGCCAATTCCCCCTCCAGGCCCTCCAGGCGCGTCAGCCCCCAGCTGGAGGGGGAGGAACTGACCAGGCGGGTGACGACATAGCCCGCCTCCCGGGGGGAACCGACTTCCAGGGACCGTGCAAGGCCGAAGAGGACGAGGAACCGGTTCCTCGCCAGGTCCTGAACGGTCACGTGCTCCCCGAAGCGGGCGGCGAAGAAGGTTTGCGGCCCCATCTGGGGGACCGCGGCGGCGGGATCGAGGACCACATCGTTCGCCAGGACGACCCCCCACCGTTCCAGAACCCCCTCGAGGCCCGTGGGCGCGAATGACGGGGGTTTCCCTTCCAGGACGGGGTCCAGGAGGAACAGGGCCCTGCCTCCCTTTCGAAGATAGGCCTCCAGCGCCTCGGCCTCCTGAGGCAGAAAAGCCCCTTGGGGCCCGGCGACCACCAATGCGTCGGCGTCCTCCGGAACCTGGGCCTTCCCCAACGCGATCCACTCGCGGACGTGCGCCCCCTCCTTTTCGAGGCGGTCCCGGAGGATTCCGATGCCCTCCCCGCGCCCTCCCAGGCCTCTCTCTCCGTGGCCGGACGTGAAATAGACCACGGGCTGGTGAGGATTCTGCACCTCGAGGATGGCGTTCACGAAGGCCTGCTCCGCCTTGAAGGCCTTGATCCTCGCCGGTGCGCCTTCCTGGAGGCCCGAGAAGTCGTACTCGACCATCTGGTCCTTTTCCACGTGCCGTGACCGATCCCCGGCCTCGAAGACCACCACGTTGGCCACGTTGACCTTGTACTGCTGGGCCAGCGCCTGCACGCGGGCCCGGTCCCGATCGGGGTCGATGGTCTCCACCTGGATCCGGGGAGAGACCTCCCGAAAGGCCTCGAGAAGATCCGTGACGCGTCCGAAGAGTTCGTCGGCTGGAGACAGGAACACCACCACGCGGAGGGGAGTCTGGAGGTCGGCGAGGACCTTGCGGGCCTGGTCCGACAGGGAGAAGGAGCGCGAGGCGGTGAGATCCCACCTCCGGTAATGGCGCGCTGAAAGGTAGTTCACCATGAGAAGGAGCCCCGCGAGCACCGCGAGCACCACCCCCCAGTTGGTCTGCTTCAGAAGCCGGGCCCTCATGCGGTCACCTCCAACGCCGGGCCTGGAGGGCCTGGTAAGCCAGGGCCAGGAAGAAGGCCGCTCCGGACAGGCAGTAGAGGACGGGGCGCGAATCCACCATTCCCCGGGAGAAGCCCTGCATGGCGGCGTAGAGGTCCATGTACGAAAAGACCTCCTTCCAGAACGGATCGGTGATGATGTAGGAAATCAGGGAAAGAAGCAGCAGGAGAAGGAGGAGGGCGAAGGCCAGGATGGCGGCCACCACCTGGTTCTTCGAAACGAAGGTCGTGAAGATCCCGACGGAGAGAAACAAGAGACCCACCAGGACCGTCCCCAGGTATCCTCCCAGCACGGGCCCGGGATCCACCTCGGAATAGAGGGACACGGCCCAGACGTAGAGACCCGTCGGCAGCCAGGCGGCCACATAGAGGAAAAGCGCCCCGAGGAACTTCCCGAGAACCACCTCGAGGTCGGTCACGGGGGCCGTCAGGAGCGTTTCCACCGTTCCGCTCTTCAGCTCCTCGGCGCCCAGGCGCATGGTGATGACGGGCACGGTCACGATCAGGAAGATCCAGAAGAAGACGGTGCCGCCGAAGAGAAGGCTCATGGGAGACGTGGAGGAGGCCCCCGGCTGGCTCAGTACGGCCAAGATCGCGTAGAAGAAGAACCCGTTGAGAAGCAGAAAGGCGGTGATGACCACGTAGGCGAGCGGAGCGAGGAAATAGGAGCGGAGCTCCTTCTTGGCGATGGCCCATGCACCCTTCACGGCTCCACCTCCCCGGCGGCCTCGTCCGTCGTGATGGAGAGAAAGGCCTCCTCCAGCGAAATCTGCCGGGCCGCCAGCTCAAGGAGGGTCAGCCCGCGGAGAGAACACGCCCGCACGATGGCCTCCCGCACGTCGGAAGCGGGATCGGTCTCCAGCTCCAGCCGGGTTTCCCCTCCCGATTCCGCCACCGTCCGCACCCGAATCACTCCCGGGATCTCCGCCAGGCAGGCCTCGGCCTCGGCCCGGGGGGCCCGTACGGTGCACGTCAGATGGCCGCCGGACAGACCTTTCCGCAACCCCTCCACCGAGCCGTCGAAGAGGAGCCGCCCTCGATGGAGGATGAGGGCCCGGGAGCAGATGGCCTCGACCTCGGGGAGGATGTGGGTGGACAGGAGCACCGTGTGGTCGGCGCTGAGACCCTTGATGAGGGTGCGTGTCTGGGCGATCTGGGCGGGGTCGAGGCCCACGGTGGGTTCATCCAGGATGAGGACCGGTGGGTCGGCGAGGAGGGCGTCGGCGATCCCCACCCGCTGTCGGAAGCCCCTGGAGCAGGCGCCGATGATGCGGTCCCTCACTTCCAGGGCGTCGCATGCCTCCAGGACCTCCCCGATGCGCCGGGCCCGAAGGCGCCGGGGGACGCCTTTCAGCTCCGCCCGGAAGGCGAGGTATTCCCGCACCCTCAAGTCCTCATAAAGGGGGTTGTTTTCCGGGAGGTACCCGATTTGCCTCCGCACGGCCTTTCCGTCCTCCTGGGAGGAAAGACCGCCCACCACCACGTCTCCTTCGGTGGGAGGCAGAAAGCCGGTGATCATCCGGAGGGTCGTCGTCTTTCCGGCCCCGTTGGGCCCGAGAAAGCCGACGATGTCCCCCTTTTCGATGCGGAAGTGGAGATGGCTCACCGCCTCCGTTTGCCCGAACCTGCGCGTCAGGTCCCGAACTTCGATCATGGGGTCTTCAACGCTCCCCGCCATCGCCGGGGACGAGCAGCTGGGCGGCCCGTCCGGCCTCCAGGCGCTTTCCCAGGGCCTCGGCTTTCGTCCTCAGGGCCTCGAGTGATTTCGCCGGTGGGACCCCGCCCAGGGCCTTGTGGGCATTGAGAAGAAGCAGGAGGTCGGCGGATTCCACCGCGGTTTGCGCGAGCCGCTCCAGGGAGGCTCGATCCCGGGCGGCCTCGAAGTACAGGAGGGCATCGTGCAGGAAACCGGCCTCCTCGTGGCGGCGCCCCCAATCCGACAGCGCCGGGGCGGGCGTGGAGGACAAAAAGAGGATCTTCTGCTTTTCGGCGACGGTGAGCGGGATCTTTTGAGCCATGCGCGGCGCATCCTCCCTGCAGGAGACTGAGGATAGCATAGGAAAGACGGCCCTTGGGCGAAGGCGCCCCTCCTTTGAAGGGCCCGGGATGGGCCCTCGAGGCTCCGGGCCTCCAGGGCGAACGGGCGAACTCCCTGGAACGGGGGGTCCGACCCGGCCCTTTGGCCGGCTCCCGGGTCCAGAGTTCCCGATTCCCTTGCGGTCCCCTAGGTCGCGGTCACCGGGCGCGCGTTCCTCCGGCCCGAGAGATGACGTGCCCCGGGTGCCTCCTCGGGTTCAGATGGGACACCTGCCGAGTCGAAAGGAAAGGGGGGCCTGAATGGCCCCCCTTCGCGCACCCGAGGTCTTGGGTCAGCCTTTGACCTCGATCTTCTTCGGCAGCGACTCCTCGGCCTTCGGGACGACGACTTCGAGGATTCCGTCCCGCTGGGTGGCACTGATTTTCGCGGCGTCCACCCGGGTGGGAAGGGTGAAGGAGCGGAGGAACTTTCCGTAGGCCCTCTCGATCCGGTGGTAATGCTCCTTCTTGGTTTCGCTCTCGAAGCGCCGCTCCCCGCGGATGGTCAGGAGGTTGTTTTCCAGCTGAATCTCGATGTCCTCCTTTTTTACGCCCGGAAGGTCCACTTCGATCACGAAGCGCTTGTCCTCTTCCCGCAGATCCACGGCGGGCGCCCAGGCGCCGTACTCCACTTCGCCCGAAGCTCCCCGACTGAAGCCCTCGTCGAAGAGGCGATTGAGCTGCTCGTGCATGGTCATCAGTTCCCGATAGGGGTTCCAACGCATCAGGGTCATTGCGATACCTCCTTTCTTGAATCCGGGCCCCCAAACCGGCGAGGGCCGATGGCTACGGAGAAAATATAATATCGCACTGCATACTTGTCAAGTAATCTGATGTTATCGCGCTCACTATTGAGCCGGACGCACCCCAAAGCCTTGCAATTCGCTGAATATTCAATAGTTCCGCGAAGCGCAATCAGGAGGGCAGGCCGAGCTTCTTGCGAAGGCGATGGATCAGCAGGAGTGCTTCCAGGGGGGAAAGGGTGCCCTCGTCCACGGCGCGCAACTCCGCGAGGACGCGGGCCTCCTCGGCACCACCCTCACCGGGGAAGAGGTTGGGCTGGCGCGGGCGGCCGGGCGGGGCCGATTCCAGGGAAAGACCCGCACGGCGGGCCTCCAGACGGGAGAGAATGGCCCGGGCCCGCTCCACGACCCTGGCTGGAACCCCGGCCAGCTCGGCCACGTGGATTCCGTAGGATCGGTCCGCGGCGCCCTCTTCAACGGTCCTCAAGAAAACGACCCGCCCTTCATGCTCCCGGACCCCCATGGTGAGGTTCCGTACGCCGGGAAGGGTCTTCCCCAGTTCGGTGAGTTCGTGGTAGTGGGTCGCGAAGAGGGTTCGGCACCCCACGCCCCCTTCCCCGCCCCGCAGGGCTTCCACGACGGCCCAGGCGATGGCCAGCCCGTCGTAGGTGCTGGTTCCGCGGCCCACCTCATCGAGGATCACCAGGGATCGGGCGGTGGCATTTCGAAGGATGGCGGCCGTTTCGGTCATTTCCATCATGAAGGTGGACAGGCCCCGCAGGAGGCTGTCCCCGGCTCCCACCCTGCAGAAGAGACGGTCCGCCAACCCCGTCACGGCCATCCTCGCGGGCACGAAGGATCCCGTCTGGGCCATGATCGCGATGAGGGCGGCCTGCCGCAGGTAGGTGGACTTTCCCCCCATGTTGGGTCCGGTCAGGAGAACGATCTGGTCCTCACTTGTATCGAGACGGACCGGGTTGGGAATGAAGGGCTGGTGCCGGGAATCGAGTTCCAGGACGGGATGACGGCTCTCCTCCAGAAGAAGGACCGGATCGTCCACCACCTCGGGACGGGTGTAGGCGCGCGCCCTCGCCAGGTGCGCGAAGCCTTGAAGAACGTCCTCCCTCGCCAGGGCGCCCGCGGCCTCCCGGAAGACCGGAAGGACGGCAGCCAGCTCGGCCTGAAGGTCCGTCCAGAGCTTCGATTCGAGGGCTTCTCGGTCCGCCCGCGCGCTCAGGATTCTCGCTTCCAGGTCCCTCAGCTCGGAGGTCACGAAACGCTCCCCGTTGACCAGGGTCTGGCGCCGCTCGAAATCCGGGGGCACCCGCCCCAAGTTGGCTCGGCTGACCTCCAGAAAGTAGCCGAAGATCTTGTTGTAGCGGACCTTCAGGCTGGCGATCCCCGTGCGATCCCGCTCCCGGCGCTCCACCTCCAGGATGGCGGCATGGGCGTTTTCGGCCAGATCGCGCAAGGCGTCCAGCTCGGCGTTCCACCCCCGCGCGAAAATGCCTCCCTCCCGGGCGTGGGGAGGCGGGCATTCTTCGAGGACCTGGGCGAGCCGAGCCGCCCATCCGGTTAACTCCTCGCGGCTCAGGGCCCCGGGGACGCCTCCGGCCGCCGCAAGGCATTCCCTTACGCCCGGAAGCCTCTGAAGCGCCTCGCGCAGCATGGCCGCGTCCCTCGGGGTGGCGATCCCCGCGCCCAGCCTCGCCGTGACACGCGCCAGGTCCGGAAAGCCGCGGAGCCGCTCCCGGACGGTTCGCAGGTTCTGCGGGTTGGAAAGCCAACAGGCAACGGTGCCCTGCCTGTGCAGGATCTCCTCCCTCTGGGCGGACGGGGCCAGAAGCCAGTCCCGGAGAAGGCGCGAACCCATGGGGGTGAGGGTGGCATCCATGGCTTCGAGCAGGGTGCCCTTCCGCCCCCCCGTTTCGACCGACGCCACGAGTTCCAGGTTGCGCCGGGTGGCCTCGTCCAAGACGAGCGAAGTGCCCGGAACTTCCGTCCTCGGAGGCTTGAGCACCTTGGCTCCGCGGTCTTGCAGGTAGTCCAGGACCGCGTGCAGCGCGCCCAGGGCTTCCCTCTCCGGAGGCAGGCCCGGCAATCCCGCGGGAAGACCGAACCGGCGACACAGGGCTTCCCGCGGGTCCCGGGGGTGAAACACCGCCGCCGGAAGGGGCGTGACGGTGGCGCCGGGCACCTCGGGCGCCGGGAAACCCTCCGGATGGAGGATCTCCGCCGGGCCCACGGCCCGCAAGCGGTCCTGCGCTTCGGATGCGGTCGAGAGCCACACCACCAGGTCCCCCGACGAGAGGTCCGCCCACGCCATCCCGGCGGATTCCGCCCCTGGACACCAGGCGGCCAAAAGGACCGGCTGGGACGCCTCCACGACGCCTTCTTCCAGAGCCGTACCCGGGGTCACCACCCGGGTCACCTCCCGCCGCACCAGCCCCTTGGCGGTGGCCGGATCCTCCACCTGATCGCACAGGACCACCCGGAACCCCGCCCGAATCAACCGCCCGAGGTAGGCCTCCAGGGCGTGGTATGGAATGCCGGCCATGGGCATCGGCTCGACCTTGTTCTTCTCGCGGGTCGTGAGGGCGATCTCGAGGACCTCCGCGGCGATCCGGGCGTCCTCCCCGAACATCTCGTAAAAGTCGCCCATGCGGAAGAGGACGATCTTGCCGGGATGCTGGTCCTTTACCCGCCGCCACTGGCGCATGGCGGGCGTGAGTTTCTCGTCCACCGGTTCCCTCGCGGAGTGGCCCCTGTCGGGGGCTCTGCGGATTGTATCCCGGCGGGGCGACCTGCGCCAATGTTAGGAGGAAAATAAGAGGCTCCTCCCGCTGTTGACGGAGGGGAGGAGTGTGGGTAAAGTAGCCCCCGTTATTTCGTTTCCCCTAAATGGAAGGAGGGTCCGAGGCCATGGATGCGAAGGGCGTGATGGAGCTGATCCGAGAGAAGGGGATCCGGATGGTGGACCTCAGGTTCATGGACCTTCCGGGCCTGTGGCAGCATTTCACGGTGCCGGCCACGGTGTTTTCAGAGGACTCGTTCACCGAGGGCGTGGGCTTCGACGGCTCGTCCATCCGCGGCTGGCGCTCGATCCACGAGAGCGACATGATCGTCGTGCCCGACCCCTCCAGCGCCTTCGTGGATCCCTTCTTCGTCCAGCCCACGCTCACCCTCATCTGCGACGTCCTCGACCCCGTGACGCGGGAGAGGTACACCCGGGATCCGAGAAACATCGCCCACCGAGCCCAGAACTACCTGGTATCCACCGGCATCGCGGACACGGCCTTCTTCGGTTGCGAGGCCGAGTTCTTCGTGTTCGACGATATCCGCTTCGACCAGAACGCCTCCTCCGGCTACTACTTCCTCGATTCTTCCGAGGGGCGGTGGAACACGGGCCGGGACGAGAGGCCCAACCTGGGGTACAAGCCCCGCTACAAGGAGGGCTATTTCCCGGTCCCCCCCACCGATTCCCTTCACGACCTTCGGGCGGAGATGGTGCGCCTCATGGAGGAGGTGGGCCTCACGGTGGAGGCCCACCACCACGAGGTCGCCACGGCGGGACAGTCGGAGATCGACATCCGGTTCGACACCCTGGTCCAGACGGCGGACAACCTCATGAAGTTCAAGTACGTCGTGAAGAACGCCGCCCTTCGCCACGGCAAGACGGCCACCTTCATGCCCAAGCCCCTTTTCGGCGACAACGGGTCGGGAATGCACACGCACCAAAGCCTCTGGAAGGAGTCCAAACCCCTTTTCCCCGGGAACGGGTACGCGGGTCTCTCCCAGATGGCCCTCCATTATATCGGGGGGCTCCTCAAGCACGCCCGGTCGCTGGCGGCCATCATCGCCCCCACCACCAATTCGTACAAGCGGCTGGTGCCCGGCTTTGAGGCCCCCGTGAACCTGGCTTACTCCCGCCGGAATCGCTCCGCCAGCATCCGCATCCCCCTGTACACCGAAAGCCCCAAGGCCAAGCGCATCGAATTCAGGCCCCCTGACCCTTCCTGCAATCCCTACCTGGCCCTCGCCGCCCAGCTCATGGCGGGACTCGACGGCGTCCTGAACCGGATCGATCCGGGCCCCCCCCTCGACAAGGACCTGTACGGCCTGCCGCCGGAGGAGCTCAAGGAGATCCCCACCATGCCGGGCTCCCTCTCCGAGGCCCTGGATTGCCTCGAGAAGGACCACGCCTTTCTCCTCAAGGGGGACGTCTTCACGGAGGACTTCCTCCGCACCTGGATCGAGTACAAGCGACATCGCGAGGTGGAGGAAATCGCCCTACGCCCCCACCCGTACGAGTTCGCCCTGTACTACGACATTTAGGCACCGGCCCGCGGACATCGAGACGGCGTGGTGGAAATCTCCAAACTTTTCCACAGGTCCCCGTCCAAGGCCATAAATGTAAGTAATTGATTTAGAAGGACTTGTTCACCTTGACAGAGTCCCGTCGGGGACTTATATTCTTCGGGCACGATTGAGGTGACTGGATGCCCAAGACCATCTCCTACGTTCGCCGGATCCTCCCCTTCGAGTCCAAGCGAGTCCCTACCCCCCCGCACGGCCAGAGCACGTCGAATTCTTCCACCACCGCCAAGCAGCCGTCTTCCCTTCCAGGCTCCGGGACGATTCCCGAGGCCCCTGCCATTCCGGCTTCGCGGATTTCGGCGCCCCGGTGACGCGCACCGGCGGGGGGAAACCCCCGCCGGTTCCGTTTTCGCGGGATCGGACCGAGCCGGCCGCTCCCCAGGAGGGGCCGGTTCGTCTCTTGCTTCCCGGATCAGCCCTTCTTCCTCGGAATGGGGAGGCCAAGGCGGGCCATGACCTGCTTGATGTCCCCCCAGACGTCTCCCTTCGCCGCCGGGTTGCGCAGAAGGTAGGATGGGTGGTAGGTGGGCATGAGGGGGATGCCCTTGAAATTCCGCCACGTCCCTCGAATGCGCGTGATCGCCATTTTCTCGCCGAGGAGTCCCTGGGCGGCGGTGGCGCCCAGCGTCACGATCACCTCCGGACGGATGCAGGCGATCTGGGCCTCCAGAAAGGGCATGCACGCGGCCATTTCATCGGGCAGGGGAACGCGGTTATCCGGGGGGCGACATTTGACCACGTTGGCGATGTACACGTCCTCGCGCTTCAGGCCCATTCCCCGGGTGATGATCTCGGTCAGGAGCTGACCCGCGCGCCCGACGAAGGGGATCCCCTGTTCGTCCTCGTCGGCCCCCGGACCCTCTCCGACGAAAAGCAGGCGCGCCCTGGGGTTTCCCGCCCCGAACACGATCCGCGTCCTCTTCTCGCAGAGGCGGCAGAGGCGGCAGTCCCCCATGCCGATTCGCAGTTTCTCGAGAGGTTCCGTCGGAGGTCCTTCCGACACGAGCGGCGCGGGTCCGGGGCGGGTGAGGGCGTATCCCAGGCCCTCGCCCGCCAGGTACGCCGCCCGGAGGCGGAGCTGACCCCGAAGATCCTTATCGTCCACGGCGGCTCTCTACGATGGCGTCGAGAAGGGCCCGTGCGCACTCGGGCTTGGAAGCCTCCCGGATTCGCTCCTCGTGCCCATCGGGCCAGAGCAGGATCAGGGCGTTCCGGTCGGCGTCAAAGCCCGTATCCGGCCGGGACACGTCGTTGGCCGCCACCAGATCCAACCCCTTCTCCTTGAGCTTCTTGATGGCGTTCTCCCTCACGTTCTCCGTTTCGGCCGCGAACCCGCACACGAACTGGCCCGGCCGCCGGATCTTGCGGAGGCCCCCGAGGATGTCCGCGGTCTTGACGAGCCGCACGGTCCAGCCCTGGGGCCCCTTCTTCCGTTTCTGCGCCAGGACTACGGCCGCACGGTAGTCGGCCACGGCCGCGGCCATCACGAGGAGGTCGCACTCCGGGAACCGGCTCCGCACCGCCTCCCCCATCTCCTCGGCCGTGGTGACGTAGTGCACGCGCGCCCCGGGCGGCGGGTCCAGAGACACGGGCCCCGAGACCAGGTCCACCGAGGCTCCCCGCTGGAGGGCTTCGCGCGCCACGGCGTAGCCCATCTTTCCCGAGGAGCGGTTGGACAGGTACCGCACGGGATCCAGTCCCTCCCGGGTGGGGCCGGCGGTCACGAGAACGCGAAGTCCGGCCATATCCCCCCTCCGCTCCAGGAGGGAAACCGCCTCCTGGGCGATGGCCGCGGGTTCAGGCAGGCGCCCTTCGTCCACATCGCCGCACGCCAGACTCCCCTTCCCCGGCTGGAGAACGGCGTGGCCGCGCTGTTCCAGGATCCGCAGGTTCTCCTGCACGGCGGGGTGCCTCCACATGGCTCCGTTCATGGCCGGGGCCAGAAGGACGGGCGCTCCGCGGTTGGCGAGGTAGTGGGTCGTGAGGAAATCGTCGGCGATGCCCCGGGCGAATTTGCCCAGGACATTGGCGGTGGCCGGAGCCACCACCAGAAGTTCTTCCCACCTGGCCAGCTCGACGTGGGCGATGGAAGGTTCCCCCGCCCCCTCGAAGAGGTCGGTGATGACCGGGCGCCCGGAAAGGGCCTGGAAGGTCACCGGCGCCACCATGCGCGCCGCATGGGACGTCAGAACGACCTGGACCTCGCAGTTTCGATCCATGAGCCGGCGCACCAGGTCACAGGCCTTGTAGATGCTGATCCCGGCCGAGACGCCCAGGGTCACGCGGCGTTTCGGCTGCGGGGCATGGGAATTCGTGACTCCCGCCATGGTCCGACTCCTTCCGCGGCCCCGCCGGGCCGCTTCCTCATTCGCCCGGCCGCAGCCGGACGCCCAGTTCGTCCAGTTGAGCGGCCTCCACGGTTCCCGGAGAGCCCGTCATCAGGCACAGGCCCGAGGTGGTCTTGGGAAAGGCGATCACGTCCCGGATGGACTCGCAGCCCAGGAGGATCATGGCCAGGCGATCCAGACCGAAGGCAATTCCGCCATGGGGCGGGGTCCCGAAGCGGAATGCGTCCAGGAGGAACCCGAATTTCTCCTGGGCCTGCTCCTCTGAAAACCCCAGGACCTTGAAGACCCTTCTCTGCACGTCCCCTCGGTGGATTCGGATGGATCCTCCCCCGATTTCGTTCCCGTCGAGGACGAGGTCGTAGGCGAGGGCCTCGGCCGCGCCGGGGTCGGTCTCCAGAATCCCCCAATCCTCGGGCCGGGGCATGGTGAAGGGATGGTGGCGGGCGGCCCAGCGACCCTCTTCCGCGCTCCATTCGAACATGGGAAACCGGTGGACCCAGAGGAGATCATGGCGGTCCGGCTCGAGGAGGCCGAGGGCCTTGGCGAAGTGGAGGCGGAGGGCCGAAAGGCAGGCGCAGGCCGTATCGTACCCGTCCGCGACGAAAAGTCCCAGGTCGCCGTCTCCGGCGCCCACCGCCTCCAGGAGGGCGCCGGCCGGGCCGTCGCCCAGGTGTTTCAGCGCGGGTCCGGCGATCTGCCCGCCCTTGCGCCAGAGGGTCACCACGCCCTTCCCTCCGTGAGGCTTCACGAGGCCGTTCAGGTCCTCCTGCTGCTTGCGGCTCGGTCCGGCCTGCCCCGGCACGGAGATCCCCCGGACCACCCCCCCGGCATCCAGCACCGACCGGAAAACGCCGAAGGAGGTCTGCCCGGCGATCCCGGAGACGGTCTTGAGCTCCATGCCGAAGCGCGTGTCGGGCTTGTCGCAACCGTACCGCTCCATGGCCTCTCGGTAGGAAAGACGCGGGACCGATGCGGGCGCGGGCCACCCGACCTCCTCGAAGAGGTCCAGGATGAGCCCCTCGGCCACGGCCATGACCCTTTCCTGAGTGGCGAAGGACATCTCGATGTCGATCTGGGTGAACTCGAGCTGGCGGTCGGCCCTCAGGTCCTCGTCGCGGAAGCAGCGGGCCACCTGAAAGTACCGGTCGAAGCCGGAGACCATGCACAGCTGCTTGAACAGCTGGGGGGACTGGGGCAGGGCATAGAAGGACCCACGCCTCAGGCGCGAGGGCACGAGGAAGTCCCGGGCGCCCTCGGGGGTGGACTTGGTCAGGAAGGGCGTCTCGATCTCGATGAACCCACGGTCCGACAAGAACTCCCGGGTCCGCCTTGTGAGGCGGTGGCGGGCCACCAGCCGGGCGTTCTGGAAGGGCCGTCTCAGGTCCAGGTACCGGTACTGCAGGCGCATCTCCTCGCTCACGAGGGCTTCGTCCTCCACGGCGAAGGGCGGCGTCTCGGCTTCGGCGAGAACTTCCAGGAACGTGGCCGCCACCTCCACGGCCCCCGTTTGCATGTGGGGATTCACGTCACGCTCGCCCCGGAGGCGGACGGTCCCCCGCACCAGGATCACGAATTCGGGCCTCAGCTCGTGGGCGCCCGCGAAGGCCGCCGCGTCCAGGTCTTCCGAGAAGACGATCTGGACGATCCCCTCCCGGTCTCGAAGGTCCACGAAGACGAGGCTTCCCAGATCCCTCCGCCGGCGGACCCATCCCATGAGGCAGACGCTCTGGCCCACGTGGCTCTTCCGGATCTCACCCGCGTAGTGCGTGCGTTCGGGCAGGTTCATGGCCGCTCCTTCAGGATTCGCTCCGCCAGGGCCTCCGCCGCCAGCGCCTGCTGCTCCCCGGTCTCGAGGTCCTTGAGCGTATAGACCCCGCTCTGGCGCTCCTCCTCCCCCACGAGGACCACCCAGCGCACGTTCATGCGGTCGGCCCGTTTGAGGGCGGACTTGAAGGAACGCGCCGAGTGCTCCATCACGGCAACGGCGCCGGCGGCCCTCAGGTGCCGCGCCAGATCCAGCGCGGCCCCGTAGGTTCCCGGACCCGACCAGGCCACGTAAGTCCAAGGCTCGCGCCGCGCCGCCGGCTTCGGGAGCGCGAGCAGGAGCCGCTCCATGCCCAACGCCCATCCGAATCCCGGCAGGGCCGGCCCACCGAGCTGTTCCAGAAGGCCGTCATACCTCCCGCCGCCCAGCAGCGCGTCCTGGGCCCCGAGAGCGCTCGAAGAGACCTCGAAAACGGTGCGCGTGTAATAGTCCAGCCCGCGGACGAGGCGGTCTCTTTCGGCGAAACCGACGCCGAGGCGCCCCAGGGCCTCCCGAAGGCCGGCATGGTGCGCCGAGCAGGCCTCGCAGAGCAGGTCGCGAAACCGAGGCGCCCCGTCGAGGATGGGCTGGCAGGAGGGGACCTTGCAGTCCAGCACGCGGAGGGGGTTGGTTTCGAGCCGCCGGCGGCAGTCCCCGCACAGGCCTGCGGCGCTCTCCGACAGACGGGACCGGAGGGCCTCCACGAAGACGGGTCTGCAGACCGGACAGCCGACCGAGTTCACCTGGACGCGAACACCCAGGACACCCACAACCTCCAGAAATTCCACGACCATGGCGATGGCTTCGGCGTCCGCTCCGGGGGCGGAGTCGCCCAAGACCTCCACGCCGATCTGGTGGAACTGCCGGTATCGCCCCTTTTGGGGGCGCTCGTATCGGAACTGGGGCCCGATGTAATAGAGCCTGGCGTGCAGGGGCGATTCGTGGAGGCGGTGCTCCACCATGGCCCGAGCCACGCCCGCCGTGTTTTCCGGGCGCAAGGTCAGGCTTCGGCCCTTCCGGTCGGGAAAGGTGAACATCTCCTTGGTGACGATGTCCGTTTCGTCCCCGATGCCCCGGATGAACAGTTCGGTGGGTTCCAAGACGGGGGTCCGGATCTCCGTGTATCCGTACCGGGAGAAGACCCGACGCGCCGCCTCCTCCACCGCCTGCCAGGCGGCGATCTCGGGAAAGACCAGGTCCTGCGTGCCTTTGACGGCCGTGATCATGCATCCTCCGGAGGGCGATTCTACCACGCGGCCGCCACGCAGGCGCCGGAAAAGGGGAGGCGCAAAGCAGACCCCCGGACGGCGCCCGGACGGCGAACCTGCCGCGATCGGCCCCCTCCAAAACGGCCTCCCGCTCCCCGGCGGGGGGCCACCCGGCCACTCCCCACGAAGGCAGGGGGGCAAGCCGGCGCGACCCCCAACGGGGGGCGCGATCTCCCCCCCCCCCGCGCGCGGCCCATCGCCCCCAGACCGGCCATCCACCCGCCAGGGAATCGATTTCTCTTTTGGGGGAGGATCCTGCCTCCCGAGACGGGCCCCAGCCCGGCCTGTGGGGACGGAATGCCTCACCCGCGCTCGCGGAGGGCCCTCGACTGCTCCCGGTCCAGGTCTTTTTCCCGCAGGGCGTCACGCTTGTCGTAGGCCTTCTTTCCCCGCCCGAGGCCCAGCTCCACCTTGACCTTCCCTCTCTTGAAGTATACCCGCAGGGGAATCAGGGTCAGGCCCCTCTGGTCCACCCACCCGCGCATCTTCAGGATCTCTTTCTTGTGGAGCAGGAGCTTCCTTTTCCGCAGCGGATCCACGGGGGTGAGCGACTGGTGGGTGTGATGGGCGTACGGGGCGATGTGGCACTGGTGAAGCCAGGCTTCTCCCCCCTCCACCGAGGCGTAGGCATCCTTGAGCTGGATCCGCCCGGCCCGCACGGACTTCACTTCGGGTCCGAGAAGGGCGATCCCCGCCTCGAAACGCTCCAGGATCTCGTAGAGAAAGAAGGCCTGCCGGTTGCGGGCGGCCTCCTTGAGCCCCTCGCCAGGCTCCTTCATGGCTTGCGGGGAGTGCGCGAGGGCGGGATGTGGCGCATGACCGCGTCCTTGAAGGAGGCGGGCACCCCCACCGAGGGCAGCGAATCCAGGGTGTCCAGGAGGCGACTCATGGATTCGTACTCCGTCTGGCAGGTGGGGCAGGAGGAGAGATGGTCCCGGATCTCCGCCGACTCCTCGGGCGTGAAGTCGTTCTCGATGAACCGGGGAAGGAGCGCGAGGATCTTGTTGCAGCGGCGGTTTTCGCGTGGGTCCGTCATGGCGCCTTCCTCATTCCTCAGCGGAAGTCCTGGAGCCGTTCCATCAGGATCTGCCTCGCGCGAAAGATCCTGTTCTTCACCGTGCCGATGGGCATCCCCGTGATCTTGGCCATCTCCTCGTAGGACCGGAAACTGAAGTGCCTCAGGAGGATGAGCTCCCGGTAGGAGGGCGGGAGGTCCTCGAGCGCCTTCTGGACCTGCACCAGCAGCATCTTGTTTTTGTACGCATCGTGCGGACTCAAGGTTGCGCTCTCCAGGTGGAGGTCGGGAAGGTCCGGGTTGTCCTGCCTCTCCTGGATGGAGGTGGTGCTCATCTTCTGCCGGCGGAGGTGATCGATCGTGTGGTTGCTCGCGATCTTGTAGAGCCAGGTGGAGAACTTGTACTGCCCGTCGTACCTTCGGAGGCTCTCGAAGGCCTTGATGAAGACCTCCTGGGAGAGTTCCAGCGCTTCCTCGTAGTTGTGGACCATGTGGAAGATGTACGTGACGAGGCCCTTCTGATACCGCTCCACGAGACCGCCGAAGGCCTCCGTGTCCCCGTCCAGGACCGTTCGGATGACTTCGCCGTCGGTGAGGACCCGCTGTGGCATCGTCTCCATCCCCCGCCGCCCATTCTGGAGTGCGGCTCCCCTCCGGTCAAGGACCGCCCGTGCTACACTCCCCTCTTCGGGCAGCGAAAGGAGCCGCCGTGAAGTCCCACCGGGAAACGCTCACCCTGGAAACCCCGGGCCGGAGGGCCTTCATCAACCTCACGGACCGGATCCGGGAGATCCTGCGGATCAGTGGGATCCGCGAGGGCCTCTGCCTCGTGAATGCCATGCACATCACGGCCAGCGTCTTCATCAACGACGACGAGCCCGGTCTCCACCAGGACTACGAGCGATGGCTCGAAGAGCTGGCGCCCCACGCCCCCGTTTCGAGGTATCTCCACAACCGGACGGGCGAGGACAACGCCGACGCCCACCTCAAGCGCCAAGTGATGGGGCGCGAGGTGGTGGTGGCCGTGACGGGCGGGGAACTCGACCTCGGCCCGTGGGAGCAGATTTTTTACGGCGAGTTCGACGGCCGGCGCCCCAAGAGGGTCCTGATCAAGATCATCGGGGAGTGAGGGCGGTGAAACGAGAGACCAGAGTCCCGAGGCGTGGACGGGGGAGGAAGCTCTCCCGCTTCAACCTCTCGCGAAGGGGCGAGATCGTCCTGGCGGGGGTGGGCCTCCTGATCCTCGCGGCGCTGGGGTGGTTCCTCTGGACGGCCCTGGCGCCTTCGCTGGTGGGAGAGAGCGCCGCGGACGCGGCCCGGAGGGAGAAAGAGGCGGCCCGCCAGGCGGCGGTCTGGGCCGAGGTGGAGGCCTCGCACCTCATCCTGAAGGCCGACCCGGAGCGTCAGGACCTTCACGTGGTGCCGGGAGTGTGGGAGTCCCTTCTTCCCACGGTGCGAGAATCCTACGTGGCCGCCGCGGCAGCCCACTACGGGTGGACCCGGTGCTTCGTGCTGGATACCGCCACGGGGCGCACCCTGGGGTGGTACCAATCGGGCCGGGGCTTCCACGTCCCGCGCCGCTCCGAAGCTTCGGAAGCGCGGTAGCCGGCCGCCCCGGATCGGCCGGGGGCTTCAGATCCCTTGGGTACCGGCGGCCGGTGGGATGAGCCCGAGCGCGGCGAGCCGACTCAGCGCCCCGCTACGAAGAAGGCGCGGCCCAGCCTCCTCGCTTCGTCAAGATAGCCCTTCCGGCGCGCGTCCGACGCCTCCGTGACCCCGTGGAAGATCTCGAGCCGGACCGTCTGGACGCCGCACATGCGGAGCGTCCAGTCCACGAGGACCTTCCGCATGGGTCGGTGGAACCCGAAGGTCCGATAAAGAAGCGCCGAGGCGCCCGCCGTGCAGAGAACGAGAGCCCTCTCCTGGTGGAGAAGCCCCTTCACCCGGCCTCCGGGAAGAAACCGGAAGGCGAAGCCTTCGAAGAACACGCGGTCCACGAACCCCTTCACCATGGCGGGCGGGCCGAACCAGTACACCGGAAAGACGAAGGCCAGTCCGGCGGCCGCGGAGACTCGCGCCTGAAGGGCCGCGACATCGGGCGCAAACCGCCCGGTGGCGACCGCCTCCAGATCCTCCGGCCGCATCTCGGGGCGGAAGCCTTCGCCATGCAGGTCCAGGAGGTCCACTTCGTGGCCCTCGCCCTCCAGGGATCCCTTCAGCGCGGCGGCCACGGCGGCGTTGAAGGAATCCGCGCGGGGATGGGAGAGAACGAGGAGAATCCTCACGGGTCCCCCCTCATGGCCGGAGGAACCTCTCCGACGCCCACGCCGCGAGCACTTCGCCCAGATAGGCCGTGTGGTAGTCCCTTTCGGGATAGTTTCCCTGGATGGAGGGGTCCCGGAAACGGGCCGGATCCACCTGGAGCGCGGACATGATCCGACACTCGAGGGAAAGGACGGATCCGGCGATCCGCGGCACGAGGACCTCCGAGGAGGGCTCGGGGACCAGGCCCGCCGCCTTCCACTTGTCGAGGTCCCGGCCCGAGCGCGTGCCGCACAGGTCCAGGGCGGGCCGGCGCGAGGCGGGCAGGACGTTCAGGGTGAAGGCCTGCCCCGCCTCGAGGAGGCCGAAGGTGTGGCGCGTGGGGCGGACGTAGACGGTGACGGTGGGCCGGTTCCAGATGGTTCCGAACCCGCCCCAGGACACGGTCATGGGGTTGGGCCGCTCCGTCCCCGCCACGAGCAGGGCCCACTCCTTGTCCAGAAGATGGAAGGGCCGAAGGACGACCTCCGCGGGATCCACGCGGGTCATGGCCTTGGCCCCTTCCCCGCGCCCTCATCGAGGAACCGGACGAGGTCCTCGGCGGCCCGCTTCAGGCAGAGCCTCGCGGCGGCTTCGGGGGTCTCCACGAGACCCCACCGCCCGCGAACCTGGCTTCGAACGGCGTAGAGCCGGCGGCCCTCCCCGTCTCTCAGGACGAGCAGGAGGTCGGCGTCCGCGTAGCGCCGGTTCCCTTCTCCCCGGGGGTCCATCCCCGTGCGTGTCCCGGCTCCCATGGGGGAACCCGCCCCCGGCTGGACCCTTCCAGGGTCCGCCGACGCGGAGACCTCGGGACTCGAGGTTCGTCCCGAAAAGAGAAGTTCGATCCGCCCGCCGAGGGGGTCCTCCCCCAGCGGAAGATGCTCGGAGAGGGTGACCCGTGCCAGGTCCTCGAGAAGAGGGGTCAATTCGGCCGGATCGCAACGCACTTCCAGACGAAAGGCGGGCACCCGGAGCAGGGCGGAGGCGTCGGCCTCGGGCTCCCGAACCACCGAGGCGCAACCGGCGAAGGTCAGGAGCCCGGCCAGAAGGAGCGGGGCGCTGGGATGTCGAACGGTCATGGCGTCGCCTCCACGGGAACGCGGCGGGTCTTGCGGGCGATGGCCTCCCGAATCGCCGGAAGGGCCGCACGGGCGGCCGCCTCCCCCGCTTCGATCAGGCGCTTTTTCTGGCTGAAGTCGTCGAAGGCCACCCCCTTCACGTCGGGCTGGATGACCACGTCGGCCTCCGCCGCCCTCAGCCTTCCAATTTCCTGGTACATGATCATGGCCGAGTGAAAGGCCACCTCCACCGGATTCCGCGGCGCGCCCGACGGAAGGCCCGCCGGGATGGCCACGGCGATGACGACCTCGGCGCCCTTCTGGCGGGCGACGTCGGCCGGAACCGGGTCCAGGACGCCCCCGTCCACGTACGTCGCTCCCCCGAACTGCACCGGCACGAAGACCCCGGGGATGGCGCAGGAGGCGTGGACCGCCTGGGCCACGGAACCGCGCTCGAAGACCACGGCCTGGCCCGTCCGGATGTCCACGGCCACGGGGTAGAAGGGAACCGGCAGGGCCTCCAGGGTCTTGTGGCGCAAGTTGCGGCTCAGAAACGCCTCCAGCCTCTCCCCCTTCACCAGGCCGCCCGAGAACAGGGCCAGGGCCTTGTAGTCGAAGAGGTCCTCCTCCTGGACTTCCACCGAAAGGAACTCGGCGTCGAGGACCCGGCCCGAGTCGGCGTAAAGCGCACCGATGAGGCTTCCCACGGAGGTCCCGGCCACGAGGTCGATGGGGACCTTCTCCTGCTCCAACACCCTCAAGACGCCGATTTCCGCGAACCCGCGGGCCGCGCCGCCGCCGAGGGCCAGCCCCACCTTCGGGGGGACTTCCCGCATGACCGGGGGCGGGATCTCGAGGGTGGGAGGCTTTTGGGGCGCGCAGGCGCAGAGGGCGATACAAAGGGCGGCGGACAGCAGTCCGGCGGCTGACCTTCGCGGCATGAGAATCCTCCTGGTGCCGGAGGCGGGGCTCGAACCCGCACGGCCTTGCGGCCAGGGGATTTTAAGTCCCCAGCGTCTGCCCGTTCCGCCACTCCGGCCGCGGTCAGTATACGGCGGATCGCCCTCGAAAGGCCCACTCCGCGGGAGACTGCCCGGGCTCTACGCTTGGGCTGATGCGGGCGTCTAGCCCGAAGGACGTGATGCAAGGGAGGAGGGGGGAGGAGAAAATACTGGAGGCGCCGACCGGAATCGAACCGGTGATGAGGGCTTTGCAGGCCCCTGCCTTACCGCTTGGCTACGGCGCCCCAGGCCCGGTCATTATGGGCTCCGGGCCCGCCCCTGTCAACCTTTCCAGAGCTTCCGATGGCCGCGGGGAACCACCCGGGAGGAGGTGCCCGACTTGCGCGCCTCGGCCGCCTCCGGCAGGATGTCGGTTCGGGGAGGTAGCGGGAATGGCGGAAGAGAACGAGGAGGCAAGGTCGGGGAACGCGCTCCGATGGCTGAGGAACCTGCGGGACGAGCGCCGCGCCGCGGCGGTCTACGAGGCCCTCGCCCAGGCGGAGAAGGACGCGGAGCGGGCCTCCTTGTTCCGTGACCTCGCGGCCGTGGAAACCCGGCACGCCGAGGTCTGGGAAGGGAAATTGAGGGACGCGGGGGTGAAGACCGCCGCCGTCCGCCCCGGCGTCCGGGACCGTCTCCTCCTCCTCCTGGCCCGACGCTTCGGCACGGCGGGCGTCCTGCCCATCCTGGAGGCCGCCGAGCGCAACGCCGATGGAAGCTACGCCGATCAGGCGGACGCCCGGGCCGTGGGGATGGACCGTGAGGAGAAGGTCCACGCGCGGGTATTCGAGACCCTCGGGGCCTCCGGAAGCGCGGCCATCGCCCGCCAGGAGACCTGGCACCGGAGCTCCCGGGGAGGCTCCCTGAGGGCGGCCGTGTTCGGGATGAACGACGGCCTTGTCTCCAACTTCTCCCTGATCATGGGCGTGGCCGGCGCGGGCCCCGGCCGCGGCGTACTGCTTCTGACGGGTGCGGCGGGGATGCTCGCGGGGGCCTTCTCCATGGCCGCCGGTGAATACGTCTCCGTGAGGTCCCAGAGGGAGCTGTACGAACACGAGATCCGGAAGGAGGAGGAGGAACTCCGGAACTCCCCCGAAGAGGAGGCCCGGGAATTGGAGCTCATTTACCGCGCCAAGGGAATTCCCAGGGAGCAGGCCGCCGCGCTCTCGCGCGCCATCGTCGAGAGTCCCCATTCCGCTCTGGACACCCTGGCCCGCGAGGAGTTGGGCCTCGATCCGGGGGACCTCGGTTCCCCCTGGGCGGCGGCCTCCAGCTCTTTTTTCGCCTTTGTGGCCGGCGCCTTCATCCCCCTGGCCCCGTTTCTGATCCTGGAAGCGGGCCCGGGGGTGGCCGTCTCGGCGTCGCTCAGCGCGGCGGCCCTCCTGGCCGTGGGGGGCCTCCTGGCCTTCTTCACGGGTCGGAGCGTCCTGTACGGTGCTCTTCGCATGGCGGCCATCGGAGGGACCGTGGCCCTGGTGACTCACCTCCTGGGCCGTCTTATCGGAGTGTCCCTGGGCTGAGACGGCTGGGGCCTTCCACGGCCACCCAGCGGGCCTTGCCGGTTCCATGGAAGGCCAGCCTCCAGAGAGGGCGGCCCGAGGATTTCCACAGCGTCTCTCCGGCCCCGGGCCACTCCACGACCACGAGGTCCGCGGAAGCGAGCGAATCCTCGAGCCCGAGCGATTCCAGGTCGGAGGGGTGGCTGCACCGGTAGAGGTCCACGTGGGTCACGGCCAGGCCGCCCTTCCCCTGGGGGTACCTCTGGACGAGGGTGAAAGAGGGGCTCGACACCCACGACGGGGCGATGCCGAGAGCCTCCGCCAGGAACCGAGTGAAGGTGGTCTTTCCCGCTCCCAGGTCCCCCTCGAGGAGGAGGAGATCCCGTCCGGCCAGGGAGCGGGCCACTCGCCGGGCCAGGGCCCGGGTTTGCGCAAGCGTTGGCAGGAGGAGGGTTTCCGCCAAGGCCGCCCCTCCAGGACTCAGCGGAGACCCCGGTGGGAGCGGAGGGACCCCTCCACCTGGGGCAACGCCTCGGCGCACTCGGACGCCATCAGGCCGTACCCCCCGATTTTGCGAAAAGCCAGGTCGGCCGCCGCGCCGTGCCACCAGGCGGCCAGGGACGCGGCATCATAGGCTTCCTCTCCCCGCCCCAGGAGGGCCGCCGCGATGCCCGTGAGCACGTCGCCGAAGCCCGGCCCCGCCATGTGGGGTCCGCCCGTCAGATTGAGCCGCCAGGGGCTCCCAGGGGCGGCCAGGAGGCTGCGGTAGCCTTTGAGCAAGAGAACCACTCCCGCCCGCTCGGCGGCTTCGGGGATCAACCGGTAGCGTTGAGCCGCCACGTCCGCGGCGGGCAATCCCAGGACCCGCCCCATTTCTCCGGGGTGGGGCGTGAGAACCCGGGGACCCGCATGGACCTGAAGGCGCTCCGGCCGGCCGGCAAAGGCGTTGATGCCGTCGGCGTCCACGACCGCGGGAAGACGGGCCTGCGCGTAGAGGACCTCCATCAAGGCCCGCGTTTCCGGCGTCGCCCCCACGCCCGGTCCCAGCCCCAGCGCGTCGGCCTGAGAGCAGAAGTCGAGGATCGGCGTGAGGGCGTCCATGCTGAGGGTGCCGTCGGCCGTTTCGGGCAGGGGAAGGGTCATGGCCTCCGGTAGAGAGGCCGCGACCACCGGCTGCACCGAGGCCGGCGTCGCCACCGTGACCAGGCCGGCCCCCGCCCGGAGCGCCCCGCGCGCGGCGAGGACCGCGGCCCCGCTCTTCCCCCGGGACCCCGCGACGAGGAGGACCCGCCCGGCGTCGCCTTTGTGGGCGCAGGACGGGCGGGGGCGGGCGAAGGAGGCCGCCCAAGTGACCTCCAGCGCCTCTCCGGCGGGGGTCAGCCTCCGGACGGCCTCCTCCGGGATTCCGATGTCCAGCCGCCGCACGGTGCCGCACAGGGGCGAGCCCTCGGGCGTGAAGAGGCACGGTTTGGCCAGGGCCAGGGTCAGCGTCAGGTCCGCGCGGACCGTCGGGCCGAAGGGGGCCAGGGCGTCTCCCGACAGGCCGGAGGGGACATCCACGGCCGCAACGGTTCCCTCCCATGCGTTCAGGGTCTCGATCAAGGAGGCCGTCGACCCGCGGGCTGGACCCGACAGGCCCGTGCCGAGAAGCGCGTCCACGGCGAGGGAGGAGGCTTCGAGACCTTTTCGGCAGGCCTCCAGACCCGGCTCTCCCCAAGCGGGCGTCCAGGGGACGCCCGCGGCCTCCAACTTGTCGAACTGCACGCGCGCGTCCCCGCAGAGGCGGTCGGGCTCCGCCGCGAGCAGGACGCGGGCGTCCACGCCCCGCTCCTTCAGGAGCCTCGCCGCGGCCATCCCGTCGCCGCCGTTGTTGCCCCGGCCGCAGAGGACGGCCACCGCACCCGTCATTCGATCTGAAAGCTCCTCGTACAGGGCGTCCACGATGGCCGCGGCCGCGTTTTCCATGAGGCGGAGGGACGGGATTCCCATCTCCTCGATGGCGATCCGATCCGCCTCGCGAACGTCCCGAGACCAGTAGAGCTTCATCGCTGCATGCCCCGATCCTTTGGCGGATTCAGGGAGTCCGAGGCGTCGGACCCCGAGCGGCTCCCCGGGCGCCCGCCCTTGATTCCCCTAAAAGCCGCCGGCCATGAAGCGCCACTGAATGATCTTGAGGTTGATTTCCCGAAGGCGCTGGGTGAGGATCCGGCAAAGGATGATGAGGAACTGGTACGCCGATTCCACGTCCACGGACAGGATTTCGTTGAGGACCGTCCGGGAGATCGTGAGCACCGTCGTGCCGTTCACGTGGGCACGGGCATCGGCGGACCGCGGCTCGTTGTCCACCAGGGCCATTTCGCCGAAGAAGTCGCCCTTTCCCAGGATGGCGAGGGCCTCCTCGCCCACCCCCGGGATGTGCTTGGTGATGCGGACCTTTCCATCGAGGATGATGTAGAGCTTGTCCCCGCGGCTCCCCTCCTTGAAGATCAGCTCGTCCTGGTTGTAGAGCTCCTCCGTGGAGAAGGCGGCCAGAAGGCGGAGTTCCTTGGCCGAAAGACCCTGCTCCTGCAAGAGCTTGATCTTGCGGTCCAGCTCGATGGAGATGGCCTTGGACCGGCTGGCCTCGTCGGGGCTCAAGGCCGCTTTCTGGGCCGTGGCGGCCTCGGAGAAGAAGGTCTTCAGGAGGTTGTTGGCCTCTCGGGTCCTCTGGGAGAGGGACTTCCAGAAGTGCCAGTAGAAGTGGACGGCGACTTCCTTCTTGAGCTCGAAAAACGGGTCCAGGTCGCTCCGGCGGATGCGGAAGAGCACACCCTCGGTGCTGGCCAGCGCATCGGCGCTCCGGTGGGCCGGATCGATGAAGTTCATTTCGCCGAAGAATTCCCCCTTCTGGGCGAGGGCCAGCGGCTGCTCTCCGAAGGGGGTCTGCTTGACGAGGCGAACCTCCCCCTTTTCCACGAGGAAGAGATCGTCCCCTTCGTCGTTTTCGTCGAAGACGACATCCCCCGGCTTCACGGCCATCTCCTTGACCGCCTTGGCGACGACGAAGAGGTGTTCGTCGGCCAGGGTGGCCAGGATGTCGAAGGCCCTCAGCCGAAGGGCCAGGCGGAGGAGGTCCTGGCGGACTTCGTCGGGGGCGGCGGCCTTGGTGATCTCGTGGATGTCGCGGACGGCCCCCCGCCCCAGGAGGCTCTCCTTTTCCAGGTCGAGCTGGTGGACGCACTGGTTGAACAGGGCCAGGCGCTTCTTGACGATCTCGCTCCGGGCCGCCCGGTTTTGGATCCCCACCTTTTCGAGGATGTACTTGAACTTCTCCTGGAGTTCCGGCGCGGGCGGGCGCCCGGCGGCGCTGTCCAGGATCATCGCGTCCACCAGGCTCGCCAGGGAAGCCTTGTAGCTCTTGAGATAGAAGAGGGCCCTCCCCATGAGGGCGTGGGCCTCGGCGTGAAAGGGGTTGATGGCGATGAGGGCCTTCAGTTCCCGGATGCTACCCGAGAAATCGTTGTTCCGGTAGTCGAGCTTGGCCAGATTGAACCGGGCGGACTCGTTGGAGGGATTGTGGATGAGCGCGATGCGGTAGCATTCCCGGGCTCGTTCGGACTGGCCCTTCCGCTCGAAGATCTCCCCGATGGCGGCGAGCTGGCTGGACTGACGGTCCTGGCGGCCCCGCTCCTCCTTGAACTTGGCCATGAGGCGGTGGCGCTCGTGCTCGTCTTTCTCCTTGAGGAGGTTGCGCATCTTGCCCAGGCCGATCTTCATGGCGAGGCTGCCGGGGAAGAGCTTGACGCCCCGCTCGTAGAGCGCGACGGCCTCCTCGTAGCGGCCTTGCTCCGCGAATTTGCCGGCCACGACAAACAGATCCTCGGGATCGAGGTTCAGCGGGTTGGAGCCGACGCCCTCGGCTGGCTGGGTCACGACGGCCTCCTCGTTGGGCCATTGTAGGGAGAGGCCGCCGCACCGTCAACGGACGGCCGCGCGGCGGGGGGCAAGGCCCGAAAAGGGGAGAAGGCGGAGGTCAGCGCCCCTGGGATTCCAGGTGAGCGAGGACGGTGGCGGCGTGCTTCGTGGCGGAGACCTTCGGATAGGCTCTCAGGACGGTACCGCCGGGGTCGAGAACCAGCGTGGAGCGGATCATCCCCTTGCTCCGCCTCCCGTACATCACCTTCTCTCCCCAGGCCCCCACGGCCTCCGAGAGGCGCCCATCGGCGTCACTGAGCAGGGGAAACGGAAGACGCTCCTTCGTGATGAAGGCGCAGTGCGACTTCTGCGAGTCCCGGGATACCCCCGCCACACGGTAGCCGAGGGCCTCAAAGCGGGGGAGGAGGTCCCGGAAGTCCCGGGCCTCCAGGGTGCAGCCGGGCGTGTTGTCCTTTGGATAAAAGTAGAGGACCAGTCCCCGGGGACCGGCCAGGTCCTTCAGGGTCCGGACGGCGCCCGTCTCATCCGGGACTTCAAAGGGGGGACATCGGTCGCCCGCCTCGATCATGGGTTCCTCCCCTGCAAGGCTCCTTAGAACGCGCGCGCGCGTACCGTTCTTCCGCCGAGCGCCAACCTTCGGGGCCGCGAGATCGGCCCTTTCGGGTAGAATACCCCTCGAAGGCTCCCCCGTTGACGGGCGGGGCGGGAGGCGCGCGTGTCGGATGACAGGGTGGTTCCGGGCGGTCTCGGAAAGGTCCTGGTCGTGGCCGCCTCGGGCGCCAGCGGTGCGCGCCTGGCCCTCCGGTTCCTCGACCATCTGCTCGCCCATCCGGGTGTCCGGAGGGTCCATTTCGTCCCCTCCCGGGCCTTCTCCCTGGTCTTGAACCGGGAGGAGGGCCTGAGCCTCGACTCCTGCCTGGACCGGGCCGGGAGGGACGGCCGGCTCCTCCTCCATCGGGAGGAAGACCTGGACGCCCCCGTCGCGTCCGGATCCTACCCCTGCGACGGGACGGTCCTGATCCCGGCCAGCATGGCCACCGTGGGCGCCGTCGCTTCCGGTGCGGGACGCAACCTTCTCCACAGGGCCGCCGAGGTGGCGCTGAAGGAGCGCCGCACCCTGATCGTGGTTCCCCGGGAGACTCCCCTTTCCGTGATTCACCTGAAGAACCTCGCGACGCTGGCCGAGGCGGGCGCCGTCGTGGCCCCCTTCGTGCCCGCTTTCTACCAGGGCCCGCGCTCCGTGGAGGATCTCATGGACCACTTCCTCATGCGGATCTTCGATCACCTGGGACTCGAGACGCGCCTCGCCGGCCGCTGGGGGGGGAGCGACCGTTGAGGCGTTTCGTCCATCGCTTGTTCGTGGTGCTGGAGATGATCAAGTTCCAGCACACGGTCTTCGCCCTCCCCTTCGCCCTCCTGTCCATGATGTGGGCCGCGGGCGGGTGGCCCGGCTGGCGGACCTTCCTCTGGATCCTCGGCGCCATGGTGGGCGCGCGGTCCGCGGCCATGACCTTCAACCGCTTGGTGGACCGCCGGTTCGACGCCGAGAACCCCCGGACCTCGGGTTGGCCGCTTGTGACCGGGCAAATTTCGGTCCCCTTCGCATGGGGGTTCCTGGTGGCGTCCGTGGGGCTCCTCGTCCTCTCGGCCTGGAGGCTGAACCCCCTCTGCCTGGCCCTTTCTCCCCTGGCCCTGGCCGTCCTGCTCGGCTACTCCCTCACCAAGCGCTTCACGTCCTGGTGCCACCTCGTCCTGGGATTCGCAGACGGCATCTCCGCGCCCGGAGCGTGGATCGCCGTCACGGGAACCCTCCACGGCTCCGGACCCTCCTGGTGGCTCTGCGGCGCCATGACCTTTTGGATCGCCGGATTCGACCTCCTGTACGCGCTCCAGGATCTGGCCTTCGACCGCTCCGTGGGCCTGCACTCCTTCCCCGCCCGCCGCGGCGTCGAGGCAACGCTCTGGCTTTCCGCCGGGGCTCACGCGGTCACGGTGCTGTGCCTGGCGGTGGCGGCGAAGACCGCCGGGGCGGGGATCGTCTTCCTCGGTGCCGTCGCGCTGGTGGCCGGCGCGCTGGTCTTCGAGCACCTCCTGGTCCGCCCCGGCGACCTCTCCCGACTCAACGCCGCCTTCTTCACGACGAACGGATTCATCGCCGTCGGCCTTCTCGCCGCCGGAGCCCTGGACGCGGCCCTGGGCTGACCTTCACGCAGGATCAACCCTTCAAGCGGGAGACCAGGACCCCGGCCGCCACGAGGAGGGGGTCCCAGACCGGGGCGAAGGGGGGAGCGTAGGCAAGGTCGAGGAGGGCGAAGTCCTCTGCCCGCATCCCGGCCGTCACCGCGGCGGCCAGCGTGTCCACGCGGCCCTTCGTGCCTTCCGGCCCGGCCACCTGCCCGCCGAGGAGCCGGCCCGTCCGGCGGTCCGCGGTGAGCTGAACGGTGACGGCCCCTCCTCCCGGATAGTAGCCCGCCCGGCTTCCCGCCTCGACCACGGCCTCCGCCGGATCGAATCCCGCCGAGGCGGCCTCGACGGGGGACAGTCCGGTCAGGCCCACTTCCAGGCCGAAGGCGCGGGTGACGGCCGTTCCGACCACCCCAGGAAAGCGCTCCCGGCGCCCGGCAATGTTGGCTCCCGCCACCCGGCCCATCTTGTTGGCCGTGGTACCCAGAGGGAGGTAGGCGGGGCGTCCCGTCACCAGGTGCCGGACGGCGCAGCAGTCCCCGGCGGCCCACACGGCGTGGACTCCCGTGGCGCAGGCCTCATCCACGAGGATGGCCCCCCGCCCGTCCCGAGGGACCGGCGAGCCCTCCAGGAAGTCCGTGGCCGGGCGAACCCCGGTGGCGATGAGGAGCAGGTCGGCGTACAGCTCCCCCCGGTCGGTCCTCAGACCGAGGATCCGCTCCCCGGTCCGCAACACTTCCAGCACCCTTACCCCGAGAAGCACGCGCACCCCGCGGCGTTCGAGCTCCTGAAGGACACGCGCCTTGAGGGGCTCCACGAGGGTCTTGAGCACCCGCTGGGACCGGTTGACGAGCGTGACCGAAACCCCGCGCGCGGCGAGGTTCTCGGCCATTTCGATGCCGATGTACCCGCTCCCCCAGACCAGGGCGGATCGGGGGCGCGCGTCGGCCAGGAAAGACTGGAGCCGCCGGCCGTCTGCGAGATCGTGCATGCCGAAGAGGTTGTCCCCCTGGAGACCTTTCAGATCGGGGAGGACGGCCCGGCTCCCCGTGCTGATCAGCAGCGCGTCGTAGGGCTCTTCGGACCGGGCCCCGGAAGGCAGGTCCTCCACGACCACCCGCTTGCGGCCCTCCTCCAGGGCGAGGGCCTTTTGCCGGAGCCGGACCTCGATCCCCCGTCGGGCGATTTCTTCGGGGTCCAGGGCGAAGAGGTCCTCGATGTCGGCCGTGACCCCCCCCACGACGTAGGGGAGGCCGCAGGCGCCGTAGGAGCGGTCGGGACCGGCGTCCAGGACCGTCGCTTCCCACCGGGGATCCAGGCGCCGGACCTTGCTGGCCGCGCTCATCCCCGCCGCCATGCCGCCGAGCACCAGCAGCCTGGGCATGCCTTACCTCCTTCGACACGATTATATCCTCACCCCCGTCCTCGCGGCTTGTGCCGCCGGGCCGCGGGCACGTATCCTGGGCCCATGGCGGAGAGTCTGATCCTGTCGGACGCGTGGAGGGAGCGCCTCGAGCGCCCGCTCTCGGAGAAGGGCCTCGCCCTCCTCTGGGACGAAGCCTCCCCGCTCCCCGGGGGCCGGGGAACGGCCCGCCTGGCGCGGATTCTCGACTGGGCTTTCGTGCTGAAGCGGGAGGCCCGCGGCGGCCTTTCGAGGCGCTTCCTCCCGGATCGGTATGCGCGCAGGACCCCTTTTCAAAGGGAGTGGGCCGACGCGAACCTCGCCGCCGGGGCGGGCCTCTGCCCGAGCCCGGCCGCCCGGAGCTACGTCCATTTCGGTCCTTTTTTCACCGTTTACACTCTCACCGAGGAGGTCACGGGGGGACGGTCCCTGACGGACCTCCTGGACGGCGAGGCGCCGCCGCCCTGGAAGGCGGCCGGAGAGGCCCTGGCCCGCCTGCACCGGCTGGGCCTCGTCCACGGGGACCTGAACGCGGGAAACGTGATGGTGGGCCCCTCGGGGGGGATCCTCTTTCTGGACTTTCGCCACTCCCGGCGGGAGGGCCCTCCGCCCTCGGCACCGTCGCGGCGGGACAACCTGGACCGCCTGAGCCGGTCGGTGTTCAAGGAAACGTGGAGGAGGCGCCTTCCGTTTCCGAGGGCTTTTCCCGGGCTCCTGGCCGAGGGCTACGCGCAGGGTTGGGGCAGCCGGGAGGACTGGCTGAGGGGCTGGGCCGATGCCCCCTCCGTGCCCGGCGTCCTCAGACGCGCCCTCTGGACCCGGTTCTGAGATCCCTTTCCTCCAGGATTTCCCCCCGGGGAAGGCCGCCTTCCCACCGGGTGAGCCGAATCGTGATCCAGCGGTTGGGGGGAGCCGCGCCGTCGAGCAAGACGTCGAGGAAGTTCGAAGTGAGGGCCCGACCGCGCCCCGACTCGGAGGCAAGGGTGAGGGCTTCGAGGGGCCGGCCCATCTGGGAACGGGCGAAGGCCTCGCTCTTGGACCGCCCGAGGGCCACGAGTTCCCGGGTCCGAGCCGCCACCTCTCCGGGAGGGAGGGGGGGGATCGAGGCCGCCGGAGTTCCGGGCCGCGGCGAATAGGCGAAGGCGTGGAGAAAGGCCACGGGGCTCGCCTCCAGGAGCCTCAGGGTGGCCTCGTGGTCTTCCCGGGTCTCGCTGGGAAAGCCGCACAGGACGTCACAGCCCAGGCCGATCCCCGGGACCTCTTCGGCCAGACGCTGGAGAAGGTCCGCGAAGAAGCCCGCCTTGTAATTCCGGCGCATGGCCGCCAGCACGGCGTCGGAGCCGCTCTGGAGAGGGACCTGGAGGTGGCGCGCCAGTCGGCCTTCGGCGCGAAGGAGCCGGACGAGCCCAGGGGTCACCGCCCTGGGCTCCACCGAATTGAGCCGGAGGCGGAAGTCCCCGTTCCTCTTCAGCAGGCGCTCCAGGAGAGCGGTAAGGCCGCCCTTCCACCCCAAATCCTTTCCGTATTCGCCCGTGTTGATGCCCGTGAGAACCACCTCTCGAAAACCAGCCTCCAACAGGCCCGCGAATTCGGCCTCGACCTCCTCGGGCGGCACGGAGCGGGACGGCCCCCTCACCGACGGGACGATGCAGTAGGAGCAGGGCTGGTTGCAGCCCTCCTGCACCTTGAGGAAGGCCCGGGTGCGGTCCGGGAAGAGCGGCACGCACGGCGCGGAAGCCGAGGCCCCGGGCCTCCAGTCATCCAGGAAGCGCAGGAGAGACTCGTCATCCGAAAGGACCGCATCCACCCCGGCGAGACCGGAGAAGGCCGCGGGGGTCCGCCGGGAGGCGCACCCGAAAACCGCGAGGCGGGCCCCGGGGTTGGCCCGTTTCAGGGACCTCACGGCCTTCCTGGAATCCCGGTCGGCCTTGTGGGTGACGGTGCAGGTGTTCACGAGGATGAGTTCGGCCGACTCGGGGGAGGAGGGGACGGCCCCGGCTCTTGCCAGGCGGGCGGCGACCTTGGCCGAATCGTACTGGTTCAGCTTGCACCCGAGGGTGAGGACGGCGAACCGCATCATGGGGAGGGGGGAGGGGGCTCCCGAACGGCGGGTGCCGCCTGGGTCCGGTTTCTCAAGGACTCGATCTCCTCCTGATGGGTCCCGAAGGACTCGGCCACCTTGAGCTCCCTCAGGGCCTCGGCGTTCTTCTTCTGGCGGAGGTAGAGCCGAGCGAGGCCGAGGTGGGCTTCGGGGGATTCCCCGGCCTTGAGCGAGCGCATGAAGAGGGACCAGGCCTCCTTCAGCCGTCCCTCCTCCAGGCGAATCTCGGCGAGGGAGGCCAGGGCGAGATAACTGCGCGAGAACGACGCATGGGAAAGCCTTTCCAGGGATTGGGAGGCCTCCGAAATGCGCCCCGTCTCCTTCAGCACGATGGCCAAGTAGCACTGGGCCTCGAGGTAGCCGGGCGCCAGTTCCAGGGCCTTGCGGAGGTAAACTTCCTGCAGCGTGAGGTCCTCGGCGATGCGTCCCCGCACGTAACTTTCGAAGGCCTGCGGTCCCACGTCCGGCAGGGCGGGCCACTCGCGGCCAAGGACATCGAACAGTCCCCTTCCGAGGGTCTCGGTGAGGCCGAGGAGCTCGTGGAGTGGCTTCAGCACTTCCCAACGCCCCAGACGCCGCAAGTCGCCCTGGACCTCCAAGGCTTCCATCCGCACGGTCAGCCTCTCCCCCTCCACGTGAAAGGACCCCGTCACGAGGACGTCCGCCCCGAATTGCCTCGCCAGCGCCACCCGAGAAGGGGTCGAGAAGCGGGGGGACGCCACGAGCCCCTCCTGCTCGTACAAGCTCCGCACGTGTTCCAGGGGGACGTGCGGAACCCCTGCCCGGGCCATGGCCTCGTCCAGGGCGAAGGCCAGACCGGTCCCGATCCACTCGGCGCCCGTCGGTCCGGCCTCCAGATCGGCGGGAAGCACGAGCACCCTGGCCGCCCAGACGGGGCGAACGAGAAGGAGCAGCACGGCCAGAACGGGAATCCACCTTTTCATTCCTTCTCCCTGCGGCGGTTCGAATTCCTCGCCTCGGCCCGGCGCTTCTTCCAGAGGGCCATCCACTCGGAGATCCGCGCCTCGAAACCCGCCGTCGAAGGCTCATAGTACTCCCTGCCGACCAGTTCCGGGGGCAGGCAATCCAGGTCCGCGATCCCGTGGGGTTCGTCATGGGCGTAGGCGTACCCGTCGCCGTAGCCGGCCTCCTCCATGAGGCGGGTGGGAGCGTTCCGCAGGGCCAGGGGGGCGGGGTGGCGGCGACCGGCGCGGAGATCCCTCTCCACCGCCTTCTGGGCCAGGTAGGCTCGGTTGGACTTGGGGGCGGCGCAGAGATAGGCCGTGGCCTGGACGAGCGCCAGGGCGCCCTCGGGCATGCCCAGGAAGTCCACCGCTTCCTTGGCGTCCAGGGCCCGACGAAGGGCCTGGGGGTCGGCGTTCCCCACGTCCTCCGATGCGGCGCGGACCAGACGGCGAGCCACGAACAGCGGATCCTCGCCGCCCTCCAACATGCGCATGAGCCAGTAGAGAGCCGCCTGCACATCGCTGTTCCGGATGGACTTGTGATACGCGCTGATGAGGTTGTAATGCTCTTCCCCGCCCCAGTCGTAGACCACACGACCGCTCGACAGCCAGGCGCGGACGTCGGCGGGCGTCATGGCGCGGCCCTCCGGATAGCGCAGGACCAGGGCCTCGAGCGCGTTGAGGGCGAAGCGCGCATCGGCGGCGGACAGGCGCGCCAAGTCTTCCAGGACAGGGTCCGGGATTGCCCGGCCCGAGGCTTTCAGCGCTGCGTCCTCGGCCATCGCGCGCCTCAGGATCTTCAGGATCTCCTGTTCGCCGAGCCCGGGGAGGATCACCACGCGGCACCGGGACAGGAGGGCCGGCGTGAGATGGAAGGACGGGTTCTCCGTCGTCGTTCCCAGCAGGACCACGGACCCCTCCTCCAGGTAGGGGAGGAACGCGTCCTGCTGGGCCTTGTTGAACCGGTGGATCTCGTCCATGAACAGGATCGTCGGGCGACCGTCGCCGCGCCATCCCGAACGGGCCTTCTCCATGACCTCTCGAACTTCCTTCAGGGAGGAAAGAACGGCAGACAGGCCCACGAAGGGCCGGCGCGTTCCTCCCGCGATGAGCCGGGCGAGGGTCGTCTTGCCGCTTCCGGGTGGACCCCAGAGGATGGTGCTCGCGAGCGCATCGGCGGCGACTTGCCGTCCGAAGGGCGTCTCGGGGCCCGACACCGACTCCAAGCCGAGAAGATCCTCCCATTTCCTGGGGCGGACCCTCTCGGCGAGGGGTGCCACGGGCGCGTCGGTGCGGAACAGTGAGGCCATGGGGCCTCCCGGGCCTCGGGCTCGGTCCGCCTGGGCGTCCTAGCCCTCCGGCGGAGCGCCCGCGCCCTCGGCGGGTTTCGCGGCCGTCTTCTCGGCGGGGGCCTTGGCCTTCTTGGCGCCCTTGGCGGGCTTCGTCTCGAACTTGGGCTCGCGGCCCACGAGTTCCACGATGGCCTCCTCGGCGCCGTCGCCCCTTCGCGCGCCCAGCTTCAGCACGCGGGTGTACCCGCCGGGCCTCTGGGCGTAGAGCGGGCCGAGCACGGAGAAGAGCTTCTTCAGGGCCTCGGGGTCGTGCACATCCACGGCGCACAGCCGACGCGCGTGAAGCGTGTCCTTCTTGGCCAGGGTGATGAGCTTTTCGACGAAGCGGCGGAGCTCCTTGGCCTTGGCCAGCGTCGTGCGGATCCGGTCGTGCCGGATCAGGCTGACGGTCTGGTTTCGGAGCAGCGCGATGCGGTGTTCCGAGGTGCGGCCCAGTTTGCGGTGATCCATTCCGTGGCGCATGGCGGCCTCACACGTTCATGCCGAGGGTCAGATCCAGCTTCTCCAGGAAGTCGTTGACCTCCTTGAGGGCCTTCTGACCGAAATTCTTGATCCCCTGGAGGTCCTTTTCCGTCATGCGGACGAGGTCCCTCACCGTCTCCACGTCGTTGGTCTGCAGCATTTTCACGATGCGTTGGTTCAGCTCCGTCTCGTCCAGGGCCTGGCCCAGGAGGTGTTCGAGACCGCCCGTCAGGACGGGCTGGGTCCCCTGGGGAATGACGGCGGCGTCGGGGCCCGTGAGGGCCCGGAAGAGCTCCAGGTGGGAGGTCAGGAGAGAGGCCGCGGAGGCCAGGGCCTGCTGGGGCGTGACGGCTCCGTTGGTCCAGATCTCCAGCTTCAGCTTCTCGTAGTCCGTGGCCTCGCCCACGCGGGTCTCGGTCACTTCGTAGTTGACCTTTCGGACGGGCGAGTGGATGGAATCGATGGCGATGTACTGCGGGTCCTCTACCTTGTTGGCCTCCGCGGGAACGTACCCACGCCCCTTGGTGAGGATGATCTCCATGTCGAGGGAGCCCTCCTCGTTGAGGGTGGCGATGGGGGCATCGGGGTTCAGGATGCGGATCGTGCCGTCGTGCTGGATGTCCCGGGCCTTGACTTCGGCCGGGCCCTGCACCGACAGGCGAAGGGTTTTCGGCTCGTCGGAGTGCTGGATGAACTGGATGGCCTTGAGGTTGAGCACCACGTCCGTCACGTCCTCGAGAACCCCGGGAACGGAGGTGAACTCGTGAAGAACGCCCTCGATCTTCACGGCCGAGATCGCCGCCCCCTCGATGGAGGAGAGGAGGATGCGCCTGAGCGCGTTGCCGAGGGTGATCCCCCAGCCCCGCTCCAGGGGCTGGGCCACGAACTCGCCGTAACGGTCCGTGAGGGTTTCGATATTGCACTCGATGAGGGTGGGCATCTGAAAAGGTTTCATGGGCACCCCGCTCCTTCGGCCTTACTTGGAATACAGCTCGACGATGAGCTGCTCCTCGATGGGGTAGGTGATGTCGGTGCGCTGCGGGTCCCGGACCACGGTACCCTTCAGGTTCTCGGCGTCCAGCCGCAGCCACTCGGGGACCCCTCGTCCGGACGAGGATTCCACGGCGGACTGCAGGAAGACGTTCTTGGCGAGCTCTCCCGAGACGGTGATCTCGTCCCCGGGCCGGACCCGGTAATTGGGGACGCCCACCCGGCGCCCGTTCACGCGGATGTGGCCGTGGGTCACCCACTGGCGGGACTGCTTGCGCGAGGAGGAGAAGCCGAGGCGGTAGACGGTGTTGTCCAGGCGCTTTTCGAGCAAGGACAGCAGGTTTTCTCCCGTGACCCCCTTGAGCCGGTCGGCCTCGTGAAAGTAGGTGCGGAACTGGCGTTCGAGGACGCCGTAGATGCGCTTGGCCTTCTGCTTTTCGCGGAGCTGGACGCCGTAGCCCTTCATCTTGCCGCGGCGGCGGACGTGCTGACCGGGCGGCGTGTTGCGCTTCTCGATGGCGCACTTCTCCTTGAAGCAGCGGTCCCCCTTCAGGAAGAGCTTGACGCTTTCCCTGCGGCAGAGGCGGCAGACAGCAGCATGATACCGAGCCAATGGAACCTCCTAACTCACACGCGCCGCCGCTTTGGCGGACGGCACCCGTTGTGGGGGATGGGCGTCATGTCGCGGATGGAGCGGATCTTGAGGCCCGAGCCTTGCACGGCCCGGATGGCCGATTCGCGGCCGGCCCCCGGTCCCGTGACTTCCACGTCCACCTCGCGCATTCCGTGCTCCATGGCCTTCTCGGCGGCCGCCCGGGCCGCCACCTGCGCGGCGAAGGGGGTGCCCTTCCGCGTTCCCTTGAAGCCCGAGGAGCCGGAGCTCGACCAAACGACCGTGTTGCCTTCCAGGTCCGTGACGTTCACCAGCGTGTTGTTGAAGGTGGCGCTGATGTGCACCACGCCCATGGGGATGTTCTTCTTCTCGCGCCGGGGCGTTCTCTTTCCAGCCTTTGCCTTCGCCATTCTCGCGCTCCTTGTGAAGGCTTACTTCTTGGTGGCCTTCTTTTTCCCGGGGACGGCCCTGCGGGGTCCCTTGTGGGTCCGTGCGTTGGTGTGGGTCCGCTGTCCGCGGACGGGCAGGCCCGTGCGGTGGCGGATTCCCCGGTAGCTCCCGATATCGATCAGGCGCCGGATGTCCATCTGGAGCTTCTTGCGGAGGTCGCCCTCCACGTTGCCCTCATCCTGGATGACCTTTCGGATCCGGGAGACCTCGTCTTCCGTGAGGTCCTTCACCCGGACGTCGGGGCTGACCCCCGCCTTCTCCAGAATGGCCCGGGACCGGGAGTCGCCGATCCCGAAAATGTAGGTCAGGGCCACCTCGACCCGCTTGTTGAGCGGGAGATCAATGCCCGAGATACGTGCCACGGCCGGCCTCCTTACCCTTGCCTTTGCTTGTGCTTCGGGTTGTCACAGATGACCCGGATCACGCCCTTGCGCTTGATGATCTTGCACTTCGGGCAGATTTTCTTCACCGACGGTCTGACTTTCATGGCCTCACTCCGCTAGCTCTTGAACCGGTAGACGATGCGCCCCCGGTTCAGGTCGTAAGGGGAGAGCTCGACGAGGATCTGGTCCCCGGGCAGGATGCGGATGAAGTGCTTTCTCATCTTGCCCGAGATGTGCGCGAGCACCCGGTGCCCGCTCTCCAGCTCCACCCGGAACATGGCGTTGGGCAATGCCTCCTTCACCACCGCCTTCATCTGGATGACATCGTCCTTGCTCATACCCCCTGAACCCCCAATATCCTCGGGCCGGCCTGGGTCACCGCCACGCTGAACTCGAAGTGCGCCGAGCGCCGGCCGTCGGCCGTGCGGACGGTCCAGCCGTCCTCGTCCACGGACACGCCGGGTTCCCCTTCGTTCACCATGGGCTCGATGGCCAGGACCATGCCCGCCTGAAGCCGGGGCCCGCGTCCCGGGTCGCCGAAATTGGGGACCTGGGGCTCCTCGTGAAGGGCCCGACCCACCCCGTGGCCCACGTAATCGCGGACCACGCTGAAACCGTGCTTCTCCACGTGGGTCTGCACGGCGTGGGACACGTCCGAGACGCGGTTGCCCTCTCGCACGAGTTCAATGCCGGCGAGGAGGCTCTCCCTCGTCACGCGGATCAGCCGCTCGCCATCGGGGTCGAGCCCGCCGACGGCGCACGTCCTCGCCGCGTCCCCGTAGAAATCGCGGTAGATGACCCCGAAGTCCATGGACACCAGGTCGCCCGCCTGAAGCTTGCGGGGCCCGGGGATCCCGTGGACCACCTCGTCGTTGATGGAGATGCAGACCGAGGCGGGGTATCCGTTGTACCCCTTGAAGGCCGGCTTCGCCCCGCGACGGGTCGCCACGTCCTCGGCGATGGCGTCCAGCTCCTGGAGCGCCACGCCGGGGGCCAGCTCCTTCTCGAGCCGGTCCAGGACGTCGAGGACGATGCGGTTCGCCTCGTCCATGATGTCGACCTCTTGGGGCGTCTTCAGGTGGATCATCCGATGGCCTTCTCCAGGGCTTCCAAGACCTGGGCCGGGGCCACGTCGCCCGGAACGGACTTCAGGCGCCCCGCTTCCCGGAAGTGGCTCGAAAGGGGAGCGGTTTTCTCGTGATACACGCGCAGCCGCTCGCGGATCACGGATTCCTTGTCGTCGTCCCTCAGCACGAGCCCTGTGCCGCATTTATCGCAAACCCCCTCCTTCTTGGGGGGGGAGAAGACGAGGTTGTACACGGCGCCGCAGGCCGGGCAGGAACGCCGGCTGCCGAGGCGCGTCACGATCACGTCGTCGGCCACCTCGAGCTCCAGGGCCGTCACCGGGTCCTTGCCCAGATCGCCGAGGATCCCGGCGAGGATGCCGGCCTGGGAGAGGTTCCTGGGATACCCGTCGAGGATGAACCCCTTGTCGCAATCCGCCTTGGCCAGGCGCTCTTTCACGATACCCGTGAGGAGTTCGTCCGACACCAGCCCGCCGCTTTCCATGACGGATTTCGCCTTCAGCCCCAGGGGCGTGCCCTCGCGCACGGCCTCCCGAAGCATGTCTCCCGTGGAGATGTGGGGGACGCCGAGACGGACGGCCAGCTCTTTGGCCTGAGTACCCTTGCCGGCCCCAGGGGGCCCCAACAGCACGAGGTTCTTTTGGTGGTGCATCACTTCCTCCCCCGAATTCGCGTGCGGCGCGAGAACCCTTCGTAGTGCCGCATGACGAGCTGCGATTCCACCTGCTGGAGCGTGTCCATGGCGACGCCCACGACGATGAGGAGCGAGGTGCCGCCGAAATAGAAGTTCAGGTTGAAGCCCCTGAGGATCCAATCCAGCCGGAGCGCCTTGAAGAGGTTCTCGATGGAGGGTCCGATTCCCCACAGGTGCTGGAGGGGGAAGCCGGAGATGAGGATCACGGGGAGGAGGGCCACGATGATCAGGTAGATGGAGCCCGCGAAGAGCAGCCGGTTGAGCGAACGGTACAGGTAGTCGCTCGTGCTCTTTCCGGGGCGGATGCCGGGGATGAAGCCGCCGTACTTCTTGAGGTTCTCGGCCAGGTCCTCGGGGTTGAAGACGATGCTCACGTAGAAGAAGGTGAAGAGGACGATGAGGGCCCCGTACAGAGCGAGGTAGGTCAGGTTCCCGTACCCCAGGTAGGAGTTGAGGACCCGAACCGCCTCGTATTTGTCCAGAGCCGGGAGGCTCAGGATCGTCTGGGGAACCGCCAGGAGCGACACCGCGAAGATGATGGGCATGACCCCGCCGGGGTTGAGCTTCAAGGGGAAGTAGACGGCCTGCCCGCCCACCATTTTCCGGCCCACCATCCGCTTGGCGTACTGGATGGGGATCTTCCTCTGGGCCCGCTCGAAGTACACGATGAAGGCCACGACTCCGACCATGAAGGCCACGAGGAGGGCCACCACGAAGACCGAGAGGTTGCCCTCCTGGACCTGCCGGAAGGTCTGGACGGCGGCGGGGATGAGGCCCACCACGATGCCCGAGTAGATCATCAGGGAGATGCCGTTTCCGACGCCGCGGGCCGTGATCTGCTCGCCGAGCCACATGACGAAGGTGGCGCCGGCCGTGAGGATGATCACGGTGAGGACGTGGTAGCCGAAGCTGGGGTTCTCCACGACGCGCTTGGCCGTGACGGGGCTCACCAGGCTCTTGACCCAGAAGGAGATGCCCAGGCCCTGGACGACGCAGATGAGAATCGTCAGGTACCGGGAGTACTGCACGATCTTCTTCCGGCCCTCGGCTCCGCCTTCCTTCTGCAGTTTCTCGATGTAGGGCCAGACGACCCCGAGGAGCTGCATGATGATGGAGGCGGTGATGTACGGCATGATGCCCAGTGCAAAGATGGTGCACCGCTCGAGGGCGCCGCCCGAAAAGAGGTTCACGAACCCGAGGACGCCCGAACTGGCATACTGCTGGAAGAACTCCTGCAGGGCCAGGGCGTCGATTCCGGGCGTGGGGATCTGGGAGCCCACGCGGTACACGGCGAGGAGCAGGAACGTGAATATGATCCTCTTCCTGAGGTCGGGGATCCTGAAGAGGTTCTGGAAGGCTTCGATCACGGCTGCCTCACCTCCACCCGTCCTCCCGCCGCCTCGATGACCTGCCGGGCCTTCTCGGAGAAGGCGTCGGCCACCACCGTCATGGCCTTGTCCAGGGCGCCCACGCCCAGGATCTTCACGAGGGAGGTCTCGGACCGGATGAGACCCGCCCGCTTGAGGGTCTTGGCGTTCACCTCGCTCCCGCCCTCGAAGGCCGAGAGGCGGCCCACGTTCACGATCTCCCACTTCTTGGCGAAGACGTTCGTGAAGCCCCTCTTGGGGATCCGGCGCATGAGGGGCATCTGTCCGCCCTCGAAGCCGGGGTTCTGGTGGAATCCGGAGCGGGACTTCTGTCCCTTGTGGCCCTTGCCGGCGGTCTTGCCGTGGCCGGAGCCCGGGCCGCGGCCGATGCGCTTGGGCTTCTTGACGGCGCCCTTGGCGGGCTTCAGCTCGGAGAGAAACATGGCCGTCCCCCTACTCTTCCGTGACCGTCAAGAGGTGCTTGACGGCGAAGATCATGCCGCGGATTTCCGGCCGGTCCGGGTAGCGCCGCGTGCTGTTCATTCTTCTGAGCCCCATGCTCCAGACCACCTTGCGGAGTTTCTCCGTCCCGGGCCTGCGCACCAGGGTGACCACGAGCTGTTTTTCTTTCACGGGAGCCTTCTTCGCGGCCATGGCTTACCCCACGAGTTCTTCGAGGGTCTTACCCCTCTTGCGGGCCACCTTCTCGGGGCTCTGGAGGCTCTTGAGCCCCTGCAGGGTGGCCTTCACCACGTTCTGGGGGTTGTTGGTCCCCACGCACTTGGTGAGGATGTCCTGGACGCCCGCCGCCTCCATGACGGCCCGCACGGCGCCGCCGGCGATGACGCCGGTTCCCTTGGAGGCGGGGCGGAGCACGACGTGGCCCGCGCCGAATTTCCCCTCCACGAAGTGGGGAATCGTGTTCCCCTGGAGGGAGACGCGGAACATGTTCCGCTTGGCCTGCTCGACGCCCTTGGAGATGGCCAGGGGGACCTCGCGGGCCTTGCCGAGGCCGCAGCCCACGCGGCCCGCGCCGTCGCCCACCACCACCAGGGCGGAGAAGCTGAAGTTCTTGCCGCCCTTGACCACCTTGGTCACGCGGCGGATCGAGACCACCTGCTCCTTGAATTCCAGCTCGCTCACCGATCGCTCTTCCATGATCCCGCTCCTAGAACTGCAGGCCGCCCTTGCGGGCACCCTCGGCCACGGCCTTGATCCGGCCGTGGTAGACGTAGCCGCCGCGGTCGAAGACCACGGCCTCTATCCCCTTGGCCTTGAGGCGCTCGGAGACGATGAGGCCGATCTTCTCCGCCACGGACGTGTGCTTTCCGGACGTGGTGAGGGTCGCGCGAACGGTGGGCTCCAGCGAGGAGGCCTGGGCCAAGGTCGTTCCCGAAGCGTCGTCCACGGCCTGCACGTAGATGAACTTCCGGCTCTTGAACACGACCAGCCGGGGGCGTTCGGCCGTTCCCTCGATCTTCTTGAGGATGCGCACCCGGCGCCGTGCCCTCTTCTGCTTTCGATCCAAATGATTCAGCTTGCCCATTTCGTCACTCCGTCCGGCCTACTTCGCCGCCTTGCCGGCCTTGCGGATGATGGTCTCGTCCGAGTAGTGGACGCCCTTGCCCTTGTACGGCTCCGGCTTGCGATACGACCGGATCTGGGCCGCGATCTGGCCCACCTTCTGGCGGTCGAACCCCGTCACGACCACATGGGTGGACTTCTCCACCGTGATCTGGATCCCCTCCGGAATGGCGAGCGTGATCGGGTGGGAATGGCCGAGGTTGAAGACCACGTTGTTTCCGTCGAGGGTGGCCTTGTAGCCGACGCCCACGATGTCCAGTTCCTTCTTGAAGCCCTCGGTGACGCCCTTGACGGCGTTGGCCAGGAGGGCCCGCGTGAGCCCGTGGAGGGACCGGGCGGTCTTGGAGTCGTCCCCCCGGGACACCACCAGGCTGCCGCCGTCCACGGCGCAGGAGATGCCCTGCGGGACGGGGGTATCCAGGCTCCCCTTGGGGCCCGTCACCCGGACGGCCCCCTGTTCCACGGCGACCTTCACCGTTCCGGGGAGGGAGATGGGCTGCTTACCAACGCGAGACATGCGTTCCTCCTACCATACCGTGCACAGCAGTTCGCCGCCGACGCCTTCGCGCCGCGCCTGCTTGTCGGTGAGGACGCCGCGGGACGTGGTCAGGATGCCCGTTCCCAGTCCCCCGAGCACGGGGCGGATGTCGTCCCGCCCGACGTAGACCCGCCGGCCGGGGCTCGACTCGCGCCTCAGGCCCTCGATGACGGGGCGCCCATCGGACGAGTATTTGAGGTCCAGGCGCAGGATGCCCTGCTTCCCGTCCTCCGTGACCTTGAAATTGAGGATGTAACCCTCCTCCTTGAGGATCTTGGCGACCTCCACCTTGAGGGAGGAGGAGGGAAGCTCCACGAAGCTCTTCTTCGCGCGAAGTCCGTTGCGGATGCGCGTGAGGAGGTCGGCGATGGGGTCCGTCATACTCATGGCTTCACCTCACCACGACGCCTTGGTGACACCGGGGAGCTGGCCCTGGAGGGCGAGCTGGCGCAGGCAGCACCGGCAGAGCGCGAATTTTCGATAGTAGCCGCGGGGCCGACCGCACCGCTTGCAACGGTTGTGGTAGCGGACCGCGAACTTGGGTTTCTTTGCCATCTTGGCGAAAGCGCGGATGCTGGCCATTCTTCTGAGACCTCCCTACTTGCGGAACGGCATGCCGAAAAGCCCAAGGAGCGCCTTCGCCTCGGGGTCCGTCTTGGCCGTCGTGCCGATGGTGACGTTCATGCCCATGGCACGCGTGATCTTGTTGTACTCGACTTCGGGAAAGATCAGCTGGTCCTTGATCCCCAGCGTGTAGTTGCCATGGCCGTCGAAGGCGCGATCGGGCACGCCGCGGAAGTCCCGCATCCGGGGAATGGCCAGGCTGATGAGCCGGTCCAGGAACTCGTACATGCGGAATCCCCGGAGGGTCACCATGGCGCCGATGGGCTGGCCCTGCCGGAGCTTGAAGTTCGACACGGACTTCCGGGCCCGGCGCACGGCCGCCTTCTGGCCGGCGAGCACGGTGAGGGTCGCCGAGGCTTCGTCCAGGAGCTTGATGTCGCTCTTGGCCTCTCCGATCCCGATGTTGACCGTGATCTTCGTGAGCCGCGGCACGGCCATGACGCTCGTGTACCCGAACTCCTTGCGGAGCTTGGGCAGGATCTCCTCCTTGTACCGGAGAAGGAGCCGCGGCGGCGGCACGGGGGCCTTGGGGGCGGCCTTGGGGGCGGCCTTGGACGCCTCGGCCGGCTCGCCTCCCTTCGCGGCCTTCGGGACCTTGGGGGCCTTGGTGGCCTTTCCGGCCTCCTCGGCCTTGGCCTTGGCGGGGGCCTTCTCGGTCTTGTCGGTCTTCTCGCTCTTGGCGCTCATTTCGGTTCCCTCAGTCCAGAACGGCGTTGCACTTGCGGCACACGCGGGCCTTGCGCCCCCCCTCCACCACCTTGAAGGCTGGGCGGACGGGCTGCTGGCACTCCTTGCAGACCAGCATCAGGCGGCCCATCGGCATGGAGGATTCCTTCTCGAGAATCCCGCCCTTGATGTTCCGCTGGGGGTTGGCCTTGGTGTGGCGCTTCACGAAGTTCACGTTTTCGACGACGGCCCGCTCCTTCTCCGGGAGAATGGAGAGGACCCGTCCCCGCTTGCCCTTCTCCTTGCCGGAGAGGACCACCACCTGGTCGTTCTTCTTGATTCGGTTACCCACGGGTCGCCCCCATTTCAGATGACCTCGGGGGCGAGGGAGACGATCTTCATGAAGCGCTTCTCCCTGAGCTCCCGGGCCACGGGACCGAAAACGCGCGTGCCGACGGGCTCACCCTTGTCGTCCACCAGCACCGCGGCGTTGTTGTCGAATCGGATGTACGAGCCGTCCCGGCGCCGCGTCTCCTTCACGGTCCGGACGACGACGGCCTTGACGACCTTTCCCTTCTTGATGGTTCCCTGGGGCGCCGCCTCCTTCACCGCGCAGGTGATGATGTCGCCCAAGCCCGCGTAGCGGCCCATGGACGCACCGCCTTTTAGACGGATGCAGGAGAGCTTCTTGGCTCCCGAGTTGTCGGCCACATCGAGAATGGTTCCCATCTGGATCATGGCGTGCTCCTACCCTCGGACCTCAGCGGGCCTTCTCGAGGACCTTCTTCACGGCCCAATGCTTGTCTCGGCTCAGGGGCCGGGTCTCCACGATGAGGACCTTGTCCCCCACGCCGCACTGGTTCCCCTCGTCGTGGGCCTTGAACCGGGAGGTCCGGTTCACGACCTTCTGATAGGTCTTGTGGAAGATCTTGCGTTCCACCTTCACCACGACGGTCTTCTCCATCTTGTCCGAAACCACCACGCCGACTTTGGTTGCCCGGTGGCGGTGGGGACTCTGGGTCTTGGTCGCGTCCATTTTCAGTTCCCTCCGGCCGGCCGCTGCTTCTCGGCCAGGATGGTCTTGACCCTCGCCAGACCCCGCCGGTAGGCCCGGATGAGCTGGGGGTTTTCGATCTGGCCCGAAGCCATCTGGAAGCGAAGCTTCATCAGGTGTTCGGTGATCTCGCTCTCCTCGCGCCTCAACTCGTCCAAGGAGAGGTCACGGATCTTCTGGGGCCGTCTGAGCTCCTGCGGCTTCATCATAGGGAGAACTCCTGGTCCTTGCGGGAAACGAAACGCGTCTTGATGGGCAGCTTCTGGGCCGCCAGGCGGAAAGCCTCCTGGGCGATGTCCAGGGTGACGCCTTCCAGCTCGAAGAGGATCCGCCCCGGCTTCACTGTGGCGACCCACCCCTCCAGATTTCCCTTGCCCTTGCCCATGCGGGTTTCCAGGGGTTTCTTCGTGTAGGGCTTGGCGGGGAAGATCCGGATCCACATCTTTCCCCCGCGTTTGATGTAGCGGTTGATGGCCACGCGGCCCGCTTCGATCTGGCGGTTCGTGATCCAGGCGGGCTCAAGGGCCATGAGGCCGTAGTCCCCGAAGGACACCGAGCTTCCGCGCACGGCGATCCCACCCCTGCGGCCCCTCTGCTGCTTCCTGTATTTGACCTTCTTCGGCATCAACATGGCGCGTACTCCCGGTGGCCTACTTGCTCACCTTCTGGCCCTTGTAGATCCAGACTTTCACGCCGATGACCCCGTAGGTCGTGTGGGCCTCGGCGAGCCCGTAGTCGATGTCGCTCCTCAGGGTCTGGAGCGGCAGCCGGCCCTCCAGATACCATTCGGAACGGGCGATCTCCGCTCCGTTCAGGCGCCCGGCCACGCGGATGCGGATCCCCAGCGCGCCGAACTTGCCGGCCATTTCGATGGCGCGCTTCATGGCCCGGCGGAAGGCCACGCGCTTGGTGAGCTGAAGGGCGATGGACTCGGCCACAAGGCGCGCGTCGATCTCGGGGCGGTGGATTTCGTCGATCTTGATGTAGACCTCACGGTCCAGGCGACGCTGGATCTCCTCCTTGAGGCGGTCCACCTCGGCGCCCTTTTTTCCGATGATCACGCCGGGGCGGCTCGTGGCGATGGTCACGGTCAGCTTCTTGCCGGCCCGCTCCATGTCCACGCGAGAGACCCCCGCGTGCTTGAGGCGCTGGAGGAGTTCCTTTCTCAGGACGAGGTCCTCGTGAAGGAGGGTCTTGTACTCCTTCTTGGAGAACCAGCGGGACTCCCAGTCCTTGTTGAAACCCACCCGGAAACCCACGGGATTCACTTTCTGGCCCAATGCTCACCTCCAAACACGGTGCTGCGCGCCATTCAACGCCGGCCGTTCCCGGCGGGGGGCGTCCCCGCCCGGCCCGATTCTCAAGTCCCGCCTACTTCCTCACGTCCAGGCCGATGGTGATGTGGCACTGGCGGCGCTGGACCCGGTACGCCCGCCCCATGGGGGCCGGCAAAGTCCGCTTGCGCATCTTGAGGGAGGCGCCGTTCACCTGGATGCTCCGAACCACGAGCTCGTCCACGTCCACCTGGCGGCCAGGCCGGCTCTCGGCGTTGGCGACGGCGGACTTGAGGAGCTTCTGGATGTCCCTCGCCACGTGCTTCTTGGCGAAGCGCAGGATGGAGAGGGCCTCGTTCACCGAACGGCCCCGGATCATGTCCGCCACGAGGCGGGTCTTCTGGGCCGACGTGTTCACGTAGGTGATCTTGGCGGTGGCGATCATTTCGGGCTCCCGGCTCACTTCTTCACCTCGGCCTTTTTCTTTTCGCCCGAGTGGCCCCGGAAGGTGCGGGTGGGGGCGAACTCGCCCAGGCGATGGCCGATCATGTTTTCGGTCACGTACACGGGAACGAACTTCTTCCCGTTATGGACGGCGATGGTGTGGTTGAGCATGGAGGGCACGATCATGGACCTCCGGCTCCAGGTCTTGATGACGGCCTTCTTTCCCGAGGCGTTCATGGCCTCCACCTTCTTGTCGAGGTGGGCGTCCACGAAGGGGCCCTTCTTCAGCGAGCGGGTCATGCTACTTTCTCCTCTTCAGGATGAACCGGGCCGTGCGCTTGTTGCGGCGGGTCTTGTAGCCCTTGGTGGGAACGCCCCAGGGGGTCACCGGGGGCCGCCCGCCCTTGCTCTTGCCCTCGCCGCCACCGTGGGGGTGGTCCACGGGGTTCATGGCCGTGCCGCGGACCTTCGGCCGGCGGCCCAGCCACCGGGAGCGGCCGGCCTTGCCCAGGGTGACGTTCTGGTGGTCCACGTTGCCCACCTGACCGACGGTGGCATAGCAGCGCACGCTCACGTAGCGCATTTCCCCGGAGGGCATGCGCAGGGTGGCCATCCGGCCTTCCTTGGCCATGAGCTGGGCCGATGCTCCCGCCGAGCGGGCGATCTGGCCGCCTCCGCCCTCGTGAAGCTCCACGTTGTGCACCATGGTGCCCACCGGGATCTTCTGCAAGGGGAGGGCGTTCCCGACCACGACCTCGGCCTCTTCGCCGGCCATCACCTTGCCGCCGACGGCGAGTCCGTCCGGACAAAGGATGTAGCGCTTCTCGCCGTCCATGTAATGAAGGAGGGCGATCCGACAGGTGCGGTTGGGATCGTATTCGACCGCCGCCACGCGCGCTTCGATGCCGCGCTTGTCGCGCTTGAAGTCCACGATGCGGTAGCGCCGCTTGTGGCCTCCGCCCCGGCGGCGCATGGTGACGTGGCCGTCGGCGTTCCTTCCGCTGAGCCGCTTCTTCGGCGCCAACAGCCGCTTCTCGGGGGCCTTCTGGGTCACCTCCTCGAAGGTGGCCGTGGTGATGTAGCGGCGGCTGGCTGTATATGGCTTGTAGGTTTTGATGGCCATGGCTCCGTTCCCCTTACACGCCCTCGAAGTACTCGATGGGCTTGGCGCCCTTGGCGAGCTTGACGTAGGCCTTTTTCCAGTCGGGCTTCTTGCCTTCGGACCGGCCCACGCGCTTGTTCTTGCCGAGGACGTTCACGATGCGGACTTCCTCCACCTGCGTATTGAAGACCTTCTCCACGGCGTGGGCGACCTCGAGCTTGTTGGCCTTCGGGTCCACCTGGAACGCCACGGTCCTCGTGCGCTCTTTGGCGATGAGGTTCTTCTCCGTGAGCAGGGGCCGGATGATGACGGTGTGCGGATTTCTCATGGCCGCAGAACCTCCGTGAGCTTCAGGAGAGCCTTCTCGGTGAAGACGGCCATTTCGTAACGGGCCAGGTCGTACACGCTGACCTCCCCCACCGGCGCCACCTTCACGCCCGGGAGGTTGCGGCTGGCGAGGCGGACGGTGTCCGAGACCTGCTCGTCCACGAAGAGGACCGTTTTGTGGGGGTCCAGGATGGCGGCGTATTTCTGGGTGAAGGCCTTGGTCTTGGGGGACTCCACCGAGAGATCCTCCACCACCGACAGGAGGCCGCGCCGCAGGCGCTCGGAGAGGAGGCTCCTCATGGCGCTGCGCCGAACCTTTCGCGGGACGGAAAAGGAGTAGTCGCGGGGCTTGGGCCCGAAGACGATGCCGCCGTGGTACCAGAGGGGAGAGCGAATCTCGCCCATGCGGGCGCGGCCGGTGTGCTTCTGCTTCCAGAGTTTCTTGCCGGAACCGGCGACTTCGTCCCGCCGCTTCGTGGAGTGGGTCCCCAGCCGCTGGTTGGCCAGGAAGCTGCGAACCGCCTCGTAGACCAGGTCCCGCCGGTATTCGGCCGTAAAGACCTCGTCGGGAAGGCTGACTTCCCGCTGGGGTTCCTTGGCTGCGTTGATCACGGAAACGTTCATGGCCCGCCCCTTAGTGGATACCGTGGATGAGCAGGAGGCCGCCCCGGGGGCCGGGAACGGCCCCCCTCACGAGGAGGAGGCCCTTCTCCGCGTCCACGCGCACGACCTGCAGGTTCTTGACGGTGACCCGGCCGTTCCCCGTCTGCCCGGCCATCTTCGTCCCCTTGAAGACCCTCGACGGATCGGAGGAGGCGCCGATGGATCCCGGGGCACGGTGGAACATGGAGCCGTGGGTGGCGCGCCCGCCGCGGAAGCCGTGGCGCACGACGACGCCCTGGAAGCCCTTGCCCTTGCTGGTGCCCACCACATTCACGGCGGACACCCCCTGGAACTGCTCCAGGGTGAGGGGGCTTCCGGGGGCCAATTCGGGGAACTCCCCTCGGAGCTCGCGGACGGCTCGCACGGAGGCCGTGCCGTACTTCTTGAGGTGCCCGGCCATGGGCTTGTTCACCGCCCCCCGACCGACCTTCTCCACGAGCCCGATTTGAATCGCGTGGTAGCCGTCGGTGTCCGGGGTTTTCTTCTGCAGCACGACGCAGGGGCCCGCCTGGATCACGGTGACGGGCACCACGGCGCGGGTCTCGTCGAAGACCTGCGTCATGCCGACCTTGCGTCCCAGAATGCCGATCTTCATGTCCTCTCCTCGGGCAGAGGTCGCCCGCCGGCGACGTGCCCAGCCTGCGGGCCCGCGGTGCGCCCGCGCCTCCGAACGCGGCTACTTCGTGAAGGCCTTGATCTCCACGTCCACGCCCGGGGGCAAGTTCAGCTTCATGAGCGCGTCCACGGTCTGCGGCGTCGGGTCGTAGATGTCCAGGAGCCGCTTGTGGGTGCGCATTTCGAACTGCTCCCTGGACTTCTTGTCCACGTGAGGAGACCGGTTGACGGTCCAGACGGAGCGGTCGGTGGGGAGAGGAATCGGGCCCCTCACCCGCGCCCCGGTCCGCTTGGCCGTCTCCACGATCTCCTTCGTGGAGCGGTCCAGGATGCAGTGGTCGTACGCCAAAAGGCGGATTCGGATCTTCTCGTTCAGCATGTGCAGGCTACTCCAAGACCTCCGTGATGGTGCCGGCGCCGACGGTGCGGCCTCCCTCACGAATGGCGAACCGGAGCCCCTTCTCCATGGCGATGGGGGAGATCAGCTTGACTTCCACACTGACGTTGTCCCCGGGCATGACCATCTCGCGGTCCTCGGGCAGGGTGACGTCGCCGGTGACGTCCGTCGTGCGGAAGTAGAACTGCGGGCGGTAGCCCTTGAAGAAGGGAGTGTGGCGGCCGCCTTCTTCCTTCGTCAGGACGTACACCTCGCACTTGAAGCGGGTGTGGGGGGTGATGGAGCCGGGCTTGGCCACCACCTGGCCGCGCTCGACTTCTTCCTTCTTCGTGCCGCGCAGCAGGAGGCCGATGTTGTCGCCGGCCTGACCCTGATCCAGCAGCTTGCGGAACATCTCGACGCCCGTGATGACGGTCTTGAAGGTGGGCTTGAAGCCGACGATCTCCATTTCCTCGCCGACCTTGACGATGCCGCGGTCCACGCGGCCCGTGACGACGGTCCCGCGCCCGGAGATGGAGAAGATGTCCTCGATGGGCATCAGGAACGGCTTGTCGATGTCGCGCACCGGCTCGGGAATGAAGGAGTCGCAGGCGTCGAGCAGGTCCTGGATGCACTTGGCATCGGGGCCGTTCGGATCCTCGGCCAGGCCAGCCTTGAGGGCGGAGCCGCGGATCACGGGGGTGTTGTCCCCGGGGAACTGGTACTGGTTCAGCAGGTCGCGGACCTCGAGCTCGACCAGGTCGAGGAGTTCGGGGTCGTCCACCTTGTCGCACTTGTTGAGGAAGACCACGATGTAGGGCACGCCGACCTGACGGGCGAGGAGGATGTGCTCGCGGGTCTGGGGCATGGGTCCGTCCTCGGCCGAGACCACCAGGATCGCGCCGTCCATCTGCGCCGCGCCCGTGATCATGTTCTTCACGTAGTCGGCGTGTCCGGGGCAGTCCACGTGGGCGTAGTGCCGGTTCGTGGACTCGTACTCCACGTGGGCGGTGGCGATGGTGAGGATCTTCGTGGAGTCGCGGCGGCCCTGGGACTCCGAGGCCTTGGCCACTTCGTCGTAGGAAATGAACTTGGCGAGGCCCTTGGCCGCCTGCACCTTGGTGATGGCCGCGGTGAGGGTGGTCTTACCGTGGTCCACGTGGCCGATGGTCCCGACGTTGACGTGCGGCTTGGTCCTCTGGAACTTTTCCTTCGACATACTCTGCCTCCTTGGCTAACGGCCCTGTACGCGGGCTACGATCTCCTCCGCGATCTGCTTGGGCATGAACTCGTATCGCTCGAACTGCATGACGTAGTTGCCCCGGCCCTGGGTCAGGGACCTGAGCGCCGTGGCGTAACCGAACATCTCGGCCAGGGGGACGATGGCGTTGATGACCTGGAGGTTCGTGCGGGCCTCCATGGCCTGGATCTTCCCGCGGCGGGAGTTGAGATCCCCGATGACATCCCCCATGTAGTTCTCGGGGACCGTGACCTCCACCTTCATGACCGGCTCCAGGAGGGCCGGCCCCGCCTTGGCGGCGGCTTCCTTGAAGGCCATGGAGGCGGCGATCTTGAAGGCCATTTCCGAACTGTCGACCTCGTGGAAGGAGCCGTCGTACAGGGTCACCTTCACGTCCTTCACGGGGAAGCCGGCCAGGACTCCCATTTCGGTGGCCTCGGCCACGCCCTTTTCCACCGCGGGGATGAACTCCTTGGGGATCGTGCCGCCCGTGATGGCGTTCTCGAAGGCGAACCCGTCGCCGGCCCCGAGGGGCTCGATGCGGATCTTCACGTGGCCGTATTGTCCGTGACCCCCGGTCTGCTTGATGTACTTGCCCTCCGCCTTGGCCTCGGTGGTGATCGTCTCCCGGTAGGCGACCTGGGGGCGCCCGACGGCGGCCTGGACCCCGAATTCCCGGGTCAGGCGGTCCACGATGATCTCCAGGTGGAGCTCGCCCATCCCCGAAATGAGGGTCTGGCCCGTATCGGGGTCCACGCGGAGCTTGAAGGTGGGGTCTTCCTTGGCGAGCTTCAGGAGAGCGCCCGAGAGCTTCTCCTGGTCGGCCTTGGTCTTCGGCTCGATGGCCACGGAAATGACGGGCTCGGGAAAGTCCATGGATTCCAGGATGATGGGCTTGTCCCGCCGGGCGAGCGTCTCTCCCGTGACCACGTCCTTGAGCCCCACGATGGCGGCGATGTCCCCCGCCCGGACCTCCTCGATCTCCTCGCGCTTGTTGGCGTGCATCCTCAAGAGGCGCCCCACCCGCTCCTGGCGCTTCTTGCCGACGTTCCACACGTAGGATCCGGCCTCGAGGGACCCGGAGTAGACCCGGACGAAGGCCAGCTGGCCCACGAAGGGGTCGGTCATGATCTTGAAGACCAGGGCGCAGAAGGGGTCGTCGTCGCTGTGGCGGCGCTCCTCGACCTCGCCCGAAGACGGGTCCACCCCGCGCACCGGAGGAATGTCCAGGGGGGAGGGCAGGAAGTCCACGACGCCGTCGAGCAGGGGCTGGATGCCCTTGTTCTTGAAGGCCGATCCGCAGAGCACCGGCGTGAAGTGCATGGCGATGGTGCCCTTGCGGAGCGCGGCGCGGATCTCCTCGTTGGCGATGGGTTTTCCGTCGAGGTATCGCTGAAGGAGGACGTCGTCCTCCTCGCAGGCCATCTCGACGAGCTTCTCGCGCCACGAGGCGGCCTGGGCCCGGAGGTGCTCGGGGATCTCCTCCACGACGAACTGGGCGCCGAGGGTGTCGTCCAGCCACCGCACGGCCTTCATCTCTACAAGGTCCACGATGCCCTGGAAGGTGTCCTCCGCTCCCCAGGGAAGGTGGACCGGGACGGGCCGGGCGTGGAGGCGCTCGTCCATCATTCTCAGGGCGCGCTCAAAGTCGGCGCCTTGCCGGTCCATCTTGTTCACGAAGGCGATGCGCGGGACCTTGTACTTGTCGGCCTGACGCCACACCGTTTCCGACTGGGGCTCCACACCCGCCACCCCGCAGAAGACGCCCACGGCGCCATCGAGCACCCGAAGGGAACGCTCGACCTCGGCCGTGAAATCCACGTGCCCGGGGGTGTCGATGATGTTGATCCGGCAGTCGCGCCAGAAACAGGTCGTGGCCGCGGAGGTGATGGTGATGCCCCGCTCCTGTTCCTGGACCATCCAATCCATGGTGGCCGTGCCCTCGTGGACCTCGCCCATCTTGTAGTTCACGCCCGTGTAGAAGAGCACGCGCTCGGTCGTCGTGGTCTTCCCGGCATCGATGTGGGCCATGATGCCGATGTTTCTCTGGAGGGCGAGGTCGACCGTACGGGGCATTCCCGGATCCTTTACCAGCGGTAATGGGCGAAGGCCTTGTTGGCCTCGGCCATCTTGTGCGTGTCCTCGCGCTTCTTGATGGAGGAACCGCGGTTGTTGTAGGCGTCCAGCACCTCGCCGGCCAGGCACTCGGTCATGGTCTTCTCGCCGCGGGACCGCGAGAACTCGATGAGCCAGCGGATGGCCAGGGAGAGGCGGCGCTCGGGGCGGACCTCCACGGGCACCTGATAGGTGGCGCCGCCGACGCGGCGCGACTTGACCTCGAGCACGGGCTTGACGTTCTCGAGGGCCTTCTGGAAGACCTTGAGCGGATCCTCCCCGGTCTTCTCCTTCAGGATGTCCATGGCCCCATAAAAAATGGACTCGGCCACGGATTTCTTGCCCTGGTACATGATCTTGCTGATGAACTTGCTGACCAGGACAGACCCGTAGACTGAGTCCGGCGCGATCTCTCGCTTTCTGACAAAGGCTTTCCTCGGCATGACCTGCTGCTCCTTACCCTCTTTTTCAAAGAGCAACGGCCCCCCTGTGGGGCCCGGGCGGAAACCAGGATCAGGACTTCGGCCGCTTCGCTCCGTATTTCGATCTGCCCTGACGGCGGGCATCCACGCCCGTCGTATCCAGCTTGCCGCGGATGATGTGGTAGCGCACGCCCGGAAGGTCCTTGACGCGGCCGCCGCGGATCAGCACCACCGAGTGCTCCTGGAGGTTGTGCCCGATGCCGGGGATGTAGGTGGTGACCTCCATCCCGCTGGTGAGGCGGACGCGCGCCACTTTCCGTAGCGCGGAATTGGGCTTCTTGGGCGTTGTGGTGTACACGCGGGTGCAGACGCCCCTTTTCTGCGGGTTGGAGCGGAGGGCCGGGCTCTTGGTCTTGTACTGGACCGCCTTCCGTCCCTTCCGCACGAGCTGATTGATGGTCGGCACTCTCTGCCTCCTTCCGTCGCCCTTGCGCGGAGACTTTCTCCCCGATAGGGGAAAAAGCCGCATCATCTTACACGGCGAGGGACCCAGTGTCAAGACCTATGGGTCGGCAAATGAAGGAGATCGGACCCAACATCTTGGGGCGCGCCGCCGGACCACCCCCACGGCCCCTCGCCTCCTCCGGCCCTCGTGCTATGTTTGTGGGCCAGGGAGGCCCCCATGGAGTCGCGGGACTGGATGCAACGGGCCCTTGTCCTCGCCGCCGAGGCGGGCCGCGACGGGGACGTGCCCGTGGGGGCCGTCCTCGCCTGTCCCGACGGGTCTTTCTTCGAGGGCCGGAATCGGGGCGAAACCGTTTCCCCCCTGGCCCACGCCGAGATGGAAGCCCTGTCCGCCGCCCTGGCCGCAAGGCACCGGAACGATTTGCGGCAGGCCACTCTCTACGTGACCCTCGAGCCCTGCCTCATGTGCCTCGGGGCTCTGGTCCACGCGCGAATCGGCGGCCTCGTTTACGCCGCACCGGAGCCGCGCTTCGGGGGGGTGGCCCACCTTCAAGCCCTGTGGAAGGAGGGCCGTTACCCCCACCGATTCCCCGTCGCCTCGGGCCTGATGGAGGAGGAAGCCCGCGCCCTGTTGCGGGAATTCTTCGGTGCTCGGCGCGGCGGCCTCTCCCCACCCGCCCCTTAGGGGCCTGGTCCTCCTCCCCGATTTCCTCTATAATCCCCCCCCGCGGAGAGATGGCCGAGTGGTCGAAGGCGGCGGTCTCGAAAACCGCTGTACCCCTAAAGGGTACCGGGGGTTCGAATCCCTCTCTCTCCGCCAAAATAAAGGACTTACGGGCGATCATGGGGTTCCCCCTTCGGAGGCAGAGGGGGCCATGTTTACCGATTTTTTACCAAATCGGTCCAGGGCCGTGACGGCCTCCTCCAGGAATCCGGGGGCAAGGTGGGCGTAGCGCAGGGTCGTTTCAATGGCCCGGTGGCCGAGGATTCTTTGAACGATCACCAAAGGGGTCCCGGCCATTACGAGCCATGAGGCGGAAGTATGGCGGAGGGTATGCCACGAAGCGCCCTCTAGGTCCGCCGCCTTTACGGCCTTCTCGAACGTCTTCCGAAGGCAGGAGTTGTACCGCCCGCCGAATCTTTGGAACACGAGGGCATCCCCTCGAATCCCTCGGGGGAGGGAATCCAGGGCTTGCCGGGCCGTACGGTCTAGGGGCACCCGGCGGGAGCGTTTCCCCTTCGCCCTTGCCGCTCGGATTGTGATCTGCCCGAAGGCACCCTGGGAGAAGTCCACATCGGCCCAAGTAAGGCTTAGAAGTTCGCCAAGCCGAAGGCCGGTGTGGATGCTGAAGAGAATGGCCGCGCGAACCGTAGGCTCGGAGGTTTGGGCCAAGAGGGTTTCGGCTTCCTCCGGGCTTAGAAAGCGGTCCTTCCTCGATTCAGGGCGGAAAAACTTCACCCGCGAAACGGGATTCAGGGAGCAAAGACCGCTTTCAATGCACAGGTTGAAGAGTCGTTTCAGGCGGGCGAGGCTGTTGTCCACCGACTTCTTGCAGATTGGCCGGATCCCACCTTTCCGAGGCCGGACCGCCTCCGCCGTCTTGAATCGCTCAACCTCGCCGGGGGTGATTTCCCCCAGGGTCTTCCCACCGAAGAAGGCCACCCATCCCGCCGCGAATTCCTTGTCCCGCCTGTGCGTTGTGGGACGGGTGTTGATTTCGCTCCATTGTAGGAAGGTCTTTACCGCCTCGTTAAAGGGGGTTGCCGCCTCCTTTCTCCGGTCAATATACCGACCTTCAATGATTTGCCCTCTTACGGCGTACAGGGCTTGACGCGCAAGGGTCACGGTTGGGAACCTCCGCCGGACCTTGCGCCCCTGATAGACCCATTCCGCCGCAAAGCGGGGCTTCCCATCCTTGCCCGGTGGAAGTTCGTAAAGGCCGGGCTCCAGTCGCCTCCAGGTCGTTCCTCTCAATCCACCTCCTTTCACTCCGACAGTTCCGCCTCCCGGTCCCCAGGCCGAGGGCGAACCCACTTCTAGGTGATCGGCGGAGGCTATCACTCCCCGCCCTCCATGTGCTTTGGAGTGTCCTTCGGCGGGAGCCCTCGAACGTATCGAATGAGCGCGTCGCCGTGGATGAGGTACGTCGTACCGCCGAAGGGGTGAACCGCGCCGAGTTTTCTTTCCCGTACCAGCCGACGTACCGAATCGGGCGTTACCCCTAAGATTTGCGCGGCCTCCGCCGGACTGAACACCTTTCCTTTAAGACCATCAAGATCAATCGGCATCCCACACCCTCCCAGGTCAATCTATGCCCCTGTTGCGGTGTTGACAAGTTTGCATCCTCGCGCGCGCGCGAGAATACGCGCCGTCACGTCCGATAAAAAACATTATGTCAAATCGTATCCTGTTCATTTTAAAAGACGAAGGCCATTTTCGGCCCATTCTTGGCCCTTCCGAACCTTCCGAAAGTGCCCCACCCCCATATCTTGGGGTGGGCGTCCAAGCCCGTGAGAGGCCCCAGGACGGGCGGGGGCGTGCAAACCCCCTCGCCCGTCCCTTTCCGCGATTCCTGGACCGCCTCACGGGGTCTCATGCCCGTTCCAGAGGTTTGCTCGTCCGAAACACTAAGAGGGCCGCGTGGTCAGGGTACCGCTCCGAAACGATCCGCTCGAATTCCTCGGGGGTGAGTCCGGCGGGCACGGGCTCTTTCCCGATGGATTCCACAGACCGCCAGTTGCCGGAGCCTTCGGGCTCCTCCACAAAACGGCACACGATGAAGTCCGCCCCTCGCGCCGCCGCCGTCCGGCTTAGGGCCTCAACCCGCCGTCGAAGGGAGTTCATTGGGACACCGGGCACCCTCGCCGGGCGTACCATTCCCGGAGGGTTTCTCCTTCCTGTGGCGGAGGAACCTTCTGGGCCACCCCATCCAGTTGCACGATTCGGTCCCAAACGGTCCGCATCATGTCGGGGTCGTCGAGCGAATCCACCTTGAACCCACCGGCCAGGCGTTCAAGCCGCTGTTGATGTCCATTCATTGATAGATTCCTCCATGTCGCCGATCTTCTCCCGCCTTCCTTTCGAGGGTTTCGAGCCGGTCAAGAAGGTCAGACTGTTCAAAGGCCCGCAAAAGGCCCGAGCATAGCAGGGCCACCGTCCGCGCGCGTTCTACCGTGCTAATGGTCTGATCTTCGAGGAGCGCCGCCACCTGCCCGTGAAGAACGTGAATCACATCCCGCGCGTTCTCAAGCCGCAATTCAGCGAGGCCCGGCAAGGGTTTTCGGGCGGGTTTATCCGCCGCTCTCCGCCGCCTGAGCGAATCCCTCACTGCCGCCCGCCGAAGTTCCGGGTCTTTGTAGGGCATCGGTGTTACTCCTCCCCCGAGCGCCTTGCAGGTTCGACCTCAAGGGTGGGGTGCCGCGCCACGCCGAAGTGAATCTTGCGCTTCTCCCCGAGTCGCCGGAGATAGTTCACCCGGTCCGTTCTCATCTCGGCGAGGAAGCGCCGCAGAATCTGCCCTCCCGGATGCGACACCCGTTCCCCGGCGGGGTTGTGGAACCCTCCGTCAAAGCGCCGGAGGGCGTCGTGGGCCTCTCCGAGCACAAGGGCCAACGTAGCGTAACTTCGTTCTATCCTATCCACGAGGGCGGGCATGGATTCCGCGAGGGTGTCCAATTCGGCCTTTTCCGCCTTGGACCGCTCCACGGCAAGGGCTTCGGACTTGCCGGCAATCGCTTCAACGAGGGAGGAAAGCCGTTCCTGCCAAGCGGTCCACAGGGCCTTGGTACCCTTGAGGGCCATTCCTTCCGGCAGATCCGCCCCGGTTCCAATTTCTTCATCGTCGGCTTGACGCAGGGCTTCCCTGTAGGCGATTTCTGCCGCCGCCGCCTGTTCGCGGGCCTCTTGCGTCTTTCGCCGGGCTTGTTCCGCCTGGGCGTGAAGATCGGTCAGTTCGGCCTCAAGCCTGTCCGTTGCGTCAAGGAGCATAGCGGAGCCTCCCCTTGGCCCGGCGGGCCTTGAGGAACCCGGCGGGGTCCAGTTGCGCCCAAGCGAGATCACGCCGTAAGGCCGTGAGTTCTTCGCGGGAAAGGCGGTCCATTCCATTCCGGCCTATGTCCGCGTCCACGGTCCTCTCGATCTGTGCCCTCGCCGAATCGTCCAGAGACGCCCAAAGTTCGTCAAACGCATCCGCCGCCGTCTTCATCGGGAACCGCCTTTCGGGACAAGCCGAAGGGCTTGCACTTTGGGAAGACCGGGCACCAAAGGACCGGCCCATCCGGTGAGGGTTGCACCTTTGGCGAAATAGGGGGTCAGGGCCGTCACCGCCCTTTCGGGGTGCGTGACGATCACGAGGGGCCGATGCTGATAATCCAGGACCGCCACGGCCTCACCGTCGGCCACGTCCCGCGCCGCCACAGGGACTTCGTTGGGTTTCGTTCTCTCACCCAGAAAAATGTCGTACTTCATGCGTTCTCCTTTCTGCGTTCTGTTTCAGGCGTTTGAGGGGGTGAGTACCATTCCTTTTCAATGAACCGCGACAGTTCAAGACGCCTGCGGTTGTCCTCGTCCGTGAAATCCCGCGCGTAGTTTTCCAGGTAGTTTTGAGCGTTTTCCAGAATCCGCTCTCGGTTTCCGTGCAGAATATGCGGGGGCACCCCAAGGCGGTGAAGGCTCTCCTTTAATCCCGCGTTGGGGTCCCGCGCTTTCCGCCCTGAATCGCCGGTTGATTCGAGGGCGGCGAGACGCTCCCCGATCCGCTCCAGAATGAAGCCGGGGGTTCGCGGTGGGTTCGGTGCGGAAAAAACTTCCTCCACCGCGATTAAGGCGATTTCCAGGGGCCGAATGGCGAGGAGGCCGCGTACACCATCCAAGAGGCTCCGGCGTTGGGCTCCGGTGAAGGTGTTGGGTTGTGCTTTTGCCTCAATCTCCTGAACGAGGCGGGCGGCGGGCGCGACACTCTCCGAATCCTCTACAGAAGACGATCCTGCAGGGCCGCCGCCGCCGCCTGAGGATATACGTTTGGGGATATAAGTCTGAGGACTGGGGTTCGCCAGGTGGTTCATTTGGTGGTTCGCCTTTCTGAGAATTGGCTTGTTTCATCAACCTGAAAGCCGGTCCATTTGGTGGTGCATTCGGTGGTTCGAGGGTGGTTCATTGTTTCTGAAATATCCATATGTGACATATGCGTTTGGCGGTTTGAAAAGAGGCTCTCCAACCTCACCCAATTGGTCTCAATGAACGCTTTCACCCGTCGGTGGCCCCACCCCCAACGGCGTCGAAGTTCCCGAGTCGAAGGAAGGCCTTCTCGCTCCGCATAAAGGCAGATGGATACGAGAGCCTCAAGGTCCGTGTACACGCGCCCCCGTGTCGCCTTTGGAAGGTAGTCGTAGGCAAGGCGAGTCGGAACCCGTGTAAACGACTGGTCGGATCGCACGGGCTAATTTCGCTTTTCCGCTGGGACAGCAGTTTGGGCAAGATGCCGCTCCAGGTCCGAGCGCCTGAACCTGATTCTGCGGCCTAGCCGTACAAAGGGCAGTTGTCGCCGGGCTACGGCAGTATAAACCGCTCCCCGAGTGAGTTTCAGGAGTTTTCCCGCCTCCTCCACCCTTAGGAATTCATCCATAGGCGCGTGTCTCCTTTCTTCACCGTAAATTTACGGCAAAGGGCGGGAGGCTAACAAGTGTTTAGGAATGAAAAATAAGGCTAAAATGTAATTCTTGCTAGCAAGAATTACGTTCTTGATTTTCGGAGTCTGCAGAGTATGTTTTTCACCGAGCCCCAGGTTCGGGAAGAACCATTCGGGGAGATTACTTTTTTCCTCTCAATGCGCCAACCTAACCAACCTTCATCCAGGGCTTTGTGGACCTTTCGGGCATCGTTGGATTGAATATTCTCACACAACGCCTTAAGCGACGCTTCGAAAATTGCCGCGTTCTTGGTCCACCCTCCCGCGTATCCCCCCTTTCTCTGCCCCCAGTTACTGCGGCGTGCTATCTCCGCTTCCCTTTTTCGTTGGGCATCCACCGCCTCCCACCACTTCCCCTTCCAATTGATGTGTTGACCGAATGAGTCCTCCATGCGGTCCTTCTCTTCCTTCGCCATCTGTTCAAGAAACGCTCCACGCCTCGACTTCGGTCCTCTGAATGAGGGCCTTTCAATCCAGGAGCGCCAGGGCTCGAACCATCGAACTAGGTAAAGCACCTGCGCCTGCCGATCTCCCTCTCTCGCCCTCCTCAGGTACTCCTGCTCTTTACTTAGGTAATCCTGAATGTCCGCAGGTGTCAGGGCTTCAAGCATTGCCAGGTCGGTTACTGTGAGGTATTCCTCATTCACGGTCCGGCGCTCCCCTCCAGCCTCCGAGGGGTGGGGACGGGGGCGGGGAGGTCGGAGCCGCCTCCCCCGGTCCAGGCCGTCGCCGGAACCGTTGCCCCCGTGTTACAGCCTCAAACTAACGATTCCCGCCGGGTCATTCAACCTCCGTCGCCGCTTGCCACAGCCTGTGGGCGAGGGCACGGAGCCGCGCCGCCTTCGCTCCACCGTAGTCAGCGGCCGCCACGTCCACGAGGGTGTAGAGGTCTCTCGCTTGATCCCGAAGGGGCCTTCCATCCCATTCGATGGGGTCCGGCCATTGCACCCCCTGGTGACTCGGGTCCAGGGCTTCGGCGGCCTCCAGGATCAACGCGCGGAGGGTGTCGCATTCCCACTCCTCGCTTCCAAGGGCACCCGGAGGCAAACCGAGGAAGCGCCGAGCCGCCGCCCTCTCCCCGGGAGAACGCACCTCTCGCTTCGCCCAAGCCTCCACGAAGGCCGAAGCCCCCTCGCCTGAGGGTAGGACATCCCCCGGCCCGTAAACCGCTCCATTACGGGCCAGGACGGGCACCCCGTAGGATGAAGCCGCGTGTTCCACCGTGAGCCAAAAGCCGTCCTTCACGAAGATATTGTCCATCTTCTCCTCCTCCGGTCCGGGACCGGGAAAAATGTTTACCGAATGTTTACCGAATTCCCGTAAAAAAGGGCCGATTTCTGCCGACTGGCGTATAAATTGCAGGGCAAAAAAAAGGCCTGCAATATAAGGGAAAATCAACAAGGACAAGGGGTTGCGAGAGGGCTCTTTCTCGTTCTCGAAAACCGCTGTACCCCTAAAGGGTACCGGGGGTTCGAATCCCTCTCTCTCCGCCAGAGGGCTTCTTCGAAGGCATCCCGCACAGGACGTGGTTGGAGAGGGATTCGAAGCCCAAGGGGGCGCCGCGTGACGCCCCGAGCGAGAACGCGACCGGAGAGGGAGCGTTCGCAGCCGGAGCGTCCGCGGAGGATTCCTTGGGCCGGCTTTCGCAGCCC
>Ga0073934_10000456_pt1 | contig 118311 bp, 102 predicted proteins | sample LarsenN4metaG_FD_76834 | JGI IMG/M metagenome (GOLD analysis project Ga0073934, IMG submission 76834) | Hot spring sediment bacterial and archeal communities from British Columbia, Canada, to study Microbial Dark Matter (Phase II) - Larsen... ...
CGGAAGCGATTCTACACGACACCCCAGCGAATTCTCGTGCACCTCTCAACGGTGGGCGCCCCCTCGCGTCCTTCGGCCCTGCCCCATCTCACCCAGGAAGGGATCGGCGCTGCGACCTACTCCGGGCGGACCACGGCGACGAAATGGCTGACGCGACTCGAGGGTCAGGGACTCGTCGTCGGCGAGCGGGCACATGTCCCCGGGCATCGTGTGCGCAAGACCGTGTACCAGCTCACGGAGGCGGGATGGGCGGAAGCTCGCCGCGTGCGGAGACAGTTGGAGACCGATGTTGTGGAGGTCAGCGTCCCCGAACTGGACAACGTCACGATGCGCGTCGTGGACATCCCAGGATTCTTCCCGGACCAATTCGACCTGACCGCTACAGTGTCCCTCGTCCGCGAGGGACGGCTCGATCCTGCGCGGACGTCCGATATCTGGCCCACCACCGTTCCATCGCTGATGTGGGGCGACACCCTACGTCGAGTGGACCGAATCTTTGGCCGCGAACAGGAATTTCATGCGCTAGACGAATGGATCGGGTCGATGTCTTCGATTCTCGCGCTTACAGGTCTCCCAGGTATTGGAAAAACCGCGCTGATTGCCTCCTGGGTCCAGAGACAGCGGCCTCGGGCCCATGTGTTCTGGTTCGATGTTCAGGACTGGACGAGCCCGAGCGCATTCCTGAACGAGCTTGCCGCTTTCCTGACACGGCTGGGGCGCCGGACCTTGTCGAACTATCTCTCTGATGCCGGGAAGCTCGACATCGGCTTTGTCATGCGTGTCCTCGCGCATGACCTTCACGATTTGCCAATCCTCGTCGTCCTCGACAACTTTCACAGAGCATCCTCAGAGACTGCCAAGTTTCTTTCCGGCCCGCTCCTTCGTCTCCGCCAGCTGTCACGGACGAAACTGGCGTATGTCTCTCGGACCGTCCCTCGATTCCTTGCCTCGAAAGCGAGCCGGAAGGCCCTCGGTGCGCGCATTCTGCGCATTGGAGGCCTGACTCTCGAAGCCTCTGTATTGCTGCTTCGAGCGAAGGGCCTCGCGGCGGACGATGTCACTGCGATGCGCGTGGCCTCTTCAAGCCGTGGGCATCCAATCCTTCTGTCCCTCGCGGCGCAGAGCGGCTCCGCTCTATCCGCGGAAGCGAGAAACTTCATGGAGGAGGAGATCTGGCGCGGGCTATCCCCTGCGGAGCGCGTGGCGTTGGAGGCCGCATCGATCTTTAGACGTGCGGCCCCCGTCGAAGCCCTCCGGGAACTACCCGGCGTGACCGAGTTGGCGCTCGTCGGACTTGAGACGAGGAACATTGTTGAGCCAACCGTGTCCGGTGGCCTTGTGGTGCACGATACGGTAGTCGACTACGTGCGGACGAGGATGAGCGACGACCGTCGGCAGTTCCTTCACGCATTTGCTGCAGATTTCTTCCGCAGCCGCGCAGACCCCCGCGAGCGGCTGGAGGTGCTCTATCATCTTCTAAACGGAGGTCAGCTCTCGGAGGCTGCCGAGTTTCTCGAGGCCGAGCGCGATGGTCTCTTGGAGTCCGCGTCAGCGCGTGAACTCGCCGTTCTGCTCGAAAGCTATGGAGACTCGCGAATGCTCCAAGTGCCTTCGATTACACTGTTGGAGACCCTTGCGGACTGCCTCCGAATCGCCGGCAACGACGTGCCCGCGCTTCTCCAGTACCAGCATGCATTGCGTCGCTGCGAGCAGAGCGGTAGCGACAAGCCAGTTCCGCGGATCCTCCGGAAGATTGCGTCGGTGGAGCGGTATCGGAACAACTACCCCAAGGCGCTCGGCCTCTTGGTCGAGGCGCAGGCGAGGCTGGAACGGATTAACGAGCCGTCGGAGTTGGCTCAGGTCCTCCGGGAGATGGCCCTCGTGGAGGAGGCCCAGGGGAACACTGCGGCGGCGCGAACCCATCTGAACGAGGCGATCGATCTGGCCACCGAGGCTTCCGACGCGGGGACGCTCGCCAGGAGCCTTGTTACCCTCGGGACGCTCGAGGCTTCGCAAGGAGACCTAAGTCGTGCGCTCGACTCGAAGAATGAAGCCCTCCGAATCGCGGTCCGAGCGGGCAACCTCACCGAAGCCGCCCGCGCTAGCATCTCCATCGGTGCGACGTTGCACGAAATGCGGCGTCTTGAAGAGGCACTCCAGCAGTATGACAAAGGTCTCCGAATCGCCCAGCTGGTGGGCAATTTCCGACTCAGCGCCTACGCAACGATGAATCGAATGGCTGTCCTGGTTGACATGAATCAACAAGACGCCGCGGCGAGCGCACTTGAGGAGGCGAAGCGGCTGATTCAGCTACTCGAGGAGAAAGATACCATGGCTCTCCTCGAGATTAGTGAAGGTCAGAGAGAGAAAGCATTGGGGAATTGGACTCGTGCGACGCGTATCTGGGAACGTGCCTTGAGCACTCTGCGCAGCGTTGGGATTCCATACGACCTTGTCCGCTCCCTGAAGTTGGTTTCGGAGGCCTACGAAGAGCATGGTGACAAGTTAGAGGCCGCAGGCTATCTTCGAGAGGCCCTGACGGTGGCACGCAAGATTGGGAACCCGGATCTGGTCGCAGAACTCGAAGCACGCCTGGACAATCGTGTCGTCCACGACCTGACCTAGGTCCCGATGGAGTGACGAGCGCGGGATCAGTTGGGCTCTTTCGGCGGTCCAGACATCTGCCGCTCACCTCCTCCGGGACAAGGCAAGCGCCCGTCGATTCGATTAAGAACATCGTGACTTGTTCCGTTTTGGACAACTAACCGCGGCTCCACATTCCGTGACCACTGCCCGGCATGCGGGCGCTGAACCTGGCGCTGAGCCTATATTCCCTGTGCGTCATCTGGACCCATGGTCCGATTCGTCAATCCCCGGAGGCACCCGCCATTCCATATGCACGACATGATCCGAGCTCAGCCTAAGTTCGTCGGGGGAACGATTCACCGCCTGCGCATGCAGTCTGCGCGGTCCTTCCTTGGCTCGGCTGTCCATATCGTCGCCACGGGGTGCGGCACATCGTTCCATGCGGCACAATACGGTGCAAGAATCCTCGCGGTCGCGATCGGCCCGCCTGCGCGTGTCGAGGCGATTCAGGCATACGACCTCCTCCATGGGCCGAGGGTCGATTCCAAGACCGTCGTGCTGGGCGTCAGCCATAGCGGGAACACCTCGACCACGAACCGAGCCATGTCGCGCGCCGCGCGTGCGGGCGCGACGGTCCTCGGCATATGCGGTCTTGCCGACACGTCATTGGCGGAAATCGCCGATCGGACGCTCGTAATCGGCGAGACCCAGGACCGGTCCTGGGCAAACACGATGAGCTACACCACGCAGCTCACGGCTTTCGCATGCCTCGCGTCGGACCTCGGCGGCCCCGCTTGGCGCGGTGTCGGGCGCGACCTGACGCGGCTCCCCGCATTGCTCCGGAAGGCACTGTCCTGCGAGCCCGCCGTCCGTCGTCTCTCGAGAAAGGTCGCGGCGCGCAAGCGGGTGACCTTCCTCGGGAGCGGCCTCGACGAGATTACGGCCCTCGAGGCCGCGCTGAAGATCCGGGAGACGTGCAGCCTGACCGCCAGCGGGTACCACATCGAGCAGTTCCTCCACGGGCCATTCCTCTCCCTCGATCGGGGGGATGCCATCGTCGCGCTGCGGTCCAGAGAGGACGGGGGCCGCGCCGACGCGATCCTCGACGGACTCGCCCGCGCGGGTGCATCCGTGACGACCATCGGCGATGGCCACGGCGCTCGCATCCCCTTGCCCACGATCCATCCGGTTCTCCGGCCGATCATCGGCGTCGTGCCCCTGCAGTTCCTGGCGTACTACGCCGCCCTCGAGCGAGGGGTGAACCCGGACATCATGCGGTCGGACGTGGCCCGCTATCGGCCGGCCTTGGAAGTCCTCTTCAGCTGATCCCCGCGTCCGGTGGGAACTGCACTACCGTCGCGGCCTCCACGCCATTGCGAAGAATCAGCTTGAGCGTCATCGCGCCGTTGCCATAGATCACTTGGAACCGTTCGACTTCGGATCGGTACAAGTGGGCGGGCCGTCGTCGGCCCTCCGTGAGGTAGCCCGCCTCGGACACGAGGCCGAGGGAGAGCAACCGCCGGATGCGGCGATAGCAGGCGGCGATGGGCACCTTGTACCGCGTCGCAATGTCCTGCGCCGTGAGGGCCTCCTGATGGAGCGCGATGAGGATCCGGAGCGCGTGATCATCGAGAAGCGATTGGCCGTCCTTGTCGTACAGGAGGAGTTCCTCCGCAACGAGGGCGGGTCGAGCGGGTCCACTCGTCTCCGGCGTGGGGCCTAGGCCAGCCACGGAGCCGCAGTCCGGGGCGGGCCATAAAAGACCTAGGCTCCCGTTATCACGGATGGAGACGGTTGACCTCTCTCCCTTCGCGGGTCCTCCGCACCCGCTCCGACTCCGGAGTTCGTGAGAAGACGCCCGATCACTTTGCAGCGGCCAAGTCCTCGAGGATGACGTGCGCCGCATTGTAGCCGGGCGCGCCGACGACGCCTCCCCCTGGGTGCGTCGCGGAACCGCAGAGGTACAGCCCCTTCACGGGCATGCGGTAGTTCGCCCAACCGGGCATGGGCCGGAACGAGAATATCTGGTCCGGGGTGATGTCGCCCTGGAAGATGTTCCCGCCCGTCAGCCCGATCATCCGCTCCATGTCCGTCGGCGAGATGATCTGCCAGTGCTTCACGACTCGGCGGATGTTCGGTGCATACTCCTCGATGGTGTCGAGCACCGTCTCCGCGGCCTTCGGCTTGAACGCATCCCATGTGGTGCCCTTGAGTTCCGTCGGCGCGTACTGGACGAAGCACGTCATCGTGTGCTTCCCCGGCGGTGCCACGGTCGGGTCCACCGCGCTCTGGAACACCGCCTCGATGAAGGGCCGACTCGAGAACGCTCCGTACTTCGCCTCGTCGTACGCGCGCTCGACGTAGTCCATGGAAGGAATGATGTCCACGGTGCCGTTGTGATGCGGCCTCGGCGCTCCCGGGCTAGCGGTGTAGTCCGGCAGGGCGTCGAGGGCCGCGTTGAACTTCAGCGCCGCGCCCTTCGTCCGAATCTTCCGGACCCGGTCCCGGAAGTCCGAGTCTGTCGCCTCCGGTGGCACGAGCCTGAGGAACGTCTGCTTCGCATCGATCGAAGACGCGACGATCTTGGCGTCTATCCTCTCGCCGGGTTCCGTCTCCACGCCGACGGCCCTGTCGCCTTCGACCAGGATCCGCTTCACCCCCACGCCAGTGCGGACGACCGCACCGAAGTGCTGCGCGGACTTCGAAAGCGCCTCCGCGATCTGTCCCATCCCGCCTTTCGAGTAGCCCCACACTTCTCGGTGGCCGTCGAGGATTCCGATGTTATGATGGCCGAGGACGTACGCGGTCCCGGGACTGTACGGCCCCATGAACGTGCCGATGATCGCCTGCGTCGCGAGGGCCGCCTTGACCTCTTCCGATTCGAACCACTCGTCGAGGAAGTCCTTCGCGCTCATCAGAAAGAGGTCGCGGAGCAGTCGCTCCGCCTCCGGGCCGGAGAACATCCCAAATAGATCCGCGATCGGCACGGGGGGCGCCATCATCGTCGGCTCGACGAGGTCGAGGACCTCGTTCCAGAACCGTGTGTATTTCGGCCAAGCCTTCGCGTCCGCGTTCGAGAACTTGGAGATCTCCTGAATCGTCTTGTCCTCGTCGAGCCAGAGGGTGATCGACCGGCCGTCGGGGAACGGAATGAAGTACTGCGGATCGTACAGGATCGGCTCATATCCGAACTTGGTCAACCGGAGGTCCTCAACGATCTGGGGTCGGATGAGCCCGCACACGTATGCGAAGGTGTTAATCCGAAATCCGGGCCAAGGCTCCTCCGTCACGCAGGCGCCGCCCACGAGTGGCCGCTTCTCTAGGACGATGACGCGCGCGCCCGCCTTGGCGAGGTAGCCCGCGGTGACGAGGCCGTTGTGCCCTCCGCCGATCACGATGACGTCGAACGAGACCATGGTCCTCTCCCTGGGGCGGGTATCGCGGATTTGAGGAAAAGCGTTCCGCGTCCTCACGGCTCGAGGGCTCTCTTCACGTTCGCCGCGAACTCCTCCGTCTGCGAGTTCAGTTTCGATTTCACGAAGTTGTCCAGGATCCGGGCGAGGGCCCCCTTCGTCTGCACGGCCATCGTGTACGTGACCGCCGTGGCCTCGCCCTTTGGCCGCACCTCAATGGTGCCGGTCATCTCCATGTTGTCGGCGACGCCGCGGAATCTCGCATGGGACGGTTCGATCATCTCAATGGTCTCCGTCCGCACAAGGATCTGCTGGGAGAGCGGACCGATCTTCATCTTGAGCTGCCAGTTCGCATGCTTGTCGTCGAGGACGTCCACGGACTGCACGCCCGGGACGCAGCTCCCGACCTTGCGTAGGTCGCTCAGGAATGCCCATACTTTGTCCACCGGCGCGCTCACGTCAAACGAAACCGTTCCTTCGGCCATGGTGCCGTCCCGTAGGGCCGGCGCAGCAAAAAAGCTTCTCCCGCGCGACGGGACTCGATATGGAAAAGGTGCCGAGGGCCTCCCCCGATGCCTCGGCGACTGGGGGTCGCGTCGAGGTGCCTATGCCTTCCTCAGGAACGGCAGGCCCGTGCGCTTGTTCACGCCGACCTTGCGGCCCTTCGGGAGTTCGTCGCACGGCTTCCCGCTCTTCGGCTTCCGCTTGCTGAAGAAGTAGATCGTCACTCTCGGTCCCTTCTTCAGTTTCACCTCTCGCGAGTACAGCGTCCATCCCTGGTACGTGTACGGCATGTTTGACCTCGGACCCCCAACGTCTAGGGTATCTAAAGCGTTTCTCTCCGGTAGAACGGTCCGTCGCGGGTGGGGCCAGAGCCTGATTATAGTCATTTTATGGCGTATCCGGACCCCATGGAGGGACGCCCGGTCGGTCACCGAAAGCCACAAGTGCGGTCGTCGGATGGGCGACGTGGTGGTCGCTCCTCCCGCTTCCCTGAACGTCGGCCTCTTCGGCACCAATCCAGAGATCCTTCGCCTCCTGGGGGCGGGGCTCGGCAAGAAGGGGACGGAGAGCGATCTCCGCTTCTGGAACCGCAAGGAGCGGGACCTCGCCGTGACCGCAATCGCGCCGATCCCTTTCCCAGAGCGAATCGTCCCGATGCTCCAGGTGGCGTCCCTCTGCGACTACCCCGTTCTCGTCGCGAACGCTCTGGATGCTCCGCTCGGCGAGATGGTCCTCGCGCTCGCCGCGACGCGCAAGCCGGGGCTCGTGATTGTGACGGATCCCGAGATCGCGGAGCGGGTCCACCGGATCGTACGAGAGCGGCTCCGAGGATGGGTCACCATGGAGTGGTCCGGCGAGGAGTCCGTACGGCGCGTCCGCGACCTCCTGCCCGGGGTGTCGGTGCCCCGCGAGACCGGCGGGCCGTGTACGGTGGTGCTCGATCACGCCTTCGACGCGCGGGGTGTCGGGACCGTGGCGCTCGGTTTCGTCCGTCGCGGGATCCTCCGAGTCCACGAGGAGCTGACCCTGCTACCGCTGGATCGCACCGTCGCCGTGCGTTCCATCCAGCGGTTCGACGAGGACCAGGCGGAGGCCGCCGCCGGGAGTCGCGTCGGCGTGGCCCTCCGGGACGTCGAGGCGCATGAGATCGAGCGGGGTTCCCTCCTCACGTCGGATCTGACGATCCTCGCCCGCCCCGTCCTGGAGGTCCGCCCATTCGCTCGGAGCGAGTTCTCGAGGGACCCGCTAGGGTCGGGCACGCGAGGGTTCCACCTCCTCTGCGGGACCTACGTCCGGCCCGTCGTTGTGAACGAGGCCGGTCCCTCCCTGTGGGTGACGGCGGACTCGCCGGTGCCGGCGGTCCCGGGCGAGCTGTCGTTCCTCGTATCCCTCCGCGGCCCCGGCACCCTCCGAATTGCCGGGCACGGTCCCCTGGCGCCTTGACGTTCGAGAATCACCCGCGAGAACCGGGCCGAAAGCCTTGTCCCGCCCGTGGCCCACGGTCGCTTCCGATCTCTATGAAGGCTCGTCTCCACCGGATCGAATGCGAGGAGGGCGACCTGCTCGATCTGCCCGATACTTGGATCCCTGTGCGGCTCGAGCACAACGGTTACGCCACCCCGCCGCGGAAGGCGTACACCCTCTACTACCTCGAGCGCGCCTGACCTCTGGGCGCGACGATCCGCGCACGGGGCGCAGGCCCTCCGACCCTCGTTTCCTCTCCCGATATAAAGGTTGTCATGCCCAGCATCTTTTGAAATCTATATAAATACCTACATTTATCCGGGTTTGAGGTGAAAAAAGGATGCAACCGCCTCCCCCCGTGATGCGTGCGCCCATGGACCGATATCGCTTGGTGGTGATTGCGGCGATCGGGCTTGGCTTGCTCTTCTTGATGGCCGGCGCGGTCCTCGCCGACATGAGTAATGCCGTGCCCGGCGCGAACGATACACAGGAGACCCAGATTGCGAGGGAGAACCTCGGACGAGTGTGGGGGCCGGCGGTGGCCCACATCGGGATGTTCTTCTTCGTGAGCGGTCTCTTCCTGGCCGCCCTGTTCCTTGAGGATGTGGACCCGTTCGTGCGCCTGTTCCTCCTGATCCTCGGATTCGTGGCCCTCCTCCTCGTGCTGGCGAACTCCCCCACGATCTTCGGCTGAGGTGGGTGGATGGCGAGCTTGGGAGAACGGCTCTGGGAGATGGGGAAGTCCCCTCCGCAGCATCTCACGCTCCTGGTCTTCGGGCTGGTGACGCTGCTGACGGGGCTCATCGCGAGTGCGATCCTCGCCCTCGCGGGTGCGGGGGGCGCTACGCCCCTGTCCGTGGCCTCTTCGGTGATCACCGGGATCGGCGCTTTCTTCCTGACCCTGGCCCTGTTCCTCGGCGCGTACGTGTCGCCGGGAGATTCCGTGGCATGGCGCATCGCGCAGCTGATTGCCGCCGTCCTGGTCCTGCTGCTCCTCTTCTGAGACGCGGACGCACCGAGCGCGCACGCCACGGCGCTGCGGGAGAGCGCTTGCTCTCCCGTGGCAGTATTCCAACCTGATCGGCCTAGCGAACCTCGCCCGCGCTCACGGAGAGGATCGGGGGCAGCAGGCCGGCGATTTCCTTCCACGATTCGCCATCATCGCGGCTCGCGTACAAGTGTCCCGTGTTTGTGCCCACGTAGACGCCCGCCGGATCGCCGCGGTCCGTTGCTAGGGCCTCGCGCAGCACGCCCATGTAGGCATTCGGCCCCGGCAGTCCCTTTGTGAAACGCCTCCAGGCTTTCCCCGCGTTCGTTGTCCTCCATACGGCCAGCTGGCCCCTCGGAGGGATCCGGTTCTCCGCGCCGATCAGCGGGACGACGTAGGCGGTCTGCTTCCGGCGGGGATGGGCCGCGACGGCGAACCCGAAGTCAGACGGGAGGCCTTTCGTGACCTCCGTCCAGCGGCCTCCGTCCGGGCCTCGGTGGTAGGTCCCGCAGTGGTTCTGATGGAAGATCGAACCGTCCGCGGATGCGTCCCAGGCGAGCTTGTGGATGCACTGGCCGTACTCGGGATACGTGTTCGGCAGGAAATCCGCTCGAACGCCCTGGTTCTCCATGGTCCACGTGCCTCCGCCGTCGCGCGTCTCGAACGTGCCCACCGCGCTGATGCCCGCGACCAGGTGCCGAGGATCCCGAGGATCCACGAGGAGGGAGTGGAGGCACAGGCCCCCATTCCCCGGCTGCCACTCCTTCCGTGTCGGATGGTAGTTGAGGGAATCGAAGCCTCTCCAGGTCTCGCCTCGGTCGTCGCTGCGGAAGAGTGCTGCGGGCTCGACGCCTGCGTAGATCGTGTCGGGCTCGTCCGCGTGGCCCGGCTCGAGATGCCAGACGCGGCTTAGCGCGAGCCCGCTTGACGCCTCGAACTTCGGGATCGTCCGGGTCGCCTTGGCCGACTCGCCGATTCGCCAGCGGAACACCGCCGGGCCCCAGTGCTCGGTCGGGTTCGGCGCGGCGGCGTATACCGTGCGGCCATCCCGCGGGTCGAGCATCATGTGGTATACCCCGACCCCGGCCATGTAGGGACCCATCGTCGACCACTTCCGTCGGTCCGTCGAATGGAAGATGAATCCGCCCTTCTTCGTGCCCACGAGGACGACCGTGCTACCCTTCTTGACCGTCTTGGCCATCGAGACCACCTGCGATGCTGGGGAGGATATCGACGACGTCGCCCGCCGCGAGACGGACCGTGGAGAGGTCGTCGCGGACGAGGTTCTCGTTCAGGAAGACGTTCACATATCGCCGCGGCCGCCCGGTCTCCTCGCGGATGCGATCCCCGATCCCTGGAAAGGCCGCGTCGAGTCGGTCCAGGAGAGAGGCAACGTCCTCCGCCTCGAGAAGGACCTCATCCTGGCCGTCGGTGAACGTCCGGAGCACGGGCGGGATCCGAACGAGGACCCTCGAGCGGAGGATCTCGTTGGGAGCGACCCGCGACCCCGACATCGTACCCCGCGGCCCGATGTCGCCTTGCCGGAAAAGGGTTCGCCCATCCTGCGCCGGGTCCCCGAGATCCACGGCGCGACGGTCCTCGCCGAGGACCGTCGGGAGTCGGTCCTATCAACAGCGACGGGAGAAGACCTTATCTCGCAAGGCTCGCTCCCTGGGCGCTATGGACACCCAAGAGATCCTCGACCTCGCACTTTCCTTGGCCCAGCAGGCGGCGGTGCCCGCGGACACGGGCATCGACGTGCCCGCAAAGGACGTCCGGAGAATCCTTTTCGGCATCGACGTGGACTCCGGGGAAATCGCGATGGCGAAACAGATGGGATACGACCTCGTGATATCGCATCACCCGACCGGTGGGGCGGCGGTCCTCAACTTCCCGAAGGTCCTCGCGAAGCACGGAGACATCCTCGTGCGGCACGGCGTGCCAAAGGCCGCCGCCGACGCGGCCGTCAAGGAGCTACAGGACGAACGCGGCCCTGCAGCCCATCGAGAAAACTATGATCGTCTGCCGAGCGTCGCGCGCATGCTTGGAATCGGACTCATGTGCATTCACAACCCGTGCGATGAGATCGGGCGGCGGGTCATGGACGAGACCCTGCGGGCACACCTCCCTCCGAGTCCTCGCGTGCGCGATGCGATCGACGTCCTCTATGGGCTCCCGGAATTTCGCGCGGCGAAGACGCGGATCCTTGTGCTCATGGGGGCGCTCGACAACCCGCTCGGAAAGTGGGCGGTGCACCACGGCGCCGGCACCAACGGCGGGTTCCCCGTGGCCCGAGCTGCGTTTGAGCATGGAATCGACACCGTTTTCTACATCCACGTCGATGCGGGGCACCTGCGTCGACTGCGCGAGGTCTTCGGTCGCGAGGGGACGAAGAATCTCGTCGTGACCGGCCACGTCGCTTCGGACAGCATCGGCATCAACGCGCTCGTTCGCGAGTTGCGGTCGCGCGGAATCCGCGTTGACACGTTCAGTGGAATTGTAGACGTTTGACGAGAAGTTTTATCGCAGATTGCGAATTTATTCTAGCATAAGGCTTAACTAGGGCCCACCCATACCGGTTGGGGGGTTCCCTCTGCCGTTTGAGATCGCTGTCGTCAGCAACACGCCGCTCACGCCCCTCAAGGACCTCGATGACGTCGCCCTTCTCTTCCTCACGCAGATCGGCTACATCCCGAAGGGATACGATCCAAAGACGGAGGCGAAGTCCGTGCGGGAGTCCGTGCCGTACCGCCTCTTCACGGAGTGTTTCCTCGGACGGATGGATAAGGGATGGACCGTCGAGCAGCTGGCCGCGAAGCTGAAGACGACGAAGGCCACGATCTACCGTCACATCAACAAGTTGAAGGACATGGACCTCCTCGATGAAGTGAACGTGAACGAGAGGGGGACGATGCGGAAGGGCTATCGCATCCGGTATGGCAATCTCTCGAAGGCGTGGAACTTCGTCGAGTCGAACGTCGAGATCGCGATGGAAAACTACCGGAAGACGGTAGACCACCTGGAGAAGCTTGCGGAAGCGAGGCGGTGAACGCATGGAGCCAGAGCCGATCATCTCCCTGACGAAAGGATCCCGGTACCGCATCGAGTCCATGGAAACTCGGGAGCGGACGAAGATCACGAAAGGCCTGTTCCGAGGGTTCGCCGCGGTCGGTCCGGACGACGCGATCGTGATCGAGCTGGATGAGAGCCACGCCGAGCTGAAGGGCAAGCTCCGGCTGATCCCGGTCCACATGGTCCTCGCGGTGGATGTGCTCGAGCAGGTTAGGGAAGAGGCCCCGAAGGCTGAGAAATCGCACACGATGTACGGATGAGTTCGTCCGGGTGCCAAAGATTCTTGTCGCCGCCTTCCGTTTCCGTCGCATGCGCTCGAACCCATCGCATGAGAACGTGCCCGCCCCGAGCGGCTGGCTCGCCGTCGCTTTCCTAGGCGTCTGGCTGTACCTCATCTCGAAGCTGTTCGAGGCCTACCCGTCCCAGGTGGCCTTCTCGGTCGGGGCGACCCGAGAGGAGACCCTCGCCGCGCTCAAGGTCACTGCGGGCCTGGGGTCGATCCTAGTGCTGTCTGGCCTCGTCGCGGCCCTCTGGCGGTCGAACCTCGCGGCAGGCTTGTCGCCCTCCGGCGTACGGGGCCTCGTGCTCGGCTCGGCGGGCATAGGAGTCCTCGTCCTCTTCGAAGTCTTCCTCGCGCTGGACTTCTTCGGCGTGCGCCTCGATCCCATCGGGGCCCTCCTGCGCGGCCAGCCGATCGGGGACATCCTAGGCACCGCGCTGGCATTCGCGGGTCTCGCATCCCTGGCGGTTGGCCTCACGCAGGCCGCGGGACTGTTCGAGCGGGCGCCGGAGCCGGCTCGGGCTCCCTCCCCGCCGGAGAAGGCTGCCTAGGCGCGCCGGATGGAGTGCCTCGGGTCCACCGCATGCCCGACGGGCCGTGCTACTCGTCGATGGCGCGGAGGGGCAGTGGCGGCCCCGGCGCCGCCGCGAGTCGTTTCGGCTCTTTCCCTCTTTCGCCGGCTTCCGAAGGCCTCAGCGACCGCAATGCGTTCGGTCGCGGGTCGTACGGAACCCGCCTCCGGTGTCGCCGATGCGGCGCGGGAGTGCTGTCCCGACCCCTCGTTCCGGAGGCTTTATGGCCGCGTCGCGCCCTCGGCCCGGGCGATGTCGGTTCCGGCCGGGGCGGCAGAGGACGCGTTCTACGAGGCGCTCGTCGCGCAGCTCCAGGACCGTCCTCCGTCCGGGAAGGAGGAACTCCACCGGCTCAAGGTCCGCCTCGCCCGGTCCCACGGCCTCGTCGGACTGCCCAACGACGCGGCCGTCCTTGCCCGCGTGCCGTCCGCGGTCCGGGGGTCGCTCGAAGACCTCCTTCGAACGAAGCCCGCGCGGACCGCGAGCGGGGTGGCCGTCGTGACGGTGATGACGGCTCCGCACGCGTGCCCGCATGGCGTGTGCGTCTACTGTCCTGGAGGGCCACGGTTCGGGACTCCGCAGTCGTACACGGGGACCGAACCCGCAGCCGTCCGCGCGGCCCAGCACCACTACGATCCGTTCCGGCAGACGGTCGCCCGGCTCGAGGCCCTTCGGCAGATCGGCCATCGGACCGACAAGGTCGACCTGATCGTCATCGGAGGGACGTTCACCTCGATGGAGGCTGGCTACCAGGAATGGTTCGTGAAAGGCTGCCTGGACGCGATGAACGGATCTGTGTCCTCGTCCCTGGAGGAGGCGCAGGCGCGGAACGAAACCGCTCCGTCGCGGTGCGTCGGGCTAACGGTCGAGACGAAGCCGGACTGCTTCCTCGGATCAGAGGTCGAGGAGGCCCTGCGGCTCGGGACGACCCGCGTGGAACTTGGGATCCAGTCGACCCACGATGAGGTATTGCGGCTCGTCCACCGCGGGCACGGGGACGCCGAAAGCCGGGCCGCGACGAAGCGCGCGAAGGACGCGGGCCTCAAGCTCGGGTACCACATGATGCCCGGGCTTCCCGGCTCGGACCTCGACCGCGACCTGCAATCGTTCCGCGCGATCTTTGACGATCCGGAGTACCGGCCGGACTTCCTGAAGATCTATCCGACGCTGGTCCTCCCCGGCACGGCGCTCCACGGCCTCTGGCGGCGCGGGCAGTACCGGCCGCTGACCACCGAAGAGGCCATTGAACTCGTCGCCCGGGCGAAAGCGATTGTCCCGCGGTGGTGTCGCATCCAGCGCGTGCAGCGGGAGATCGGCGCATCGCAGATCCATGCGGGCCCGCAGCGAGGGGACTTGCGGGACCTTGCGAGGGAGCGGCTTCGGTCGCGCGGCCTTCGATGCCGCTGCGTACGCTGTCGCGAGGTCGGATTCCGCGAGATCGAGGTGCGACCGGACGCGCTCGCCCTGCTCCGGGAGGACTACGAGGCCTCCGGCGGGCACGAGGTGTTCCTCAGCCTCGAGGATCCGGACTCCGATGTCCTCGTCGCCTACGTCCGGCTCCGCATCGACGGATGGGGCGGCACCGTGCGGGAGCTAAAGGTAGTCGGACGCCTCGTCCCGATTCACGAGGCGCCAGGCGGTCGATGGCAGCACCGCGGCCTCGGCCGTGGCCTGCTGCTGGAGGCGGAGCGCGTCGCTCGCGAGGACTTCCGCGTGCGGCGGATGCGGATCACGTCCGGGGTGGGCGTGCGCGGATACTACCGTAGGATGGGTTACCGTCTCGAGCCCCCTTACATGGTCCGGGACGTCTAGTCACGAGGCCTCTTTGATCCAGCCGAGGCGCTTGATCTTGTTCGCCTCGACCTCGTCCGCGTTGCGGAACGCGGACTCCGCCTCCGCGAGGTACTCGACCGCGAGGCGCAGGCCCTCGACGGTCGGGGCCCTCACGTCGATCCCGGCCCGGGTGAGCTGCTGGCGGACGATCGGCATCGCGGCCTCCTGTCCTCCCATCCGGTCGCAGAAATCCATGATGATCTGATCCGCGACCGCGATGAGCTCGCTCGCTTCGTCCTCGACGGCCCGGTGCCCTTTCGCCATCCTCGACTCCGCTTCCGCGATCACGTCCTTCGCGAGCTGGGTGAAGGTCGCCTCCACGTTCTCGCCGGTCTTCGCGGAGCTGAGGAAGCCATGGACGTGGAGGCCCTCGATTGCATCGTCGAGCAACTCCTGCGTGTCTCGGCGGCTCCGGGCGAGATCGAGCTTGTTCCCCACGATTACGAACGGGATGGAGCCGACGACCTTCGTGAGACGCGGGAGCCAGTACTCCGTGAGGCTCCGCATCGTCTCGAGCCGCGTGACGTCGTAGACGAGCAGGGCCCCCTTCGCGCCTTGGAACGAGCTCTCCTGGATGTTCTTGTAGCCCTTCTGACCGAGCACGTCCCATATCAGGAACGTGAGTTCCGTCACCTTCCCCGGCGACTCAAGGCGGAGGTCCTTCTTCGTGACCTTCGTGCCGATCGTCGTGATGTAGTCGTCGGAGAACTTGTCCACGACGAAGCGACGGATGAGCGACGTCTTGCCGACGGCGCCGTCCCCAAGGAGGAGGATCTTCCGTTTGATGTGATCATCGGCCATGGGGCATGCGTGCCATGCTTGGGCCACGCTTATAACGGTTTTCGGTCCAGTGTCATCCGTGCGAACAGGAGACGCTCACGAAGCGACGCCGCGGTGGCGCGGTCGGAGGAAGCGCCGGGCGAGGAAATCCGCGCGCTCGAAGACGGCGACGTTGCCGTCCCATCGCGGGAGGACGTCTGCGCACGAGCCCTCGAACTCCCACACCGCCTGCTGCAGCCGCCCGGGCAGGCCGTTCATGTATCGGCCGCGGGCCACGCCGGCGAGGATCGTGTGCTGCCCGCGGACGAGGACCACCTGCTGCTTCCCGAATCGCAGGCGCTCGAGGTTGCTCTCGCGGTCGTCGAAGGAATCGCGGATGAATTCCTGGAGGACGACGAGCATGCCGCTCACGCCCTCGCCATCGTCGACGCGGCCCTTGTCGTGGGTCCAGTGTCGGATCAGCGCGCCGCTGTTGTGCATGAGGAAGAGTTCCTCGAGCTTCGCACGTCGACCGACATAGAGCGCGAGTCCGATTGCGCCCGCGCCGCCGAGGCCTGCGATCGCCGCGCCCGCGAGTTCGATCCTCGCGGGAGGCGCGTAGTTCAAGGCGAAGATTACGGAGCGAGAGACGGCTCGTGGTTGACGGCCCTCGAAATCCGTGTACTCGGCGCGCACGAAAACCGTCGCCTGCACGGTCGTCCCGGGATTCGCGGCCATCTCGGCGCGTGTGTCCGTCGTGATCACGCCCTCGAAACCGAACGCGAAGTCCTGACTCCCGGAAATGTCCTCGGCATGCAAGGACCACGTGCCGTTCTCCGCGCCTTGGAGTTCGAGCTCTGGGGTGACGGTCACCGTGACATCGATTGTCTTCGAATAGTATGCGAGGTCTGTGTTGCCGTCGTGGATTGAGTCCAGAATGCAGTCGAACCGGATCACAGGCGATTGCTGTTGATCGATGTACACGATGGCGTCGCGGTAGAAGGACCGAGGCTGGGACGCTCGGGCCGGGGGAGCGAGGCTCGCGACGAAGAGAACCGTGACCGCGAGCGCGGCGGCTGCCGCCGCGAGAGCTCTGCTACTCCGAAGCGTGGGCGTCCCCCAACTCGCGAAGCGCTCGCTGCCAGCGTCTTCGCCGACTAGAGCGATTCATCAGGCTTCTATTTATATTTGCCAGTCTGAGCGACGTGAGTGAGGATTTCGCTGCGACCAGCGGTCTTCGGCCGCAGGATCGCGCGGATTGTCGTGTGCCGGCTCGCCGCGATCTGGCGGATCGCCGGGCCGATTCCGCTGCCGGAGCCGGGCGGGCGCCTCCGCGGCTTCCCGAAGGCGGCGGGGATGCCCAGGACGTCGGCGCACGCCGAGAGACGCCTGCGCACCGCGGAGGTCTCCCCCTCCTCGAGTCGCAGGAGGGGCGAGCTGATTCTCAGGTTCGGTAACAGGTCGCGGACCCGGCTCGAAGTCGGAGCCGTCCCAAACCCCGCGAGGAGCGGGCGCCGGTCCGTCCGGGCCGCCACCGTCCAGGCGGGAAGGAGGGACAGGATCTCCGGAGCCGTCGCCATTGGCACGGTCGCCGCGAGCCCTCGGGCCAGGGCGACCGCATTCGAGGGTGTGATCCGAATTTGCTCGACTCGGTAGTCGAGGAAGAGTGCCGCCGCCTCCGCGGCCCTCAGATCGGCCGATCCTCGGAGTCCCACCGTGTAGCACGTCAGGTCGCACCGCTTCCTTGCGATCGCGGCGAGGAGCGTGCTCCCAAGGCCGCCGGAGTACGCGAGCTCGAGGCGGTCCCCGTCACCGAGCACTCGGACCACCTCGGACTCGAGCCAGTCGACGAGCACCCGCGCGCCGAGGCTCGAGGCCATGGGCTCACGCAGGCAGCGGCTCGCCCGCGACGAGGCGAGACAGGACCGCCGCGAGATCCGGTTCGGGGATCCGGGCCTGCCTCTGCGTGTCCCGCTCCCGGACCGTCACGCCCTTTCCCTCGATCGTCGCGTGGTCGACGGTCACGCAGAAAGGAGTTCCGATCTCGTCCATCCGCGCGTACCGTTTGCCGATGGATCCGGCTTCGTCGTAGAAGGCTCCGAAGGTTCGCCGCAGCTGCCGATACAGGGCCTCCGCGCGCTCCGGTAGGCCGTCTTTGGAGACGAGCGGGAAGACGCCCAGCGTAATCGGCGCGATCCGAGGCGGCAGCCGCAAGATCGATCGCTCGCCCTTCGTATAGCCGAGGTCGAGGAGGGCCCATACGTTCCGGTCGACGCCGAACGAGAGCTCGAGGACGTGGGGCACGAGCCGGGTGGTCCCGACGGTCACGGACTGCTTCTCCCGGGACATCGCCTCGTGGCCCTTCAGGTCATAGTCCGTTCGGTAGTGGACCCCGCCGACTTCTTTGAAACCGCCGAGGCTTTCCTGCCGCAGCTGCACGTCGAAGTGAATCTTGTTATAGAATGCGCGCTCCTTCTCGTCGAGTTCCGCGAAGCGGAACGCCTCCCGCGGCACCCGGAGCGCGTCGAGATAGAACCGCTGGACATGGAGGAGGTGGACCACGTACCAGGACGGCAGGCCGCGGGCAACGAGGTCCCTCGCGGGGATCTCACGGGCCTTCGGCTCGCCCTTCTCCCCCGCCCATGCGATGCGCACGGGGGCGTCTTCGAGGCCTTCCAATGGCGCTTGCTGGGCGAACGACGCGGGATCAAAGAAAATCTGCAGTTCGGCCTGGATGAACTCCCGCATTCGGTAGGCGCCCTGCCGCGGACTGATCTCGTTCCGGTAGGCACGGCCGACGATGGCGAGCCCCATCGGGAGCTTGCGCCGGAGGGCCTCGAACTCCCGCTTGAAGTTCAGGTACACCCCCTGTGCGGTCTCCGGCCGGAGGAACGCGCGGTCCTTCCCCGTCGGGCCGACCGCGAGCGGGAACATCATATTGAACGTCCGGGACGGTCCGAGCTCGCCCTTGCAGTTCGGGCAGCGGATCTTCAGCTCTCGGATCTTCGCGTCGATTTCGTCCGTCGTCAGGCCTTCGTGCTCCTCGTGCGTGATCGCCTCGAGGAGGTGGTCCCCGCGATACGATTCGCGGCAACGGGTGCAGGTGACTAGGACGTCCGTGAAATGGTCGACGTGGCCCGACGCCTTCAGGGGCGCCTCGGGAAGGACCGTCGTCGTGTCGATCAGGTAGTAGTTGTCCCCGAGGCCCAGGAACGTCTCGATCCAGAGATCTTCCCAGCGGCGTTTCATCAGCGCGCCGTGGTGGCCGTAGTCGTAGAACCCCGCGAATCCTCCATAGAGGTCGACTGCGGGCCACAGGAAGCCGCGGCGCACGCAGAGTGAGAGCAGCTCTTCGTAGGAGGCCATCCGCCCCCGGAAAGAGGGGTCTCGGCATAAAGCCTGGGGATGCGTCACCCTCGCGGCATGAGAACCGTGAGCAAGTCGAGTTCGTACAGCATCGCCACGAGCCGGTCCTGGGAGTCGACGACGGGCAGCTGGCCGAAGTCGTTCTTCACCATCGTCCGCGCGGCCTCCGACGCGCTCGTCTTCCGGAAGACGGTCACGGGCTTCGACATGATGTCCCGCACCGGAGTGCGGGGCAGCTCGATCTTCTTCTCCTCCCAGTAGAGCCGCATCACGTTCCGGAGGCCCTCCCAGGCCCACGCGTCCTCGTCCGCGGCGATCCCGAGTTCCCGCTGGGCAACCCTGCCGTTCACTCGGCTCAAGGAGAAGACGTCCCGGTCCGTGACGATGCCCGCGAGATGCCCGTCGTCCCCGAGGATTGGTGCGGCGGTCACGCGGCCATGGCGCATGATTTCCGAGGCGACGTTGATCGGCGTCGAGGCATGCATCGCGACGCAGGGCGAGCGGATGAGCCGCTCGACGGGCGTCTCGATGTTCTGCCTGGCGATTTCCTTGAGCAGGTCCGAGGGCGTGATGATCCCGACGAGCTTCCCGCCTTGGACGACGGGAAGGTAGTACACGTTCATCTCGACGAGGACCGTCGCGCATTCGGTCATCGTCGCGTCGTCCTCGATGGCGGGATGGTCGCGGGCCATGACCATGGCGAGCTGCTCCTCGTCCGGCTTCGCGAAGATGTGCGCTCGAGCGACGAACCCCGCCAGGCTGCCGTCTCTCCGGACGACCGGGACGCCGGTCAAGCGGTGTTTCACGAGAAGCCGGAGGACGTCCGTCCGCGTGCCCGGGAGGGTTGCGACGACCGGCTTCTTGGTCATCAGGTCGCGGGCCTTCGGCTCGCCCTTCGACTTCCCGACCGTCCGTGGGGCTGCGCGCTTGGCCATGTTTTCCCTCCGGCCACGACGAGGAGGATGTCGCTCGCGGATGCCCGGAGGAGCGACGCGAACCCGTGCGGCCCGCCTGGGAGGTCGAGGACCGCGAGGTCCGCAGGCCCTCCCGTGCGAAGTCCGCTATCGGCCCGCGCGTCTAATAGTTTCCGGCCTCCGAGGGCCATACCGAGAATATCCTTCGCCGCGGCGGCGCCTTTCAGCCGGGCGACGCGGTACGCGAATTCCATCTCCCGGAGCATCGATGGCACGTTGATCATCGCGTTGTCCGTGCCGAGCCACACTTCGACCCCCGCGCGGAAGAGCCGGGGGAGATCCGGCGTGAGGCCGAAGAACGCGTTGGAGCGGGGACACACGACGATTGGCACGCCCGCGTCGGCACAGCGTTCGAGGTCCTCGTCCGTGGCCTGGACCATGTGCACGAGGAACGCGGGGTTCAGGTCGAGGACCTCGTCGATGTCTTCGCGCACCCGCTCGGAGCAGTGGATCGCGAAGAGCTTGCCCGCACGGCGGACGTCCGCGGCAACCTTCTCCAGCTCCGGCGCAGGCCAGTCGATGTAGGAACTCACGGCGATTCCGTCGCACGCCCGGAGGAGCGCCCCGACTTCCCGCTTGTCGTAGGTCAAGCCCGTAGGGCGACCGAGGGCCATTCCGGACAGGGGCAGAGCCGCCTGCGCCGCGTACAGCAGCTTGAGGCCTTTGAGGCCGCCCTCGCGGAAGTCCGCGAATCCCGTCGTGCCCGTCCGGAGCATCGTCGCCATCGCGCGGCGCATCGCCGCGATCACGGCGTCGTCCTTCGCCTTCGCGAGGACGCGATGCTTCAGCCCATGCGGCGGGGCGACGAGTTCCTCGATCGTGCCGCGAAGCTCTTGGGTCACGACGGCATCGCCGAGGTGGGTATGCGCATTCCATAGCCCGGGGATGATGAGTCCCTTGGCGATCGGATTCCTCGCGACGGAGGACGTGGCCTCGACGACGACGTCGTCTTCCCAGCCGATCGTTCCGCGCCGGAAGCGACGACCGTCGTACCACCAGCCCGAGACGCGCTCCACGGGGCCGCGATGGTCCGCGTCGGTTTAAAGATTGGCCGCGCGACTTCCGCGTTTCATAAGCTTTATGGCCGCGGAGCCTTTCCGTTCGCTTCGCGCCACCGTAGCTCAGCTGGTTAGAGCGGCAGTTTCGTAAACTGCAGGTCCGGGGTTCGAATCCCTGCGGTGGCTTCTTCTCCTGCGCTCTCAGAAGAGCAGAATCATGGCCGCCCAGGCTCTCGCGCCCCGTCGGGCGTCCTCGAGGCGGATGTGCTCGTTCGGCGCGTGGTACTTGCTCCCCGCGTACCCGACGCCGGGACCGATTGCGGCGGGCGTCCCCACCCGTGTGAAGTACCATGTGGAGGATGAGCCCCCGAGCCAGGGCATGACTTGCGGATCGCAACCGTAGACCTCCTGGCATGCGCGGATGAGGGTCTGGCCGATATGCGAGCCGATGGGCGTCGCGGCAGGCTCGAACGCGCCGAGGGGGACGACTTCCACGTCGGAGAAGCCGTTCGCGGCGAGATGGACTTTCAGTTTCTCAAGGACGTCCGCGGGCCTCTGTCCCGGGACGAGCCGGAAGTCGACTTTCGCCCTCGCGTGCGCGGGGTTGATGGTCTTCACCCCCTCGCCGACGTATCCGGCGTAGAGGCCATCGATGTTGCAGGTCGGGTTGTACGTGAGGCTGACGAGCTTGGCGAGGCGCGTTCGGCCTCCCAGGACCTCGGTCACCCCATACACCTTCCTGAATTCCTGCGGCTTGAAGGAGATCTTCCGCAGGTACGAGAGTTCCTCCTCGCTCGGCGTCGGGACGTTCTCATAGAAGCCGGGGATGAGGATCTTCCCGCGGCGGTTCCTAAGCGTCTGGAGGGCCGCGACGAGCCGCCACGCGGGGTTCGGGAGGATCGCCGCGTAGGAGCTGTGCTGGTCGACGTCCGCCGTCCGCACGCGGAGTTCGACGTACAGGATGCCCTTGCTCCCCATACTGATCTGCGGCGTGCCGTCGAAGTCGACCCCGCCCGCTTCGATCGTCGCGGCATCCGCCCTGAACAGGTCGGGGTGGGCTTCCGCGAAGGACAACAGGTGCGGGCTCGCGATCTCCTCTTCCCCTTCGACGAAGAAACGGAGGTTCACGGGGAGCGAGCCCGTGATTTCGCGGATCGCCTTCGCGGCGAGGGCCTGCGCGACCGTGTTCCCCTTGATGTCGGCAACCCCTCGGGCGAACAGCTTCCCATCCTGGACTATTGGATCAAAGGGATCATGCTGCCATTCGTCCAGCGGGTCCACCGGCTGCACGTCGTAGTGGTTGTAGAGGGCGATCGTCGGCCTCGACGGATCGGCGCGGCTCTCCGCGAGGACAACCGGCGGGCCGCCGTCGGTCTCCAGAGTGCGCGCGGCCATGCCATATTTCTCGAGGAGCCGAGCCGTCGCCTCGGCGCCCTCTCGCTCGGCGCGATGCTCTGCGCCGATCGTCGGCACGCGGGCGTATGCAACGAGGTCGTCCAGGAACTCCTGGAAATGCTCATCGATCCAGGCGTACACCCGCTCGCGATCCTCTGGGGCGAGCATGCGACCGGATCGGAATCCCCGGACTTAATGGAGCCGCCGTCCTTCGCTTCTGCCCCGGGCGCCGAATGATTCAAATCCTCGGTCCTCACCTAGTTGGAGCGCCATGATTCCCGTGCCCCGTGGCCCGGGGGACATCCCGCCGGGGCCTGAGACGACCCAGCCGAAGCCGCGAGGAGGCGAGCCGCTACCGCTCGCGTTCCAGGCCCTCGATGAAATCGAGGCGATCAAGCGCTCCCTCGCGGAGTTCGTGAAGCGCATCGAAGCTCTGGAGCACCGCGTCGCCGCCCTCGAAACGGCTAAGGCCTGAGGGTCCCGGATCGGCATATGCTCACGCCGCAACCAGCTTGAGCAGGTGCTCCTCGACGCCTTTGAATTCCTCGGTCCGCCCGCTCCAGGACTCCAAGACCTTCTCGTAGGCCATCTCGATGTTCCTCAGGACCTCCGCCATCCGCATCTCAAGATTCCGGCCGTTTCCACCTCGCGTGAACGTCACGAGAATCGAGTACCGGCCGTGGACCATGTGGATTCGGTGGTCCCCATACTTCAGCTCTTGGAGCGAGCCGTTCTTCGTTCGCATTGCGTCTGCGACGAAGTTGCGGACGGCCATGAGCATCCCGCTCGCGATGTCCGAGTCCACGTCGGGCCGGAGCGTCGTCGAATAGTGACAAATCAGGATGCCGCTATTGTGGAGTAGGAACACGTCGTCGATCATCGTGCGCTTGTGGGGCAGCACGTCCATGTACCCGAGGAGCAGGAAGAGCAGGAACACCGCGGCGAGGATCGCGATCCATAGCAGGACGAGGTCGAAGCCGAAGCCCCCGGCCGCCACGGAGCTGACCCGGAAGGATGCCGTCTCGACCATCGCGCCGGACAGCGCCCCATCCCAGCGCTCATACCGCAGTTCCAGGCGGGCCACGAGGTCCTCGCCGCCCGCCGCGCGGGCGCTCACCTCCAGCCGTGCGTGGATCGTTTGCTCCCCAGGTGGCACGTTGCCGAACTGCCAGACGAACGTCGCCCCGTCGGTGCTGCTCCAAGGCAGGGAGCTATTGACGAGGAGCGTCTTCGATGGCAGGGTGAAGTTGAACCACACCGTTCGGGCCGCCTCGTTGCCGGAGTTGTTCCACCGGAGGGTCAGATCGATTCCGTCGCCAGGCCCGACCGTGGTGGCCGGAGTCGTGATGCCGATGAAGAAGCGCGGGGTTACGACGACCGCGGTCGCCGTCGCGACGGACGGTCTCAGCACCATGCCGGCCCCGTTCAGTACGGCGAGGGACGCCGCCACGTCCAGTCGCGTCGCGGCGGACGTATCGTTCGAGACGCGCAGGCGGAGGGCGATCGCATGTCCTCCGGGCTCGACGTCTCGCATCGCGTATCCGATCGACGTCCCGTTCTGGGAATCCACGGAAGGCGCAGAGGTTTCCAGGGCCGTCCCCGCGGGAAGCGTACTATTGATCCAGGCCCAAGCCGCGGGCTCGTCGCCCGTGTTGTTTGTGTACAGCGTCACGAGGATCGCATCGCCGGGACGCGGCTGAGGAACGTCCACGGTCGCCTCCACGACGAGGCTCGGTCCGTGAACCGAGGCTCGGCCGATCGCTTCGCGCTCGCCGAACGGATGCCCGCTGCCGTCCGTGTACGAGGCATCGAGGACGAGGGTGAGCCGGTCCCCGGGCAGCGCGGCCGGGTCTGCCCGCGCGGTCACGTTGAACACGTACGTCTGCGCGCTCACGTCTCGGAAGAGCCACCCGTTTGTGCCAACGAGGGTGCCGCCGGCGTTTCCAGCGTCGTCCCCGAGGATGGCGGTCCGCTCGTCGGCGGTGGCGTTCAGCCAGAGCGAATCCGCTCGGCCCGATCCGACGTTGAAGAAGGACACCGTGAAGTTGAACGTTTCTGCCGGGGCGACGTGCGCGGGAGTCGGCGTGGCCTCGAGGCGGATCACGGGAACGAGGATCGTGATCGTCGCCGCGGACCACAGCGGGGACTGCGGGGCCCCCGCGGAGTCCGTGTAGTTCAGGAAGACGTACGAGGCGAGGCTTTCGCCGTCGTAGTACGTCGGGTCCGGGTCCACCCTCACCAGGACCGTGAAACGGTGCGACCCTACCCCGACGTCGTTGAAGGTCCATCGCATGGGCGCGACCATTGCGCCTCCTTCGGACGATGCGTCATCGCCAACGTACGTGAGACGGTCTGCGAGGCGCACCTCCACGGCCGCGGTGCGCGCGACGTCGTTCCCGCTGTTGTTGAAATGAACCTCGATCGGGACCATCGCCCCAGGGTCCACCGGAGCCAGCGCGGGCTCGACCTCGAGGCTCAGCGCTGGACCGGAGATACCGAAGATTCGGAAGAAGAGGTCCGCGCCCGTGTTGTTCACCCAAGTGCCGGAGGCGGAATCGAACCACTGCGCCTCGCCCGCCGGAAACTCGCCGGGGAGGTTCATCGCCCACTCGTAGCCCTTCGGCCTGGGCTGCGCGTCCTCCGCGAGGATCCAGTACCGCGTACCCGCGTTTAGAGGGATCCACGGATAGAAGCCGAACGGGATCCAAGTCCAGTTCTGGATCCCCTCCCGCGCGGTGCTTCCGAGGATCGTGCCGGGCTGGTTTCCAGCATCCGCGGCGATCGACACCTGGAGCAGGTCCGAGACGGCGCTGTCAGGCTGGTCGAACAGGAAGAGCTCGAGGTGGGTCGCGAGGAACGATGTCCGCGCGACGAAGGACTGCGCGACCTTCTGGTTCGAATATACGTTCGCGAAGGAGTTGTCCCACGAGGACGGCCCGAACGACTCGCGGAGCACCTCGGATCCTCCGTGGGCCACGGGAGCGAATAGGGCGAGCCCTGTCGCTGCCACCATGAGGAGACCGAGGACCGTCGCTATCCCCGAACCGCTGACCCCCCGGGCTCGCTCCCGGATTGGGGCCATCACGTTGGTCACTATCCCCCGCGTGACCGCTGGCCTCATTTTGTGCTCTTAAAGCGGTGTCGGCCTCGAAATCCCGCATGATAATCCATTCGCATTCGGCGCGAGTGATAATCAGGTTTGAGAGGGATTCACGACGGCGCGCGCTCCCCCGCCGGCGCGAACAGTCGGGACGCGGCGATGTACACCGCGCCCGAGGTCGCGAACGCGGGCAGGCTCGCCCCGAGAAGATTGATCCCGCCGAGGTCCATGGGCAAGCCGTATAGGTTCACGATGAAGATTGGGAAATAGGTCAGCATCCCGAGGGTCCAGGCCACGAACGCCCATGCCCGGACGCGCGGCGCGCGATCCCGGAACTCCTCGTCCGAATAGCCTGCTCGCCGGACGACGAACGTATCCGCGAGGACCACCCCGAGCATCGGCACGAACACGCCGCCGATGATCAGGAGGAAGGGCTCGTAATAGAGAACGGTGGTCCTCGGGACCCCGGTGAGGAATGCCGCCGCGACGATTCCGACCGCCGTGACGATCGGGATGAGCCGCGCGAGCCTCGCCTTAGGTCGGAGATTCTGGATCGAGACACTTGCGGAGTAGATGTCCGCGAAGCCGTTGTCCGTCTCGTCCGCGAGGATCGCGAGGAGGGCGAGCCCCCCGAAGACGCTCACAATCGCGCCTGCGAACACCTCGCTGGCATCCGTCAGCGCGAGCGCGAGGAACATCACCGCGCCGAGGGTGTAGAACCACGTGTTCGCGGCGACGTACCCGAGGGTCGTGCCGAGGAATCCTCTCCGAGGGGATTGCGCGAAGCGGCTGTAGTCGGAGACGAGGGGCCACCAGGAGATCGGCATCGCGACGACGAGGTCCAGGGCCAGCCCGATTCGGGTCCAGTCCCCGCCCCACATCGGGAGCGCGGATGCCAGTCCGGGGTCCGCCGCAAGGCGAAAGGTCATCCAACTCGCGGACCCGAGGACGAGCCAGAGCCCGACGCGCTCGAGCCACTCCCTCACTACGACGAGGGGCCCGCCCCACGCGAGCAGGCCGCAGAACGCGCCGAACACGACCGCCCAGAACACGCCCGTCGTGGCCCCGAGGATCGGGCCGGAAAGGGCCGTCGCCGCGACGGACATGACCCAGACCTCCAAGGCCGTCCAACCGAAGAGCTGCGCGGCATTCACGACCGTCGGCACGTACGAGCCGCGGCTGCCGAAGATCGGCCGGAGGCTGACCATCGTCGGAACGCCGTACTTCGAGCCGAGGACGCCTGCCCCCGCGAGGAGGAGGCTGCCGATTGCGGACCCCGCGAGGGCCGTGAGGAGGAGCGGCCCGAGTCCGAAGCCGAAGGGTGTGATGAACGTCCCCGCGTAGAGGACGAGGAGGCCGACCCCGAGGTTGAACCACAGGACACCGAGGTCCACCGCGCGCAGGTTCCGCTTCCCCAGCGGGACGGGCTCGATGCCCCACTCCACCGGCTTTCGGAGGAAGCGGATCGCCATCCGGCCGACCAAGCCCTTGACGCTTACTTAACCCTGTCCCTCGCCCTCAGCTTTTCTTCGAGAACTTCTTGTACGACCTCTTGAGTGCGGTCACGAGGGGCAACTCTTTCCCCGCGAGGAAGTTGATGAGCGCGCCGCCCCCCGTGCTCAGATGGTCAATCTTGTCCTGGAGGCCGAACTGTTCGACCGCGGCGACCGTGTGGCCGCCGCCGAGGACCGTGAAGGCCTCCGTCTCTGCGACGGCCCGAAAGAGCTCCCGCGTGCCGACGGAGAACTCCTCGAGTTCGAAGACGCCCGCGGGTCCGTTGAGGATGATCGTCTTCGCCCGCGCGACCTCGTCCGCGTACGCGGCGATCGTGTCGATCCCGACGTCGTAGATCTGGAAATCGGAAGGGAGTTCGTCGACGCGCAGGGCTTTGCGCTTCCCGCCGTCGTTCACAACGACGTCGATGGGGACGGCGATCCTCCCGCGGTACTTCGCCAGCAGTTCCTTGCACTGGCCCACGAGCTCGTCGTAGCCCCCGACCTCCTTTCGCATGAACTCCGCCGTCGGTGCACCGGGATCCGTCCCGCTTGCGTGGAGGAACATGTTCGCGACGCCCCCCGCGGTCAGGACGCGATCCACGATGTCCCGCTCGAGCATGAATTTCGTAACAGCGATGGAGTCGTCGGCCTTGATCCCTCCGAAGATCGCGATCTTCGGCCTCTCCGGGTTCTCGATCGCGCGGGTGAGCATCGTCAGCTCCTTCTCCATCACGCGCCCCGCGAGGGTCGGAAGGACCTCGCAGAATCCGACCAGACTGGGCTGCGCGCGATGTGCGGCCGCGAAGGCGTCTAGGACGAAGTAGTCCGCGAGGGGAGCGAGGCGTCGGACCATGTGTGTCTTCGCCATCTTCTCAATCTTCGCGTCTGCGAGGGCTTCCTCCTCCGCGTAGAACCGGGTGTTCTCGAGCACCAGGACGTCGCCAGCGTGCATCGCCTGGATCGCCTGGACCGCGGCGCCGCTAAACAGGCTGTCCACATAGGTCACGGGCCGCCCGAGGAGGGCCGACATACGGTCCGCATGCGCCTCCAGGGTGGTGAAATCGTCCTTGCCGGGGCGGGATTGGTGGGCAAGCACGACCGTCTTCGCGTGTCGGAGGTCCCGGATCGTCGAGAGGTGCTCCCGAAGGCGAGCGTCGTTGAGGAGCCGACCGCTCGCGGGATCGATGGGGGAATTGATGTCCACCCGGAGGAGGACCGTGCGGCCCGAGAGGTCGAAATCATCCATTGTGTAGAAATCCCGAGCCATGACGGTCGAGGCAAAATCCAAGAGGGTAATAGCCTTTTGGGAGTGCCTGTAATTGTCCCCGTCTACGGGGACGTCCGATCGGGATGCGGATGCCCTTCCACTCGGAGAACGAGCTGCGTCGCCCACTGGAGGTCTGGCTGGAGGCGGCCGGTTTCGAGGTGCGGCACGAACTCGCCGTCCTCGGTCGCCGCGCGGATCTCGTCGGGGTGCGAGATGGGCGGATCCTCGCCGTGGAGATGAAACTGCGGGACTGGTCGGAGGCCCTCCGCCAAGCGGTTGCCTATCAGCTCGCGGCCGATGCGGCCTGGGTCGCGATGCCCCTCGCGTCCGCGGCGCGCGCCTACCGGCATCGCTGGGCGTTCGAAGTGGAAGGCGTAGGCCTCCTCGCGGTCGATGACGTGGGCCTCGTGAGGACGCCGATTCGGGCGCAACCCTCTCCCCGGCGGCTCCCCTTCGCGGCAGAGAGCGTGCTCCGTGCATTCGTCTCTCCGGCTCCTGGGACGTCCGTGTTCTCAAAAGAGGAAACCGTCTTGCAAGCTTTTTTAGCCGGGCACCTGGATGGACGCGTGAACCGAGGGAATTCCACGCCCCAGGACCTCCTTCTCCCAGAGGGAAAACTCATTCGCACCACGCGGGGCGGCGCGAGCGCCCTCAAACAGCTCCTCCTCGATCTCAAGAAGTACTCGTTTTCGGGCTACGTGCGCGCGGTGCGACACTCGAGCGGGCATCGCTCGGAGGGGGTCGTCCTTCTCCGCGGCGGCAATCCCGAGGCGAGCGTCCACGCGAGCGAAGGCCAGCGCACGCGAGGGCGCGTCGCCTTGAAACAGATCTGGCAGGACTCCTACGATGAGGCGTGCGTCCTCGAGCTGCACGCGCGGGTGGACATGGACGGCCTGCTGAAGGAGTACGCGGACGCGGTCCTCGAGCGGCCCGCAAAGGTCATGAAGAAGACGAAGGTGCCGCAGCCCGTGGATCGCGCCGAGGTCGAACGGCGGATCGCAGCGTGGAAGGGTAAGGGATACGACGTCTCTTCGCTCGAGGCGGCGCTCACCGGCGATCCCGGCGCCCTGACGGTCATGTACTTGTCGCTGCAGGAAGCGATCCGGAAGGCGGAGGCGGTCGCGGGGACCCTCGCCACGCTTGACGCGAGCGGCTTCGAGGCCCGCGCGGACGCGCTCCGAGAGAAGCTCCGGGATCCCCTGCGGCATCCCGACATCGATAGCGATGTCGAGAGCCTTCGAGATGCGATCGAGAGCCGCAAGCGGATCGAGGTGCGTCGGGAGATCGAGGCGGCGCGGGAGAAGGACAGTCAGGAGCGGACGAGAAAGGTCCTCGAACTCGTGATGAAGCAGCAGGTCCTCCGACCGGAGGCCCCGCGTCCATCGACGGAGGAGGTCGCGAAGGTCCTTGAAGGCCCTCCCCCTACCCGGGACGAGGCGACGGGCCTCATCCAGCAGTACACCTTCGAGGCCTTCGTCGTCGGGGCCAGCAATCGATTCGCTCATGCCGCGGCCCTCGCGGTCGCGAAGGCGCCGCACAAGGCGTACAACCCCCTCCTTGTGTCCTCGGGCCCCGGCCTCGGGAAGACGCACCTCCTCCACTCGATCGGTCATGAGATCCGCGCTCGATTCAGGAACCTCACCGTCCTCTACCGGTCCTGCGAGTCCTTCGAGAACGAGTTCAAGGAGGCGCGGGACAAGGAGACCCTGCCCGCCTTTCGCGAGAAGCTCCGCGGCGCTGATTGTCTCCTGCTCGACGACATCCAATTCCTCAGCGGTAAGCCCGACGTGCAGGAGGAACTCTTCCACACATTCAACGACTTGTACGACTCCGAGCGTCAGATCGTGCTCGCCAGCGACCGCGCGCCGAAGGCGATTCCGGACCTCGACGAGCGCCTGGTATCTCGCTTCGAGTCGGGCTTGGTCGCGGACATCCAGCCGCCCGACCGGGAGACGCGAATCGCGATTCTAGGGCGTCGCGCTCGGGAGGCGAACCTATCCGTCTCCGCGGACGTGATCGAGTACATCGCAGATCTTGTGGAGGACAACGTTCGCGAGCTCAATGGCGCTTTCAACCGCGTCGTCGCTTTCTCGAACCTGATGGGCCAGCCCATCACCCGGGAGCTCGCGCGGGAGGTCCTCCGCGGGATCGGCACGGAGCCGCATCACGTCAAGACAGGCCACGCCGAGCCCTGGCCCGCATCCCTCACTCCGGGCCGAAGCTACCTCGTCGAAGAGGACCGACCGTCCGCGGCCTTCGAACTCTTTGCCAGAATCTTGGGCGCGGGCAGGGACGGACTCGTGATTACCCGAACGAACCCGAAGCGGGTACGGGAGGAGTTCGCCCTGGAGGCGGACCGCATTTTCTGGCTCACGGACCGCGACAGCGAATCCCAGAAGACGATGGCTCCCGCCCTTGAGCGCATCGTGTACGAGATTGAGAACTTCATGCAGAAGCGTCCGGGGGGCGCGGTCCTCCTGGACGGACTCGAATATCTCGTGTCGAACAACTCTTTCGAAGCGGTGCTGAAGTTCGTGCGACGGCTCGTCGACACGGTCTCCGAGGGCCACCACGTCTTCATCCTGTCCCTCGGCCCGGCGACGGTGAAGGAGCAGGAGCTCAAGATGCTCGAGCGTGAAATGGAGGTCGTGCGTCCGGAAGCCTGAGACGGCTACGAATCACAGGCTATCGACTTCGCGGCGGAATTCTCTGAGGTATCGGACCGCCTCCCGCCATTCCAGCTTCTTCATGTGGACGCTCGCGACTTTCAGGATTCCGATCGGCTTCGACAGATCCCCGCCCCGCATCTTCAATTCGAGGAGGGTGTTTCGGGCCCGCTTCATCTCTGACTGAACGAAGTCCGGGATGTCTCGGTCCAAGCGCGCCCGCGCTTGGGTTGCGAAGCGGATGGCGCCGGCTTGATCGCGTCGCTGCATCGCCTCTCGCGCCTGTCGGAGCAGCCGTTCGACGTCGCGGACGTCCATGTTCAAGGTCTTGACCTCCGCGACGAGTTGCTCTCCCTCGCCGAGCGTGTCCCGTGCCTCGTGGTAGTCTTTCGCCTGAGCCTGGAATCCTTTCATCGCGGCCTGCAAGCGCTCCCAGGATCCTTCGTAGTTCCCTGACTCGAGGAGGTCCACGGCCTCATGGAGCGGCGCATCCACCGCTGCCGTCTCCTTCGCCCCCGCGGAGCGCACCTCCTGCACGAAGGCCTCGATCTGGGCCGTCAGGTGGTGCGCGAACGCGACGTCGAGCGCCCGCTTGGCCTCGTTGATCATCCGGACCGCTTTTTCGACATCGTGGCCCTTCCCCGCTTGGATCGCCTCGTTGATCAATCGTTTCTCGGATTCGATTTGGAGCCCCACTTTCTTCGCGGAAAGCAGGAGCGCCTTCACGTCGTTCACGAGCCTCGGGAGTTCGCGGTACATCAGCTTCCGGTCGCCGAGCGGGAGCTCCCGCTTGGCCTCCTTCTTCGCTTGATGCACGGCGCTCAGCCGGTCTTTGAGCTTGGCGAACGAATCCGGCGTCGCGGGAGGGGTCCCCCTCGGCGCGGCGGGATGTGGCTCCGCCACCGGCACCGAAGCGGTAGGGGCGGCCGGCGCCGCGGCCGGCGTATCGAGGTCAATCCCCCCCGATGCCGCCTCTCCCTCCGTAGCGAATCGCACGCCGCAGCTCGGGCATGCTGGAGCGTCTCCCGCCACGCTTGCCTTGCACACGGGGCACTCGAACTCCGTGGCCTCGCCTTCCGCGAACTGCGCGCCGCACCCAGGACAAACACTCGCATCGGCGGCCACGGACGTCTCGCAGACAGGGCACATGAAGTGCTGGGCCGCGACCTTGGTTTCCGCCTCCGCGGACGACCTTTTCTCTCCGACCAGAACATCATCTGCGGAATGAGAGGATTTCGCGACGCTCTTCAGCGTCTCGAAGATGTCCGGCTGGCGCGCACTCTCTCCGGTGATGGATGCGAGGATCTCATCGATCGTGCGGCCGTCGCTCACATGGCTGTCCGCGACGTCCGAGGTCGGCCCGGCCACTTCGAACAGGCTCAGGTCCGTCTGGCAGATTCCGCAGCGTTTCGCGTCCACGTCGATCTCGGAATCGCATACGGGACAGACCTTGGTCTCCCTAGGAGGCGTGGATCTCCACCTCGAAACGCGATGCGAACGTTTCCACCCGTCGCAGACTAAAAAGACTTTCCGGTATCGGTACAGAGAATGATAAGTGCTCAAGCTGGATAATCAGCGCGGAACCGTTAAGTGAGCCTTGCACCCGTGGAGCGGCGCTAGCGGCGAGAACCCATGGCGTTCCGCAATGCGGTCGAGGGACTCGACAAGGTCATCCGGACGGAGGTCGTGCCTCCAAAGATCGTCCTCGTCACGGGTCCGCCCGGTTCGATGAAGACGTCGTTCTGCTACGCCCTCATGTCCCGCTACCTCCGGGACACGGGAGAGTTCGGTCTGTACACGACTCTCGAGGAGACCGTTCAGTCCCACCTGAGGAACATGGAGTCCCTGGGCGTGGAGATCTCCCTGAACATGCAGGTGAGCGATTTCACGGATCTCCGGGAGGTGGATGCCGTCGTCGGCCCAGAGGACCAGACGGATTACATCGCGTTCATCGAAAAGATGATCGCGCACTACAAGAAGATCCATGGGCCGAAGTTCAAGATGTTCGCCCTCGACTCGCTGGGCGCTCTCTATTCGCTCATGGAGAACACGCACAACATGCGCAAACGCCTCTTCTATTTCTTCAAGATGCTGCGGGAGAGCAACCTGATCTCCCTCGTGATCATGGAGAGGAGCCTCGGAGGCGAGGCGATGCTCTTGGGGAACGAGGGGTTCCTCGTGGACGGAATCCTCATGCTTGGCCTCGACCGGTCCCGGGGGAAGCTCGTGCGGTACCTGCAGGTGGAGAAGATGCGGGCCGTCGAGCACTCAATGGAGAAGCATGCGATTGAAACGAGGCGAGGAGGGCTCACAGTCCTTGGGCCGATCTTCGAAACCGGAGGGTCGGCATGAGGACGCACGGTCACACGCCGGTGCCTGGGAGGTCCGGCGCGCTTCGGAATGGGACAAGACGGGGGACACCGTAAATGGGCGAGACATCGATCTTGGACGCATTGGACGCATTGAAGAAGCTCGAGGAGAGCATCAAGTCGCGCGATGCCGAGTTCAAGGAGCGCGAAGGGATCCTCCAAGAGCGTGAGTCGAAGCTCGAGCAGGAGCGTGCGGGCGTGGAGCAGGAACGCGCCGCCTTGACCGAGGAACGCGACGCCTTGTTGGGTCGCGAGAAAGGACTTCGGGCCCGAGAGAAGGAGCTCGAGCAGATGGAGCGATCCCTCGGGCAGAGGGAGCAGCAGTTTGAATCCACGAGACAGAGCATCCTCTCGAAGGAAAACGAGCTTGTCTCACGTGAACAGGAGCTCGCGAAGCGTCTCGAGTCCCTTGTGAAGAGGGACGAAGAGCTCGCCCGTCGGGACGCCGAGCTGTCGAGCCACGCGGCGGAGATCGCCTCCCGCAAGAACGCGATCGCGGAGCACCAGGAAGCGATTCTGCGCCTGCTCAACGATCAGAAGGCCGCGCTCGAGCAGCAGATCTCACGCGGCGGCGAATTGCTCGCCCGTGAGAAGAAGCTCGCCCAGGAAGAGGAAGCCCTCGCCGCTGCGAAGGCCAAGGTCGCGGACGAGGCCCGTCGACTTGCGGAGAGGGAGAAGCAGCTCCTCGCCCGAGAGCAATCGGTCCGCTCCACGCCGCCCCAGCCCGCGGCCCCAGCGCCCGCCGTCCGGCCGACCCCGGCCGCGCCCGTCGGCCCCGCCCCGGCCGTGCGTCCCCAGCCCGTCGCCCCAACCCCCGCGGTCGTGAAGGTCGAGAAGCCCGTACCTAAGGTTGCTCCCGCCCCCGAGCCGGCGGCCGAGAAGGAATCCGCGGAAGCAGAGACCCCGTGCCCAGCCTGCGGGACGATGATCTCAGCCGACGCGATCATGTGCTACGCCTGCGGCCATCGCCTGCAAGAGGAGGCAGCGACCGAGGAATCCGCGGAAGCAGAGACCCCGTGCCCAGCCTGCGGGACGATGATCTCAGCCGACGCGATCATGTGCTACGCCTGCGGCCATCGCATGTCGGGATCGGAGGACAAGGCAGCGAAGAAGGACGCGATGCCGACCGTGAAGAAGGTGCTGAAGAAGAAGATCATCTGAACGCACCGGGTGCGCGCGTCGCGGCGCGATTCGCCTCTCGCCAGGCTTTTTTGACGTTTTCAGCGATGAGAACAGGTTTTTATTCGCGCTTGACTATAATTTATTGCCTCTCCCTATGGATGAGGTATTCTCGGCGCCGAGAATACCTCCGTATCGAGAAAGATAATCGCGCGGTAAGTTATTTATAAAGTAGGGCAGGATGGCCCGCCAACATGCCCACCGGTTGTAGCCTCCAGGATGCGTCCTGGCGACTCGACCTTGGGAGGTCTTGGGATGTTTAACCGAGCCGGACGGAATGGCAAGGCACTGAGCCTCTTGATCGTCTGGATGATGTCCGTGGGCGGGCTCGTCGGAGTCCTCGCGGCCTTCGCCCCCGCTGCTCAGGCGGGCACGTGCGATCAAGGCGGCGTCATCACGGGCGATTGGACGATCACTACGCCCCAGGTCTGCACGGGGATCGTCTTCTCCGTCGACGGGTCGATCAACATCAACGGTCCGTCGGGGAGCCTCACCGTCGTTGACGGGGGACTCGTCTTCAACAAGGACGCAGCCCACACCACCTACGCGCTGAATGTGAACGCGGGCGGCAGCCTCGTCCTCGACAACTCCTACGTGACCACGAAGACGAACGCGCTTCAGCCGTATCTGAAGCTGACCCTCTCCGTCACGGACGGGACCCTCGTGATGCGGAACTCCTCGGCGCTGAAGTTCCCCGGGAGCTTCAACGCGAGCGGGGCCACGCTGAACATCACGGATTCCCTGATCACTGGTTTCACGACGGCGGAGATTGACTTGCTCGGTCTCGACACGGACGACAACGACGATGCTCCCGCAATGGCCTGGACCTCGACCGTCGCGAGCATCTATCGATCCCGGATCGAGAGACTGTACGAATACGTCGGCGGCGCGGGACAACCGGTCGCCCTCACGGGCGGCTCGGCCGCCTATGTGTATGACACGTACATCGGTGTGGACTTCTCGAACGTCCCCGGCGAGCACAATGAGTTCACGGTGGACGGGACCTCGAACGCATATCTCTACAACGTCACAATCGACTTCGACCAGTCGCCGGTGGCCCCGGCGGATTGGCTCGCCGCCTTCCGGCCGACCCTGGCCGGTGGGACGATCTACTTCCTTCGGTGGCTCCACGCGTCGACGGTGGACCCGAGCGGGTTCCCCGTCGTCGGAGCGACGGTCTGGTCTCGGCTCAGCTTGAGTTCGGCGACCGCGCAGTATCCGGACAACGGACTGGCAACGACGCCTAGCTCGCGCACCCTGTGGTATCTTGGACGTTCCGCGAGCGGCACGAATGCCTGGAACCGGACGGACGCCGCGGGTGAGGCGATCATCCCCCTCTATACGGACTACATCACGACCGCCACCCTGCCGAACGCCCAGTCGTTCGGTCAGTACGTGGAGGTCGCCACGTACTCCACCTTCACGGCGTCGGGAGGCGCGGACTTCCCGTCCTATCCGAACATCACGTGGGAGGAGAACCACCGCTGGGTTACGCTGGCGTTCAACACGGCACAGGCCTGCCCCTCCGGCGTGGTGACCTGGTCGACGCCGAGTTCCCTCACCGGGACCGTCTCCCTCGCGAAAAGCCTGGAGATCTCCGCCGAGATCTCGATCTCGGACGGCGGCATCTATGTGGACCAGCAGCAGGACTCCTGCGCGTACGTGAAAGTGAACGGCGGGGGCGCATTGACCCTGACGAACGCCTCCATCTCGAGCAACTTCGCGCTCTACGTGTACGTCGCCGATGGCGGGGTCCTGAACCTCTATGAGGGAAGCGCACTCCGGCTCACCGCGCGCGGCGTGCCGGGCCTCCTCCGCTCCGACGGCGTCGGCTCCCAGGTCCGAATCGAGGACTCGACGATCGACGCGAACGTCAGCCTCGCGGGCGGCCTCGCCTCGTTGAAGCGGGACTCGTTCCTCGGACCGAGCCTCTACCTCAAGACCGCGCAGACGACCCTCCTCTGGGACGCGTCCCTGAGCGGCGTGACGAGCCTCGCCCTCCTCACGGACGACGGAAACCCGGCCACGGCCGACTTCGACATCCGGAACACGACGTTCAACGATGTCCAGACGGCCCAGCTCTCCTTTGGCGGATCCCAGAACGTCGAGCTCACGTCCGTCGCGCTGTACGATCCCGATGGCACGTGGTGGTCCGGGATGATCTCGGGCAACGCCCGGGTGAGCCGCTATTGGTGGCTCACGCTCCGTGCGGTCGACGGCACGGGCACGCTCCTCGCGAACGCGAACGTGGAGGTCACCCTCTTCCGGATCGACCCCGTGACCCTCGCGCGGACCGCGGTCGCAGATCCCGGAGCGGACGATCTCTACTACTCGTCGGACCTGACGTGGCCCATCTCCGCTCCGAGCGGCTTCGTGGTGTATCGCGCGTTCGCGGAAACCCGCACGGCGAGCGCCGGGAGCCGGGTCGTGGATAACTCGTACGTTCTGAACGGGACCGCGTTCCTCGACGGGACGACGTACTACTCGGACTCGGAGGCGTCGGGCGACATCACCGCCGACTCGGCTCTCAGCCTGACGTTCTCCAGCCTCACGCCGGACCTGAGCGTCTCCCAGCTCCGGGTGTCGGGCGGTAACGGCCCCGACTCCCTAATCCAGCCGATCAACACGCCCCTCACGCTGATTGCGACGATCCGAAACACGGGCCAGATCGACGTCCAGAATGTCGTGGTCGAGTTCTTCGCCGACAACGTGGACAAGAACGCCGACCAGATCATGGACTTCTCCGTCACGGACTTCGAGGGCAGTGCGGGCATCCCGAATGGGCGCGTCACCGTCACGCGCGTGCCGAAGATGGGCACCGTGGACGTCAGCGTCGTTTGGACGCCCCTCGGAGCCGTCGAGACGAGCGTCCCGGTCTCGGTCGTTGTGGACCCGCCCCGCGTGGGCGTCGACGACGGCGGGGCGGTCCGCGAGACCAACGAGCGCAACAACATCCTCTCGCGGACCCTGACCCTGTTCGTCTGGCCCGATCTGTCCGTGAGCACAGCGGATGTCCAACCGGTCGAGGCGGTCGTGGACAACGTCGTCCCGCTGAGGATCACCGTCCACAACGACGGCACGACGCGGGCCCTGTCCGCGACGGTCACGGTTTACGACGACGGATTGGCGCTGCCGGACACGGCGACGTTCGACCTGAACAACGCGGCGACCGTGACGGTCACGATCAACTGGCGGCCGACGACCCTCGGCAACCACGACGTGATGATCGTCGTCGAGGCGGGCAACACGTCGATCCGCAACATGGACTACAACTACGTCAACAACGCCGCGACGCTCGTCCTCACGGTGAAGACCCAGCCGGACCTCGCGATCATCCAGTCCGAGCTCTCCGCGGCGGGACCCGTGCCGCAGGGCGTAGGATTCGCCGTCACGATTCCAATCCACAACCTGGGCCAGACGACCGCCCAGAACATCTCCGTGGCGGTTTACCTCGACCCGGCCTTGCCGGGCAGTCGAGGATCCGAACTCGGGCGGAAGACGGGACTCACGATTGCGGCGGGCCGTGTGTACAACGCGACGGTCTCTCTGACTGGGATCACGATCGCGGGCGTGCACACCCTGCTCGCGTACGCCGACCCGGACAACAACCTGACGGAGGGCGCGGCCGCGCAGGAGGACAACAACTATGCGACCTTCAGCGTGACCGTCACGCCGCCGCAAGGGACGGTCGTGATTCAGTCCCCCTCGAACGGCTCGAGGTTCCAGCCGGGCGACGCGATCGATGTCCGCGGATTCGTGAAGGACAACAACGGCGTGCCAATCCCCGGGGTCACGGTTGAGATTCAGCTGCGAAACCCCCAAGGCCCGGTCGGCGAGCTAATCTCGGTGGCCACGGACGAAACGGGGCTGTTCCAGGTCCCCTACGCGATCCCGGACGTAGAGAACGGCGCCTACACCGTGTCCGTGGGAGTCCAGGGCGGGGCGATTGCCGCGCAGTCCGCGTCGATCGTCGTCGAGCGCATCGAGCCCTTCCTGAACCAGCGGGTGCCCTTCATCGGGCTGCAGTGGTGGCTCTTCCTCGTGATCCTCGCCGCGATCGCGGGCATCGTGATCGGCCTCACGCTGTACTGGAAGTTCTATGGCCTCGGCAAGATGGTCGAGTGCGGCGAGTGCGGTGCCTTCATCCCGGAGGACGCGACGACCTGCCCGAAGTGCGGCGTCGAGTTCGAGAAGGACATGGCGAAGTGCTCGAACTGCCAGGCCTGGATCCCCGTGGACGTGAAGCGCTGTCCGGAGTGCGGCGTCGAATTCGCGACGGGCCAGGTCGAGATGGCCGACTACCAGGAGAAGATGCGCCTCCAGTACGACGAGGTAGTGACGAAGTTCAAGGAGGAAGCCTCCCGGCAGCTCGGCCGAGTGCTCTCGGACCGCGAGTTCCAAGAGTGGTGGCGGAAGCAGCCGACTTTCGTGACCTTCGAGGACTGGCTCCGCGAGGAAGAGGAGATGCGCAAGATGGGCTCGAAGCCATGCCCCATCTGCGGTACCCTCAACTCCGTGACGGCCACGGTCTGCCACAAGTGCGGCTCCCTCATGAAGGTGGAGTCGCGCCCGCCGACGGGCGGTGGTGGCGGCGGAGGCGGCGCGCCCGCGCCGGTCGTCCGCCCGCGCGCCGGACCCGCGACGCCGGCTGCGCCTCCTGAGGAGCCCTCGGGCGGGGCGCAGGCGGGCATGGGTCCCGGGCCCGGAGGGATGGAAGCCATCCCCCGACGCGTGATCCGGAAGCCCGTGGCGACGCAGCCCGTCGTGCAGAAGAAAGTCATCAAGAGACCGATGGGCGAGGGTCAGTCCGAATCCACGGAAGGGCAATCCGGCAGCGAAACACAAGAAGACGAGCTCTGAACTCGTCTTCCCATTCCCTTTTGCGGTTCCGTTCCAGCGGGTGCGGGGTCGCCCCCTCGTTCCGTTCGGCCGGAGCCAAACGATCTCGAAACGGGTATCCCGGTCCCGCGCCATTGCATACCTGATGGCGGGCCTCGCGCGTCGGCTATCATCGTTTCTCCGTCTCTTCGTGATTAGCTTGGTCCTCGTGGCCCCCTCCTTCGCCCCCTCCCTCCTCCGCGCCTGAGCCGACGGAAATCGGATATATGCGACCGGCTCCATCCGGCCGCGCGTGCACGCGGACGAGCGGCGGAACGTCGTGGTCGCCGGGTTCCTCCATGGGGTCGTCCATGCGAACATCCTCGCGATTCCTGTCTTCCTCGCGCTCGCCTGGCGGACCGAGTTCCAGGCGGACGATACCACGCTGGGGCTCCTCGCCGCGTCCGCGTACGCGTGCTTCGGCCTCGGGAGCGTCCCGTTCGGCCATCTGTCGGACCGCCAGCCGTCCCGGACCCTCCTCCTGGTCTGCAGCGGGGGCATCGGTGGATCGCTGGTCGCGGTGGCCCTCAGCCCGAGTCTGGCAAGCCTGGCGGCGTCCCTTGCGGCCCTGGGCGGCTTCTCCGGCATCTACCACCCCGCGGGGCTCTCCCTCATCTCCCGGACCGTTCGGGAGCAGGGCCGCGGGATGGGATGGCACGGGATGGGCGGGAGCCTCGGGATCGCGATCGGTCCTGCGGTGGTGGGCGGGCTGCTCGCGGTCGGGTGGCCCTGGCGGCAGGCGATGCTCGTCCTCCTGGCGCCCTCCACCGCGGCCCTCGCGCTGCTCGTGACGCCGGGGATCCGGGAAGGTTCGCGCCCTCGGCGGAACGACGGCCTGCGGTCCTCGATGCGAGGGGTCTGCACGAAAGCCTTCCTCGGGATCCTCCTCGTCTACGCCCTCGCCGGCGTCGCGTACTGGGGAAGTCTCACATTCCTCCCAAGCGTCGTCGGCGCGGGATCGTACGCGTTCCTCCTCGCACTCGGCGCGGCCGGGCAGGTCTTCTCAGGCTACCTTGCGGACCGGCCCCGCTCGGATCGGCTCCTCTTGGGGCTCAGCCTGGCGGCCGCCTGGTTTCTGATCCTCATGTCCCTAGGCAATCCCGGCCTCGGGGTAGTAGCGGCCTGGGCGTTCGGCTTCCTCCTGTTCTCCCTGGAACCCCTGCAGAACACCTTAGTGACGAACGAGGTCCCCGCGGACCTCCGTGGGATCGCCTTCGGGATGACCTTCCTCAGCGTCTTCGGGATCGGCTCGATCGGCTCCGTCGCCGCCGGATTCCTGCGGTCCGCAGGCTATGCGAACGAGCTGTTCGTCATCCTCGCAGCGGTCCTCGCGGCCTCGGGAGGCTTCGCCGCATTCGCGGGCGCGGCGACGCGTCGACGGAAGGGCTGACTACGCCGCGACCTGCACGCCCTGCGCCTGCAGGGTCTCCCGGACGATCTTGATCATCTTGTCCGGGTCCTTGTAGTAGGCGGACACGATCTTCGCCACGTCCCGGTAGTTCTGGACCCCGGTCCGCTTCATGTACTCGAAGAGGTCGAGGCGGCGCTTGACCTCCTGCTCCATCCGCCGTTGGTTCCAGTTGCGGGCGAGGGAGATCTTCTCGTACACGTACGAGTGGCCGGAGTAGTTGAACGTGTCATCCGCGGGGTTCCAGGTGTACGCGGAGTTCGTGATCAGCTCGTTCGACTCGGGATCCGTGCCGACGATCTCGATGAGGGCCTTCACCCGTCGGGTCATGTCCGTGCCGACCTTGACCTGGGCCTGCAGGAGGACGATGTCGAGCGCGGCGACGAGGGCCCGCGGCAGGTTGATCGGGTCGTTCTCGAGGCGGTGGACCATCGACTGGACGTCGTCCGCGTGGAACGTGGTGTACGCAGACTTGCCGGTCGCCATTGCCTGGAACACGACGAACGCCTCGGGACCACGGACCTCACCGATCATCATGTATTGCGGGCGCTGACGGAGGGCGGCCGTCAGGAGGTCGAACATGTCGATCTCGCCAGCGGCCTTGCCGGATACCTGGGATTTCCCTCCGAAACCCGCCCGGGTTAGGAGGGGCACCCAGTTCTCGTGGGGCAGGTTGAGCTCCCGGGTGTCCTCGATGGAGACGATCTTCATCTGCGGCGGGATGAACAAGAGGATGGCGTTCAGGGTCGTCGTCTTTCCCGACGCGGTGCCGCCGCAGATCAGCATCGACTGTCCGTTCTCGATTGCCAGCCAGAGGTATCCCATCATCTCCGGGGACATCGTCTTGAACCGGACTAGGTCGAGCGGGGTGAAGGGGTTCTCCCGGAAGCGCCGGATCGTGAACGAGGACCCGCGCTTCGTCACGTGCATCCCGAGGGTGGCTTGGAGACGCGAGCCGTCGGGGATCGTCGCGTCGAGCATGGGTTGAGCGACGGAGATGTGCTTCCCGCACTTCTGTGCGAGCCAGACCACGAAGGAGTCAAGTTCCTCAGAGCTGTCGAACTTCAGGTTCGACGGGATGGAGCCGTACTTCCGGTGGTAGATGTAGAAGGGCACCCCCACGCCGTCGCACGAGACATCCTCGACCTGGGGGTCCGTCATCACGACGTCGATCGGGCCGTAGCGGATGAAGTCCCGGAAGATGTAGTAGAGGATGCGTTCCTTCGATACGGGGTGCAGCTCCACGCCGAGTTCGCGAATCAGGCCGTCAACGATCCGGCGCAGATAGTTCTCGCGCGCCGAGCGGCCTTCCTCCTCGACGAGCTCTAGGTTCTCCACAAGGATCTCTTTCAGGACCTCCAGGAGCTCCGCCTCTTCCTCGAGGAGCTTCGGTTCGATGGCCTCGTAGTAGTACTCGTTCGCGAGAGTGTCGTAGAGGATGCGGACGTAGGAGTAGTTCCTGAGGATCGGCTGGATCTCGATCTCGTTCATGTTCCGCTCGGCGATCTTCGGGATCGTCGTGATCTTCCCGAGGGTGGACTCCTCGACGCCGCTGAGCTTGGGCGCTTTGACCTTGAGCCCTTTCCCACCGAGGAGGCGATGGAAGTACCGCTTCTTGATCGAGTCCAACGCGGCGAAGAGCGCGTTCTTGCGCTTCTCCTCAATCTGTTCGAGCATCTTCTTCGCTTCCGCCCGCTCCTGCTCGAGCCGCTGGACCCGGGCCGCGGCTTCCGCCTTCGCGCTCTCGAGTTCCTGGATCTGTTCCGCGTAGTCCGAGGATTGGGACATCAGGTCACCTCAGATCACCTGGAAGCCGAACAGGGCGATCACGAGCATGATGAAGCTGTGGCGTAGCCCGTTCGGGATCTTGCCGTTGTCCAGCACTCCCGCGAGAATCCCGTCGCCCAGGCCGTGCACGATCGTCGCGATGAAGAACGCGATCTTGATGTTGTACACGACTTCGGGCAGATTCGTGGCGAGCGGGCTCGACACCACGGTCTGCGATTGCGTCAACGCGCCGCTGGCCTCGAGCATCTTCGGCAGGAACGTGACGTTCAGAATCCATATCGTCACGAGGAAGACGAGGAACGAGATGTAGATGACCGCAATGTACGTGGACATCGCGATCCTCCGCTCGTCCGACGTGAGCTGCGACTCCTTCGTGTCGTGGGAGACCATCGTGAGGACATCCGCGACATCGCCGCCGGCATCGGAGGACTTGGAGATGATCGCGACGACCCGTTCCACCATGGGGGTCTTCACCCGTTGCGAGAAGAGCCGCAGCGCCTCCGTCGCGGGGACCCCCCAGCTGATCTGGGCGGCCATCTTCTTGATTTCGGGCGTGAGCTTGCCGTATCGGCCGCTCGAGGAGACCACGATCGCCTCCGCGAGGGTCATGCCGAACCGGCCCGCCTCCGCGACGTCGCGCAGGAAGTCCGGGAGGCGACGTTCGATCTGCTTGATCTCTCGCTGCTTCTTGGCCAGGTAGAATCCGTACGGCCCGATGAACGCGAGGATCGCGATCACGAGCCAGTTGAGGAAGCGATCGAGGTTCCTTTGGTCGGCTCGAAAACTGATGTTCACGGACCCGATGTAGTTCAGGAAGGCGATGAACAGGAAGAGAACGAGCATCGCCACGCTGAGCATGAGGAGGATTGTCTTCCGATCCGCCTTCTGGTACAGCCGGATGCGCGCCTTCTCCAGATCCTCTCGGGCCATCCTATCCCTCCTGTTCCATGTTCCAGATGACGAAGATGAATCCGAACTGGCTCAGCGGGATCATCAGGGCCACGACGACATATAGGAGCATGATCACGAAGTTCGAGCCGGTCTTGCTGATGAGGGCCATGATCGCCATGATCACGACGAGGAAGAGCGGGAACGCGACGACGACCGTGACGAAGGACTCCGCGAGCATCCCGAGGGTCTCCATCTTCTTCCGCATCTCCAGGCGGTCCTCCTTCTCGAACTGCTCTGCCTTCAGGAGGAAGTACGGCTTGAGCTGGCCTCCCGACGTGGACGTCGTCACGACGCCCTGGAGGAAGTCCTGGAGCTTCGAGGACGGGGATCGCTGGGCCGCTTTCCGGATCGCGGTCAGTATGTCCATCCCGAGCAGTTCGGTGTCCCGGGTGATCCACTCCGCTTCCTTCGCGACCTCGCCATAGACGCTCTGCTTGGACAGCTCTTTGAAGATGACGTCGACCGGGACGTCCGCGGACGCCATCGCAGAGATGAAGGACATCGCCCCGGAGATCCTCTTGTCAATCGCGCGGCCGCGCTTCTTGGCGAGCGACGCGGGCTTGCCCTTGTAGCCGACGGGCAGGCCGAAAAAGTACATGTACGAGATGAACACGGGGAGCGCCGCGACGAGGGCGAAGATGCCCACCATCGTCACGACGTCCATGCGGAGGATGAGCAGGAAGAGGCTCGCGATGAGGGCGGCGACGACGGCGACGACTGCCGCGATCGTCGTGTTCAGCCAGGCCACCGCGAGGTACTCCTCGGGGCGGAGGCGGATGTGTGCCTTGAGGAGGTCGTCCTCCAGCTCCTGGTCTTCGTGGTGCCGGGCCTGCACGAAGGCCCCGAACGTCCGCCACGCGAGCTGCTCCTTCGGGCTGAGGCTCACGTTCACGGGCTTCGCGCCTTTCGGGAGTTTCACCATGTGAGAGGCCTTCTCTGCGGCCACTTCCCCCGGACGGAAGCGCTTCGTGCGCGTCAGCGTGCGGCGAGTCTCAAGCTTCTCGAACGCAGTGCTACCCAACCGCCTCACCTCCCGCTGCAGTGGCGACCGCCTCTCTCTCCGTCCATCCCATTTCGTCCCGGATCCGCTTTGCCGTCTCCTGCGGGTACTGGTAGTAGGAGACGACGATCTTCGCGATCTCCCGGAAGTCCATGATGTTCTTGTTGACCATGTAGTTCACAATGTCGATCCGTCGCTGAAACTCGGACTCCATCTCCTCGTGGGTCATGTTCTTCATTTCCATGATCTCGTCGAAGAGGAACGAGTGGCCCTTGTAGACGAACGTGTCCGTCGCCGCGTCCCACTCGTACACCGTGTTCGTGATCAACTCGTTCGTCTCCGGCTCGAAGCCGACGAGTTCCACGACCTGCTTGATCCGCCGCACGATGGAATCCCCGATGCGGGCATGGGTCTGGATGATCACGAAGTTCAGCGCGGTCAGGAGGATCCTCGGCGTGTTGATCGGCGGATTCTCGAGGCGGTTCACCATCGACTTGACGGAGTCCGCATGCATCGTGGACATCGTCGGGTGGCCCGTCGCCATGGCCTGGAACATCGTGTACGTTTCCTGGCCGCGGACCTCACCGACGATGATGTAGTTCGGCCGCTGCCGCAGCGCGGCGCGCACGAGGTCATACATGTCGATCTCGCCGCCGGCCTTGCCATCGGGCCCGCGCTCGCCCACGCCGGATCGGGTCGTGCCCGGGATCCAGTTCTCGTGCGGCAGGTTGATCTCGCGCGTGTCCTCGATGGAGACGATCTTCGCGCCCGGCCGGATGAAGAGGGCTGCACTGTTCAGGGTCGCCGTCTTGCCCGACGCCGTGCCGCCGCAGACCATCATCGACTTGCCGTTCTCGATCGCGATCCATACGTAGGCGACCATCTCGGGGCTCGCGGTGCCGAACTTGATCAGCTCGACGGGGGTGAAGGGCCGCTCCTTGTACCGCCGGATCGTGAACGACGAACCCCGGGTCGTGACCTCGTGGCTGTACGTCGCTTGGACGCGGTGGCCTTCGACGCTCGTGCCGTCCAGGATCGGGTTCGCCACGGAGATCTGCTTCGCGCACCGCTGGCCGAGCATGACGACGAAGGAGTTCAGGACGTCGTCGTCGTGGAACGTGACGTTCGTCTTGATCGATTCGTACTTCTGGTGGAAGATGAACAATGGGATGCCCGTTCCGTCGCAGGACACGTCCTCGATCCTTGGGTCGTCCATGAGCACGTCCACGGGACCGTACCCGACGAAGTCCCGGATCAGGTAGTACACGACCTTGTCCTTTGACGCAGGTTCAAGTCGGAGGCCGCGAGATTTGATGAACGACTCGACCGCCTCGCCGAGGTACTCCTTCTTGTCCTTCTCCGCCATCTTGTCCCACTCGTACTCGAGGGTGCGCCCTAGGGAATCCTTCAGCATCTCGAGGAGCTTCTGCTCGCGTTCGTCAAGCTGCGGTTCCCACACCTCGTAGACGTACTCGGATCGGTCGTGATCATAGACGACGCGGGCGTATGTGTACGGCTCGCGGATCGGGATCGTCTCGATTTCCTCGAGGGACTCCCGCGCAAGGTCCGGGATCTGTGTGAGGTAGGAGCCTCGGGACCCCGACCACTCCGCCTTCTGTGCGACGGCACCCTTTGGCATCAACACCTTCTTGCGCTTCGCCATGGTATCACCTCACAGCAGGATTTCCTCCGTGTTCTCCCCGATCCCCACTTGGACATACGCATGCTGGAGCCGGAACGCCGAGACGGGCAGCTCGGTCTGCTTGAAGATCTGAAGGGAAATCTGATACGCATTCGTCCCGGAGTCGTACGTCGCCTGGACTTGGTAGATGTTTTCGTTGTTGAGCTTCCCGATGAATCGGACGAACAGGATCGTCGTCGGGCTCGCGGAGACCGTGTACTGGCCCGAGGTGATTCCGAGCCTCCGAGAGAGGGTCGAGTTGAAGAAGTTATACCACGCGAGTCCGTACGTCGACGTATGGTTGACCCAGATCGTCGACTTGATCGGCGTCTCCGCGCCGCCGTAGTCCTGGCGGTCGAGGCCGAAGAGCTTCGTGTTCACGATCTCCGTGGTCGTGCCCGCGACGCTGCCCCGCCCGTACAGGGAGATGAGCTGGAAGCTGAGGTCGATCGAGTTGTTCACTCTCTGCGGCTCGAAGATCGGCTGCGCCCGAATGACCTGTCCGTCGATCTGGTAGCGGATGACCGCGCCGTTCTCGTAGGCGATCCTCTGTGGGATGAAGTACCGGTTGTCGACGTTGAGCTCGATCACGCCGCTCGAGATGTCCTGGGATTTCGTGAGCACGCCCCGAATGGAATAGTAGAAAGCGACGGTCCATGGGCCCGCGTCGGGCTTCACGACGATCTCGCCCACGGTCGGCGCGGCAAAGATAGGCACGCCGTCGAGGCCTAGGGTCACGGCCGTCGAGGACGTGACCGGGATGTAGTGGCTCCCCGCGTTCTGAGCGATCTGGGCGGCGAGCACTTGGAGGTCGATGGCCCCTTTGAGCCCACCGAACTGTCCCAGCGCCGTGTTCATGTGCGCGGACTCCGAGTCCTTCATCCAGACCGGGACGTACTGGTTCACGATCAGGCTCAGGAACGTCAGGAAGACGAGGAGGGCCATGATCGTGCCCACGGTCGAGGCGACGCCTTCAGAGTCATGCCGCAGTTGCCGCTTCAAAAGGCCCATGGGGTCACCTGTGGAGCATACTCGGTGGGCATTCCGGCGCGCCATCCGGAGTGACGCTATATATAGGTGTCGCGCTGAAAGTCTGCGACTGAGAATGAGCGATTTTCTCCATGTACAGCGGGCATCGTTTCGGCCGCATTTTGGGGACGCTTTCGCCCGCCCGAAAAATGACCCGCGAGGACGGTCGCGTCGTCAGCGCGTCTGGGCCCGGGCCCGCTTCGCCGCCGCATACAGGAGGCTCGCTTCGCCAAGCATGAAGCGCTGCATGCCCTCGACGGACGCGTACTCGTTCGGCGCGTGCGCGCGGGACCCGTGGCCCAATCCCGTCGAGACCCACGGTAGCTTGAGGTACTCGTCGAAGGCGAACGCGGGCATCGTGCCCCCGCTCGAGGGCCAGACCTCCGGTTCTTTGTCGTGCGCCCTCACCGCATCGATCGCGGCCCTAACAATCCAGGAGTCGGGATCCGTCTTCGCGGGCCCATAGGGGCCGTGGGCCTGAATCTCGAGGTCCTCGAAACCCCGCTTCCTCAGATGGGCCCTCAAGAGCCGGAGGGTTCTCTCCACGGTCATGTTCTTGACCAGGCGGATGTCGATCTTCGCGTAGGCCTCGTGCGGAAGGATCGTCTTCGTGCCGCCGTGTTCGATGTAGCCCGCGTAGATGCCGCACAGGTTGATCGTCGGCTCGAACAGGTACTTCAGGAGGAGCTTCTCCTTGGGGAGATCGTACTTGAACTTCGCGGTCCTCTCCTCCTTGAGCCATGCCTTTGGATCGAACTTCTTCGCGAGCTCCCTCACCATCGCGACGTCCTTCCTCGTCGGCGGGGCGACATCGTCCCACAGGCCGTCCACGATCGGCCGCTGGTCCTCGTCCACCAGGGTCTCCAACGCCTTCACGAGGCGCCATACCGGGGAGCCGATCCAGACGGCGTTCGAGCTGTGGATTTCGCTCTCCATGGGCCCGCCCTTCTTCGGGTTCCCGCGCGACCAGAGGGTGAGGTAGAGGCAGCCCTTGACGCCGAGGTAGATCGTCGGCACGCCCCGGAGGTCCTCCGAATAGTCGTTCGCGATCGCGGCATCCGCCCGGAGGGCGCCGCGGTGCGTCCGGACGTACTCGATGAAGTTCGCGCTGCTGATCTCCTCCTCTCCCTCCGCCAGGACCTTCAGGTTCACGGGCAGCTCGTCCACGTCCCGGATCACCTTCCAGGTGAATACGTGGCCCGCGAGGGCCCCTTTCGAGTTCGTCGCGCCGCGGGCGACGACCGCAAGACCGACGCCTTCGACGTCGTGGATTTCCGCGGCGAACGGCGGGGATCGCCACGCTTTCAGGTCTCCGACGGGCTGCACGTCGTACATCTCGTACACGACGAGCGTCGTGGGCGCGCCGACCTCGAGATCGGCGACGACGAGGGGATGCCCGCCTTTCGACCAAAGGCGAGTCTTGAAACCGACGTCCGCGAGCATGCCCCGGACCATCTCCGCGCACTCCGGGACGCCCTCGCCGGTCGCGCTCACGGACGGCTGTCGCAGCAGGCGGCGGGCCATCTCAAGGCCTTCCGGGAATCGGGACGTGAGCGCGCGGTACACTTCCGGGGGTGCGAGTTCTTCCATGCGTCGCGGGAAGGTGACGAGGATGATAAGGTTCGCGATTATGTCTCCGAACGGTCGCTCCGGGGTCTCTGCGTTCGTTAGCCGCCTCCATAACGATTTGGGCCGATTCAAGTATCGTCATGGCGATGGCGTTCGCATATGACCGAGCGCCGGTTCCTCGTCGTGCTCATGGCCCTATTGGTCGCGCTGACCGCCGTCGCAGCCGCCTGGATTTGGTCGCTTCCCGGCCGCGGAGGGTTGACCTCGTTCCGCAGCTATTCGGAGCTGCGCTCCTACCTTGACGGCACGTTTGGTCGCTTCGCGGACTATTCTGGCGGATCCGAACGAATGATTGGGATCTGGAGCGGCTGGGGCGCACCCGCGCCGATTGCGGCTCCAGCCGAGGGACCCCCGGACTACTCCGGGACGAACGTGCAGGTGTCGGGAGTCGACGAATTGGACATCGTGAAGACGGACGGTCGCTACCTCTACATCGCCGCGGGCGAGGACGCCGTGATCGTCCGCGCAGTCCCTGCCACGGAGATGGAAGTGGTCGCGCGCATCCCCGCTCCCGATGCGAACACGACGACCCTTGTGGTCGGCACGTTCGTTGCGGGCGACCGACTCATGGTCATCTCGTCGGTCGTCCCGTCGGATTGGTATCTTCAATACCCTGTCGACTCCCTCGCGTGGGCGCCGCCCGCAGACTCGACCCTGATCCGGGGATACGACATCACCGACGCGGCGCAGCCGGCCCTCGAGTTCTCGCACTCGATCTCCGGCAGTCCATTGGCCGCGAGGATGATCCCTCCGTGCGTGTACCTCGTCGCGAACGCACCGGTGGTGAAGGTCAACCAGACGTACGAGATTCCACAGGTCTGTGAGGCGGACACCTGCGCTCCTCTGGCCCCCGAGAGGATCTTCTACGACGCGACCGCGCAGGAATCGTCGACGTTCACGAACGTTCTGGCCGTGGACGTCGAGACCGGCGAGGCGAATCCCCTCTCGATCCTCACCGGCCACGCGTCGACCGTGTACATGTCCACGCAGGCCCTCTATCTGACGTACACGAAGTGGGGGGGCGCGTACGGGCCCATCGCGACGCAATCCGTTCCGAGCGTTCGCACGACGATTCACAAGGTGAAGACGCACGGAATCGTCCTCGAGGCGACCGCGTCCGCGGACGTGCCGGGACGCCTCTTGAACCAGTTCTCCCTCGATGAGCACGAGGGCCACCTCCGCGTCTTCACGACCGTCGTGGGCGGGTCCTTCGAGCGGTTCACTCAGGAGAATAACCTGTACGTCCTCGACGAGGCCTTGGTCTCGGTCGGCCGCCTCGAAGGCCTCGCGCCGGGGGAGGAGATCCACTCCGCGCGGTTCCTCGGCGATCGGGCGTACCTGGTGACGTTCCAGAAGATCGATCCGTTTTTCGTCATCGATCTCTCGGATCCCCGCGCGCCTCAGGTCCTGGGATTCCTGAAGATACCCGGCTACTCGGACTATCTGCACCCCATGGGCGGTGATCACGTCCTCGGGATTGGGAAGGACACCCTGCCGGGCGAGACGGACGCGTTCTCGTGGTACCAGGGTCTCAAGCTCTCGTTGTTCAACGCCTCCGATGTAGAGAATCCTACGGAGCTCTCGACTCTCGTCATCGGCGACCGCGGGACGGAATCCGCAGTGCTCCGGGACCACAAGGCCTTCCTGTCGATCCCCTCGCGCGGGCTCGTCGTCCTTCCCGTGCACTTGGCCGTCATTAACGAGAGCAGGTATCCGGAACCGATCCCGCCGTACGCCTACGGCGACCTCGTCTGGCAGGGCGCGTACGTACTCCGGGTCACCGTGAGGGACGGGATCGCGTTCGTCGGGCGGATCGCCCATGGGAACGTCTCCGTGGACGAGTGGGGGTACGCCCGCCTCGACTGGGCCTACGAAGTGGCGCGGTCCGTCTACATCGGGGACACCCTGTACACGATCTCGCCGTCGATGGTCAAGGCGAACGCCCTCGATGGCCTCTCGGAGGTCGGCAGCCTCGTATACGAGTAGCGGGCATCGGGCCCGACCGGATGCTCCTGGGGTGACGAAAAACTATTTCTCCTACCCGGTCATGGGACCGACTGCGCCGCGGTAACTCAGTTGGGAGAGTGCGAGACTGAAGTAGTCCCGTCGCGCACGCACCGCAGAGATCTCGAAGTCGCCGGTTCGAGTCCGGCCCGCGGCACTCCCCTTCCGGCCGCAGGCCAGCAAGGTTTTTATCGAGAGTGCCGTTCGGCAATCTGTCCCGCCTTAGCTCAGCCTGGTCAGAGCGGGTGACTGTAGAGTGCTCCCGCGCACACGGTGTGCGCGGTGCCCGCTGCCATCATCAGGCCCCCGGTTCAAATCCGGGAGGCGGGATTCCTTCTTCACAAGCGGGGCAAGACGCTCGCCGCTTCGATCTCGAACTCTGGCCCGGGACGCGGATCCGGTCTCGCACAGGTTTATGTAGAGACCGTGGCGTGCAATTGCCATGGACACGCAAGGGTCGAGTGCGACTCGAAAGGTTGATGAGATCTTCCCCTCACGAGAGACGATCGAGGGCGCGGGCGTGCATCTCCGGCGCGCCTTCGGCAACCATCAAGTGCCACGACTCGATCCGTTCCTCCTCCTCGACGATTTCCGCTCTGAGAACCCGGCCGACTATGTCGCCGGATTCCCGTGGCATCCGCACCGTGGCATCGAGACGGTGACGTACATGCTCGATGGGTTCGTCGAGCACGAGGACAGCATCGGCAACCGCGGCGTGATCGGAGCCGGAGACGTGCAATGGATGACTTCCGGCAGCGGGATCATCCACCAGGAAATGCCGAGGGGCATGGACGACCGCATGGGCGGTTTCCAGCTCTGGGTGAACCTACCGTCGTCCCACAAGATGATGGATCCGCGCTACCAGGAAGTGAAGCGCGCTCGTATCCCCGAGGTCCAAGGGGGGAAGGGGGCACGGGTCCGGGTCATCAGCGGGGAGGTGAATGGCGTTCGCGGGCCGGTGCAGGATATTGTGGTGGAGCCTGGATACTTCGATGTCCAGCTGTCTCCCCATGCCACCTTCGAGCACTCCATTCCTCGAGAGCACACCTCGTTCGCGTATGTCCTCCAGGGGAAAGGACGGTTCGACGAGGAAGGAGGCGAACTCATCGATCCCGGGAATCTCGTCGTCTTCGGGGACGGGGATCGCGTGCGGATCCAAGCTCACAACGCGCCCCTTCGATTCCTACTCGTTTCGGGGAAACCCATCCGCGAGCCCGTCGCGTGGTGGGGGCCAATCGTCATGAACACCCGACGCGAGCTCGAAGTCGCGATTGAGGAGTTCCAAGAAGGCACGTTCATCAAGCACAGGACGTAGGGCTGGCTGAGTCGTCGCGCCGCGTGGATGGGCGGGCCCCGATGGCCGCGAGACGGCCGGTCGGCCTAGTCCACTTCGCCTCGGCTCAGGATCGGATCTTCCAGGAATTCCGCGAGCGCACGGTCCACCTCCTCCGGAGGGGGAGCGCGGACACGGACGGGAGCCTCCTCGGCCTTCCGCAGCTCGGCGCGTTCCGCGGCAAAGACGAGCACCGCGGAGGCGAACGCAGCCACGACGATCACAAGGAACAGGAGGTCCGTCACGAGCTTCGACTCGGCGGCGGGGATCAGCCCCACTTCGATCGCGAAGACGATCAGCACGGCGTCCGTCATCCCACGACCGACCGTCGCGCGAAGGACTCTCGAATCGAGGGAGGGGAGCGACCACAGGTGGGACAGGACCGCGACGGACGGGACGCGCGCCGCGAGGAAGACCGCGGTGAAGGCCGCGGCCCCGAGGAGCGCGGTCCTGTCCAGGCTCGAGAGGCTGACCTGCAGCCCAAGGTACAGGAAGAAGAACGTCCGGAGGAGGAACACGAGCTCGCGGTGGAATTCCTGGAGGCCGCGCGCTCCGGCGGCTCCCCGGTCCGAGGCCGTCGGCCCCCGTCGATGGCCCAGGACGAGGCCGAACACGAACGCGGCCACGCCGCCGTTGCCGCCTAGGAATCCCTCCCCGGCCGCGTAGAGGAGCACGGCGAGAGCCACGGAGGTCATGAAGGCGAAGCTCCGGGGATCCGGTCCGCCGACGACCTTCGACCATCCTTGCCCGACGAGGAATGCGACCACCGCGGCGCCGGCGACCTGCAGGAGGTAGGGGACCCACGCGAGGATGTCCGTAGGATTCGCGGGAACGTGGACGAGCATGAGGACGAGGACCGCGGCCACGATGTTCCCCAGAACCCCCTCGATTGTCAGAGCGAATCGGGAACGGTCCGTCACGGCCAGGCGCGGGAGGAAGCTCAGGACGATCGTCGCGCTCGGTCCGCAGAACGCGAGGCCGAGGATCAACGACGTCTCGGAACCCAGGCCGAGGAACCGCGTGCCCAGGAACCACATGCCCACGACGGACAGGGCCATCGCGAGGGCGGTGTGAAGAATCGCGGGCATCCAGGCCCGCCCCATGCCGCGACCGTGGAGGACGAGCCCACCCTCGAAAAGGATGAACGCGATGGCGATGCTCATGAAGAGCGGGGCGACGGCCTGGAGAGAGGCTCGAGGATCGACGCCTCCGAGCGGGATGAGCCCGGAACCGAGGAGGAGTCCGATCGACATCAGGATGAAGTAGTCCGGGAAGCGGAACCGGTCGAAGAGTTGAGCCGCGGCGAACCCGAGGACAACGAGCGAGGCGCCTGCGAGCAAGAACAACCAGACGTCCGCCATCGGGTTTCGGCCGGGCTAAGGTCCACCCGACCTTATACTTGGTGACGTCGGTATCTCGCGCGGACACTGTTAACGGGCCGATCGCCCTCGAAGGCCGCGCGGTGCACGTCGCGCGGGATTGTTCCATCGCGCGGTCCGCGCGGCTCGCAACGGCCTTTGTCACAACGGCGTTCGCGCGCAAATCTATTAATAGTCTGCCATGCCTTAGCGCACGCGTCTGACGAAAGTCGGACCGCCTCGAAGGGATGGGCATGGGATTATTGCGGTGGCTCCTCTGGCCCCGTCGTCGGCGCGACCCGGAGGAGGAGCCCGAGGACCGTCCTCGGAGACACCGTTCGCAGGCCCATCCCGGCGTGTACCGGATCGAAGTGGACAACGAGATCGGCCGACTTCGGCGTGATGGGCCGCCCTTCTCGTTCTGGGCCTCCGCGCGGATCATCTTGATCCTGTCCGTCCTCCTCTGGTGGATTCAGCCCGCGGGACCGATGATCGCCGGCTACGTCGGCGGCCGCCGATCCGGCGCGCCCTGGAAGGCGGTCCTCGCCGCCCTCCTGCCGGTCCTCATCATCCTCGTCGCGAACTACTCGTATGCGCACAACGTGGCCGCACGGCAGATCGACTTCGTGGCCTCGCTCCCGGTCGCCGCCGGCGACGGGGTGGCGAGCATCCTGCCGTTCCTCGGCCCGTACAAGGACTTCCTGATCGGCTATCTGCAGAGCTTCGTCGACGCCCTCCGGACGACCTTCGGGATGGGCACGAATGGCTATCTCATGGTGATCCTGTTCGCGTACATCGGAGGCCTCCTCGGGGAGCAGTCGCGCCGCGAACTCATGTTCCGGAGCGGCGCCGGCACGTCCGTGGGCCTGAATCTCTTCCAGCCCCTGTTCCAAGGCCGCCGTCATGAGGACGAGGATGCGGAGGACGAGGCCCAGGACGATGTCGACCTAGAGCGCTCCCGTCGGCCGACCCATGTGGCCCGCGGCCGGCGGCACCGCCATGCGCACCATGGCGTACCCGCGCGGTTCGAGGAATACCGCAAGGTACCCGCGGAGACGATCGGCGCCCGGGGAGAACGGCGGTCGACGCGGGCACACCGTCGGGAGCCGGACGACGAGGACGACGAGGAGGACGAAGAGGAGGCTCTCCCGGCCCGCGGTCGCCATCCATCGCACGGACGCGCGGTCACCCGCTCGGAGCACATCCGCGCGGAGCGCGAGGTCGAGCCGCCGTCACGGGAGTCCCGAGAGAAGCGCGCCCTGAAGCCTCGGTCCCACGAGGAGGAAGTCGCAATCCAGCGGTTCGTCGAGCGGGCGCTGAGGCAGTACGATCGGTCGAAGCTCTGACGACGCTCGCAACCTTTTTATCGAACCCTGGTGTCTCGCGGTTTCACCGATGTTCTGCGCGAAGTGCGGTTCGCTGATGTTCCCGGACAACGGACGGTTGCGCTGCTCGGCGTGCGGGTTCGAGCGTTCCTTCTCCGCGAAGGACAACACGGTCACGAAGGTGACTCGGCCGGGCAAGGACCGACCGATGGAGACCCTCGTCCTCGACGAGATCACAGAGACGCTTCCGAAGACGAGGGTGGAGTGCCCGAAGTGCGGCTACTACGAAGCCTTCTGGGTGATGCGACAGACCCGCGCGGCGGATGAGCCGACGACGCGCATCTACCGCTGCGTGAAGTGCAGCCACACATGGCGCGAGTTCTGATCTGCGGTGGACTGAGACCGCGCCCGGGAACCTTTATTAGAGGCGATAGAATATCGTGCCGAAATCCAGGGGGAGATGGATGTTCGAGGCGAAGGTGAAGGCGGACGTTCTCAAAGAAGTCGTCGACGTGGTATCGACGCTCGTCGACGAAGCGAAGTTCAACATCGGAAAGGACGCCGTCGCGGTGAAGGCCGTGGACCCGGCCCACGTCGCGATGGTGGACCTGAGCGTGGACCGCGCCGCCTTCGATTCGTACAAGTCCGACGAGACCGAACTCGGGATGGACATGGACAAGATGAAAGAGATCCTGCGCCTCGCGAAGGCGGGGGACGTCATCTCGCTCGTCCACGACGAGGACAAGAACCGACTCGTCGTCACGGTCGGCAACACGACCCGCCGAATGGCCCTCGTCGACACCGCGGGAATGTCGGACCCGAAGGTGCCGAGCCTGAATCTCCCCGCGAAGCTCACCGTGCGCACGGACGAGCTCCGGCAGGGCATCCGCGCATCGGAGAGCATCAGCGATCACATCGCGCTGAAGGCTTCCAGCTCAGGATTCGAGATCGTCTCGGAGGGCGATACGGACAACGTGTCCCATTCCGTGCCGAAGGACCTCCTCGAGGAGCTCCAGGCCAAGGACGCGGTGCGGTCCCTATACCCGCTCGACTACTTCTCGAACATGGTCAAGGCAATCGGGGGCGCGCAGACCGTGACGATTTACCTCGGCTCTGATTACCCCGTGAAAATGGAATTCAAGATCGCTGGCGGCAAGGGCAACGTCATGTTCTTGCTCGCGCCCCGGATCGAATCCCAGTGATCTGGCCCGCTAGAGACGCAACCCGCAATCGATCTTCACGACGAACCGGGCCGTGACGCGCTGCGGAACCGGGCCAACTGCACAGAGCGGGCGTCTTCGTTTGGCATCGTGCGACCGGGGTTCCGACCTACCTACCGTCCTTTCAGCGCGAGGCTTAGCAAGGTGTCGCTCGCATGCTTGCAGTAGTCCGTCGCGTTCTCGATCCCCTCGAGAAGATCGTTCAGGATCACGACGATGCCTGGATTCGTGTGGATCTTCACGAGGAACTTCCGGTTCGCGAAGTAGATGTCGTCCACGACATTCTCCAGCCGCCGGACCTCCTCCCGTACCTTGATCATCCGATCGTAGTCGGACCCGTAAACGTCGATCATCGTCTTCAGCGCCCGGGTGCAGTCGAGCGCGTTCTTCGTCATCTCCTTGAACGACGACCAGACTTCCGGCGGGATCGCGACGCCCGTCTCGAGGAGGAGGTCTACGTTCTTCCCAGAGACCTTCAGCCAGTCCGCGATCATGTCCACGGAGGACACGAGCCGCATGAGGTCCTCCCGGTCCTTCGCGGGAAGTTCGCCCCGGCTCAGCTCCTCGACGAGGCCGATCTCGATGCCGTCCGCGGCCTTCTCGTTCAGCGTGAGTCGCCGGAAGGCGCTCGCCATGTCTTCCTTTCGGCCCCGGACCGCAGCGTCGAGAAGGTTGTCCAGTTCCATGGCGGCGTCCACGACCTTCGTCATGTGTTCGCGGGCCATCGTCATCGCGCGGGATTCGCGGCGAGTCCGGAACCATTCGAGCTGGCTTTTCTCACTCAAGTTTCAGCGCCTCCTGGAGCCCCAAGATGGGGCGAGGGTACACCAGGATGTTCGCCTCCGGGAACGAGACGATAACATCCGTGCCGATATTAAGTCTTTGAGAAGTAGGGAGGTCGACGGCGATGAGATCGTACGTGAACAAGCGGATGAGGAACCGTTGCATGGCCCCGAGGAACCGCCTGGCTTCGACGCGACCGGGGATCGCGTTGCCGAACGCATCCTTGATGAGGGTGAGCCACTCCGGCCGCGCCGCGATAACGACCGCATCGCCAACCAGCAGGCCCGTTGACGGCACCCGGAGCTGATAGCCGTTCCGGAACTCGACGAACGCCCACGCGCCGACGACCCTCCGGACGGATCCCTCAAGGAAGTTGTTCTCGCCGATGAAGTTCGCGGTGAAGACCCGCCGCGGGTGGTCGTACAGGTCCTCGGGCCTCCCGGATTCCAGGATCTGTCCCTTCCGCATCACGACGACGCGGTCCGCCACGGACATCGCCTCCTCCTGGTCGTGCGTGACGTGGACCGCGGTGAGGCCGAGATCCTTCACGACCCGGCGCAGCGCGTATCGCAGCTCGAGCCGCACCCGTGTGTCGAGGGCCGAGAGGGGCTCGTCGAGGACGAGGAACTTCGCCTTGTTCGCAAGCGCCCGGGCGAGGGCGACCTTCTGCTGCGCGCCGCCGCTCAGTTCCCGCGGGAACATCCCTCGCTGGTCGAGCATCTCGACGAGTTCGAGGACCTCGCGCCCAACACCGTCGACTTGGGCCGTCGGCCGGGCGTGGACCCAGGGACCGTACGTCGCGTTCCGCCACACATCGAGATGCGGGAACAGGACGATGTTCTGGAACACGTAGCCGAGGTCCCGGTCCTCCACCGGCAGGTCTGTGACGTCCCGTCCATCGACGAGTACGCGGCCCTCCGTGGGCGTCCAGAGGCCCGAGAGGATCTTGACGAGGGTCGTCTTGCCGCAGCCGCTTGGACCCAGGATCGAGAGGTACTCTCCATCCTCGATCGTGACGTCGCACTTCTCCAGGGCCGTGATGGGCCCGAAGCGCTTCGAGACCTGCACGGCCTCGATCCGCGGCACGTCACTCGACCTCCAGGGCCGCTTCGATCCCTCCGGGCGGGATCGGGAAGAGGAGGATGTGCTCCGCGGGGAGGACGACGAACACGGGGTCGCCTTCCCTCGCCCACTTCGCCTGCGCGGTGAGGGGCTTTACTTTGAGGACCCCGAGGTCGCCCGCCCGGACTTCCAGGGAGATTCGACGGCCCATGAAGAGCCGCCGCTGCACGATCCCCTCGACGCCCTGACCGGCCCGCCAGTCCTCCGGCATGATGCCGCAGTCCTCGGCGCGGATGCCTGCCATCACCCGGCCATCGAGGTCCCGTCGCTCCGGCGCATGGAGGTTCGTGCCGCCCGCCGCGAGGCGGACTCCCCCGCCCTCCGCCGGATAGGACACCGCCTCGAAGAAGTTCATTTCCCCGAGAAAATTCGCGACGAACGGAGTGGAAGGGCGGGAATACACCGCCTCCGTCGGACCGACCTCGAGGAGCTTGCCGGCCCGAAGGATCGCGATCCGGTCCGCCATCATGAGGGCCTCCTCCTGGTCGTGCGTGACGTGGATCGTCGTCGTGCCCACGTGGCGGATGAGGTCCCGGAGCTCGCTCCGCAGCTCGATCCGCAGGCGGGCGTCGAGCGCCCGCAGCGGTTCGTCGAGGAGCAGGACCTCTGCGTCCGCAGCGAGCGCGCGCGCGAGGGCACAGCGCTGTTGCATGCCGCCGCTCAGCTCCCTCGGGTACGACTCCCCCCGATCGATGAGGTGGACCATGGAGAGCATCTCTCGGGCCAGCGTATCCCGGTCGCGGGTCGCCCACCCCTTCACCGAAGGAGAGAACGTCGTGTTCTCCCAGACCGTCATCCGTTGGAAGAGCGCGTACGTCTGCGGCAGGTAGGCCACCTCGCGCTCGTCCGGCGGCAGGCGGGTCACGTCCCTTCCTGCCATCCGAACGGATCCCCGATCCGGCTCGAGCAGGCCCGCGACGGTGCGCAGGAGCGTGGTCTTCCCCGCCCCGCTTGGGCCTAGGACCACCAGGTACTCGCCGTCGGAGATCGTGAGGTCGATGTCGGCCAGCGCCGTCGTGCGCCCGAACCGCTTCGTGATCTTCTGTAGCTGTACCTCAGCCATGCGAACGCCTCCCCCGCACGGCGTAACGTACCCCGAGGATCACGGCGAAGGAGACTACGAGCAAGGCGATCTGGGCGATCGCCGCCGAGTAGTAGTCCTTCTGGTCGCGGATGAGGTTCACAATCAGTACGGGCACGGTCTCGATCCGGTTCCCGACAACGGAGACCGTCGCGCCCGTCTCCCCGACGGACCGGGTGAAGGCCATGATGGAGCCCGCGAGGATCGCGGGCCGGACCGAGGCGAACGTGACGCGGCGGAACGCCTGGATGGGCTTCGCGCCGAGGGTTCGCGCGGTCTCCTCCAGCGCGGGATCGAGCTGCTCGAGGGCGCCGACGACGTTCCGAACGACGAACGGGAATGTGAAGGCGACGTGGGCGAGGATCACGAGGACCAGGTCCGACGGAATGATCCAGCGTTGCGCGCCCCAGAACAGGGCGAGGGAGATTCCGAGGGCTGCGCTCGGGACGATGTATGGGACGTTCACGAGGGCATCGAGGGCCTGGCCGAGCCGGCGCAAGCGTCCGCGGGTGATGAAGAGGGCCATCGGCACGCCGACCGCGAGGTCGATCGCCGTCGCGATCCCGCCGACGAGGAAGGACACGCCCACCGCGGACCCAAACCGCCCCCAGTCCGTCGCGACGGTGGGCCTGCCGACGAACACGTAGAGGAGGAAGAAGAAGGAGGGGAGGAGGATCATCAGCCCGAGGAAGACGAAGGCGGCGACGTTCTTCACGGTCGGGGGAGCGCCTTGGCTCAAGCGCCGCTCCCAGGAGGGCCAGACGCGCCTCAAAGGGATGTGCACCTTGAGCGTGAGGTACTTCAGCGCGACGAGGAGGACGAGGGACAGGATGATCATGAGCGCGCTCACGAGGGCGAGCGCCTGGTTCAGATGGGCCAGGGCGGGGTTCCCGCTGACTTGGTTCTTCCAGTCGTTGATCAGGGCGGTCCCGTTCCACACGGGGCGGCTCGGATCGTTGACGAGGCTGAGAGCGAGGAACGCGCCGCCCGTGTCGCTGAGGGCCTTCGCGATCACGAGGATCAGTCCCGTCGCCATGCCCGCCCGGAACATCGGCAGGGTGATCGTCCGGACGGCCGTGAGCCGGCTCGCCCCAGCGGCCCGCGCCGCGTTCTCGTACTCGATCTCGATCTCCTCGAGGATGGCGGCCAGGGATCGGACCATGTACGGGAACGTCGTCGTCAGGTGCAGGAACATCAGCATGAGGAACGGATCCGCGGTGATGCCCAGCGCCCCGAGCGGCTTCGCGATTGGGTCGAACGGGATGCCCCAGAACAGGACGACGCTGAATCCCAGTCCCGCCGTCGTTACGGCCAAGGGCGAGTCGATGAGGGTGTTGAGCCAGTCCTTCCCGCGGAACTCGTACCGGACGAGGAGCCAGGCCAGGGGTAGGCCGGCGACGAGGTCGATCGCCGCGACCGTGATCGCGACCCCGAAGGAGAGGAAAAGCGCGGGCCCGATTGGGTCGAGGAGGGCCGGATCCGTGAGGACGACGTCTTGGATGACCTGCCATCCCGACACGACGTACCCGAGGACGTAGAGGGTCGGCAGGAGGACGAGGACCATGAAGAATCCGATGACGAACGCGTACCACAGGCGAAGGGTTGCCCGGCGGGACACGATCTCCAGAAGCCGCGACTGCCAGACGGGCCGACCGCCTCGGGCAGTCGCCGCCGCCCCCGCGGCGGCGAGTGGGGTCGCCTGGGCCTCCATCCGCGGCCCCCCCGGTTCAGCGGCCCTTCACGACGATATCCTCGAGGATGTTTGCGACGTCTTCACAACGATCCGTGATGGTCTCCAGGGTTTCGTAGATCTCCTTGAACTTGATGATCTGGATTGGGTCCTTTCCTCGGATGAGGTCCGCCAAGGCGCTCGTGAGCAGGTCGTCCGCCACGTTCTCGAGGCGGTTGACCTCGATCGTGCAAGCGATGACGGCATCACGGCCCTCGCGGTCCCGCATCGCGGCCGTGCCCTTGCGAAGCTGCTCCACGGACTTCAGGATCACGTCCGCGAAGTCCACCATGGGCTTCGTGGGGGTGTCCACCTCGTAGATCGCGAGCCGCGTCGCGGTCGCGTTGATGTAGTCGAGGACGTCGTCGAGCTTCGAGGCGAGGCCTCCGAGGTCCTCCTTCGCCAGCGGCGTTACGAAGGACCGGTTCAGCGCATCGTAGATGTGGTGGACGATCTCGTCCCCGCGATGCTCGATCTCCTTGATCCTCTTGCGATGCTCCGCCACGTGGGCAAAATCATCGAACATGGCTCGCAACGCCTTCGCCCCGTTCAGGACGTTCTCCGCCTCCGCCTCCAGCTCGTCGAAGAACTGCTTCTCCTGAGGGGTCACCCAGGCTTTCAGATCCATAGACCCTCCTCCGTGTCCGCACCGGTAGAAACCGCAGGCCTATATAGATTCGCGACGGCCGCGCGCGGACCTACTTCTCTTCGAGTCCGTCGAGGTCCACACCGCTGTCCGCGAGCTGCTTCAGCAGCTGCCGTCGCATCTTCCGGTTCCCCGCGAAGCCCCTGATCGCCTTTCGCGACATCTCGTAGTGCCGGAGGAGTTCCTTCACGGCTTTCGGGGGTACGCCGGCGCCCCGGGCGATTCGCTGAACCCGGGACGACTTGATCGTCCGCGGATCGGACATCTCCTCGTCCGTCATCGAGTCCATGATGACCTGGAACCGTCGAAGCTTTTCCTGGGTCCCCTCGACGTCCTGGTCGTTTATCTTTCCCGCGACCCCGGGGATCAGGGAGGCGATCCGCCTCATCGGCCCCATGTCCGTCAGCATGCCGATCTGCTCGTACATTTCATGGAGGGTGAACTTGCCCGCCATGATCTTCTTCGTGAGCTCCTCGGCCTTCTTTTCGTCGATGGCCTCCTGGGCCTTCTCGAGGAGGGACTCGAGGTCGCCCATGCCGAGGAGCCTCGAGATGAACCTCGGCGGCTCGAACCGCTCGAGGTCGTCGATCTTCTCGCCGACGCCAATGAAGACGATTGGTGCCTTCACTTCGGCAACGGCGGACAAGGCGCCGCCCCCCTTCGCGGTCCCGTCGAGCTTCGTGACGATGACGCCCGTGATGCCGACCGCGTCGTGGAACGCCTTCGCCTGCGGGCCCGCCTGTTGGCCGACCGTCGCGTCCAGGACCAGGAGGCGCTCGTTCGCCTGGATCGCCTTGCCGACCGCCTCGATCTCCGCGATGAGGTCCGGCTCGAGCGAGTGCCGCCCGGACGAGTCCACGAGGACCACGTCCGTCGCCTCCAAGGCCTTGAGGCCCGCCTTCGCGATCCGCACGGCGTCCTTCTCCTTCGGCTCGCCGTAGAAAGCGCCGTTGATCTGCTCCGCGAGCTGCTTCAGCTGGTCGTAGGCCGCGGGCCGGTGGGTGTCCGCCGCGACGAAGCCGACGGAGAGCCCCTTCTTCTGGAAGTACTTTCCCAGCTTCCCCGCGGTCGTCGTCTTCCCTTGTCCGTACAGGCCGACGAGGAGGATTCGCTGCTTCTGGATCGGGACCTCCCGCGAGGCCCCGAGGATCTTCACGAGCTCCTCGTAGATGATCCGAACGACGTGCTCGCGCGGGCTCATCCCAGGGGGCGGCTGTTCTTCCAGCGCCCGACGCTGGAGTTCGCGGGTGATGGACAGGGCCAGCTGCACGTTCACGTCGGCTTGGAGGAGGGCCCGCTGGATGTCCCGGACGATGTCCTTGATCAGAGCCTCATCAACGTAGCTCGCGCCCGCGATCTTCCGCAGGGCCGCGCGGAGGGAATCCCCCAGCTTCTCGAGGACCATCGGGGGGCACCAAGGGACCTTCGGGCTATAAGGTTGCCCGTCGAGCCGCGGCATCGGGCCGTCTGAGTCGCACAGAGCCTCGAGGCCGGACGACTAGAAGAGGACGAGGAGGGCGAGGATCACGAGCAGGACCAAGACGGCCCCGAGGAGGACAACGACGTCTTCGAGCCGGCTCTGGATTCGTTCCAGGCAGGCGAGTTCCGCGGCCCGGCCGGGGTCGCGATCCCACATCTGCTCCGTGATGTCTCGTACCGCGACTCGCCAATGGGCGCGTCGGAAGAACCGTGCGTCCGGCGGGCTGGACGGAACCGGTCCCGATGAAGACCGCGTGCAATTCCTCCCGTGAAGGCGAAACGCGTTCCCGGGAGATAAGGGGCTCTATGGACGGGCGGTCTCCGCAACCGGCGCTGCGACGCGCGTGGGGGACGCAGTCAGGTCATCGCAAAGAAAAAGGGAAGGGAGGGCTAGCCTTGTCAGAAGGGATGGGATGCACTCTAACGAACTAGCCCAAAATTCCCCCGGGTTGTTATTATCGAGCCCCTACTTAAAAGTTTGTAAATGAGAGCTAAAGCCGCTCCTAACCGCCATCCGTCACAGGTATCCGGACTTCTGGAGGGTCATGAGGTCCTCGGTGGACAACTTCTCGCCCTTCTTGAAGCGCTCGAAAATCAGCTCCGCCTCTTTCTTCGCGCTCATCTCGGCCTGAACTCCTGCGGTCCCGCGTTCCTTCATCCAGATCCCGTGGATGATCTTGTCGTAGTCATGGACCTGGCGGATGTGCTCGATGTGCTTCCGGTGCTCCTCGTCCGCGAGCATCTTCGTCTTGATGAACTCCTCTTGGGCCAGATCCGCCTGACGTCGGAGTTCGTCGGACTGCTCGTACAAGGCGCTCATCTGGTCGTGCTCCGCCTGCGCCCGCTCCGCGAGTTCGGAGACGCGCTTGTGGGCCGCTTCGGCGTTGTCGCGGGCCTCCCGGAGCTGGTCGGAAAGCTTGCGGACCTCCTCGTTCTGCTCGAGGGACTTCTCGAGCCGTCGGATCTCCGCCTGGAGCTTCGTCATCTCCTCGATCAACGCGCGCTCCTTGTCCACCGTCAGGACGGAGGTCATCTGCTTGAACTCGAGCGCTTTCAGCTCCCGCCGGAGCTTGCTGAGGGGGATCGCGCCCTTGGGGAGGTGCCTCCGCTTCAGGTCGTTGAGCTGGTCCAGGAGCTCGTTCACCTTGCGGTTCCACTGGTCCCGCTCCTCCTTCGCCTGACGCACCTGCGCGTTCAGCTCGTCCCGCTTGACCCGGTGGGACGTGGCCTCCTCGACCAGGGCCCGCACCTGCCCGTTCAGGGAGTCCCGGCGCTCCACCCACTCCCGGGTCTTGTCGTTCAGCTCGTCCCGCCGCCGGCGGTGGCGCTCCGCCTCGGAGTTCTCGTGCTCCCGCTTCGGCAGCAACTCGTCCAGCAAGTCGACCCTTCCAGTCCGCAGGGCGGGGGTCTTCGGAACAAGCCGTTGGCATATAAAACTTGTCGAGTCGCTCCCGTTCCGGTGACATGGAATTGCAGGCGATAATGCCATGGTAAAGTCCTTGAGCCGTCGATCCGATAAATTCCGGAGACCCGTGCGCGTCCGGCTCCTCGCCGCATCCCTCTTCGTCCTCGGGCTCGTCGTCGCCCCGCTGCTGACGGAAGTACGTTCGAGGTCCCCCGCCGGGGACTTTCCGGTCCGCATGAGCGTCCCCTCCGTGGATCGCTTCCGGATTCTCGCGGACGCCGCCGTGGCGGGGGAGGACAGCGCGATTACATACCGCGTCTGGCTCAACTTGTCCGGCGGCGGATCGGTTCAGTATGCGTGGATGAACGTGTCCCTGGACCCGGATCTGACCGTCGAGCGGTCGATCACCCCCTCCGGCTGCACCCTGAGCGGGAACGAATCGTGGCAGTGCAACGGCCTTCGAGAGGGTGCCTACCTATGGACGGTGGAAACACGCCTGGCCAGCAACACTTCCCTGAACCGGTGGTTGAACGCCACGGCGAGCGTCCGAACCTACACGAATCGGCAGTATTCGCCCAGCGTCGAGGATCAGGCGAGCGTTTGGATCTCGGGCGTCGTCCTCTCTCTCGAGATCACCGCGGTCCCGGACACCTGGGTCCGACCGGGCGAGCTGGTGGAATTCCGAATCCGCGTGTTCGGGCGGGATCAAGACGTCGACACGGCCCACAACGTGGTCGTCCACCTGGAGGTGAGCCCCGGTCTTCGTCCGAACGTACCGATCGACCTCGCTTGGGAGGAGCTGTCGGCCGGAGGCGTCCTGGGCTATACGTTCCCGCTCTTCGTCGAGGACAACGCCACCGTGGGGGATCCCGTATGGGTCACGGCAATCCTGCGATACGAGGACTCCGCCGGGTTTCCCTTCGGCCCCATCGAGGCGACCGCGAGCCTCCTCGTCCAGCCGGGCGGGCTCGTCTCCGCGGCGGATGCCCTCGCGGGCATCCTCGTCGGCGCCCTCGCGATCCTGGCGTGGATTGGGATCCTGATCGCGCTGGGACAGCAGAGGATTCGGATCGATGAGGTGTTGCTCGTCCACGCGAGCGGTGCCCTGATCCAACATGCGACGCGCACCCCCGCGATCAAGAAGGACGACGACCTCATGGCCGCGATGCTCGTGGCCATCCAGGCGTTCGTCCAGGATTCCTGGAAGAAGGAGGCCACCCTCGACGAGTTCGCCTTTGGCCGCCGCAAGGCCGCGTTCGTCAGGGGGAAGCACGTCGTCCTCGCGGCGATCCTCTCCCGCGGGGATCCCGCGTACCTAGTCCCGCAGCTCCGTGCAGCGATCGAGGATCTGGAACGCGTCCACGGCGGGGTCCTCGCGGACTGGGACGGTCGCCTCTCCCGCCTCCCGCGCGCCGAGCGAATCCTCAGTACCCTCCTGCGCGGGGGATATCGCAAGGAAGCGTGGACGAAATGGTTCGACGACGCGAAGCGACTCATCCGCCATCGAGGTTGAGGCGGCCCCCTCATGTTCACATGCGTTCAAGAATGTTTAATTGGGCCGAGACGATGCAGACACCGCGAGGGAAGCCGACGCGTCTTGTCCGGCCCGACCTTCGAAGGAACTTGACATGACGAGTCCCGTGCGAGCGGACACGGCCCTCCTTGTCCAGGAGCGGCTCCGCAAGGACGGGGACGATGTGGACGCCCTCTTCACCCTCGCCGCTTTGCGCGCGAACGACGGAAACGTCCGGGAGGGGCTGATAATCCTGGATCGCGTCCTCCGGATCGACCCGCGCTACCCGGGGGCCTGGATTTTCAAGGCGAAGCTGCACCGGATGCAGGGCGAGCCGGACCAAGCGGAAAACGCCCAGCGCGTCGCCGAGGCGGTGGAGCCATGAGCGTATCCGGCGGCGACGACGCCGAGGCCGAGGTGGTCAAGCTCAAGATCTGCATGGCCGGAGAGACCGCGGTCGGGAAGACGTCCCTCATCCGGCGGTACGTCCAAGACGAATACGACGACCGCTACACGGCCACGCTCGGCACGAAAATCACGAAGAAGACCCTCTCCGTCCCAGACCCGGGGACGGGGAAGGTCGCGTCGGTGTCCATCCTCCTGTGGGACGTGATGGGGACGAGGACCCTGCGGGAGCTGCTGAAGGAGGCCTACTACCACGGAGCCCAAGGGATCCTCGCGGTCGCGGACCTCACGCGGGAGGAAACCCTCGCGGAGCTGGACCCGTGGTCCCGGTCCATCCGATTCGTCGCGGGCGACATCCCCGTGTACGTGGTCGTGAACAAGGCGGACCTAGAATCGGAGCGGGCGATCGACGATCGAGCGATCGACGAGTTCTGCACGTCCCGCGGTTGGCCCTGGTCGTACACGAGCGCAAAAACGGGAGAGGGCGTCGAGCCCGCGTTCCGGGCGCTCGTCGAGAAGGTCCTCGCGACGCGCGCCTGAAGCTCAGGCCATCCGCCAGCGCTTGTGCGCCTCCGTGTTGGGCGTGAAGCAGAAGTGGACCGTGTTGAACTCCCTCCGGAGCGACGCCACGTCCTCGGCGACCCTCCCCGGCGGCTCGCCCTTCATCGCAACGCGGGCGATGAGGTCCGCCGCCTCCCGCATCTGGGGTTCCCGCATCCCGAGCCGGGTGAGTTCCTGCGTCCCGAGGCGCACCCCGGAGGGCCTCACGGGCGATGTGTCCCAGGGAAGGAGGTTCTTGTTCGTGATGATGTTCGCGCTCTCGAGGGCAGTGGCGACCTTCGCCCCGCCGCCCTGTGCGGCGACGTCCAGGGCCACGGTATGGCTCTCCGTGAAGCCGAACTTCTCCGCGAGGACGCGGATCCCCCGCTCGTGGAGCCCCTGTGCGAGGGCCTTCGAGTTCCGGACGATCTGGTCCGCGTACGCGCGGCCGAACTCGAGGTGCTCCGCCAGCGTCACGCCGAGCGCAGCCATCGCGTGCAGGTGGTGGTTCGAGATCACGCCCGGGAACACCGCGCGCTGCAGCCTCTTAATGAACTTCTCGTCCTCCGAGTCGGAGAGGAGGATCCCGTGCTGGGGCCCCGGCAGCGTCTTGTGGGTGGAGCCGGTCATCACGGCGGCCCCCTCGTGCAGGGGGTCCTGGAACTTCCCGCCCGCGACGAGGCCCATCACGTGCGCGCCGTCGTACCAGACATGGCAGCCCGCCTCCCGGAAGGCGTCCTGCAGGTCCCGCAGCGGCGTCGGGAAGAGGAAGACGCTCTGCCCGAACGCGGCCACCTTCGGCTTCACGAGCTTGATCAGCTTGGCGGTGCCGTCCACGTCGATGTTCATCCGCTCGACGTCGAACGGGTAGTTGACGTTGCTCACCCCGCGCATCCCCGCCGCACCGAACTTCGCTGAGCTGATGTGCGCCCCATGGCTCAGGGCCACGGAGGTCATGATGTCGCCGTGCTCCAGGAGGGCGAAATACACCGCCATGTTCGCGACGGTCCCGCTAATCGGCCGCACGTCCGCATGCCGGACCCGGAACAGCTTCTTCGCGAGCTCCGTGACGCGGATCTCGACCTCGTCCGTGTAGACGTTGCCTTGGTAGTACCGCTCGTGAGGCAGTCCCTCCGCGTACCGATCGCCGAAGTCGCTCAGGAGGAGCTCGCGGGCCAGCGGACTGATCACGTTCTCCGACGCGATCATCGGAAGGCACTTGGAGAACCATGTATGGTGCTTGTCGACCTGGTTATAGACGAAGGCGACATCCTCGTTCACGGACATCCCCCGCGTCCGTAGCGGACCTCGGGATAAATAGGTTCGGACCTTTGGGAAACGGCGGCCGACGGCGCGCACAGGTCAGAAGATGCGGACCTTCCCCGCGACGATCCGATCCGTGAGCTGGTAGATCTTTGCCAATTCCTCGTCGATGATGCCCTCGACGTCCTTCCTGAGCGAGGCGAGCTTTGTCCCCTTCTCCGGGATGATCTGCGCCGCGGCCGCCTGCGGCTCGTCGATTGGCTTGCCGATCTGGGACACGATCCGGACCCAGACCTCCACTACCTTGCCCTCGTTCTCTTTCACGACGCGGTCCGCGATGTCGAAGGAGAGGAGGTTGTACAGCTTCCCGACGTGGGTCACGGGATTCTTCCCCGCGGCGGCCTCCAAGGACATGGGTCGGTACGGGGTGATCAGGCCGCTCACACGGTTTCCGCGTCCCACGCTGCCGTCGTCTCCGTTCTCCCACGAGAGGCCCGTGACCGTGAGGTAGTAGATCTCCGCGTCGTAATTGTCGCCGGTGTTGATGTCGACTTCCACCTTGCGATCCGTGTACTTCACCGCGTTGTCGAGCACGCGGTCCCGGAGTTCTTCGATGACGCTACGATAGTGGCCCTTGTCCGGGACGTACTTGTCTACGAGGGCCGCGGCGATCGTGAGGCGGATCTCATCGTTGTGGCGCACGCCCATGACCTTGATGTCCTGTCCGACTTCCTTGAGATCTTGCTTCAGCGGCCCGTTGATGAGCAGCTCCGTCTGGAGCACGACCGTCTCCGTCTCCGAGAACGGTGCGAAGCCGACGCCGAACGAGGTGTCGTTCGCGAGGAACTTCTGCGTGTCGTAGAGCCCGCGCAGGTCGACGGATCCCTGACCGATCTTGCAGTCCAGGATGACGTCCGCGTCGACGTTCAGGTTCGTGCACGTCCGCTCGAGATAGTCATGGGCGGCCTGGATCGCGGTGGTCCGATAGGGAAGCCGTTCGCCGTTCACGATCGTCGTGGCCCGGCCGACGAGGAGGATGTAGGCCGGCTCGAGGAACACGCCGCCTCCGAACTTTGGAGCACTCTGCCCCCCCACCACTTCGACCTGGTCCGTGTTGTGATGGAGGATCCGACCGAACCGATCCAGGTACATCTTGCTCAGCGCGCGCGAAACGGACTCCGCGAGCCCGTCCGCAACGCTGTCCGGATGGCCGATGCCCTTTCGCTCCACGATCTCCGTCTTCTGTTCCTCGATCGGTGTGTGGACGAGTTCTTCCACGAAAATGCTCCGCGACACCGGAAGACCCCAGGACTGGGCCGTCCGAAAACCCGGGTGCATATATGGCTTTTGTCATGTGGGGGGACGTCGCGAGGCTCTTTAGGAATAGGAATATTCCTCAGGGATGACCCGGCCGATGGACGAATATCGACCGCTTGCGAAAATTCCGGAACGAATATGTATCCCATCGTCCTTGCCACGGGCAGTGCTTCCGGACTTGGAGGAGATCCCGCGGCTTCGAAAGGCGCTGGGCCTGACCCAGACCGCCCTCGCCCGGTTCTCCGGCGTAAGCCAGTCGACGATCGTGAAAGTCGAGAAGAAACAGATGAATCCGTCGTACGACGTCGTGCGGCGGATCATGAACGCCTTGCAGGCGGAGATGAAGAAGCAGGAGAAGAAGGCCCTCGTGGAGCAGGTGCAGACGCGGAAAGTGCAATACCTCGAGGCGAAGATGCTCCTCGAATCCGCGGTCTCGGAGATGCGCCGCTGGAAGTTCTCCCAGATGCCCGTGATGCACAACGGCCGTCCCGTGGGCTCGATCTCGGACAAGGTCATCAACAACCTGATCCTGTCCGGGCGGGATCCGCACGAGCTTTCGCGGATTCGCGTGGAAGAGGTCATGGAGCCCGCGTTCCCGCAGATCGACTCGAAGGCTCCGGTGGAGCTCGCTGCGGGCCTCCTCCGGCACTACAACGCGGTCCTCGTCACGCACAAGGGGGACGTCACGGGGATCGTGACGAAGTCGGACCTGATGAAGCTCCTCTGATCTAGTGCGGGCCTCATCGTGTGGGGCCCGTGGGGATGAGGCCGCGCCGAGGGGCGGGTTACGGTTGAATAGCTATGCCTCCCGCCCGTGGGTCATCACCTCGGTAGCGTCCTTTCTCATTCCGGATACGGCACGTCGACTTCCGCGAAGTCCTCCGCGAGCCGTGAATTCTCGAAGATTGCCTTCGCGTCCGCGAGAATCGAGGACGCGTCCTCATAGCGGGGACTGAAATGGGTGAGGATCAACAGGCCGACGCCCGCTTCCTTCGCCACAATCGCCGCTTGCCGCGAGGACGAGTGGCCGTATCGGTTCGCCTTTTCCTCGAGGGCCGCGTCGGACGTCGCATCGTGGATCAGCACATCCGCGCCGCGGGCTATCTCGATGAGGCCTTCGTGCGGCAACGAGTCCCCCGTGTACACGATCTTGCGGCCACGCCGCGGAGGGCCGAGGACGTCCGAAGGCTCGAACGTCTTCCCGCCGACGGTGACCGCGTGGCCGTCCTGGAGCCGGCTGTAGAGCGGTCCCGGAGGGATGCCGAGGGATTCCGCCTTCTCTCGGAGGAACCGGCCCGGCCGCGTCTTCTCCTCGAGCACGTAGCCCAGCCCGGGGACCGTGTGCACCGCCTCGAACGCGCGGACGATGTAGTCCCCGCCGTCGAAGGACGATCCGGGCCGCAACTCCTTCGTCGGGATCGAGAAGCCTGGTGTGAAGTATCCGAGGGACACCAGCTCCGACACAAGCCGCTCGACGCCCTGCGGTCCATACACCTCGAGGGGAGCCTCGCGACCGTTCATGGTCATGCTCTGGATCATCCCCGGGAGGCCGAGGAAGTGGTCGCCATGGAAATGGGTGAGGAAGACCCGCCGGACCTGCATGAAGCTCAGTTTGCTGAGCATGAATTGCCGCTGCGTGCCCTCGCCGCAGTCAAACAGGAGGACCTCGGGCCCGCGCTTGATCGCGATCGCGCTCACGTTGCGCTTCGGCGTGGGCCACGATCCCGAGGTGCCGAGGAACACAATCTGCATGCGCGGGGGCACATGACCGCGTCCAGCTTAACGCCTTTGGACTTGAGGAGCGCGCCGCGCCAAAGGTTTATCGCCGGCCCGGTGATGCCCGCGTCCGTCATCGCGCATGCTCTCCATCGACGGCTGTTCCCTCACCCTCGACGACGTCGTCCGGGTCGCGCGGGGGCCTACAAAAGTCCGTCTGGCGCCCGCCGCCGCGAAGCGCGTCGATGCGGGTCGTCGCGCCCTCGAACGAATCCTCGCGAGCGCGACCGTCGCCTATGGAATCAAGACGGGATTCGGGGAGCTCGCGCACGTGACGATCCCCGAGGCGGACGCGCGCCGGCTCCAGCTCAACCTCCTCCGGAGCCATGCGGTGGGCCAGGGCGACGCCCTCCGTACGGACGAGGTCCGCGCCTCCCTTCTGCTCCGAGCGAACACGCTATCCCTAGGCTACTCGGGCGTTCGGCGCGACCTGATCCTCCAGCTCCTCGAGATGCTCAACCGGGGGGTGCATCCGATCGTGCCATCCCGGGGGTCCCTCGGCGCGAGTGGAGATCTCGCGCCCCTGGCCCATATCGGCCTCGTCGTCGTGGGGGAAGGACAGGCGGAGGTCGCCGGCGAGATCCTCTCCGGTAAGGACGCGCTCGCTCGCGTCGGCCTGAAGCCGCTTCGTCTCGAGGCGAAGGAGGGCATCTCGATCATCAACGGCACCGCGGTGTCCGCGGGCGTCGGCGCGCTCGTCGTCCATGACGGCCTGGCGCTCCTCAAGGACGCTCAGGTCGCCGCTTCGATGGCGTTCGAGGCCCTCCGCGGCTCGCCGGTCCCATACGACGACCGCCTCGTCGCGCTGAAACGGCAGCCCGGCGCGCGCGAGGTCGCCGCGAACCTGCGGCGTCTCCTCCGGGGAAGCGAGATCATCCCGTCCCACAAGGGCCCGCATCGCGTCCAAGATCCGTACACGCTCCGCTGTATCCCCCAGGTCCTCGGCGCATGCCGCGCGGCGCTGGACCACGCCGCGGATGCGGTGGGGGTCGAGATGAACGGCGCGACGGACAATCCGCTGATCGTCGACGGCGAAAGTCTGAACGGAGGCAACTTCCACGGGCAGGCGCTGGCCATGGCCCTGGACCAGGTGGCCCTTGCGATGGCGGTCCTCGCAGGGTTCACGGAACGACGGATCGCGCGGCTCGTCGACACCCGACTGAGCGAGCTCCCCGCCTTCCTCACGAAGGAGAGCGGCCTGAACTCCGGCATGATGATCCTACAGTACGTCGCCGCGGGGTATGCCAGCGAGAACAAAGTCCTCGCCCATCCCGCGTCCGCGGACTCGATCCCGACGTCCGCGAACCAGGAGGACTATGTCCCGATGTCGATGGCCGCAGCGCTGAAGGCCCGCCAGTCGGTCGAGAACGCGGCGCACGTCGTCGCGATGGAGTACCTCGCCGCCGCGCAGGGCCTGGAGTTCCTCGAGCCGCTCAAGGCCGGGGTCGGACCGCGGGCCGCGCGGGCGTTCCTCCGCCGGACCATTCGGCCTCTGGAGGACGATCGCCCCATGGCGGCAGAGGTCGACCAGGTGCTCGGTTGGATGCGCTCAGGGTCCCTCGTGGCGGAGGCCGAACGGGCCGCGGGAAAACTTGCGTGATCAGGCCGGCTTGGGAGCGCCGAGCGGACGGAAGCACACGGGACATCGTCCGACGCGGCTCGCGCACAGCTCGTGGAAGTCGCGGCCGCAGCCGCAGCGGAGGACCGTGAACCCCTTCTTGATCATCCCTTTGCAGATGGGACAGCGGGACTCTAGATCCGCTACGGACTTCTTCGGTTTCTCCTTCGCGACCTCTGCCACCTCGACCTGCGCGATGAGCTCCTGCGTGTACTCCTTGTCGTCGAACACCCGATGGGAGAGGATCTGGATGGCGAGCGGGACCGAGCCCGAGGCGGTCATCTTGATCCGGAACCGCAAGGTCTCGGACCCCTTCGCCCGGAGCGCGAGGACCTCATGCAGGCCTTCGACTTCCGCGTCGCCGAGGATCTTCACGCGGACGTCCTTCGCGAGGCCCTTCCCGATGTTCTCCAGTGTGAGGGTCGCCTCCGTCCACTCGTTCAGGACCGCGGAGCCGACCTCCAAGGAGCCGTGGAGGGTCGGGGCGAAGGCCTCGACGGCCTCCCACGCGAGCCGGTACGCCTCCTCCGCGATGCGGATCGCCTCCGCGAGGTCCGACTTCCGCTTCGCCATGGAGTCCGCGAGCCGCTTCTCCGCGGCCCGCATGTCGATGCCGAACTTCTTTCCGTTCCGGATCGTCGAGTCCGCCTTGAACGTCAGGTCGACGAAGCGCTTCTCGACGACCTTCGCGGACTCGATCTGCTCGAGCGCGCGCTCGACGAGATCGACCGCGTGCTGATACTCTCCCTGCTGGACCCGCAGGTTCGCCTGGCGCAGGCGCTCCTGCGCCTCCCGCGTGTCCGAGCCGAGCTTGCTCGCGTGGGCGATGCTCTCGGCCGCCTGCTTCAGACTCTCGTTGAGCTTCGAGCCGATGAGCGATTCCGCGACCCGGCGCCCCTCCATGATGAGCATGTACGCTTCGGAGAAGTCCTCCGTCCCGATCCTCGTGCGGGCCTGGGCGAACTGGTTCAGCGCCTCCGTGGGGTCGAGCTCGAGTCGCCGGGAGAGATCGACCATCGCCTGGGACTTCGTGAGGAGTTCGTTGAGATGGGAGCGGACGAGGTCGAGGCCCCACTCCAGGCTCTGTCCGTATGCGCCGGCGGCCGCGGAGTAGTCGCCGATCTGGAACGCAGCCTCCCCTTCCTGGAAGATGCGCTCGATCTTTGAAGGATCCGCACCGATGTCGGCGGCGATCCGGATGAGCCAGCCCACACGGCCGCGGGCCTTAAGGGCTTCCTCCGCCCGGTCCCGCACCTCGGAGAGGGTGTCCGCCGCCCGGATTGCCGCGTCGAGGGCCTTCACGTAGTCGCCAGCGGCCAGGTCGCGCCGCGCCGCCTCGACGATCTGCTGCACGGAGGGCGACGCGAAGCCGAGGCCCGCGATCTTCCGTTCGACGGATTGGACGGCCTGGGCGGCCATGGACTGTTGGAGGGCGACACGCTCCGCCTCGCCCTCGCTCTGGATCGCGACCTGGAGCGCCTGTCGGTACTTCTTCCCGCGGAGGAACTCCCTTGCGCGCTCGAACAGCTTCTCCGCAGACCTCGTGTCGGTCCCCTGACGCCTCGCCCGCACGATGGTCTCCTCGAACCGCTGCATCATGGACGCGATGCCCTGGTCCCGTTCCCGGATGACCTCGGCTTCGGCCTGGGCGGCGTGGTCCAGGGCCTCGTCGAACTGACCCATCTTGTACGCCCGCTCCGCCATGTCGAGCAGGCGGGCCGTCTCGTGCGCCTCGACGTTCAGGGCCTCCACATCGACGAGGAGCTCGCGCACCCGATGGATCGCAGCGTCCGCCTCCTCGCCCTGCTTCTTGAGCCTCTCGAGCCGCTCCCGCAACCCCAGGACCGTCTCCGCGGCCTGCGCAAGCTGCCCGCCTTCCAGGGCCTGCCGGGCCTTGACGATCTCCTCGTTCGCGATCGCGAGGTTCACGCCCTGGATGGAGCCGACGATCGCCTCGGACGCACTCACGATCGCGGCGAGCTTGTCGACGATGAGCTTCGCCATCTCCTCCTCGCACTTCTGCGCGCGCCCGAGGGCCCTCCCGTAGTCCTTCGCCTTCATCGCTTCTTTGGCTTCCGTGAGGAGGTCTCGCAGGTGCGGGGCATCGATCCCCAGGCGCGTGGCGAGTTCCAACCGCTCGCGCGCGGCGAGGATCTTCTGCGCGGAGGTGTAGAGGACCATGAGCTTCTCCGTCTCCGCGCGGGCCTGCGAAGCGAGCTCGATCGCCTTCTCGTAGTCGAGGTGCTCGAACGCCCGCTTCGCCTCCAAGAGTGTCTCGAGCGACTTCGATACGTCGACGTCCCGCTTCCGGGCCTCCGCGACGAGGGCCGCCGCGCTCGAGAGGGCGGTCTGCGTTTGCCGGTGTACGGCCGTGGCCTTGCGGGCGAGGTCGTTGCATTCCTTGAGGAGCGAGAGCCCGTCGTGGAAGCTCTCCACGCCGAGGGCCATTTTGGACCGCTTGAGCAGGTCCCGCATCTCCTCGATGTCGATCTTCAGCTCCCGTGCCTGTGCGACGCGGTTCTTGACGAGATTGAACAGGTTCTCCGATGCCGTCGCGAGGAGCGAGCGCACCCGGTCTCGCGTCGCGAGGACCTCCGCGGTCCGACCGTCGCCCAGGAGACCGTTCAGCTCCTTGTACAGCCCGTCGACGCCGGTGACGTCGGCGCCGAGGTCGATGCCCATCTGGACGGCGATGCCGAGGTCTTCGACCGCCTCGGCGGCGAGCCGCTTCGTCCGCGAGTCGAGGGTCTGCTGGGCCTCGTCAAGGGCGCGGAATGCGCCGTCGAAGTCTCGGGAGGTTAATCCGGCCTCGGCCCGGTTCAGGAGCGCCTTCCCCGCGGAGGCATCGTCCCCGAGGTGGGGGAGCGCGCCTCGGAGGCCCGCGAGGCCCTCCTCGAGCCGTTTCTGGATCGCGGCCTCCGCCGCGGCCTGGGCCTTCGCAGCGAGGTCCAAGGCCTTCCGGTACTCCTGGGCTTTCGCGGCGGCAATCGCCTCCTCGAGGATGCCGGAGGGTCCCGCCAGGTCCGCCCCGTTGCGTTCCCCGAGGGTCAGGACGAATTCCGACTGTTCGATGATTTCCATCGTACGCTCGTGCTCTGAGCGGCCCAACTCCTCGAAGGCGGACGCGATGGCGCGTTCGAGGCCCGCAGGATCGCGGTTCTGGTACGCCTCCCTCGCCTGCTCCGCAATCTTCCGCGCGGACTTCGTCGAGACGCCGAAGGCCTCCGCCTCCGCGAACGCGCGATGGAGGTCCCGCAGTCGGCCCTCCGCGTTCCGGTACCGGCCGACGATCGCATCGACGCCGTCGTCCGCCTCCTTGGCCCGCTCGAGGGCCTCTCGGAAGGCGTTCCGCTGGAGCGCGTCCCGGGCTTTGTTCAGGTTCGCGATGGGCTCCGCAAGGTCCACGCCCAGGTTCACCGCCGCGACGAACTTCTCACGAGACGCGGCGATCGTCTGGACGACCCGCTGGAACTGCGCCTCTTGCAGCGCCTGGAACCCCTGCTTCGCGAGGCTTGCACCGTCCCGGTAGTTGCCGGATCGGATCGCGGCCTCCGCTTGGGTGAAGTGTCCCTGGGCGGCGGCCGTGTCGGCCCCGAGGCCCTGCGCCTCGGAGATGAACTTGGAGAAGTCCGCGATCTTCCCTTCGAGGGTGCGCTGAAGGGCCTTCTCGGACTCGCCACGGCTCTGCCGGAGCGCGTTGCGGGCTTTCTCGAACTCGAGGCCGTTGACGTCCCCTCGGGCCCGTTCGATCAGCCCGGCGGCCTTCGTGACGTCGGCCCCGAGCTCCTGCGCGGTGCGCATCAGATCCTCCGTCTCCCGGAGCTCCTTTGCGAGGACGGACCGCAGGTCCTCCGTGATCGTGTCGAGGCCTTCTGTGGTGAAGGCGACCGCGGCCTGGAAGTCGTTCGCCTCGATGGAGGCGCGCGCCCGGGAGAGGAGATCCTCAATCGGCGCAACGTCGCGGCCGAGGTTCTTCGCGGAGAGGAGGAGGGCCTGCGCCCGGGAGAACGACGAAGAGAGATGCTCCTGGACGACCTTCTCTCCCCGCTTCCAGGCCTTCTTCGCCTGGTCCACCGCGTCGGTGAGGTCCTCCGTCGCGAGGGCGTCCTTCGCCTTCCTCAGGAAGGCGTCCGCCTCCGCGAGGTCCGCGCCAAAGCCCCGTGCAAGGTTCGCGAGGTTCTCGCTCGATTCGATGATTGTCCTCACGCGCTCTCGGTAGATCCGCCGCCCGCGCTCCGTCGCCTCGTTCGCCTTCTCGAGCGCGCGGCGGTAGTCTTTCCCCGCCATCGCGGAATCCGCCTCGGCGAGGGGCTTCTCCATCTCCACGACGTTCGCATCGGCCTTCCGGGCGATCTCGAGGAGCTCTCGGGCGGCCCGGAGACCTTCCTCTGCGGCCTGGCGCGTCCGGGCGGCCTCTTTGACCTTCTCCTCCAGCTGCCGTCTCAGCTGGCTGTCCCGCAGGTACCCGCTCACGGTCCGGGGCTCCGCTCCGTCAGGACGAGACGCAGCGCTCGTCCTGGGACGATGTCCAGTGTCGCCGACGGACGGGTGTTTATAAAGTGCTTACCCCGTCGTTATCGTCGATGATTCCCCGGGGGTCGCGGGCGCCGTCGCCGGGAGGTTCGTCTCGGCGTTCGGTGCGTCCGGTAGGGGAGCGGGCTCCGGGGGCTTCTCCTTGTACACGATGCCCGCCTTCGAGGCCATGAGACGGCGGATCCCCTCGCGGTCCGTCGCCTTCAGCCCGAAGAACTCCGCGAAGTATCGCGTCGTCGTGAGCGCGAGGGAGCGCCCCAACGGCTTTCGGTGAATCAGCCCGAGGCCCTCGAGGCTCTTCGTGTGCTCGTACACTTTCTCCCCGATCATGTCGAAGAGGTCGCTCTGGAGAATCGGCTGGTGGTACGCGATGAGCGCTGCGGTCTTCAGGAGATCGCGGTCGATCTCGGGCGGCGCGAACCTCCGCGCTTTCTCCGTGTACTCGGAACGAATTTGCATCGTCCACTTCGTCCCGATCTGGGCGACCTCGATCGCGCTCCCCCGTTCGTTGTACTCCTTCGAGAGCCTGCGGAGATGCTCCTTCACCTTCGATGCGTCGAGCTGTGTCACCCGCGCGAGATCCTCCACGGTGAGCGCGCCGCCCGCGGAGAACAGCGCGGCTTCGACGAGCGCGCGATCGCTCACGATCCCACCACCTCTGCGGGGGCCTCCGGGACGGGACCTAGCTTCGGCAGGCCCACGAGCTCCTCCGACGACAGCGTCTCCTCCTGCGAGATGCGCTTCACGTAGATTTCCCCGTACGGATAGGACTTCTGCCACAGCTTGATCTTCCGGAGCTGGGCGAGGAACAGGACGGACATGAACACGGTCACCTCGTCCCAGACGCCGCCCGCGGTCAAGGATCGCAGCGAGATCGGATCCCCGTTGAACTGGGTGAGCCTCGCCCACGTCAGGCCGATGTCCTCGGACAGGTCCTCGCTGTGGACCTTCTGGTGGAAGTTCGGCGCGAACTTCTTCACGGCCGCTTCCCGGAGCGCGTTCAACTGCATCTGGATTTCCGCCTCGCGGCGCGCCTCATCGAACGCGTCCATGAGTTCCATCAAGGTGACCGCACGCCGGCCTTCCCGGTGGATCGCCTCGCTCAAGGGCATCGCGGACCCTGTGAGGATCGCGTGGTTGTAGTCCAAGTCCTCCGGCTGGCGGTACATGTCGAGGTCCCAGTCGTCGCCGAGTGTGTCCGGCTCAGGGGGCATCGCATTGAGCAGGACCTTGTCGCTCTGGAGCTTCAGGATCGACCACGCGAGGAAGACGAGCTTCCCCGCGGTCACGAAGTTCACCGCGCGGTCCTTCCTGAGCTTGCTCAGGTAGAGTTTCGTGAACCGGACGAGGTCGATCTCCCAGGGGTCCATGGACCGCTCGAGCACGAGCTCGAACGCGGCGACGACCGCCTTCTCGAACGGATCGCGCACGGCGACATGCGCCCCTTGGTCGATCTCGCTCAGCATCGTCAGGTACCGGTTGATCCGCGCCCCGGAGTCGGCCTCGCTGATCAGGGCCTTGTGGAACATCAGGTGATTGAAGATCGCCTGGTAGTTCTCGCTCATGCTGTCACCACCTCCGCCGGCTTCTCGTCCTCGATGTCCGCCAGATTCACGCGCATGATGATTTCTGAGATGGATCCGGGCGTGATCGTCGCGCCGATGATGTGATCTGCCTCCTTGAGCGTGACCTTCCGCAGAGAGATTTGTACGAACTGGGCGGCATGGCTGTTCCGCCGGATCATCCGCGCAACCTTCTCCGCATTCACCGCGTCGAGATTCTGGTCGATCTCGTCTAAAAGGTAGAAGGGCGACGGATCGTACTCCTGAATCGAGAAGATGAACGCCATCGAGACGAGGGACTTCTCGCCTCCGGACAGGGCTTCGAGGCGGAGGACCTTCTTGTGCGGGGGCTTCGCCTTCACGATCAGCCCGCCCTGGAACGGATCCTGCTCGTTCTCGAGGAGGAGCTCCGCCTCCCCGCCCTCGCTCAGCTCCGCATAGACCCGCTTGAAGTTCTCGTTGATCGCGGTGAAGACCCTCATCAGGCCGTCTTTCTTCTTGTCCGTGAGCTGCGCGACGAGGTTGATCAGCTCCTGGCGCTGGCCCTCGAGGCGCTTGTACTCGTCCTTCAGGTCGGCATGCCGGGACTGGTGGGCCTCGTAGTCCTCGAGGGCGCGCATGTTGATCGGGCCCAAAGCGGTGATCTGCGCCTCGGACTCCGAGATCGTCTGCTTCAGCTCCTCGAGGGACGGCAGCTTGCCCTCCTTGATCTCGACGGCCATCTCCTTCATCACGCGTTCGGCCTCGGCGAGCTGCTCCTCTTGGACCTTGAGCTCCGTCTGCATCTTGAGGAGGAAGTCCTCCTTCGTCTCGACCTTGTGCGTGACCTTGTCGAGGTCCGCCTCGACGTTCGTCTTCTCCTTGAACGCGGCGTCACGGGCGTCCTGGAGGTCCTTCATCTTCTTCGTGATTTGGGCCTCCATCCTCTCGAGTCCGCGGATTTCGTTCTCGAGCCTTCCGAGGGAACTCTCGAACGTCTCGATCCGCTTCTCGTGGTCCTTCCGCTGTCCATCGAGGGATCCCATCCGGGTGTCGACCTCCGAACGCCGGTCCTCGAGGATCCGCACCTGCTCCGCCATGGCTTCGACCTTCGAACGGCAGGCGCTGAGCTCTTCGGCGACGGAGGCCCGCTTCGCCATGAGGTCCTTCATCCGTGACGAGATCTGCTGGGGGGTCGCGTCGATGACGGCCTTCTTCCGTTCGTCGCGCTTCGTCCGTAGGGCATCGAGCGCTTTCGTGAATTTGTCGAGGTCCTCTTGGATTCGTTCCGCGGTCTTCTTCGCGTCCTCGAACCGCACCTTGCGATCTTCGAGGTCCTTCGACGCGGCGTTCAGCTTCAGCTGGAACTCCTTCCTCTTCGCCTCGAGCGCGCTCAGCTTCACGTCGACCGCGCCGGTCTTCCCGCCGAAGTCTTTCAGCTGTCCTTCTAGTTCCAGGATCTCCTTTCGAATCTGCTCCAGGCGGGACGCCACGGCCTCCGCCTGCCCCTGGACCTCGCGGAGCTTCTCTCCGACCTTCTCGAGCTCGCTCGCGGACGTCGGTCCGAACCGAATCTGGGACTTCTCGATCTCGCCGCCGATCATCGCGCCGCTCGCTTCGATCAATTCGCCCTCGAGGGTCACAAGGCGGACGCCGCCCATCCACTTCCGCGCCTCATCTAGGGTCTGGACGACGAGGGTGTCGCCGAAGACGTAGAAGAACGCGTCCCGGTACTTCTCGTCGAAGTGGCAGAGGTCGATCGCAAAGCCGAGGCATTCCTTCGCGACGAGGATGGCCTTGCCGCGGGCCTTCCCGACGAGCATCTTGTTCAAGGGCAGGAACGTGGCCCGGCCGATCTTCCGCTTCTTGAGGTAGTCGATGCACTCCGCCGCCACCCCGTCATCGTCGACGATGATCGCCTGCATCCTCGACCCCGCGGCGGTGACAATCGCGGTCTCGTACTTCGGCTCGACATGGGCGAGCTGGGCCACCGTGCCGTGGATCCCCTTGATCGAACCCGTCTCCCGGGCCTCGAGGATGGCGGACACCGCAGACGTATACCCGCGGCGCATGTTCTCGGCGACATCCGCTTCGGCCTTCAGCTGCGCGTACTGGCGCGTGAGCGAGAGGATCGCGCTCTGGAGTTCCGTCTGCTGCCGCGCGAGTTCTGCCTCCTCGCGGCGCTTGGCATGGAACTCCTGTTGGAGCTTCTGGACGCTCTTCCCCGATTCCTTCGTCGACGCTTTCAGCTCCCTGAGCTGCCACTCTGCGTCATCGAACTCGACCTGGTACGTCTTTCGCGTTTCCTCGAGCTGGGCGATCTCCGACTCTAGACGGGCCATCGACTCCTTCGTGCGATCGCCTTCGAGGACGAGCCCCTTGAGCCGATCTTCGACCTCGTCCGCCTGTCTGTTGAGTGCGATGATCTCCTTCTGGATGGCGAGGACCTTCGCGTCGCTCTTCGAGGCGAGCTGGTCCACCTCATGGAGGGCCTCGTCTGCCGCCTTCAGGGACTTTTCCAGATCCGCGATCCGTTTCTCGAGGTTCCCCCGCTCCTTGTCGAGGCTTTCCATCTCTTTGAGGACCTTCGTCCTCTCCTTCGTGGCCTCGTTCGTGTCCTGGCGGATCTGCTTCAGCGCCTCCTTCGAGGTCTCGATGCCATCCGTGGCCCGCGCCCGGTCGATTCGCAGCCCGTCGAGCTTCTCCTTGAGCTGCTTCGCCTCCTCGCCACCGCGTTCCGCCATCTCCTGCTCGAGCTCGTTCAGCCGGGCCTGCGCCTCGTCGAGCTTCGATCGGAGGATCTCTTTCTGCGCGAGGAGCTTCGCGCGGTCCGCCTCGTGCTTCGCAATCTGCTCCTTTGTTCCGACGATTTGGCCCTCGATCAGCTCCCGGTTCTTGTAGGCAAGCTGCGCCCGCGCGGTCGCGAGGCGCTCGCTCAGCTCCTTGTACTTCAGGGCGCCCTCGCGGTCCGATTCGAGCTGCTTGATCTGTCTCTCGATCTCCTCGAGGATGATCCGGATCCGCTCGAGGTTCTCCTCCGTCTCACGTCGCTTGCCCTCCGCCTGCCCGATGTCATCGTCGAACTTCGTGATCCCGGCGATGTTGTCCAGGATGCGCCGCCGGTCAACGTTCGACATGGAGACAATCTTCTGGACGTCCCCCTGCTGGACGAGATTGTATCCCTCCGCGCTGATGCGGGCGTGGGCGAGGAGCTGGTCGAACTCGGCGAGGGAGGACTTGCGGTCGTTGATGTAGAAGTACGAGTTGCAGCCGCCCTCGACGCTCGGGCTCAGGCCGATGTACCGGGTGAGTTTGACCTCGTCGGCTTCGATCGGGATCTGCCGGTCCGAATTGTCGAAAAGGAGGCTGACTTGGCAGTACGACGCGCCCTTCTTCTCCTTGCCTCCGTTCCAGATCAGGTCCGTGAGCTTGCCCGCTCGAATCGCCCGGGAGCTCTTCGGTCCGAGGACGAAGAGGACGGCGTCGGAGATGTTCGACTTCCCAGAACCGTTCGGGCCCGTGATCGTGGTGTAGCCCGGCAGGAACGGGATCGAGATCTTGTGCCCGAACGACTTGAAGTTCTCCATCTGGACCTCTTTCAGGAACAACGGACTCACCTGCGGAACTGAGCGTGAACCCTGACGGCATCGAGTGCTACTGCCATCCCATCAGGTCCCTTCTGACGTCCGACCATCGTCGGACGGATGCCCGAAAGGGGATGATGGCTATAAAACCTTAGCGGGACCGAATCCCGCGGGATTGACAAACTGCTCCCCGGATGCTCCTGCCCCCTGGTCCCATCGAGACGAATCGGGCGTGCGGACTTGCGGATCTGCCGTCGGTTCCGAGGGCGCTCGCGGGCCGTCTGCGAAACATGATTATATACGCGCCCGGATGCCGTGCTGAATGACGAAGGTCGCCCTGATCACGGGGGTCACCGGACAGGATGGATCGTATCTGGCCGAGTTGCTCCTCGAGAAGGGCTATGAGGTCTACGGCCTCGTTCGCCGCTTGAGTTCTCCGAACACCCGCAACATCGAGCCGATCCTCGATCGGATTCACCTCCTCGACGGGGACATGACGGACCAGTCCTCCATCGTCACGGCCCTCCGAGAGTCGAGGCCAGAGGAAATCTACAACCTCGCGGCCCAGTCCTTCGTGGGGACGTCGTATCGGCAACCCGTTCTGACCGCAGACGTGAACGGCCTCGGCGTCGTACGGCTCTTGGAGGCAACGCGTCAGATCGTCCCGGATGCGCACGTGTACCAGGCCTCCACATCCGAGCTCTTCGGCCAGGTGCAGGAGAGCCCGCAGAATGAGTCGACCCCCTTCCACCCGAGGAGCCCGTATGGCGTTGCGAAGGTGTTCGCGTTCTGGGCGTGCACGAACTATCGCGAGTCCTACGACATGCATGTTTCAAACGGGATACTGTTCAACCACGAGAGCCCGAGGCGAGGGCTCGAGTTCGTTACTCGAAAGATCACCCATGGCCTCGCGCAGATCGTCGCGGGCCGGGCCAAGACCGTCGAGTTGGGGAACCTCGAAGCGAAACGCGACTGGGGCTATGCGCCGGAGTACGTCGAGGCGATGTGGCGGATGCTCCAGCAGAAGACGCCCGGGGACTACGTGATTGCGACAGGGGAAACATGGTCTGTCCGACAATTCCTGGAGCTCGCGGTCGAGCGGGCGGGACTGAAGGGAGATCCCATGCAATTCGTGAAGATCGACGCGCGCCACATCCGGCCCGCGGAGGTCCGCGCACTGTGCGGCGATGCTTCGAGGGCGCGCAAGACCCTGGGCTGGACGCCAAAGGTTCGCGTGCCCGAGCTCGTCAAGATCATGATGGATCACGATCTCGCGCTCGTCCGGGCCTGAGGCCCGCGACGATCCTGGGCCGCCGTTCGTAAGGAGCGGGCGGTGACGGAGAACCGCGCGGACAAAGCGTGCCCAGGTCCATCTTTATATCAATCCCGGTCCATCCGGCGCGACGACGAGGTTTCGGATGCCGATCATGGGCGCGGGACGAACGGCCCCCGTCGCTGCCGTGATTGTGGGCGCTGGCGTTGCGGGGCGCCTGGTCCTCGAGGAAATCCGCAATCGGCCGGGGCTCAACTACGTGGTCCGAGGCTTCGTGGACGACAACGAGGCCCTGCACGGGACCGTCGTCAACGGCATCCCCGTGCTGGGCGGCTCGAAGGATCTGCCCCGAATCAAAGATGAACAGGCGGTCGTCGAAGCGATCATTGCGATGCCCTCCGTCCGAGGGCAGAGCGTCAGGAAGATCGTGGATCTCTGCCGGCAGGCCGGTCTGACAACCCAAATCATCCCCGGTGCGATCGATGTGCTGTCGGGCAGGGCAACCGTCAGCGCCGCACGCCCCGTTGGGGTGGAGGATCTCCTTCGGCGCGAGACCCTCGTCCTCGCGAACGACGTCGAGGTCCATTATTCGGGGAAGATTGTCCTCGTCACCGGTGCGGCGGGGACGATCGGGTCCGAGCTCTGCCGCGCGTTGGCGGGCCTGAACCTCCGTCGTCTCGTCCTGTTCGACACGGATGAGAATGGAGTATTCGATTCCGATCTTGAGCTGCGGAGTCGCGTCGCGGACATGCCCAAGGCTCCCGAGGTGGTGCCGGTCGTCGGATCCATCCTGAACGAGGCGAAAGTGGAGTGGCTCTTCGCGACCTACCGGCCGGACATCGTGTTCCACGCGGCCGCCCGAAAGCACGTGCCGATGATGGAGAACCATCCGGAGGAGGCGGTGGAGACCAACGTCCTCGGTACGAGGATCGTCGCCGAGAAGAGCCTCGCGCACAAGGTCGAGACCTTCGTCCACATCTCCACCGACAAGGCGGTCGAACCATCGAGCGTCATGGGCGCGACGAAGCGGCTCTCCGAGGTCGTCGTCCGGGATCTCGCTCGGCGTTCGTCGGAGACAAAGTTCGTGATCGTGCGATTCGGGAATGTGATTGGATCCCGGAGCAGCGTGTTCGATGTCTTCCGCCGTCAACTCGCGCGCGGCGGGCCGATCACCCTGACCCATCCGGGGATGACGCGGTACTTCATGACCGCCAACGAGGCGGCTGTCCTGCTCCTTCATGCAGTGGTCATTGGCGCCTCGGGAAACATCTTGTCCTTGGATATGGGAGAACCGATCCGGATCGCAGACCTCGCGAAGGACCTGATCACTCTTTCCGGCTATCGGGATGAGGACATCGAGATTCGGTTCGTCGGCCCGAGACCCGGTGAGAAGCTGCACGAAAGACTCCACGCGGACGATGAGACGCTCGTCCCCACGCGGCATCCGAGGATTCTCCGCGTCGACGGCGTGGTCGACCCGCCCGTGAGTCCAGGAGCGATCGAGCGCCTCGCGCAGGAAGCCAGGATAATGGATCGGGCGCGGATCCGCCATGCGCTTCGGGATCTCCTGCCCACATACCGACCCGGGTTTGCCGGGAATGAGATACTATGACCGGAAAGCCCGCGATCGAGGGAGGCGCCCCCGTCCGCGAGACATTCCTTCCGTTCTCGCGCCCCGCCATTTCGGAGGCCGAGATACGGGCGATGGCGGCGGCGATGCGGACCGGATGGCTCACGATGGGTCCCAAGGTCCTCGAGTTCGAGGAGCGGTTCCGGGAGCATGTCGGCACCCGTAACGCGGTCGCGATGAGTTCCTGCACGGCCGTCCTGCACACGGCATTGCATGCTGCGGGTGTCCGTCCGGGCGATGAGGTCATCACGAGTCCCTTTACCTTCGCATCCACCGCGAATGTCGTCGCGCACCTCGGTGCGAAGCCCGTATTCGCCGATATCGAACCGGATACGTTCAACTTGGACCCGGCCCTCGCGGAGAAGGCGGTGACCGATCGGACTCGTGCGATCGTGCCCGTGCACTTCGGGGGCCATCCGTGCGACATGGAGCCGATCGCAGAACTCGCGACGAGCCACAACCTCTTCCTCCTGGAGGATGCGGCCCACGCCTTCGGAGCTCGGTACCGCGACCGGATCATCGGATCGATCGGCGACGCCACCGCATTCAGCTTCTACGCGACGAAGAGCCTGACGACGGGCGAAGGTGGCATGGCGACGACGAACGACGACCGGCTCGCGGAGCGGTTGCGGATCCTCCGGCTCCACGGGATCGATCGGGACGCCTGGAAGCGGTACATGGCGGAGGGCACCTGGTACTACGAGGTCCGGGAGGCGGGGTTCAAGTACAACCTGACGGACCCGCAGGCCGCGATGGGACTCGTCCAGCTCGCCCGCGCGGATCGGCTATGGCGGTCTCGCAGGAGGCTCGCGGCGCGTCTCTCAAAGGGGCTCGCGGACGTCGCGACAATCACTCTGCCCCATGAGCGGCCTGGGGTAACCCATGCCTGGCACCTGTATCCGATTCTTCTGGATCTCGCGCGCCTGCGAATCGATCGCGCACGGTTCATCGAAGCCCTCCGGGCGGAGAACATAGGCTCGAGCGTCCACTTCATCCCCCTCCACCTTCAGCCGTACTATCAGGCTCGGTTCGGCTATTCCAAGGGCGACTTCCCGGTCGCGGAGAGCACCTACGAGAGGGTCGTGTCTCTGCCGCTCTATCCTGGCATGAGCCGCGATGATGCGCAGGATGTGATCGACGCCGTCCGAAAACTCGCGGCGTTCTACGGGTGAGCGGTTGAGCGCAGCCGACGATCTCGAGGTGGTGCCCCTTCGGCTGACGGACGACGTCCTCGAGAAACTGCTCGAGTTCGATCGCGACAGCCAGGCGATGAATTTCCCGGGAGATTCCCCGAACCGGGAAGCGACGGCGGAGCGGATTCGGCGCGAGTACGCCGAGGAACCCGAGGGCATGCATCTCGTCCTCCATCGGGGAGAAATCGTGGGATGCCTGTTCATGAAGACGAAGCTCAATCCATACCGTCGATGCAAATTCCTTGACCTGAGGAACATCTACCTCACGTCGGCGTACCGGTCGAAGGGGTTCGGTCGAAAGCTCCTCGAGGTGATGGAAGGCTACGCTCGGCGGAAGGGATGCCGGTACCTGTACCTCGGCACTTCCGCGGAGAATCGGGAGGCGCGCCGGGCGTTCGAGAAGTTCGGGTTCAAGCTCACGCGGGTCATCATGGAGAAGGATCTCCCCTGACCCCGCCTTGCCGGCCATGCCGGTCGGCCAGCAGCGTCGTCATTTGGGCCTCGAACGCGCGGAGGTTTCGTTCCATGTCCCCCCGCTCGCACGCCCGTCGCCTGGCCTCCCCTCCGACGCGGGCCACGAGATCCCGGGAACCAACGAGTTCCTGCATGATTCGCGCGAGCTGGGCCGAGTCGGTCCCACGGAAGAAGAACCCGCTCACCCCGTCCTGGATGAGCCCGCCCAGCCCGGGCCGCTCGGCCACCACAGGCGGCAGGCCGCAGGCCATGGCTTCCATGAGGGACACGCTCGTCCCATGGCCGGGCACCTGCAAGGAAAACGCGTCCACGTACACGTCGCCGGAGGAATAGAGGACCGGCATCCGATCCGGCGGTAGCCGCCCGAGGAACGTGACGATCTTGTCGAGGCCCCAGTTGCCCGCAAGATGCCGTAGGCGAGGCCCTTCGGACCCGGAACCGGCGATCGCGATCCGGAATCCGGTCGCACGGGCGGCCAGATCTCGGGCGGCACGCAGTACAACTTCGTGGTTGAAGGACGGCTCGAGGCTCCGATTTGATACGAACAGGAGCTCGTCCTCCGGGCAAAGGGAGGCGCGGAATCCAGGGTCGCGCCGCTCCGGTGAGAACTCCTTCGTATCGACTCCCCAGGCCTGGACGAAGCATCTCGAAGGGTCGCCGCCGAGCCGGGCCACGGTCGCGAGGGAGTCTTCGTCGCCGACGTGGATCAGGTCCGCCCTCCGAAGGACAAGCCGGGCGACCCGTCGCGCGAGGAAGGATTCCGCGGGCGCTTTGGCGATGTCGCCTCCCCAAGCGGAAACGACGAGCGGCTCGGCGCCGGAGAGCGCAGCGTACATCCCGTAGCCGAGGACATAGTGGGCGTGGACGAGGTCCGGCCGGAACTCGCGCACGATTCGACGGATCCGGGCCAGGAGGCGCGGCCGCGGGATGAAGAAAGCCCGGTCGATCGGCGCGTGCACGACCCGGAAGCCCTCGACGCGTTCCGTCGTCGGGGGCGTGATCAGGAGGATTTCATGCCCGCGACTCGCGAACCACTCGGCCCACCTCCGAACGTGGATGCTGGCGGCCTGCCCGAAATAACAGATTCTCATCGGTCCACCGGGCCGGGAAATCGAGCGAGCGGCAGGGACATCACCTTCGCGAGGTCAGGTCTCGGGCGAGCCGGAGGAACAAGGGCGCCTGGTGGTCCCATGCGTACCGGGTCTCGTACGCAGAGCGACCTCGCTCTGCGCGGGCGCCGCGATCCTCCGATCGGAGAATGCCATCGAGCGCCGCTCGGATTGCGCCGGGCGAGACCTCGGGGACCGTCCATCCGCACCCGATTTCTCGGACGACCCCTCCCATGGCGGGATAGTCCGGCACGAGGACGGGGACGCCGTGCGCCATGTAGTCGAACAGCTTGTTCGGAAGATTGCCCGCGGTCTGCAGCGTCAGGGTTTCCGCCGCCGTCCTGGGTCGGCCGGAAAGGCCTCGCGCGAACCGCGGTTCGAGGAGCATCACGCCGAGGTCCATCGCCGCGAAATAGGGGGCGAGTTCTCCGTATGGGCGCTGCGGATCGATCCGCACTCGGGCCGACACGCCCATGGCGGCCGCCCTCGCGCGGAGCCGCGCCGCATCCTCCTCCCTCCCGCCGACGATGAGCGCTTTGACGGACGGCCGCATCCCGGCGAGGGCCTCCAGGAGGGGGGCCAACCCGCGACGAGGAGCGAGCACGCCCGTGAATCCGACGACGAAGTCATCGGGGCCGTACCCGAAGGCGCGCCTCGCCGCCTCCCGATCCGCCCGCTGGATCTCCCGCGTGCTCCGCGCGTTCGACAGGACCGTCGCGGGCCGTCCCCAGGCACGGTACTTCGACGCCAGGGGCTCGCTCACGGTGACGACGTGATCGACCCGACGGCACCACCGCCGCTCCAGCCGGGCGGCGATACGGGCCTCGAAGACGCTGTTCTCCGCCGCGATCGACGGGTAGTCTTCGTGCGCATCGTAGATCAGCGGGATGCGGTTCCAGCGTTTCAAGGCCGCGCCCACCCGGAGGACCTCGAAGTCGTGGGCCACGACGAGATCCGGTTTTTCCGCCCGTGCCGTCGACCAGAGCCGGTTCGCCGCGCGGGTGTACGCACGCCATCGCCGGAAGGGGGACGTGCCGACCGGCGGCACGGGGACGAAGATCCTCCGCACGGGGTACGGAGTCGGCGCGGTGTCTTGGCGCAAACCCGTCGCCTTGATCCAGGAGAGGAAGAGCACCCCCCACCCCGCGTCCCGCAGGGCATCGGCCTCGCGGAGGGCCCGGAGGTTCGGCTTCGGCACGAACGGATCCGTCTGGAGAAGGAAGACCGCCTTCAGGCCATCGCCTCCAAGACGTCGCTCAGACGCCGCGCCTGCGTCTCGCGGTTGAACGCATCCCGGAAGGCGCAGAGCTTGGGCGACGGGGCCAGCGGCCTTCGACCTGCGCGGAGCGCGTCGCGCAACGCGGTGACCATGCCGTCGACGTCCCCCGGGACGACGACGCTCACGCGATCCGACCACTCTCGGAGGAACGCGCGGGTCTCGCCCTCTGGCGTTTCCGCAAGGATTGGGTTTCCGGTCGCGAGGTACGTGAACATCTTGTCCGCGAGGGCTTCCCCGAAGTGCGCTGGGATCAGCAGGTACAGGAGGTCCGCGCGCGCTGCGCTCGCCACCGCCTCCCGGAGCGGGCGGAATCCCCGCTGGTGGACGATCCCGCCGAGGCCGCGCCCCTCAATCTCCTGACGGATGGGATCCTCCGGACGTCCGAGGAACTCCACCTGGAGGCTCGATGGAGAGGCCTCGCCAGCCTTGACGAGCCGCTCGACCGACGCGAGCAGGGTCGACGGCGGCGAGTGCGGATAGAAGGAACCCGTGTAGACGACCCGGAACGGTCCGGTCCGCTCAACGGCGGCCGTCGGCAGGTCCTCCGGGTCGAACCCGTTCGGCAGGATCTGGATCTTCGACGCCCATGCGGGATACTTGGCGGCGTATCGTTTCGCCACCGTGTCCGTCATCACGGTGACCTCCGTGGCCCTCTCCCACACGAGCCGCTCGAGATCCCCGTCGAGCGCGCGATGGGCCCGCGTCGGATAGCGGGTGTCGGGATGGATCGTCCAGCTGTCCTGGAGGTCCGCGAGGAACGGCAGGCGCGTGCGACGCTGCGCGATCGCGGCGGCGATGAGGCTCGAGAAGGGCGGGCCGGTCCCCATCAAGTGGGTCGCGCGCCATCGCCGGGCGACTCGCGTCATCGCCCCCGCCGCGGTCAAGAGCCAGCCCGCCTGGAACTCCGGGACGACGACGCCTCGACGCCCGAGGCCCGCGCGGTCCCGCAGGCCCGCATGGCCGCGGCTCACGATCACCCGGCGGATCGCGGCGCCCAGCCGATCCAGGCGGATCGGATCGAGGGTGCGGGTCACCGCCACGCCGGGCGGCATCTCCGCAGGGCCGAGCATGCGCCAGACGTCGGGGTTCCGCACCGAGACGATATGGACCGCCCAGCCCAGGCGGACGAGGTACTTGGACAGCTTGATTGTCCGGAGAGAGCCGACGTCCGCGACGGGCGGGTAGCTGTACGAGGCGATCAGGAGTCGGCCGGGCACCTTCATGCCTCCAGGAGGGCGCGGTACGCCGACACGAGCCGGTCCCGCATGATCTCCCACCGGAATCGGGTCTCGTAGAGCGTCCGGCCGCGGGCCCCCATCTCCGCGCAGGCCTGCGGGGACATCATGAGCTTCTCCAGCGCGGCACGGACGGAGTCCGCGTCGCCGTAGCGGGCGACCGCGCCGAGCCCCTCGCGCGCGACGAAGTCCCCCACGAGGGTGCCCTCGTTCGTGAGGACGGGCTTCGAGAGCATCATCGACTCGAACAGCTTGTTCGGCGACGCCTGGCGGTTGTTCGGGAGGGCGGGGTCGTAGAGGGCCGCGACGACGTCGCACGAGGCGGTCCAAGCGAGCACCTCCTCGTACGGCAGGTTGCCGACGAACTCGGCCGCCGGGGAGGCCTCGACGTACGGGACGAGCGTGGCCTCGTCCGGGCCGTGGCCTGCGACCACGAGTCTCGCGCCGAGGGCTTCGCACGCGCGCACGAGTTCCCGGATCCCGCGGTCGCGCGCAATCTGCCCGCCGTAGAAGACCGTGAAGAGGGGGCGCGGCCGCGGCGTCACCGCGCGTTCCTCGGGAACGTTCATGATCTCGACGATCGCGGGTGGCGGCTCCGATCCGAAGAACCCGAGTCGGGCGGCATCGGGGAGAATCACGAGGTCCGCGTCGCGAGCGAGGCGACGTTCCAGGCGGGTCAGCGCCTCCCGAAGCCACGACGGCAGGTTCACCGCGATCATCGGCGCGTAGAAGTCGAAGATGTCGTAGACGATCTTCGCCCCGAGGGAACGCTTCGCGGCGAGGGCGGGCGGCAGGCAGTCGAAGTCGACCGCGTGGACCACCTCCGGCCGGAATTGCCCGAGGAACCGACGGGCGGCAAGCCACCATCGTGGCATCTTGGCGGCGAGGCCCGGTCGCCCCTCGGGCGCGCGGATCCGCACTCGATGAATCGTGTATCCGGCCCGCCCCTCGATTTCGGCGTGCTCGAGCGCGCGGTCCCACAGGAGGACATGGACCTCGTACCCGGCCGCGGCGAGAGCGCGGGCCTCCTTGTCGATGCGAGGCTCGATGCCCGCCGGGCTCTTCGAGCGGAGGAACACAACCTTCGCGGGCATCCGTCATCCCAGGAATTCATCGACGATCGATGCAATCTTCTTGGATGTCGTGCCGTCCCCGTAGGGATTCGGCCAGTTGCGGGACGCCTCCATCTGGCGACGGACGGCGGCCACGACCCGCCGCGGGTCCGTGCCCGCGAGGGCGTTTGCTCCGATCTCGAGGGTCTCCGGCCGCTCCGTGTTCTCCCGCAGGGTGACGCAGGGCACCCGAAAGAAGCAGCTCTCCTCTTGCAGGCCGCCGGAGTCCGTCATGACGAGGGCCGCGTTCTTTTCCAGGACGAGCATGTCGAGGTAACCCGTCGGCTCGATCCGCCGCAGGTCCGCGATCGCGGCCGCCCGTTTCTCGAGGCCATGCCGCCTCAGCTGCTTCGTCGTCCTTGGATGGATCGGGAACAGGATGGGCAGGCCGGTGGCTCTGCAGACCTCGTCGAATGCGTCGAGGGCCCGCGCGAGGGCCTCCTTCCCGTCCACGTTCTCCGCGCGATGGAACGTGAGGAGAAGGTACTCCTTTGGAGTCAGGCCGAGCCGCCCGAGGATGTCGGATCGTCGCTCCGCGATCGCGATGTTCGCGACCAGGGCGTCGATCACGCTGTTCCCTACGACGTGCACGCCCGACGCGACGTTCTCCCGGCGGAGGTTCTCGCACGAGATCTCCGTCGGCGCGAAGAGTAGGTCCGAGAGCTGGTCCGCGAGGATGCGGTTGACCTCCTCGGGCATCGTCTTGTCGAAGGAGCGGATGCCCGCCTCGACGTGGCCCAGGCGGAGACCCAGCTTGTTCGCGAGGAGCGCGCCGGCGGCCGTCGTGTTCGTGTCTCCGTGCACGAGGACAAGGTCCGCGCCCGAAAACGCTTCCGCGACCTGGCGCATCGTCGTCGCGATCTGCAGGTGGGGCGGCTGGTCCTTCAGTTCGTACTGCCGGTCCGGCTCCCGGAGCTCCATGTCCTGGAAGAAGACTCGGTCCATGAGCAGGTCGTAGTGCTGGCCCGAGTGCACGAGGACATGCTCGTGCGCGAGGCCGTCGAGCGCTTGCACCACCGGAGCCATCTTGATGATCTCCGGCCGAGTTCCGATGATCGTGACGATCCGGGCCATGGGGCGACGCGCGCATATCTGAGGGCCGATAATAAAGGTAGCTAGCTCCCGCGCGAAGGAAATCATGATAACGGAGCCGCTCATACGCGGCCGCGTTGCTCATCTCCATTGTCGTCACCGTGCGCAATGAGGCGAAGAACATCGCCGCGTTGCTCGACAGCCTGGTGCTCCAAGAGCCGCCGATCGAGATCCTCGTGGTCGACTCGGGCAGCGAGGACCCGACGCGGGACATCGTCCGCCAGTACGAGGCCCGCTACGAGCATGTCCATTTGTACATTCGCGGAGGCACCCGCGGAGAGGGCCGGAACTTCGGGATCGGGAAGGCTCGTGGCGAGGCGATCGCGTTCATCGACGGCGATGCGATCGCGAACCCTTTCTGGGTTCATGAGATCCGCGAGGGTCTGAAGCAGGCGGACGTCGTCGCGGGCCGGACGATCCAGATTGGTTACCGCCCGTTCGAGGAGCTTGAGCGGGTAGAGCTCATCGTCCAGGGATCCGACGTGACGTTCCCGTCCACGAACCTCGCATACCGCGTGAGCGTGCTGCGCGAGGTCGGCGGGTTTGACCCGTGGCTGAGGACCGCAGAAGACATCGACCTGAACATGCGCGCGGTGACCGCGGGCCACCGGATCGTCTACCGCGCGGGGATGATCGTATACCACCGGACGCGCGACTCGTACTTCGACTTCCTCCGCCAGGCGTTCTGGAACGGCGTGGGGCGGAAGCAGCTCACCCTGAAGCACGGCGCGTTGTGGCGGCACTACCGTCCGTTCGAGATGTTCCGCCAGAAAACGACGCTCTGGTCGATCCTTCGCCTCGCGACGGCTCTCTTGGGGTATGTCGCGTACAAGGTGTTCGGCGCGTCGCGCGTCCCCTGAGGAGCGCGAAACCCTTATGCGAAAAGCGCAGGATGGCGCGGCAATGGTCGAGGTCTCTGTGGTGATCCCCACGATGAACGAGGAGACCTCGATCGGCGCGGTGATCGACGAGGTCCGAGCCGCCCTCGCGGGGCGGGACTTTGAAATCCTCACGGTCGACACGAGCTCCCGCGATCGGACGAACGAGATCGCGGCGTCGAAGGGCGCGCGGGTGATCCCTGAGCCGCGGCGCGGCTACGGGCGCGCCTACAAGACGGGGTTCGCGGAGGCGCAGGGACGGTTCATCCTCACCCTGGACGCGGACCTCACGTATCCCGCGAGCCGCACCGTGGACCTCCTGCGTCCCGTGGAGGCAGGAGAGGCGGACTTCGTCTCCGCGGATCGGCTCTCCCGGATTTCGCCGGAGGCGATGTCCGGAATGCATCGCCTCGGGAACGAGATGCTCAACCTGGCGTTCCGAACCCTATACCGGTATCCGATCCGGGATTGCCAGTCCGGGATGTGGGCCTTCCGCCGCGACATCCTGCCGCGCCTCGTGCTCCTCCACGACGGGATGGCGTTCTCCGAGGAGCTGAAGCTCGAGGTGATCCGACGCGGGCTCAGGTTCATGGAGATCCCGATCGCCTACCGCCCCCGCGTGGGGGAGAAGAAGATCCGCAGCCTGCGCGATGCGGCGGGGAACATGGTCTGGCTCTTCCGAAAGCGGTTCGGCTGGACGTCCGGCCAGAAATCGACTAGCTGGCCTCGTCCCCCTTGAAGAGTCGGTCGACCATCCATTCGACGTCGAACCGCTTGATGTCCCCGTATCCCTGGCCGACCGTCACGTACACGATGGGCTTGCCGATCGCGTGCGCGATCGACAGCGCGGCGCCGCCCTTCGCGTCCGCGTCGATCTTCGTGAGGATCACGCCGTCGAGGCCGACCGCCTCGTGGAACTGCTTCGCCTGCTCGACCGCGTCGTTCCCCGCCAGGGCGTCGCCGACGTACAGGACGAGGTGCGGCTGGGCGACCCGCTTGATCTTCTTCATCTGGTCCATGAGGTTCTGGTTCGTCTGCATCCGCCCCGCCGTGTCGATCAGGACGAGGTCCCGGCCTCGGGCCCTCGCGTGCTCGACCGCATCGTAGGCGACGGCCGCGGGGTCGGCCCCGGGGTTGTGCTTGATCAGCTTGAAGCCCACGGACTCCGCGTGCTTCTCGAGCTGCTCGATCGCTCCCGCGCGGAAGGTGTCTGCGGCAGCGACGACCGTCGTGTACCCGCGCTTCTGGAGCCCATGCGCGAGCTTCGCGATCGTCGTGGTCTTGCCCGTGCCGTTGACGCCGACGAAGAGGACCACGACGGGTTTCGGCGTCACCTCGATGAACTTCAGGAACTCGAGCGGCGGCACGGTGAGGGCCTTCGTGACCGCATTCCGCAGGGCGATCTCGACGCCCTTCTCGAAGCTGACCGCCTTAGAGATCCGCTTGCCCTGGAGCTCGTCCGCGAGGTGGTCCACGATCTCCTTCACGACCGGGAACGCGACGTCGCTCTCGAGGAGGGCGATCTCGAGGTCGTACAGGATCGCGTCGAGCTTCTTCGGGTCGATCTTGCGGCCCGCCTCGCCCACGACCTCGCCCTTCATCTCGGCGTCCGCGGCCTCGCGCCAGCCCGCGAGCCGTTCCCGGAGCGACTTGAACATCTAGCTCCGCTCGCCTTGGGCCGCCTGCATTCGCTCGTACGATTCCTGGACCGCGGCGCTCTGCGCCTCCGCGCGCCGTTGCACCTGCTCGATGCGCTGCGCGATCGCGTTCGCCGCGTCCGTGATCGACTTGATCCTCTGGTCCAGCCGCTCCATTTGGGCCGGGATCGCATCGTGGACCACGAGGTCCGAGCCGACGCCCACGAAGGCCTTCTCCGAGTCCTTGATTTCCGCGACGACGAAGGAGTTCGCCCCGAGCGGCACGAGGATCTCCGCCCCCTTGCCCGCCTGCTGGAAGCGGAGGAGCGTCTCCCGGGCCCGCAGGTGCTCCTCGAGGGACACCCGCAGGATTTCCTGCTGCTGCGCGAGGGCTTCGATCTGGGTGCGGTACTGCTCGAGGACCGCGACGTCGCGGCGGAGATCCGCTTCGGACGTGCTCATGGACGGCCCTCCACCGCGTAGCGGACCGCGGCGTCCTGCAGCCCGGACGGTGGAACCTCCTCGACCGCGGAGATCTCGATGTACTTCCGGGCGACGCCGTGCTTGCTGCCCAGGTCTGACAGGAGCCTCTCCCGCGCGCGGGATTCGTCGTCCGCGGCGAGCTCCTTCGAGAAGGCCTGCCACTCACGACCCATGCGGAAACGCCCGTGGATGCGGAACGCCTTCATGCAGACCGTGTGGCAAGGACCCGATGCACTTAAAGGCTTGCGGTGCCCGAGTTCACAGTCGCACGCGGCTGTGCTCTCCGAGGACGAGGCGGGCTCCCTTCGGCCTCGCGTGCTCGTCCTCGTCGATCCGCGTGTGCCGGCCGATGAGGCTGTGCACGATCTTGTGCCGCGTCGCGATGTGCGCGTCCGAGAGGACGATGGAGTTCTCGATGTCCGCCATCTCGAGGACCGTCCGGTCGCCGATCGCCGTGTACGGACCAACGTAGGCGCCGGGTCCGATGAGACAGTCGCGGCCGATGACCGTCGGGCCCGCGATGACCGCGCCCTTCCGCACCACGGTTCCCGGCCCGATCGAGACTCGTCCCGTGAGCTGCGCCCCGTCCTCGACGGTCCCCTCAATCCTCGTCTGGAGGTCGTCGAGGATCAGGCGGTTCGCCTCGAGGATGTCCTCCGGCTTCCCCGTGTCCTTCCACCAGCCCGTCACGATGTGGGCGCGGATCTTCCCGCCCTGTCTCCGCAGGGCTTCGAGGGCATCCGTGATCTCGAGCTCGTCCCGCCAGGAAGGCTTGAGGCCCTTGATGATCGGGAAGATGTTGTCCCGCAGGAGGTAGATCCCCACGAGGGCCAGGTCCGTCTTCGGCTCCTTCGGCTTCTCGACGAGGCCGATGACGTTGCCTCGGGCGTCGAGTTCCGCGACGCCGAACCGCTCCGGCTGCGCGACGCGGCAGAGGGCAATCCCCGCGTCCGCGTCGCTCGCGGCGAACTCCTTCACCGCGGCCGCGATGCCGCCCCTGAGGAGGTTGTCGCCTAGGTACACGCAGAACGCATCGCCATGGAGGAAGTCTTCCGCGCAGCCGATCGCGTGCGCGATTCCCTTCGGCGGCCCCTGGACGATGTACGTGATCCGCACTCCGAACTCGCGACCGTCCTGGAGCAGCTCCTTCACCTTCTCCGGCTGGTTGTTGCCAAGGATCACGCCGATCTCCGAGATGCCGGAGTTTCGCAGGTCCTCGAGGCAGTACAGGATGTTCGGCTTGTTCGCGATCGGGATCAGCTGCTTCGGACCCGTGTGAGTGAAGGGTCGCAGCCGCGTGCCCGAGCCGCCCGCCAGGATCAGCCCCTTCATTCGCTCGCCTTCATGTCGTCCAAGGCTGCGCGGAATGCAGGCATGTCCCTCTTTAACGTTTCTTCGAGCTTCCGCACGACGAGGCACGGAGCCTTCGGCCGCGGGGCCTTGAGCGCGACGGACGCCATGGGGATCGGCACGATCCGGGGTCCGCGGATGCCGAAGACCTCGGCGATCCTCTGCCCCATCTCGACTCGGGAGAGGCAGTCCCGGCAGGCGACGTGGAAGATGCCTGTGGAACGGGCCGCCGCGAGGTCGTAGGCGGCGGCGGCTGCGGTCCCCGCGTACGTCGGGGTGACCCGCTGATCCTCGAAGAGGCGAGCCTCCTCGCCCGCCCGCAATCGGTCCAGGATCCACGTGACCGCGTTCGGCCTCGCGGACAGGCGGTTCCATCCGAAGAGCGCGGAGAGACGGAGCAGGAGCGCCTCCGGGTGCGCCGCGAAGGCCAGCATCTCGCCCTCGAGCTTCGTCTTCCCGTAGAGGTTGAGGGGCCTCGGCTGGGTCGTCTCGGTCGCGGGCCCGCTCCCGTCGAAGACGTAGTCCGTGGAGACGTGCACGAAGGCGGCCCCGGCCCGGCGGGAGGCTTCCGCGAGGGCGCCCACTGCCCGGGCGTTCACGGCCCGGGCCTCGTCGAAGCGGTCCTCGCACGCGTCGACGTCGGTCATCGCCGCGGCGTTGATCACGATCTCCGGCCGCGCGTCGCGGATGACGTCGGCGATCGCGTGGCGGTCCCGGAGATCGAGGCGAAGCCACGCGGCGCCGGTCCCGGAGGGCGGCGGGCCGCGATGCGACGCGAGGACCTCATGCCCGCGTCGTCGAGCCTCGTCGACGAGGTATTGGCCCAGGAGGCCCGCGCCGCCGACCACGAGCACCCGGGACACGGCGGACCGCATCGGGCGGCCCCGCAAAAACCTTGCCGGAAGTGAAAGACTATGTACTGACCGCAAAATACACCGCCCCGGTCCCATGGAACTCATCCAGGGCGTCGCGGTCCGCGGCCTGCGGCAGATCCACGACGAGCGCGGCTGGCTCATGGAAATGCTCCGTTCCGACTGGCCCGAGTTCGAGCGGTTCGCGCAGTCGTACGTCACGATCGGCTATCCAGGGGTCGTGAAGGGCTGGCATTACCACAGGAAGCAGACGGACCACTTCGTCGTCGTGAAAGGGACCGCGAAGGTCGTCTGCTACGACGGCCGCGAGGGCTCGCCCACGAAAGGACGGGTGAACGAGTTCTTCCCGGGCGAGCGGAATCCGATGCTGATCAAGATTCCACCCCTCGTCGTGCACGGGTTCAAGGCCGTCGGCCAGGAGCCGGCGTTCGTCGTGAACTTCCCGACGGAGCTGTACAACTATGGAGAGCCGGACGAGTTCCGCATCCCGTACGACTCGAAGGATATCCCGTACGACTGGGGCGTCCAGATGAAGTGAGGGGCCATGGCACGCCTCGTCGTCACGGGCGGCATGGGGTTCATCGGAAGCGCCTTCGTCCGGCGCCGCCTTTCGGTCGGCGGGGACGAGATCGTCGTCGTCGACAAGCTCACGTACGCGGGAAACCCGAACAACCTGAAGGAGTTCAAGGACGACTCTCGTCTGACGTTCCTCCGGGGCGACGTCTGCGACCGCGCGCTCATGGACCGCGTGGCGAAGGGCGCGGACGCGGTCGTGCACTTCGCGGCGGAAACCCACGTGGACCGCTCGATCCTCGACGCGGGCGGGTTCGTGCAGACGGACGTCGTCGGCACGTTCCGAGTGCTCGAGGCGTGCCGCCGCGCGGACGTGTCCCGGCTCCTCCATATCTCGACGGACGAGGTCTACGGCGAGGCGACCGGCGCGCCCTGCCGGGAGGACGCGCCGCTGATGCCGAAGAGCCCGTACGCCGCGAGCAAGGCGGGGGCGGACCGGCTCGCGTTCTCCTACCACGCGACGTATGGCCTGCCGGTCGTCATCTCGAGGTGCACGAACAACTACGGGCCGTACCAGCACGTGGAGAAGCTGATCCCACTGTTCGTGACGAACGCCCTGGAGGGTCGGCCGCTGCCCGTGTATGGCGACGGCCGGAACCTCCGGGACTGGATCCACGTGGACGACCACTGCGCCGCGTTGGACCTCCTGCTCGCCGCGAAAGGGATCGAGGGCGAGGTCTTCAACGTCGGCGCGTCGCAAGAGCGGGACGTGCGGTCGATCGGCGAGGCGATCTTGCGGATCCTCGGGAAGCCAGCGTCGCTCCTCACGAGGGTCGAGGACCGGCCCGGGCACGTCCTGCGGCACGCGGTGGACTGGACCAAGCTCCGCACGCGGCTCGGCTGGAGCCCTGCGCGGACGTTCGACGAAGGGCTCGCGGAGACCGTCGCGTGGTATCGGGACAACGAGTGGTGGTGGCGCCCCGTGAAGTCCGGCGAGTTCCGCGGCTACTACGAGGTCCAGTACCGTGGGCGCGCGTGAGGCCTAGCGGGCCTCGACGAGGCTTCCCTTGAAATGCTTCACCAGGTCCTGCGCGATCTTTCGCGTGATCCCCCGCACGCCGAGGAGCTGCTCCACGTTCGCGTGGGCGAAATCCTCCGCGGTTCGGTAGCCGGCGTCGATGAGGGCCTTCGCCTTCGCGGGGCCGATGCCCTTCACTTTGTACAGCTCCTGCAGGACGTCCGCTTGGACGGACCGGGCCTCCTCGAGTTCCCGGATCCGCGCGAGGATCTCCTCGTCGCCGGGGTTCCGCTTCAGGGCCTCCGCATACGCGCGGAGGGCGTCGTCGTCCCGCCCCATCTTCACGAGGACGTTCCCCTGCGCGGTCCAGGCCTCCTCGTCCGACGGCGCGAGGGACACGAGCTTGTCGTACGTCTCCAGGGCCGCGTCCAGGTCGCCCTGCTCCTCGAGGATGTGCCCTCGGTTCAGGAGCGCGGCGACGTTCCCGGGCTGGAGGTTCAACACGAGATCGAGGCAGTTCACGGCCTCTCGGGGCTTGCCGCTCCTGCGGTAGGCGACCGCCTTGCCGATTAGGGCGTTCACGTTCCCCGGATCGACCTCGAGGATGTCGTCGAAGAGGTTCAACGCGGCCGCGTAGTTCCCGGAGGCGGACGCGATCAGCGCGCGGCTCAGGAGCCCGGGCACGTCCACCCGGACCTCCTCGATCTTCTGCCGGACGTTCGCGTTCGAGGGGTCCAGCGCGAGGGCGGACTCGTACGTGCCGAGGGCCTCCGCCCGACGCCCGAGGTTCGTGAGGACGTCCCCTTTCATCTCCAGGATCGTGCGGTCGTTCGGCCGGAGCCGGAGGACGCCGTCGAGGGCCTCGAGGGCCTCCCGCCACTCCCGGCCGGCGACGAGGAGGCCGGCGACGGCCTTCAGCACCTCCTCGTCCCGCGGACGGACCGTGAGGATCTTGCGGTAGGCGTCGAGAGCTTCCGCGGCCTTCCCGAGGCGCATCAGGCAGTTCGCCTGACCGCGCAGGGCCGGGAGATGATTCGGGTTCAGGCGCAGCGCCTCCTCGAAGGCCACGAGCGCGGGCTCGAACGTGCCGACGGAGAAGAGTGTGCTGCCCTTCTCCACGAGGCTCTCCGGGTTCTCGGCCTTCGGCGGGGCAGGTCTCGCGCTCGGCCGATGGCCCTCCGCGGGCGCCAGGTGGACCGGCACCGGGGGAGGCGGCGGGATGGCCCTCGGCGGCGGAGGCGGCGGGGCCGTCGCGGCGATCGGCGGGTCCATCGGCACGACATCCCGCGAGGGGTTCTGCGCGTACTCGACGTAGAGCCGCTCGTCCTGCGCGACCTGCGTCACGCCTCCCCCGCCGTACACGGCCCCGGCCTTCGCGCGCTCCCGGATCGGCCGGAGGATGATCCACCAACCCAGGTTCATGGCGGCGTGCAGAATCAGGAGGAACGGGATCATGGCGAAGAAAGCGGCCATCACGCCCCGCTCGAGGACGAAGGAGAGGGTGGTCGGCCGCGCGGCCGTGTTGCGCAGGACCACGGACCAGTTGGCGAACCGGCCGACGTCCCCTTCGTCCAGGCGCAAGATCGCCCGCCCGGACGTCGGTACGTCCGCGGTCGTCACGGTCGCGTTGTCCCGGAGGACCGTCGCGTTGACGGACCCGGAGGACACGCTCACGGTGACCCGCCTCGCGAAGCTCACGCCGAGGGCGTCCGGGCTCGTGAAGAGGACCGTCTCCGTGCCACCGGTCTGGATGGAGATTGCCCGCGGGGCCTCCGCGAAGAGGCTCCCGGCAACGGACGCGCTCATCGGGAGGAGCAGGAGGGCCGCGAGGGCCGCTGCAATGCCCGCTGTGGAACGGGCTCGGTTCATGCTGTACTTCAGCATGAGATATCGCGCGCTGTCCGAGGTCGCGTTCCTCAGCTCCAAGTACCGGAGGTACATCCCCAGGCCCGTCACGAGGAGGCCCATGACCAGGACGATCTCGAGCGGCGTGACGATCGGCAGGAACAGGGGCACGAACCGCGCGCCCTGGTCCAGCATGACCGCAGTGATGAAGAAGACCGTCACCGCGCCGATCGCGGCGAGGCTGACGAGCCGGATCCTCTTGATCCGGATGAGTCGGTCCTTTCCCTGGAGCCGTTCCTGGTAGCCCGACATGGGTTCCTTAGGCCTCTGGGACCACGGCGGCGAGTCCCCTGGCCGCGAGGAAGATGGCCAGGTACTGCGGAACGTCGTCTACCCCAGGCGCCAAGTTAAACGCTTCGCCTCGAATCTCCAGATTGATTTTGTCCGCGATCCGCACGGGGACGGGGTCGTCCGTCCACGTGGGCGGAACGGCGTCGCGGAGGGGACGGAAATCGTCGATCGCGTCCCGGGTGAGCGGGGTCACGACGAGGCCCGTCTTCCCGTGCAGGGACGAGGGCATGCGGATGAGCCGCTTGATGTCCGACGTCACGGGCTCGTCCGTCTCCCCTCGCTGCGTGATGCCCTCGAGGCTCACGCCATGGTACACGTCGAGCCGGACCTGCTGGAGGTCCTTCACGATTCGGATGAGGAGGTCCCGGCTCCGGTCCGAGAGGGCCTCGATCTGGCCCTCGCGCAGGCGGTCCACCCCGCGGATCGTCCGCGGCGTTGTCGTGCGCGGCTTGAACAGGTTCTCGTGCAAATCCTCCGCCTCCGCCGGCTTCACGCCCTCGAAGGACGTCAGGAAGGCGATCGCCTCGTCGTGGGGGAGGGCTTCGAGCTTCGCGGTCAGCTCGCGCATCCCGCGGAAGATCTTCCCGCGCCAGCCGCCCTCCTCATCGGACGGCGCGACGAGGCGCCTCTTCACGCGCACGCGGCCCTGGAACTCGCGGGAGTCGAAGGCGCTCTCTCGGAAGGCCGCGCCGGCGTCCAAGCCCTTTCCCGTGATCCAGTCGACGATCTCCCGCCGCTCGTGGGAGCCGAGGGACCACACGCGCTCGTCGAACACGTGGATGTGGTACCCGCGCCCGCCGGAGAAGACGAGGCGCATCCTGTCGTCCTCGAACCCGAAGTCCGCTCGGAGGAAGTCGTCGTACAGTCGGAGGATCTTCAGCCGCACGGCCTCGAGCATTTCCTCGTAGGTCATCGACTTCGCGGTGGGGATGTGGTCCGCGTCGAGGTCGAAGACGAGGTCCGCCCCGAGCCAGCCCTTCTCCTCCATCGTCGGCGCGCCCGGCGTTTCGTAGTAGGCGCTCGAGTAGTACGCGTGGGCGGGCGCGCGGCCTACGAGGAAGTCCCTCAGCTCGTCCTCCTTGGCGAAGCCGAGGTGCCGCTGGACCATGGCGGCGTTGAAGAACATGAAACCGAACTCCCGCCGGCCGAAGCGGTCCGGCAGGATCGGGCGCGTGGCCTTGTAGTAGCGGCGGAAGTGGGTGCGGAGGAACTCCGCGGTGGCCTCCTTCGTCGGGTCCGAGGTCGCCATGCCGAAGGCCACGATGAGCCGTCCCGCGCTTAAGGATTGCCGGGAGGTCCGCGGACCCGTGGGCTAACAAGTTAGCCCAAGGACAAATAGGGCGGACGCCTCCGCGGGCCGATGCCTCGACGCACGACCGCCTGGGCCGGCAGCGCGCTCCTGTTCGCGGGCCTCTACCTCGGCCTGCCGTGGATCGCGGTCCGCGTCGATGCGACCCTCGGATGGCCGCCGCTCCCTAGCGCCCTGCGATGGGCTGGCGCAGCCCTCCTCGTCCTCGGAGCGGCAGGGCTCGCATGGTGCCTCTCCCTCTTCGCCCGCTCGGGCGGGGGCACGCCGAACCCGATCGATCCGCCGAAGGTCCTCGTCACCTCGGGCCCGTTCGCCTGGACGCGGAACCCAATCATCGGTTCCCATGCCCTCGCCGCCTTCGGCGTCGCGCTCCTCGTCGCCTCCCCTGCGATGGTCCTCTTCGTCGTCGCCATCGGCGCGGTCGTCCCGGGGCTCGTGGCCCATGAGGAGCGCGTCCTGGAACGGCGGTTCGGGGAGGCCTACGTCCGGTACCGGGACGTCGTCCCTCGCTGGATCCCTCGACCGCCGAGGCGTCAGAGCTGATAGGAGACCGTCGCGCTCGCGGTGGACGCGGGCGGCGCGGCCTGGAGTTCCTTCAGGCGGATGACGGACAGAGGCTCGCCCCCGAGATGCTGCAGTAGACCATCGACGTGGCCGTCGCCCACCACCGCGACGACGTCGCCCTTCGACGTGTGCAGGTCCCGCAGCGCGCGGGCCATGTGCGCGTCGCGCTCGTCGATCAGGACGCGCTTCGCGCCGGGCAGCTCTTTCGCGAACCGCTCGATGTACGCGCGCTCGTCCTGCTGGAATCGTTGGATCTCCTCCTCGACCTTCTGCCGTCGGACGAACAACGAGCCGAGGGCGGACGCGAGGAGGCGCACGCGCTCTTGGAACGACATCGCCCGCCAGGTCCTCAAGAGGACCTCCTGCGAGTTCTCGTCGATGAGAGCGATTTCGCTGCCGACTTCCTGCGCGGCCCGAGCGGCCGCGACCATCTCGTCGCCCACGCGGACGCCATACTCCCCGGCGATGCGGGCCTGGAACGCGGCGAGGAGGCTGAACACGGACAGGGCCTGGCCGCGCGGCTGGCGACTCATCAGCGCGTGGTATCGGACGGGATCCAGCTCGAGGGCGACGACCTTGGGCCGCCGAGCGAGGATCGCGTCCCGAACCGAGCGGCCGAGGTCGAAGACATGCCCGACGCCGAGCAGGGTGATCATGCCGCGAGATGCGAACGGCCGGGGTTGTTTAACCTTTTGCTCGCCGCTCAACGCGATGTCCGCTCGCGGACGACGCGGCCATACATGCGGACGATCTCGTCCGCGCGGAAGCTTCCCTCCCGCGCGGTCCGGTGTGCGGTGCGGATGTGGTGCACGAGGGCGCGGCCCTTGCCGAGGTCCACGATCTCGCCGACGGCGAACTCCTCGTCCGGCGCGGCGATGAGGTCGTGCGTCACCGTGCGATGGCCCTTGTTCACGCTGAACCGGACACGGACCTTGTCCACCCGCCTCGCCCAGACCGTGGACACGTCCTTCGCCTTCGCGGATCCGACGGACGTCCCGCCGGTTTCGATCTTCGTCACGGCGATACGGGCCTCGCCCATGTCGAGCTCCTCGCCGACCTCGATCGTCTCGTCCGGCGAGAACTCCATCGACGTCCGCTCGGAGGCGTCGAGGAAGGAGACGATCAGGGGCACCTGGATCGGCCGCGGCTCGCGCGTCACGACCGACCGGACGATCCCGCACTTCGTGCACTTCACGACGCCCTCGAAGACGAGGTCCGCCTTGCCGCTCACCTTGCCCCGCAGCACGCGGTGCGGGACCTCGCCGCAGGTGTCGCAGTGCAGGACCAGGGCGCTCGGCGCGGCCATCGCCGGAGGAAGGACCGCCGAGGGGGAAAAGGGTTGCGCCGTGGGTCGGGCCAGAGCAGATGGCAACGAGCAAAAGGGACCACTGGACTCCCGGAGTCGCGGGACCTGGGCTACCAGAGCCCCCCGGCGGAACCTTCAGACGTTCCAGAGCGACGCGCCCGGGAAGTACCGCTTGCGCAAGTGCCAGTAGAGACGCTCGTACGCGACAAGGAAGAGAGCCATGGGGACCGCGTTCCATGCCCCGAGCCATCTCCACTCCGCTTCGAACGCGTCGAAGGGCGTGTATCCTCCCCCGGAGATTGCCGCCACGAGGGCGCGGTCGATGGCGTCATTCAGGGCGATCCACAGGTACGCCTGAATGGCGATGCCGGCAACGACCGCCGCGCCGAGCAGCGCTTTCCCCGCGATGTCCTGAAGCGCGTATGTGGCGAGGAACGCGGAGACGCTGGCGAGGAGGACCACAATGGTCGCGCGGAGGACCTGTCCTCGGAAGGCCGTCGCGTGGGATTCCCAGCCGGTCACCTGCACGTACGAGAACGTCAGCGTGATTCCAACGATGCCCGCGAGGGCCGCGGCGCCGGTGGCGCAGAACACCCAGCGGCGATGATGCACACCGAGGGCACTGGGATACATGAGGAGGAATACGAATCCGAGGCTCGCGAGGAGGGCCTCGAAGCCGGAGACCGGGGACCACGGCACGAACGCATTCAGGGCCAACCTCGTCGCGGCGACCCCCAGCGCAGCTCCTAATAGGGTGATGCCCTCGAGCGACCGGCGGACCGCGTAAGGGAACGCAATCGTGGGTGGGTACGGCACCCCGGGATATGCGGCCGCGGATGTGGGACTCGGGGGCGGGGCGCTCGAACCGTCGACCATCGTTCCTCCGCCGTGCGGCGATTCGCCGACCGCGACCGATCGCCGTCGGCGTCATCCCAAAGGGCGGTCTTCCTTTAATGATTCCGTCGGGGGGACCGATAAGGTACGGATTGGGCCACAGTCGGGCTGACACATTAGCCCAAGACATACCGGTAGGGGGCGAAAACGGTGACCGTGAAAGCGATGCTGAAGAGGAAGGCGATGAACATCGCCGCCCAGGGGTAGAACGGCTGCCCGAGGCTCGTCGCGACGAGGAAGATTGCGAGGAAGAAGCACCAGGTGAGGACCATCGTGACTCCGATTCGCCGCCAGCGGACGTCGAGCTCCCGGACCACGGGTCCGCCATCGTCTTGTCGGCACTTGAGGATTCCATCAGGCTCTCAAGGCCGTTGGCACGACACCGCGGAGGCGTTCCGCCCCGTGGCCTAACTTGTTAGCCCAAAGGGCTTTCCCGGCCGACGGAACCGCTCGAGGGTGGCGGCCGTGATGGCCACCGGGCCGAAGGCCACGCGGACGCCGATTGCCCGCAGACGCATCGCGAGTCCCTCGGCATCCGTTGGTGGCAGGATCAGCACGGATTGGCCGATCCACACCACGCCGGGGCGGTGGATGAACCCCTTCTCTGGCCGCACGTGGCCCTCCCCATCCGTGCGCACGCGTCCGAAGACGATCCGGCACACGCGGACCGCGGTGGACCGAGAGCTTCCCAAGACGTCGTAGGAGAGGAGGATGCGGCCCGGATCCTCGGAACCTGCTAGAGTCATGGCATCCCTACCATAATCATGCAAATAGCCATATAATAGCCTTTTGATGGGAGGGCGGCGAAAGTACTCGCCCGGTTGGGCTAACATGTTAGCCCCAGGCCTCTCGACCTTCTTCGGCCCTCGTGGCCTCAGTCGATCTTCCGACGCCAGCCGCACGCGCTCGTGATCCGGCCGAGCCGCAGGCGGAGCGGGCCGCCACACCGCGGGCACGTGCAAACGCGGACGAACTTTTCGATCCACGCCCGTCGGATTTCCTTCAGGTCCGCGGCCTCGGCCTCCGCGAGGATCGCCTTCAGCGGTGGCGTCGTCGCGAGATCCCGCAGCGCGTCGAGCGGCTCGAGGGGTATCACCCGCCCGCGGCGCGACGGGATACGCATCACGAAGGGCGCGGCGATGAACCCGAACAGGATCCCGCCGACGTGGGCCTCCCAGGCGACCGTGGAGGCGGGGAGCACCGCGCGGGAGAGGCTCAGGGCCATCTCGAGGACGAGGAATCCGATCACGACGTGGATCACGGGCAGGGACGGCACCCCGGGAATCGGCAGGAAGAGGGCGATCCGGTCCCGCGGGTAGATCCGGCCGAACGCGCCGAGCACGGCCATGAGGCCCGCGCTCGCCCCGAGGAGGATCGTGCGAGCCCCCGCATTTAGGGCGAGGAACAGGGCCGCGCCGACCGCACCGCCGCCGAAGAACAGGACCGCCCAGCGCGGGGACCCGACGCGGTCCTCGAACACGGGCGAGAGGAGGACGAGCCCGAGGAGGTTCAGCAGGAGATGGTCGATCGACCCGTGGACGAACTGGAACGTGAGCCACGTCCACGGGCGGGTCGCGAGCCCGAGGTCCGGCACGAGGGCGAGGTCGAAGACAATCGGGAAGCCGAACCCAGGATCGCCGAGGAACAGGTTCCACGAGATGACATCGAGCACGAACACGAAGAGGATCGCGATCCCGTAGGCCAGGGAGAGGAGGGCCCTCCGCGCGAAGGCGTACGCCGTCGCGACCACGATCGCGGCGATCGCCACGTCGGAGAGGATCTCCACGGTCCCTCGAACGAGGCCCGCGTATTAAGCGATGCCGCGCTCACATCATCTTGTCCAGGACCCGCGCGATCTTCTCCGCCGCGTGCCCGTCCCCGAAGGACTTTGCCTTTGTCCCGGAGGGGTTGAAGTTCGCGATCGCGTCGAGGATGTCCTCCTCCTCGGTCCCGACGAGGGCGTTCCATCCGTCCTCCACGGTCTCGATCCACTCCGTCTCGTCCCGCAGGGTGATGCAGGGGATCCCGAAGAAGTACGCCTCCTTCTGCACCCCGCCGGAGTCGGTGACGACCTTCGACGCGTTCATGAGGAGCGCGAGGAAGTCGAGGTAGTCCACGGGCTCGATCGCCTTCACCCTTGCCCGCAGGGCGTCCCAGAGGCCGAAGGCTTCGAGGTTCTTCCGCGTCCGCGGGTGCACCGGGAAGACGACCGTCCGGCCGCAGTCCACGAGCGCGTCGACGATCCCGCGGAGCGTCTCCGGCACGTCGACGCTCGACGGCCGGTGGACCGTCGCCAGGAGGTACTCCCCCGGACGGAGGCCGAGCCGCTCGACGATGTCCCGGGACCGCGCGGCCTGCGCGCTCTGCAGCGCGACGTCGTACATCACGTCCCCGACGAGGTGGACCCCGCGCGTCACCCCTTCCCGCCGGAGGTTGTCCACGGCGGTGTCGGTCGGACAGAAGAGGACCGTGCAGAGGTGGTCCGCCACGATCCGGTTGATCTCCTCCGGCATTCGTCGATTGTACGATCGGAGGCCGGCTTCCACGTGGCCGAGGGCCAAGCCCATCTTCGCGGCGACGAGGGCCCCCGCCAGGGTCGAGTTCGTGTCCCCGTAGACGAGGACGAAGTCGGGTCCCTCCTTCTCCAGGACGTCCTCGAGGCGATGCATCATCTCCGCGGTCTGTCTCGCGTGGCTCGCGGATCCGACCTCGAGGTTGTAGTCCGGCTGCGGGATGTCGAGGGAGGCGAAGAACACGTCGCTCATGTTCTCGTCGTAGTGCTGCCCCGTGTGGACGAGCACCTCCTCGTTGTGCACCCGGATCTCCCGGCTCACCGGCGCGGCCTTGATGAACTGCGGTCGTGCGCCGACGACGCTGGCGACCTTCACGGCCCCGGAGAGGAGGCCCTCGGCTTATAACGATTCTGTCGTCTGCGCCCAGGGCCTCTCGATGCCCTCGGAACTTCGCGCGTTCAGGCCCGGAGTCTCCCGCGGTCGACGACGGTCGTCCCGCCCACCTGGACGCTCGCGCGGGGAATCGTCCCGCCGAACTCGAACGTGCCCCGATTCGCGCCGCCGAGATCCTCGTTCGTGCCGACGCCGACGCTGATCGCTCCCTCCACGAGGTGGTCCACGAAGCCGCCGAGGTACGTGCACCTAGGGTTCAGGCCAATGGAGAGCCACGCGATCCGGTCCTTGTCGCCCTTCGCGGCGTCGAAGTAGTTCGAGAAGGCCTTCAGGTTCTTGTCCGCCGAGTAGTCGACCAGGCGTCCGCCCCGGAAGGTCCAACACAGGTTACGGATCATCTTCCCCCAGAGGGGCGTGCTCGGGAACGTCACGGTCCCTTCGGCGGACGTCTCGAGCGGCGCGATGGATGTCGTGCCGACGGGAAGGGACGCATGGAGGGCGCCCCGCGCGATGTCGTTCCCATCGATGATGCCGTCGTCCACGAAGGCCTCTCGCCCCGACGTGGTCAGGGTGAGGTCCGTGCCCTCGCCCGTGATCCGGACCTCCGGGGCGCCCGCGATCGCCTTTCCGACGAGCTGACCTTTCGCCGCGAGCTTCCTCAGGTCGTACCCCAGGGCTGCCGTGACGGCCCGCTTCCACCTCGGGTAGCTGACGCCGTACTTGCGCGCCCGCTGCGGCGTCACCTGGCCCAGGCCGACGAACACGGACCGGACCTTCCTCTCGCGCTTCCGGTCCTGGATCTCCTTGTACCACGCATCCATGGCGGCCATCCGCTCGGGCTTCGTCCGGTCGAACACCTTCGGGTCCTGCGGGCCACCCAACTCGACCTCCGAGGTCACGACCTCTCCGTGGGCCGCGCTCAGCGGGGACTTCCGCGACGCGTACTTCTCGTCCATCTCGACGAACGTCGCCAGCCAGAGGCGGTCATCGAAGTACGAGACCCAGGCGTCCGCGCCAACCTTGGACGCCTCACGGGCGATGTTCGTCGCCAGCTCGGTCGTATGGTTCCACGAATGGACCATCAAGACGTCCTGATCCGTGAGGTTCAGGGACGTGCGCACAATCTGCTTCGCGATGTCGACGATGTGTCTCCCTCCTTCCCCGGAATGGGCGCATACTATGGGCACGGCGGACTACTAAAGCCTTGCGCGCGCGGGCCCAACGCCGCGTCTCCGGCGCGGTCGTTCTCCGCGTCCGTCGCCTGCATTGAAACCTTTATCCGGAGGACGCGGCATGCGCGCGCCCATGAAGGTCGCGGTCATCGGCCTCGGCTACGTCGGCGTTCCGCTGGCCGCGACGGTCGCCTCGACCGGCGCCCGCGTCATCGGGATTGACATCGACCCGGACAAGGTGAAGGCGGTCAACGCGGGCCGGAATCCCCTGCGGGGCCGCGAGCCGGGCCTGGCGGAGCTCCTGAAGGCCCAGGTGGCCCGAGGCCGGCTCACCGCGACGACGGACGTCGATGCGGCCGCCTCCGCGGGCGTCGTCATCGTGTGCGTCGAGACGCCGATCGACCCCGCGACGCACGATCCGTCGTACCGCGCCCTGAAGTCCGCCCTGGCCGCCCTGGGTCCGCACCTCAAGCGCGGGACGCTCGTCTCGATCGAGTCCACCCTCGCCCCGGGCACGATGGACAAGCTCGTCCGCCCGATCCTCGAGCGGACGTCGAAGCTGAAGGCGGGCCGGGACTTCCCCCTCGTCCACTGCCCCGAACGCGTGACGGCGGGCAAGCTCCTCTACAACCTGACGAACCTCGACCGCGTCGTCGGCGCCCCGGACGCTCGGTCCCTGCGCCGGGCGATGGCGTTCTACCGGCGCTTCGTGAAGGGCGGCCTGCATCCGACGGACTGGACCACCGCGGAGGTCGCGAAGACGGCGGAGAACGCATACTGGGACGTCCAGATCGCGTTCGCGAACGAGATCGCGCTCATCTCGGAGGAGCTCGGGGTGGACGCCTACCGCGTCCGGGAGCTCGTGAACACCTGTCCCTACCGGGCGATGCTGATCCCCGGAGCGGGCGTCGGCGGCCACTGCATCCCGAAGGACCCCTGGCTTCTCGTCTCGCCCACGTTGCACGTCAAGCCCGAGCTGATCCCGACCGCGCGAGGGATCAACGATTACATGCCGAAGCGTCTCGCGGCCCTGGTCGGCGAGGCCCTTGCCGCTTCCGGCCGTCGGATCAAGGGCGCGCGCGTGGCGGTCCTCGGCTTCGCGTATCGGGAGAACACGGAGGACGCGCGGAACACGCCGGCGAGGGCCTTGATCCGCGAGCTCCGCCGGCGCGGCGCCGACGTCGTGATCCACGATCCCTTCGCGCGATCCGAGCGCGGCTACACGGTGACGCGGAACCTGCCCGCCGCGGTGAAGGGCGCGGACGCCATCGCGCTCGTCACGGCCCACGATGCCTACCGGAGGCTGGACCTGAAGGCCCTTCGCCGGACGATGCGTCGGCGCGTGATCGTCGATGGCCGGAACGCCTTCACGGGTGCAGAGGCAATCCGCGCGGGCTTCGTGTATCGAGCGATCGGCAAGGGCCAGTTCTGATTCGTCCTGCGGTGCGGAGGGTTAGGCCCGCCAAGCTCGCGCGGCCTCCGAGATCGTCTCGAGTTCCTCCCGGGTCATCGAGAAGGACAGGGCGCCGGCGTTCTCGGACGCCTGTCGAGGATTCTTCGCTCCGGGAATCGGGAGGACGCCTTCCTGCTCCAGGAGCCAGCGCAGGGCGGCGACGACGATCTCCCGGCCGCGACTCGGCTCCCCGAGCCTCCGCTCCGAGCTCCCGCGGCCGTAGAGCTCCGCCGTGTCGAAGAAGTCGATCCCGGCCGCGAGACACGCCTCCAGGGCCCGCGCCTCTTCGTCCGCGCCATCGCTCCCCCCGTACGTCCGGTTCCCGGCCCCCCAGGTCATCACCCCCACCCCCAGGCCGAAACCCGGATCTCCGTCTTGCCGAGCGGAACGAGCTCGCCCATCGCTCTCCCTCGCCTTTCGCCCGGAGGGGCCATCCGGGGCGATCGTACTTTCCGCATGCGGATTCGATGAATCGGACCGCGCAGAAGACTACGTGAGCTGAACGAGCCGCCCCTTCCGATGCGACTCCATCGCGGCCTCGGCGACCCGGAGGGTCTCGACCGCATCCGCGCCGGTCACGAGCGGGTCGCGGCGTCCCTGGACCGCCGCGAGGAAATCCTCGAGCTCGCGCTTCAGCGGCTCCTCCTTCCGGACGTGGATCTGCTGCGTGTGATGCTCCAGGGGGATCTGATAGAGGTTGAAGGGGTCCAGCGGGCCCAGCGTGCTCGAGCTCACGGTGATCGACTGATCCGTGTAGTCCACTTCGACGAAGTTCTTCAGGCAGGTGAGGGCCAGCCGGCGGACCTTCATCGGCGTGAGCCAGTTCACCTCGACGAAGCCGTGCACCCCGCTCAGGAACCGGAGGAGGAGGTTCGCGTGGTCCTCGAAACGCTCGTGGAGCTTCCGGCCGCCGAGGGCGAAGACGCTCTCGACCGGCGAGCCGACCAGGTGGCGCATCACGTCGATGTCGTGCACGCCGAGGTCCATCACAACGCCGACGTCGCGGACGCGGCCGGGGAACGAGCTCACGCGCCTCGAGGTGATCGTGACCAGGTCGCCGTACTGGCCTTCCTGCAGCTGTCGCTTGACGACCGCGATCGCCGGGTTGTGCCGCTCGATGTGTCCGACCGCCAAGACGACGCCGGCTCGGCCGGCCGCATCGACGACGGAGCGGGCCTGCTCCACGGAGGAGGCGAGCGGCTTCTCCACGAGCACGCCGATACCCCGCTCGATCGCATCCTTCGCGACGGCCGCATGGTGCTCCGTCGGGACGCACACGCTCACCGCGTCGAGGTCCTCCTGGAGGAGGGCCTTGTGATCGGTGAAGTACGAGACGGAGAATCGGTTCGAGGCGGGGCCACCGACCTTCACGTCGGAATCCGCGATGCCGACGAGCTCCGCGATCTCCGAGTACACGCGGGCGTGGTTCTGTCCCATCGCGCCGACGCCGATGACCCCGACGCGCATCGCCACGGCGCGCGAATGGTCACGCGGGATATAAACGCGCGGCGCGCAGGATCGAGAGGCGAAGTCTTCATATCGTCTCGCGTCTTCGGCCCTTGCCGAGGCGTGAGACGATCGCGATCGACCCCGTGTGCGAGCAGCCGATCAACCCGCACAACGCGCACTGGATGATCTGGTACAAGGGCACTCCCTACTACTTCTGCTCGGAAAAGTGCCAACTCGCCTTCGACCGCAAGCCGGAGCACTATCGACAGCTCGCCCTGGAGCGGCGGGCGAAGGAAGCGATCTACTAGCCGGCGTGGGCCTACTTGCAGCTCCGCAACGCCGTGGACCTCCACCTCCCCGGAATCATGGACCTTCGTGAGCTTCCGTCCGATGACGATCCGGCCGTCCTCCGTCCGCCTCGTGGGCGGGCCGCCAGCTCCTTCCGTTTCATCCGCCATGGGAATTCCTCATTCAGTAAGAGCGGCCCAGGATGGCGGCATTGCCTGAAGGTGGCGAGGGCTACCCTCGACGGGAGGGTGGCCCCTCGGGCTTGCGGGCCGAGATCACGGCGGTGTGTAGCATGGGCTGCCAGGGTCCCCCGCGATGGATCGTCTCGATCGCCTCGAACCCCGCGGCCCGTAGGAGGTCTCGGTACTCGGATTCCTGCACGGCTCCTGCCACGCAGGCGGCCCATGCCCGGGCGTCCGCGCGGACGGCCTCCGGCAGCTCGGCGTCCGCCACGACGTCGGAGATGACGATTCGCCCGCCCGGCTTCAAGACCCGGAAGGCCTCCTGGAACACGACCGTCTTGTCCGGCGCGAGGTTGATCACGCAGTCGGACACGATGGCGTCCACGCTGGACGATTCGACGGGAAGATGCTCGATCTCCCCTAGGCGAAATTCTGCGTTCACGAGGCCCCGCTCCCGCGCGGTCGCGCGCGCCTGGAAGACCATCTCCGGCGTCGCGTCGACGCCGATCGCCCGCTCGCTCGGTCCGACGCGGCTGGCGGCGGCGAGGACGTCCGATCCGGGCCCGCTCCCGAGGTCCAGGACGACCTCTCCCGGGCGCAGATCCGCCATCGCGACGGGATCACCGAGACCCAGCTTCGGTTTCTCCGCGGCGACGGATGCGGCCGGGATCGCCTCCGGGGCACAACACGCTGCGCCGGATTGGCCACACCCGCCGGCCTGGGCCCGACCCGCGTAGCGGTCCCGGACGGCCCGGCGGATCTCGAGTTCATCCATCGGGAGCCCCCGCCCGACACTCGTTCCGGCACCAGCGGGCGTAGTCTTCGTTCCGACCGCAGCGGGTCCCGACCCGTTCCTTCTGTAGTGCGCTCGCGTACGTTTGCAGGGTTCCGAACATTCCTTTCGCTCCCGGGCTTATTGGACGCCCAATACCAGATACACGGGCCCCTACATAAATGCTTGGACGTCCAATAATTGGACGCCCAATATCCTTATATCTCCCCGCGTGGATAGTCTTCCCATGGCCCAAGCTGTCGACCTCGAGTGCTGCCCGCCGCCGGATTGCTGCGACATGCGCGGGCTGCTCAGCTTCTCGATCCTCTACCTCCTCGGCAAGAAGCCCATGTACGGCTCGGAGATCGCGACGGAGCTCGCCCGCCGCCGCTTCGAGAGGCCGAACCCGGGGACGATCTATCCCGCGCTCAAGGCCCTCCAGGAAGAGGGCCTGATTCGGCCCGAGGGGAAGGGCGCGGTGAAGACGTACAAGCTCACGCGGCAGGGCCGGCTGGGCCTGCGGGACGCGGCGCGGTACTTCGTCCAGGCCTACGGCGACGTCGTGGACGATTTCCGCGCGGGCCACATCTGATTACAGCCGGAAGGCCGCCGAAAGCCTCGTGACGGCCCACATCCCGATCGCCGACAGGACCATCGCGTAGATGAAGAGCACGAACGCCTGCAGGACCGCGATCGTCTCCGCCCCCGCGAGCCTCGCAACGATTTCCGAGCCGAGGAGGAGGCCCTGGCCCACGAGCCCGCCGAGGAAGCCCGCGACGGACACGAGGAAGAGGATTGCCAGGATCGCGGGCGAAAACGCCGCGGGCTTGATCCGCACGCGCGTCAGGAGCGCCGTCGCCGCCATCGCCGCGGCAATCGGCGAGGCCACGGGCAGCGCGACGTCGGGCACGCGGAGTTGGGCCGCCGTGGCCGCCGCGAAGAGGCCGAGGAAGCCCAGGGACACGATGAGTCCAACCGCAGCCAGGCTGAGCATGAGCCCACGGAAGTATCCGCCCGCGCGGCCCGGTCCGGTGAGGACGATCCACAGGTTCTCCCGCTCGTAGTAGGACCAGTTCATCGCGAGGATCGCGGTCAGGAACGTCAGGACCTGCGTCACTCCGATCGTCCGCGTCGCGGTGGTGTCCTGGCCGCCGCCGAGCAGGACCGGCGCGATCGCGACGACCGCGAAGATTCCGACGAAGAGGACGCTCCCGTCCCGCCAGATGCGGATCAGATGGAGGCGGGCCATGAGACCCGTCTCGCCGCCGCGATCCGTCCGCAGGCGCACGCGGGTCGTCACCCTCCCGAACGCGCCAATCATCCGCTGCTGCATGATCGTCCGCGAGGAGATGTCGACCTGGCCGAAGCCCGCGGACAGCGTGGGCCGCACCCCGTGGAAGATGTACGTCCTCGAGAGGGCCGTCCATGCGAGGACGACGAGGGCGAGGTACGCGCCCGCGGTCGCGATCCACGCCGGGTCCACGGGATTGCCGGACACGATCACATATCCGAGGGAGGCAAACGCGGTCGAAGGAAACGGCAGCGCGAGATAGTGGAGCGGGAAGCCCGGATCCGCGATCGAGATCGATGGGAGCAGGGAGAGCGCGATGAGGACCAGGGTGACGGATCGGATCGGCTTCTTCGGATGCCGCACGCGTAGCACGACGAGGATCTGGGAGACCATGAGGACGAGGACCGCGTACCCGAGGAGGACCATCAGGAGCGGGACCAGGAGCGCGAGGGGCTGGCCGAGGGCCACGACCATTGCGAGGGCCGCGACGACCGCCGCCAAGCCGCCGGCGACGAGGAGCGAGGTGAACTGGAAGACCAGGTCCGCGGTGAGGTATTCCCTCGGCCGTAGGTCCGCGGTCATGAAGAAGTCGAACTCCGACGGATGCGCCGTCACCCCGTTCCCGAGGGAGTACAGGAGGCCGAAGGAGAGGATCGCCGACAGCGGTGCCGCCAGGACGCCGATCGCGACGTCGAGGTCCGCCCCGACGATCGCCATCCCGAGGGTCTGGCCGAAGAAGTACCCGGACGGCAGGAACACGAGGACGAGGGCGAGGTACACGAGGGCGCCGTAGCGGCCCCGGAAGGAGGGCCCGAAGAAGAACCGCAGCTTGTAGGAGATCAGGGTGAGCGCGCGCCCCATCCCTCACGCCCTCCGAAAGAATCCGCGCCGGCGCGGCGCCTCGGGCTCTGCCATGTCCGCCTCCTCCGTGAGCTTGAGGAAGACCTCCTCGAGGCTCCCCTGCGCTCCCATCTGCGCGCGGTCCCGTAGGGCGGCGAGGTCCCCCGTGGCCACGTTCCGCCCGCGATGGATGATCGCCACCCGCCGGCACAGGCGCTCGGCGGTGTCGAGCTGGTGCGTCGAGACGAGGACCGTGCCCCCTTGGCGGGCGAGCTCGACGAGCTGCTCCTTCAGGAGGTGCTGTCCCGCGGGGTCGATCCCGATCAGGGGCTCGTCCAGGATCAGGAGGCGCGGCCGGTGGATCGTCGCGGCCGCGAAGGCGAGCTTCGCCTTCATCCCCTTCGACAGGGACGCGACCGTCTCGTCCGCCTTCGGGGTGAGTGCGAGCGCCTCGAGGAGCTCCGCCGCGCGCGCGGCGAGGGTCTCCTTCGGCAGCCCGCGGATCCGCCCGACGTATCCGAGGAACTCGGACGCGGTCAGGTAGTCCGGGAGGCTCGGCGCTTCGGGCATGTACCCGATCTGGGCCTTGTACGTCACCGGGTCGACGAGGACGTCGTGGCCGAGCACCCGCACGAAGCCGGCGTCGGGCCGCAGCAGGCCGACGAGGATCTTGAGCGTCGTCGTCTTGCCCGCGCCGTTCGGGCCGATGAGGCCGACGATCTCGCTCGGGTAGGCCTCGAGGGTGAGCCCCTGGAGGGCCGGCGTGCCGTCGTAGGACTTCCAGAGCTGCTGGACGTCGATCGCAAGCGCGGGCACGGAGATCGGCGAGCCTTACGCGCCGGAGGGATATGAAGCGTCGCTCGGAATTCCGCGAGCGGTCCGTGGGGACGACGAGTGAAGGTTAATGTAGCGGGCTCGGTTGGATTCCTGCCCGCCGACGGCGGGCTCGAGAGGTCGGGAGGAGATCATGGCGCCGCCGACGTTCGCATGGGATCGGAGGAGCCTCCGGGAGCTTGAGGCGAATTTCCAGGACGAGCGCTCGAGCCGCTGGATGTACCTCGCCCTCGCGGACCTGGACGGGCAGCGGGACCGCGCGGATCTCCTCCGACGCCTCGCGCAGTACGAGGAGCGGCACGCGTCCGCCTGGCAAGCCCTGCTCGAACGGCTGGGCCATCGCCCGTTGCGGGCCGGCCGGCTGCGCGAACATCGCATCCTCGTCGGCTTGGCGCGACTCGTCGGGGTCGGGGCCGTCCTGCCGATCCTCCACAAGGGCGAGGTGGACGGCATCGAGAAGTACCGCCGCCAGGCCGCGACCTGGGCGGACCCGCACGCGCAAGCGGCCTTCCGGGAGATCCTGCCCGACGAGGTCGCGCACGAGGTCGATACGTTCCACGAGGCCCGGAAGGTCGCCGCGGGCCACGGGGCGTTGCGCAGCGCGATCCTCGGCGCGAACGACGGGCTCGGCAGCGTCCTCGCCCTCGCGGCGGGGGTCGCAGGGGCCACGGCCTCGAGCCCTGCGGTGCTGATTGCGGGCATCGCGGGCCTCGTCGCGGGTGCGGCCTCCATGGCCGCCTCGAACTACGTGTCCGTGAAGGCGGAGCAGGAGGTGTACGCCTCCCAGGTCCGACTCGCGCGGGACGCGCTCGAGGTGGCGCCGGAGACGAAGCGGGCCCAGCTCGCGGAGGCGTACCGGGCGAAGGGCCTCACGCCCGCCGAAGCGGACGCCCTGGTGGCGCGGCTCGCCGACAAGCCGGAGGAGTTCCTGAAGGCGGTCCTGGCGGAGGCCCATGGCATCGGCGAGGCAAGCTTCGAGAGCCCGGGCCGGCTGGCGGGCTACACGGGCTTTGCGTTCGCCCTCGCGGGCCTCGTGCCGATCCTCCCGTTCCTCTTCCTCCCGGCGCTCCCGGGCGTCTTGGCGTCCGTCGGGCTGACCGCGGTGGCCCTCTTCTTCGCGGGCGTCATGCGGGCCCTGTCGACCCTGCACTCCTTCGTCCGGAGCGGGGTTGAGATGGTCCTCGTGGGGATGGCCGCGGCGTCCGTGACCTATCTCATCGGCCTCCTCGTCGGGACCGCCGTCGCGTAGTGGGCATCTCGGAAACCGTCGAACCGCCTCCGGCCTTGGGCCGGCGGGGGGCGCGTCCCGGACGCGGGGCCACCGCCCTATCCGCAGAAAGGGTTCTCGCGCCGGAGGTACGCGCCGAGGCACGCGGGGCCGCAGAACGACTGGAGCCGACCGCTGCGCCAGAGGCCTGCAAAGCCCGCGTCCGGGCGGAGGGGCGCGGAACAGACCGCGCACGCGCGCGGGATGGGCCGAGCGTCCG